>JAABUN010004664.1_pt1 | contig 18209 bp, 18 predicted proteins | sample 5559311 | NCBI WGS metagenome assembly JAABUN01 (sample SAMN10711877, study PRJNA513370) | rock metagenome | isolation source: Antarctica rocks | place: Antarctica: Victoria Land, Siegfried Peak sud | reverse complement strand
CCTCGGTCTGCGGTTGTCTGCCCATCGCCGCCCCTCCACCGCACACGCATTATGTCGAGTGGCGGAGTATACGATTCCGGCGTGGTCAGTGCCAGTATGTGTGGAGCATCATGTGGCCTAGTCTGCTTACCCAGCGTCTGTTTGCAGTAGCCGTGGCAAGAACGCCGTTAGGCGAAGAGCACCGCTTGCTCGAACACGGCGCGGCGCGGTTTTCGCGGTGCGTACGACGGGCGTTGCATCACCTTGAGCCATTCCGCATCACTCAACTCCCACAACGGTAACTGCGCTGAGCGGTACGGCGTCTCGAACAGCAATGGCTCCTCAACCGCCGACAGATGCGCCCTATCCGACTGGTACCGCACCCGATAGCGTGCGAGCGGTTCGTCGGCGAACTCAATCGTCAGCGTCTCGCCGTAAAGCCAGACGGCGGCCCGATCGCGTGCCAAGCCGCGTTCGCCATAGACGCGCCAATGGCGGAAGCGGAGGTAGCCCTGCTTGTCGAGCGTCCTGCCGAAGCGCGTCCGGTAGAAGATGCGGTGCAACTCCTCCGGCGAGACCTCCCTGCCGCTCACCCAGCCGAGGACATCGCGCGGCGTGAGGCGGTCGTCCGTCCGTTCCCGATGTGCCCAGTGGCTCTGGTAGTTGAAGTCCACCACCCAGCGGTCGTGGACGGTGAGCAATTCCGTCCACGTCGTCGCCTTCGCGAAGTGCCAATCGGCCATCCGCCGCTGCACGGTGAAGGTCGTCTCGATGTAGTTCTGCCACGGTTGCCGACGCTCGATCTCGCGCTTTTCGATGCCCAAGGCGGCATAGACCGCCTTCGCCTGCTTGGCGGTCACGAAGACCGCGCCGCTGTCGCTGACGAGCGTCTCCGGCACGCCGTGCTGCCGGATCGCCGCATAAAGGATCATCAAATAGGAAGCGAGGTCCTGCGTCGCGAAGATGCCGCTCGTGCGGATGGCACGACTGTAGTTCTCGAGGATCGAGATGCAATACACCTTGGTGCCGATCTCGACCATATCGAGATGGCGGATATCGACGCTCCAGTACTGATGCCGTCGCTGCGCCGCGAAGGGCATCGGCTTGGGTGCCTTCGGGTTCCGGGTCGGTGCCCTGAGCCCGTAGAGCTTGCGGTTCACCGCGAGAATCCGCCCGCAGGTGCGCGGACTCAGATGAATGCCGACCTGCCGCAGCGCGGCATGGACGCGCCACGCGCCGAGTTCGGGATTTTCCTGCATCTCCTTGACCGCCAGCATCGCCCGTAGGTCGGTCTTGCGTGCCGGATGGTGCGGGGCGTGCGATTTATCGTCCAGCCCGGGTACCCCTTCCGCGAGCCAGCGGGTGAGCGTGACGCGGACCGTCTCGCGGTTGATCTGTAGGTAGTCGGCGATGCTCTGCTTGTTCCACCCCTCACTGTGCAGGCTGATCACCGCATGACGGGCTGCGGCGGGGTCGGCGAACCGATGGTAGGGCGGGTAGCGGCGGGTGGTCACGGGAACCAGCGGCGTCTCCGCGAGGATGCGCTTGACCGTGTGCGGGCTGGGGCGGTGGCCGAAATGTACCCAGCAGATCGTCGTGATCTCATGCACCCTGAGAGGCAGATGCTCTGATTTGAGGGCGAGGATATGCCGACGGATCTCCTCCGCGAGCCGATGGTGCCGCTCGGCTTTCGTCGGGCCGAAGAGGCTGGCCATGCCCTCGCGTGCGAACCGTGCCGCCTGCCGATAGAGCGTGCGCTGCGGCGCACCGGTCTGCTGCGCGCGTTCGGCGGGGGATTGACCGAAGAGGACGACGGGGCGGATCAGTTCATACGTCCGCTGCTCGGGGAACGATGCGAGCAGGTGGAGTTGCTGCCAGTCGTCGGTTGGTTCGTGTTGTGGGCGCAGGCGCGCAGGCATGGATTCCCCCGCGAAGCGACGCACTCCAACCACCTGAGGGATCAACCCGGCGATGGAGCAACGTTATGTCGAATCCCGAGCGGGGATACTACTCATTTGTCAGTGCACGTGCAAATAGACGTTGGGTAGGTCTTGGCTAAGTGTGCTGGCTGCGTTCTCGTATCTACCTTTGCCCATCCGCGCTCTTCAAGCACCCCCACCTCTTCCCAGAATCCCGCGCATGGATTATCCAATTCCTCTTGGGTAACTGCATGAATTCGATAGAAAAGATACTCACGCTGTTCTTTATTTGCGCTCATGCCTCCCCCTTCTTGCAGAGACAAACTACTCAACGGGTTCGGCCTTCTCAGTAAGGCCGAACCCGTCAAGCGAAGACATTATCCCCAAGCAGAAGGCGGGGTGGGAAGATTCCGCCCACTCCTCCTCCTACGTACTGCGCTCCGGTTGCGCGTGGCGGATGCTCCCGCGCGCGTTCCCGCCCTGGCAGACGGTCTATTACCACTTCCGGCAGTGGCATCGGCTCGGGACTCCGCGTCGGGCACACGCCCTGCTGCGTTGCAGGATCCGGACACAGGAAGGGCGGGATGAGCAGCCGAGCGCGGCCGTGATCGACAGCAAAGCGGTGAAGACGACACATCCTCGTCGATACCACCGGCTTGTTGCTCGCCGCCGAAGTCCACGGCGCGAACCTGCATGATCGGGACGGCGGGCGGCATCTGCTGAGTGCCGAGGTGGGCGAGGCGCTGCCCCGCTTGGCACTCATTTGGGCCGACGCGGGGTATGCGGGACCGTTCGGCCAGTGGGCGGATCGGGAGCGCGGCCGGCGAATCGAGGTCGTCTATCGACCGGATCGGCAGGCGCGGCGGTACGGCCTGGACGACGGGCTGCCGCGCGGTTTCCCGGTGATCCCGCGTCGCCGGGTGGTGGAGCCGGGGGCCCTCTGGGCAGACTTCGCTCGGCTGGGGCAGGCACGGCACCTCTCCAAGGACGACGAACGACTGTCCGCAGTAGCCGAGGAGATAATCGACGCGGCGATGAGCAGGATCATGCTGCGCCGCTTGGCTCGCACCACGCACACTACGGCCGCCTGAGCACGTCCCCAAACAGTTTCTTAGCGGAGAACGCAACCCGGAGGCGCGCATAGCACCATCCGTCGTCACTCCGTCATCACCGATCGGCGCCCTACCCCACGATGATCTTTGGCGTTGATGCTATCATGTTCTTGCGTTTACTGTTTTGGCTCTCGCGTGTGAGGTGGCCGGATGATCGATCGTGACCTCCTCCCTACGGCACACTCGATACGGTGCCACTTGCGCCGCTGCCTGTTCTCGCTTGCGGTCCTGGTCGCACTCTACACCCTGTTTCTCCTCCTGCAACCGGGGTCGCCCTCGTTCTTCGCCGTCGGTATCGACCTCGGTGCTGCCGCACTCGAGGTCGTGGCGGTCCTGCTCGCCTTGCCACTCGCCCTGCCACGCCCCGTGCAGCAACCGCGCCCCCGGAACACTGGTGCCCCCCTCCTGTTGGCCCTCGGCATCGGGAGCTTCGCGGTCGGGCAGCTCGTCTGGGTGGCCAACGCGCACGTCCTGCATCGCGCGATCCTCTTCCCATCATGGGCGGATGCCGGCTTCCTCGCCACGCGCCCCCTCCTCCTGCTTGGTGTCCTGCTCCTGTCCTGGCATCCGCTCAGCCTCGTCACGCGCGCACGCGTTTTCGTCGATAGTACAATGATCCTCGCGGCGGCGGTCACCTGTACTTGGTATTTCCTGCTCGGTCCCACGCTCCTTCAGGGTGGCAATTCGCCCCTCTCCCGCGTCATCAGTGCCGCCTACCCCGTCTGCGACGTGCTGATCGTCGTGTGCCTTCTCTTGCTGCTGGGGAATGCCGGCGGGTCCGTTCCGCGGCGCACCGTTCTCCCGCTCACCCTCGGCCTCGTCCTCCTCACGGTCACCAATGCTGCCTACGTCTATCAGCAACTGCACAGTCTGTACGCGACCGGCAGCGTCCTCGATGTCGGTTGGCCGCTGAGCTTCCTGCTCATCGGGTTCGCGGGGCGCGCCCTGTACCTGCCCGTGCATTCCGGGCACGGTATGACGGCCGTCGGCCACGATCCCGCGACGGACCCCACGGACCCCACGGACCCGCCGTTCGCGCTCTGGCGCGTGCTCCTGCCATACGGGTTCATCCCGGTGGTCGGCGCTCTGGTCGTGGGGTTGCAGTCGGTCGACAGCGATCCCCGCTTAACGTACGGCGTTTATGTCGGCGGCCTTGTGCTTGTGGCGATCGTGCTGCTACGCCAGGTGTTGGCACGCGTCGAAAATCTGCAGCTATCCCAGCAGGTGCATGCCCAGAATCGCGCGTTGACGGAGATGAACACCCGCTTGGGAGCGCTGGCCACGACCGACCCGTTGACGGAGTTGCCCAACCATCGCGCGATGGTAGCGGCGCTCGATCACGAACGCGCGCGTGCCGACCGCGCCCCGTGCGGCTTCGCGGTCCTGTTTGCCGACATCGACCATTTCAAACGGCTCAATGACAGCTATGGCCATGCGAGCGGCGATACGGTGCTCCGGGAATTCGCGCAGTTGCTGTTGGCGAACGTGCGCGGCACCGACACGGTCGGCCGGTGGGGCGGGGAAGAGTTCATCATCATCCTGCCCGGATTGGATACGGGCGCCGCGCTGGCGATGGCGGAAAGCTTACGGAGGGCGGTGGCCGAGCACCGCTTCGCGTCCGCCGCGCATCTCACCACGTCGATCGGCGTTGCCGTCTACCCCGACAACGGGGACGAGCGCAGTACATTGGTCCACGCGGCAGATTGCGCGATGTATGTGGCAAAGCGCCTGGGGCGCAATCAGGTGCGCGGAGCAGACGACCCCGCCGTGGCAACGCTCGGTGACGACGTGCGGGACGATGATGCGCGTGAGACGACGCAATCTGGCATTGTTGAAGCGCTGGCGGCGATGGGGGAGGCGTGCGATCACGCCCGCCACGCCCATGCCCACGCCGTTGCCGCGCTCGCGATGCGCCTCGCCGTCATCCTCGGCGTGCCTGCGGAGCAGACGCGCATGATCGGCGTTGCGGGGCGGCTGCACGACATCGGCAACATGACCGTTCCGGATGCGATCTTGCTGAAGCGGGCGAGCCTTACCGCAGCGGAGTGGATGCTGATGCGGCGGCATCCCGAGGTCGGCGCGGCGATCGTGCACTGGGTGCCGATGCTGCGCGCGGCGGTGCCGATGATCCGTGGGCATCACGAGCGATGGGACGGCGGCGGCTACCCCGATGGCGTCGCCGGGGAGGCAATCCCTTTCGGTGCGCGGATCGTGGCAGTGGCGGCGGTCTACAGTGCGCTGATGGAGGAGCGGCCCTATCGGGCGGCATTCGCTCCGGACGTCGCCCTACAGATCGTGCGGCAGGGTGTGGGGACGCAGTCGGATCCGGCGGTCGTCGCGGCGTTGGAACGTCATCTGGCGATCATGACGATGGGAGGGCGGGAAGCCGCGAAAGAGCCGGCTTAGCGCGGCGGAGCGTGGTGTGGGGCGTCAAACCAAGACCGGTCCTATCATTTCGCACAAAAGGGGCGTTTTTGTGACTTGTGCTGTGTAATTTTCGCACCGCTTCATCGGGGACTCGAACACCGAAGACGAGCTGCAACAAACCGGGCCATATGTGACATTCGTGGCGCGGCAAGATGAGGAACTCGTCGGGGTAATCGAGCTAATGATCCAAGCGGGAGTCATGCATATCGAGGATATCATCATCAAACATTCGCGGCGACGGCGGGGGATTGGTGAAGCGTTAATCCGACGAGCGGAGGCGGCGGCAGGCGAGCTTGAGTTGCACAAGGTTTATCTGGAGACCGGCAAGACATGGCAGGCGACGCGGTTCTATCACGCGCTAGGGTACGAACAGACCAGGGAATTGCCCGACCATCTGGCCGGTCAGGACTACGTGGAATTCACAAAGCTACTCCGCAAATAGACGATAGAATCCATCACAGAATGCCGATCATGGCATCCAAGGGCGCGGGGATTGTGGGAACCTAACCGTGGCAAGGAGGTGTCAGGGGAGACTCTTTATTGCTTCCGAACACTTGTCAGGAAAAGCGAGAAACGGCTCTAAAGTGATACTCGGGCGTGGGCACACCTGACGCCGAGTTGGGGTCTACCCGTGCTCGCCCCTGTGCTGTTGGTCACCGTATACGTGAACGCGTCCGCGCCGGTGTAGCCGCTCGTGGAGGGGTAGGTGAAGCTCCCGTCCGCTGCGATCGTCGCGGCATCATGTGTCGGGTCGCTCGCCTTGTTCGCCGTGGCAGCAGGGATCCCAGGCGTGTCGTTGGCAAGCACGCCACTGGCCGCGTTCACGGCTAATACCGTGCCTGTCACCGCCCGATCATTGTCCATGGTGGCCATCGGCGCGCTGCCGCCCACGGTAATCGCGACGGTACCCGTCGCATTTGGCATCACCCCGGTGCTCGCGGTGTAGGTGCATGCGTCAAGACCGACGTATCTGGGGGCAGGGCAATCGCATCTCATTCGAGGCACTGCCGATGCGCGCATGTGAGGCGAGAATCGCTTGAGGAACAGCGGCGTATAGCGCGTCTGACCGAATGTGGCGACGAGCAGTGCGCAAGCAGCAATGTGGAACACTGCACCTATACAGGGCAGTCAGTCAAAGGGGGTGCAGCGGCTCTCGGGATGCTTGTCATCGCCCCCCTGAGGATTCAAGCCACGCAGCTTCCTCTCCCCGCGTAACGTATAGGCGGAATGGTTCGCCCGCACGTCGGGTAGGTGCGATACGGTTTCTTCGCAAGCACTTCTAGGCGGAGAAAAGACCCCGTTCATATTATGACCATAGCACCATCTGTACCCTTGCCAATATTAAAAGACGTGATACAATTTTTGTTGTAAGAGAAGGTGCCGGGATGTTCTTTGCGATGGTCTCGGTGCCGATCCTCCTGTCTGCAAGGCGCGACCGCTTCCCCGCTCCTCGCTAAGCACGCAGTACCACGCGCCGTCAGGCAGTGTCTGGCCCATGTCGGGTTGACATCGCCCTGCCGGATCAGTCCCGACGAAAGAAGGAATGCCCCATGCAATCCGTCTCCTGCCACGCCCACATCCCGGCCCGCCCGCCCCTCGCGTTTCGCGCCCTGCTGACGATGGTCGCGCTGCTCATGACAGGGCTGCTCGCCGCGCCGCAGTTCGCCGTGAGCGCGGCGATCCCGCCCACGGTGCTCGGTACGGCGCAGGGCTTCCTCGTACTGGGCGGATCCGCCGTGACGAATACTGGCCCGACCATCGTGACCGGCGGCAGCCTCGGCGTCAGCCCGGGCACCGCGATCACGGGCTTTCCGCCGGGGATCGTCGTGGCTCCGGGCGCGATTCACGCCGCCGACGCGGCGGCGGCGCAAGCCCAGAGCGATGTCACGACCGCGTACAACACCCTCGCGGGGCAGGCACGCACCGCAACCCTGACGGGGCAAGACCTCGGCGGGAAGGTGCTCACGCAGGGCGTCTATTTCTATGCCACATCCGCACAACTGACGGGGCAACTCACCCTCGACGCCCAAGGCGACGCCGGTGCAGTCTTCGTGTTCCAGATCGGCAGCACGCTCACGACCGCGAGCAACGCCTCGGTGCTCCTCGTCAATGGTGCCTCGCCGTGCAACGTGTACTGGCAGGTTGGTAGCTCCGCGACCCTCGGCACGAGCACGCGATTCGTGGGGAACATCCTCGCGTTGACGAGCATCGCCCTGAATACCGGCACAAGCGTCTCCGGGAGGGCGTTGGCACGCAACGGTGCGACGACGTTGAACACCAATACCTTCACGTCCAGCGCGTGCGCGGCGATACCGGCGACCGCGACCCCGGTGCCGACCACGGCGACCCCGGTGCCGGTCACGGCGACCCCGGTGCCGCCCACCGCAACCCCAATACCGGCCACTGCGACGGTCGTGCCGAATACCGCGATCCCCGCCACGGGAACACCCGTCATCCCGGCGACCGGGGTGCCTGTCGGCTCGACGGGGACACCGGCGACCCCGATCCCGGCGACCGGGATGCCCGTTGCCTCGACCGGGACACCGGCAACCGCGGTCCCCGCCACCGCGACGATGGTGCCTGTTGTCTCGGCCCCGATGACCGGGGTACCCGTCGTCTCGATGGCGAACCCGGTGATGTCGGTGCCGAGCGTGCAGCAGTCCGCCCTCCCGACACCGATTATCGGTCGCCCGGTCGCGAGCGGCCCCAATGGAAGCATCCCCAATGGGAGCGGCCCCAATGGAGGCGTCCCCTTCTACCCCGGCACCCAGTACAGCAACACACCGGTCTACACGGTTTCGCCCAACGGCGTCGTGACCACCGCGATCCCCGCCACCGCGATCCCCGCCACCGCGATCCCCGCCACCGCGACGGCGTTTTCGCGCACGCTCGCGCTCGTCGGCAGCTCCGTGAGCACCCCTGCGAGTAGCACCGCGACTGCGCCACCGATCCCGGTATCGTTGCCCAACACGGGCGGTGGCGGCATGGCGACGCACTTCACGGCGACGGCAGCCGGCGTCAATGACCACGGCACAACGCGCGTCCTCTGGATGCTCCTCGCGGCACTCGTTGCCCTCGGCGGCACCGGCCTCGTGCTGGCGCGACGCGCACGACGATAGCGACGCGGCACGCACGACCGCACCATGAGTTCGCCACGTTGCCCGAGTGGATCGGGGCAGGGAAAGGGATGAAGCGCAATGCAGCATCGTGGAAGCGACACCCGGGGCAGGCAGCATACCATCGCGATCGCCGTGATCGCATTGGCCCTGCTGCTGCCACTCGCGCCGGGTGGGAGATACCGCGTGGCTGCGGATGATGCGTCCTCATCACCCCCGATACCCGCTCTGGGGGTGGGGACACCAGTACGGCTGACGATTCCGGCGATCAACCTCGACGCCGCCGTTGAGGCAGTCGGGCTCACACCTGCTGGCGAACTGACCACGCCGACGTTCCCGGATAACGCGGCGTGGTATCGGCTCGGCCCGCGTCCCGGTGAACCGGGCAATGCGGTGATCATCGGGCATGTCGATTCGCTCACGCGCGGTGCGGTCTTCTGGGACCTCCGCAACCTCACGCCGGGCAGCATGATCGCCGTCGTCGGCGACGATGGCGTCTCGCACCAGTTTGTGGTGCGCAATGCGGAACGCTACCCGCTGGGGGGCGCACCGCTGGCCAAGATCTTCGGCCCCACGGAGGGTACCCACCTCACCCTCGTTACCTGCGATGCGGACACCGCTTTCGACCGTGCCAGCGGCGAGTACGCAGGTCACTTGGTCGTCTATGCCGATGCCGCGCCGTAAGGCCTGGCTATGATTGCATGAAGATGATCGTGAAGTAATGGACACCGTTGCCATCCACGGCATGCCCGACCCCACCCGTCGTGTAGCGCGGGTCGAACAGGACCGCGTGGTGCTCCGGACTGGCGATCAGCGCGCGGGCAGCCTCGGCGGGGCTATCTGCGCGGTTGTTCCCCTGGAGCGTCTCGCCCGCCCGTGGGCTTGTCAGCCCATAGCGTGGCATCAGGTCAAGGAAGGTCTGGCCATCGGGCGTGTAATGGTCGAAGTAGTGCCGCGTCGCCATGTCCGTGCTGCGTTCGCGTGCCAGAACCGTGATCCGATTATCCCTCGTGACTGTGGGCAAGCCTGCATCGCTGCGGGCATCGCTCACGAGTTGCCACAATGCCTGTTCTTCCCGGCTTAAGGTCACGGTTGGGATTGCTGCTGCCGGTGTGTGGAGAGGCATCTGACCGATGAGGAGGAGCAGGAAACTGAGGGCCAACACCCACCGACACCGCGAGACACGAACAGACATGGCCTACCCCCGATAGTTGTACCGGGGGTTTTGGCAACAAAAAACCCGGCGTCATTGGACTCGCCGGGTTCACCATTTGCTTCCCAACACCGAGGTGACCATGTTACAGGTGTTGGATCATCGCATCTCGCCTATTATGTGCCGGGTTCACCATTCACTCCGCAGCGCCGAGGTGACCACGTTACAGGCGCCGCATCATCATGTCTCTATGTGCTATAACGTCACGCCCCCCCGATTGGATCATCGCATCTCGCCTATTATGTGCCGGGTTCACCATTCACTCCGCAGCACCGAGGTGACCACGTTACAGGTGCCGCATCATCATGTCTCCATGTGCTAATGTCACGCCCCCCCGAACTGTGACGGGTACCTTGACCGGCCCCCGGATTGGTCCACCCGATACGTTCGTCCGCCGCCTGCTGTTGCCCCCGTCAGTCGGCCGCGAAGTCGGCGGGTGCCCGCTGTTTCAACGCCCGGTGGGGACGCTCCGTGTTGCAGTCGATCCGCCATGTCTCGATGATCTGCTGTGCCTCCTCCACCGACGCGACCCCGTGTCGGTCGAGACATTCCTGTCGAAAATGCCCGCTTGCAGACGCCAACCGGGGCGGGCTACTGATGTCGGCGGACGAGCTACTGAGGAGCACCTTCGCAGCTTGTCGCTTGTATGCGCGACGTCAGTCTAGGGTCTACCCCAACTAGGCGTCAGGCACCAAGGCGGAATGTGTCTGTCTAAGGTTTTGATTTGCTTTTCCTGACATAAGCGGTGATTAAGTCTCGGACCTTACTTTGACACATCACGTCCTTTTTACTGGTGGGACTAGACACAGCCCGTAAGATGAGTACAGGCATGTACGTACACATCATAAGGGGTATGCCATGGCACAAGAGGCACAGGACGACGACCTACGCCGGGGTGTGTCAGTCGCAGAAGCGGCGGCACAGTTAGGCATGACGCCGAACGCCGTACGCAAGCGGGCGCGGCGAGGATGGAACCTTGCCCATAAAGGCGACGATAATGAGTGGCGCATCATCATCTCCCAACCCGATGTGACCGGCGACCCTACGCCATCGCGGGACGTGCCGGGTATCCGACGACCTACGCCACACGCCGCAATTCGACCTGTGCCATTGGTATCACGGGGCGTGCCGTCTGCCGAGCAGGACGAGGGCGTAATCCCGTTGCTAGCAGCTACTGCCCAAGAACGCGACCAGCTACAGGCACAGGTTGGTGCCCTCACAACCCACAACGCTGCCTTGTTTGCGGAGTTGTCGGTGCAGGCCGCCGCGCACGCCGCCGCCGTTGAGCGGGCCGACCAAGAGCGGGCCGAGCTTCGGCGGCTGCTTGGTAACGCGCAGATGCAGACAGCAGCCCTCATCACTCCTAGTGACAGCGAGGTGGGGCAACCGAACACCCCTACGCCTCCACAGGGACACGACGCTGCGCAGACCCGCCCACCAGTTACCTTAGTAGACACAGCAGCCACGCCACGAGGCGCAGGGACGCCCGCACGGGGATTGATTGGGCGTATCCGGGTATGGCTGACAGGGGGAGTAGAGTGATAGGGGATTGATTAGTACGTACGAGGTCGCTATGCTGTGGAGGACGCGCCCCGGCGCACAAAAAAAAGATGCCCCCGTGGTACTTGCAATACCAGTGGGGGCGAAAGTTCGCGGTGTAAGCGAACCCCTAACGAGATGATCTTACACCGCTACGCCCGCCGTGGTCAACTGCCACGCCGGGAGAATGGCGGTTTTTCTATGTCAGTCTCCACTGCCCGCGCCCCGTTCGTGATGATCCCCCTCGAATTGCTGAACGATCACGGTCTACATGGAGGCGTGCTACGACTGTGGGCGGTGCTCAAGCAGCACGCCCGCCAGCGCAACATCGCCTACCCTGGACAGAAGCGGCTCGCCAAGCTCTGTGGGTGCAGCGAGCGCAGTATCCGCACGTACACGGGCGTGCTCGTGGCGCAGGGACTCGTGAAAGTGATCCGGCGCGGCAGGATGAAAACCAACGTGTATATCTTGGCACCGAGCCCTGAGAGTGAGCGGCAAACTTTGCCGCCAAAAAAAAGGCAGGATGGACAACAAACAACCACTACCAAGAGGGGTTTACATAATTCTGATAATCGGACCTTCCTCGGTCGCTCGTGGGCCGAGATGCAGGCCCACGCCCGCGATTCCTTGCCCCTGATCGCCGCCCTGCGTCGCGGCACCGGGCCACCGCGACGCCAATAGGGGCGAGATGCCCTCTCACAGCCCCTACACGAAGCCGAGATAGGCGAGTGGTAAAACTCCTCGTCAGCGTGGCTGTGCCCCGCCACGGGGCATAGGATGGCCCAGTATCCGTTGGCACCGCGTATTCGGTGCCAACTTCACGCACTGTGCCGAGTGGCTCACGCTGCCAGTGCATCATCGCCGCTCATGGCAGCGATATACGCCTCCAAGTACCGCAGAAGCGTCCTGGCGGTCCTGATCCGGCCGATACCCGCGATGCAGCCCTCGCACTCGCCCCGGTATTGCCGCACCCAGCGGTAGGCCATCGGATCGCGCTCCTTCATAGGTGTAGCCTTGATCCGCGTTACGATCTGGAGAGCCTCCTGGTGCGCACGCGGTGGCAGCGGGCGGTAGACGCGCTCGCGCCGCGTGCGGGCCGCGCCCTCGCCGACAAGCACGGTGAACCCCTGCGCCTCCGCCGCTCCCCGCCAGCACCGGTCCAACCCTTCACCCGCCGGCAGGTACACCGTCGTGGGCAGCCTGCATACTCGCGGGTGCCACACCCGCGCCACCCGGCGGACGATCCCGTGCTCCTCGAGGAATCGCACCCCGGCCCCGGCCTGTCGCTCGCCCACCCCGCACCACCCCGCCACGAACGACCGTGCGAGCGGGAACGGCGCGTTCGGATACTCCCGGAACCGGCACCGCGCCAGCAGGTACACCCCGCCCCATACCCGGCGCAGCGACGCGCAGGCGCCCTCCGGCAGGGGGCGCAACGCTATGTCGGGCAACGCCACCTCGCCGCGCTCCCAGCGCTCCCGCGTCCACATCGCCCCCTGCGCGACGTGCCCGCCGACCCACGCCGGCCCCCGTTCGCCGAGCAGGCGCACGAGCAGAGTGTCATGCTCTTGAGTACCCTCGCGTCATCGCCGATCGTGTGCAGAGTAAGAGGATGCACGAGAGGCACCTCCTCCGAAGCGTCATCGAGACGCCCACTACACCGCCGTTATGCCCACTCACGGTGTACGTACATGCAGTATACTACGAGAAGAGCGACAGCACCGGCGACGAGTAGCAGAAGCCCATGCCTCTCCGGACGTCGCGCCGTCGCCAACTCCATTGCGGTCGACCGTCTCGCACGCAACGAGAAGAGAGGGTGAGACACATGGGCAGCGGTCCGAAGACGGGCGCGGGCAAGGCGGTAGCGAAGATGAACGCCCTCACGCACGGGATGCGCTCCCCCGCGCCCGTGATCCCCGGCGAGGACGCGGGGGAGTGGGAGCGGCACCACGCGGGTACCGTGGACGCCCTCGCCCCGGTGGGGGCGGTGGAGACGGCCCTCGCGGATCGCGTCGCGCTGCTGCTGTGGCGCATGGGGCGGGTGGCGCGGTACGAGACGGCAATGGTGGGGGCGAGCGTAGCGGACGCCTAGCGCGACTACGAGCAGGGCGAGGAAGAGAAGCAGCAGTACACGCTGGGGGCGAGCGTAGCGGACGCCTAGCGCGACTACGAGCAGGGCGAGGAAGAGAAGCAGCAGTACACGCTGGGGGCGACCTACCGCTACACCCCGAACACACCCGGCGACTGCCGCGAGGCGATCCGCGACGCGGCAGCGAAGGTGCGGCTGCTGAAGCACCTCGACACACGGCGGGCGGATGAGAACGTGCCGGGGGTGACCGTAGGGCTGATGGTGAACGAGGCCGGCAAGAGCGCGACCTACCGCACGCAGGATGAGGGCTTCGACCCGGATGCGGTGCGCTATCCCGTATTGGAAGATGGTCTCGACTGGGATGACTACGCCACCGTCACCGTGGCGGAATTGCGCGAGAGCTTCGCGGCCCTCGCCACCGCCGCCGGGGTGGACGCGGGGGAACTGATCGGTGCCGTGATGTACCACTACGAGTGCGAGGGCCGGGGGGCGAAGATGCGGCTCGAAGAGGTGGAGCGCGAACTCGCCCGCATGGGGGCGCGGCGGATGCTGCTCGCCGCCGAGGATCTCGACAAGGTGCAGCGGTACGAGGGGCACCTGCACCGGCAACTGATCCAGACGTTACGCGAACTGGAGGCGATGGGGGAGCGGCGGCGGGGCAACGCGGCCCCCCTCGCACGGCTGGACACGAGCGGGCTGGACGCCACGGGGTGAAATTGCCGAACGAACTGCGCCGGGGGCGGGATATTTAGCGAAATCATCAGCGTTACCGGACACCGACCGACACAGCCCGCGCACGTTTCCCCGGCCTGCAAGGGAAGTCGGTGTTCGCGGATGCGCGAGGCAGTGGCGGGAATTGCGGCACGAATGACACGGAACGGGGCGAAACATGGGCGGATACGGCTCCACGCGCTGGCATGGGACCCCGACGCGGGCGACCACGGGCGAGAGTTTCCCCCTCGCCACCGCCGCCCTGGCACCCTATCTCGGCACAGGGAACTGCGCCGCCGACTGGACGTGGCGTCGGGGCGGGGAGCCCGTGGCGAGCGTGCGGGGGGTAGTGAGCCGCGAGGAGGTGCTGCTGTGGTACACCGCGACACGGGTCGGGGGCGAAGCGGAGCACGTGCAGGACGCGCTACCCCTCGTGTGGACGCCCTGCACCTTCGGGGGCACGCGCCCGTGGTTCGCCTGTCCGGGGTGCGGCACGCGCCGGGGGGTGCTCTACCTGCCGCCGGGGGAGTCGCGGTTCCGCTGCCGGGAGTGCCACGGCCTCGCCTATAGCAGCACGCGCATGGAACCGCTAGAACGGGCGACCGAGCGGGTGCGTACTGTGCAGCGGCGGTTGAAGCCCGTGTGTAGTTACGACCCGTTTGCGGTGCCACCGCGCCCGCAGGGGATGCGGGCGAGCACGTACGAGCGCGTGCAGGGAGAGCTGCGCGAGGCGCAGTTCCGGCGGGATGAAGTCTATGTGCAAGACCTCCAAGCATTCGTGAAGCGACTGGAGCACTTCACGAAACGATAAAGGGGGAGGGCGCATTGTGCCGATGAGCACCGACGCCTGAGGCGGCCTCGAGTTCGGCGGGAGGGCAACGGGGGGTTATCACGCCCCCACAAGGAGATGACGCAGACGCGCCCATATTGAGACTGATACCGTTTGCACAGCCAGTGAGGGCGCGGTGTTGTTGCGCAAGGCGTCGCGCTCGGCGAGGGCTGCGGCAAGGTTGGCGGCGAGGCGATCGGCACGCTCGCCGCCGAACTGCGTCACGAGCGCGAGCGTGCCGTTTTCGCGTGCGAGAGCTTCCGCACGGGCCGTGATCGGGGCGAGCCATTCGTCCATAATAGCGGTGATCTGAGACTGTGCGGGGGTGGCAACAGGCGGGACCGGAGGACCGGAACCGGGCCGGGACCGGGTTTCCGGGGCCGGGGGGAACGGGGCCGGGGCCGCTATCGGTTCCGGTCCCAAGCGAACGTGCCACGCACCGTCAATCTGCACACCACGCAAGGTTCCAGCGGTTATGCGCTTCCGCACCGCTCGTTGCGAGATACCGAGACGTAGGGCGGCCTCGGTCGCGGAAATGAGGGCCGGTTCCGCCCGGTTCTCGTGGACCGGTTCCGGGGCCAGCGACTCGGGGTTTGTGATTCCGCGCATGATTCCCTCCCCTCGGCGTTAGCTGTCCGTACAGTATTGCTTCTAGCATACAGCAAGGGCAAGGGGAAGACGAACAGGGAGAAAGGTGGCGGGAGAAGTACACGATATGGTCTCGCAAACGCCCGACCATGGTCGTCGCCCGTTTGGCCCGAAAGCCGTCTCGATGGGGGTAGTCCCGTCGGCGGCTGGTGGGCACGGACCCACAGGGGGAAGGCCCCATGGCGGTCCTCCTCACGGCTTATTCATTGTCCCACGCGAGGCCGACCGCAGTGAGGGCAAGGGCGGGTTGGGCGGCGTAGCGACGACAGGCGGCGGCGATGTTCGTGGCTCCGTTGCGTCGCAGGAGTGACAGGGCGAGGTTGCGCAAGGCAGCGAGGGCGTGGGGAGCGGCTCCGGTGCGTACCGTGGAAGCGTCTTCCCCATACGTCACATCGCGCACGTAATGCACCTTGTTCTCGATGTGCCAGTGTTCGCGCCAGAGGGTCAGGAGGTGCGCGGGGGTGGCGCACGCGGGTGACAACGAGGTGACGGCATAGGCCCGCTCGCGGGACCGCTTGCCCGTGTGGGTGTCGAGCATCTGCCGCTCTACGCACAGCACCTGTGCCAGTCCGGGCCAGTCGCTGTAGCCCACAAGCTCGGTGGAGGCGGCAAGCCGTCGCCGCTCGTGCCGCTGACTGTGGATGGTGGTCTCGGTGGCGGTGGCAACGGGAGCATCGGGGTCGGCAAACAGGGTGACGATCTCGGTGTGCAGCGTGGGCTGGTTCCCCTTGACCACCAAGAGGTAATCATTGCCCGCGTCAAGCACGGTCTGGGCGACGGCGTGCTGGGCGAAGATCGCATCACCCGTGACCACCACCCCGGTGAGCATGAGCGACGCGAGCAGGTCGTCGCTCGCGGCGATCTCGTTGGCCTTGTGGTTCACGGCGACGTGTGCCAGCACCAGCCCGAAGCGGTGCGCGCACAGGCTCAACAGATGGCTGCCGTCTGCACCGCACGCCCTGCTCGTCCGCAACGTCTTGCCGTCCATCGCCACCCCGACCAGCACCGCATCCGGTGCTGTTTCCCCCGTCAGTGCCGCACACACCTGTTGCGTCCACTGCGCGAGATGCGCCTCCAGCGTCTCCACGGCAAGGTGCGCGAACACCCGGTGCAACGTGGCCTGACTCGGCCCGTTGGGATGGGTGAAGCCGAGGCGCGTGCGCCACGGTTCGCCGTAGTTCTTCGCCCAGTCCGCGATCCCCGACCGCCCCCGCGCCCCGGCGAGCATCGCCACGCAACTCGGCAGCAGGATCGAGACGAGCGGATGCCGCAGGCCGCGTGCGTGGCGCGGATCGGGTAGGGCGGCAAATACAGCGGCGAGCGGTGGTACGATAGGCGGCATGGATCCCTCCGGTCGTGGTGGTCGGTGTCAGCAACCCCATCCTACCGGAGGTTTCCTTATCCCTCACCCGACAATGAATAAGCCGTGCCCCCTGCCTCCCGATGCCACATGCGCGGCGAAATGGCACGCAGCACGATGTCGCCCCGCCGCGTATTCGCGGCGGGGCGACAGGTGATAGGTGCCGGGATTGATGGTAGGCCGCACGAGCGTTGCCGCTCAAGCGGGCAAGGTAAAGGTGTTGCGCACCGTGCAACTGCCGAGCGGTGTGGTGACGTTGGGGAACTGCGGGCTGCTGCTCACCTCCGCCGTGTATCGCCCCTGCGGGTCGCTCGTCGGGCGGGCGACGGGCAGCAGCACCGTGAAGGTGCCGAACCCGGCGGGGGATTGCGTCACGACCACGCTGCGCACGTCGCCGAGGGCGGCACCCGTGGAGGGATCGAGCACCCGGTAATAGACCGTGGTTCCCACGGGCAAACTGGTGCGTTGCGGCGTGGGGCCGGCGGTGAGCATGACGCTGTCAAAGGTCGCGCCGCTCACGGTGAAGATCGCTTGAAACTGGAGGCAACCCGGTGTCGCGGTCGGCGTCGCCGTGCCCGTCGCGGTGCCGGTGGGGGTGCCAGTCGCTGTACCCGTGACGGTGCCGGTCGCGGTTCCCGTGGCAGTCCCGGTTTTCGTGCTCGTCGCTGTCGCGGTGCCGGTCGCCGTCCCCGTCGCCGTCCCCGTGCCGTTGGCGAAGCGCGTGGCACAGGGCAGGTTCTTGTCGTGGCTGTCGTTGCCCCGGTTGTTGCCGTTGTTGCCCTTGCCACAGTCGCTGATGCCCGACCCGCTCCCACTGGTGGAGGTGGCCTTGGCTTCCACCCCCACGAACGGGATGAGGAGCAGCAGACCGAAAGCGAGCGTGCCGACGAATAGTGCGCGGTGCCGTGTGTGCTCCAACATGCCAGGCCCTTCCACGAGACCCGAATAGCCATGTGCCGCCGCTCGTTGCCGTGGCGCGGCGGTCACACGCTGTACTTCTGCGGCTCGCCCGAAAAGGTTCCCTGCCTAATTGGAGTTGACCCGCTTTCGTGGCTCTTCCGGGGAGTTGGTGAAGCGGCGCGATGGGTTGGGGTCGGGACAGTAAGCGACCACAACTGGTGGTAGTTCATCATCAACTTCGATACTGGTGGCGAATCGAACGTGGGATACTCGGTGCTCTCAGCCCCCTCCCGTAAGGAGTACCACCATGTCGCTTCATCCTCACGCACCCGACCCCGTGCCTGCAGACACTGCCCGGATCGCCCAT
>JAABUN010004663.1_pt1 | contig 18210 bp, 17 predicted proteins | sample 5559311 | NCBI WGS metagenome assembly JAABUN01 (sample SAMN10711877, study PRJNA513370) | rock metagenome | isolation source: Antarctica rocks | place: Antarctica: Victoria Land, Siegfried Peak sud | reverse complement strand
GCTCTTGTTATGAACGTCCAAGCACAGCCGGTCGCTCACGCTCGCGGTTCGTTGTCCCTCCGCATTTGACCACTATTATCTGTGCCTATCTGTGAAATCCATCTGTGTCTATCTGTGGCTAAAAACCATGAAAATTCAACACATCGCGCCCCGCGTTCACCAACTCAATCTCGGTTTCGTCAACGCCTACGCCATCGAAACCTTGGAAGAAAGCTGGGTTTTGGTCGATAGCGGCCTCAAAATCAATCTCGCCGCGCTGCAAAGCCTCGAATCGCACTTCGGCAAACCGCCAATCGCGCTGCTGTTGACGCACGGCCACATAGACCACGCCGGAAGTGCCAAAGAACTCGCCGAAGCGTGGAATTTGAAAATTTACGCCTCGAAAATGGAAAAACCGTTTTTGACCGGCCAGTCGATTTATCCACCTTACGATCCCACCGTGGGCGGCCCGCTGGCGCAAATGTCGCGGATTTTTCCCAACGCGATGTTCAACTTCACCGGGCGTTTGGAACTGTATCCCGACGACGGAACTTTGCCGTTTTTGAGTGGCTGGCAGGTTATCGACACGCCGGGTCACACGCCTGGCCACGTTTCGTTGTGGCATGAAGACGACCGCGTTCTCCTCGCGGGCGACGCGCTTTGCACCGCCGATTTCGATTCCTATCTGGGCATGGCGACGCAAAAGAAACAGTTCGCGCGCGGCGGCTCGCCGTTTACGCCCGATTGGGAAGCGTCCAAAACCTCGGTCGGAAAATTGGCCGATTTGGAGCCGTCAATCGTGGCGGCGGGGCATGGCCAACCGATTTCGGGCGCCGATGTTGCCGACCAGATGCGTGAATTCGAGCGCCATTTCGAAGCGCCACAACACGGGCGCTACGTCGCCGAAGCCGCGCGATTCGATGAAAACGGCGTGACTTATCTGCCGCCCGCGCCGCGCGACGATTTCGGGAAAAATGCGGCGAAAATCGGCGGCGCAGCGGCGCTTTTGATGCTTGGTGCTAAATTTTTAGCAAGGCGAAGATAGACATTATTCGTGCTCAAATGTTGTTGCTAAATATTTAGCAAAGATTCGAAAAGTGAATTGAGGCGTTACTCTAACGGGTAGCGCCTTATTTTTTAGCCTCAAAAGCTATTGAATTTTATTGCAGCGATTGTTATAATCGAAGTCTATCCCGATAGATTTGAGGTGCTTATGGCTTTGGGCCGGGTATTGTCGCTCGGCAATTTATTCTATTTTTTTCAAACTCACTTATTTAGTCGTTTTTCTTGGAGAGCAATACATGAAAAAGTCATTTTTAGGTTTCAAATCGGTCGGTCACCTGGCACGTTTTGCGTTTATTGCCGCGTCTGTTTGGGGAGCTATGAGCGCTACGACGCTGGAATCTCAGGCTCAGGCCAAGTTGCTGCGCGTGCGCGGCACTTTGCAGCACGTTCACGGCGCTAATATCGGCTGGGTCGTCAATAGCGGCGGCTCCAATTATGGCCACGATTTGGGGCCGAACAACTTCACCGGATATGGCTACAACTATGTCGGCGCTGATATGGATTCGTATTTCGGCGACATCAAAAATATGCACACCAACGTGGTGCGCGTCTGGCTTTTCGAGAATCTGGAAGGTCTGAACTTCGACGGCAGCGGCTACATTTCGGGCATCAACAGCACGTTTTTGGCAAATGTCAACGACATGATCACCCGCGCTTACAACAAGGGAATCGCGCTCGAACTGGTGCTGTTCAACCACGATATCGGCAATCAGTTTGGCAAAGTTCCCAGAGTGGGTGGTGGCGTCGCGGTAAAGAATTTCTTCGCCGATTCGGGCGCGCAAACCGCGATGATCAACAACGTGATCAAACCTCTGGCGACGGCGGAGCCCGCCAAACAGGGCGTTTTCGGTTTCGACTTGCTGAACGAGGCCAATTACACGGTTTCGCCTTACTCTGGCATCACGGCCTCTTCGACTTGGTCGCAGATTCACTCGTATATTTACAACGCCGCGAACGCGATTCACGCCATCGACGGCGCGGCGCAGGTGACGTGTAGCACCGACAACGCCGACAGCTTCTCTTCGACCAATTTCTACAATCGTTTCGGCGGCGTAGGCCTCAATTATTACGAATATCACACCTATACCGACTCGCCGAACCTGTGGACGATTGGCAGCGCCGGCGCTTATCCCAGCATCGACAAACCGATTATTCTGGGCGAATATGGCCCCAGCACAACCGGAAATACCGCGCTGCAAACCACGGTGACCGACACTTTTATCAATCAGGAACAGGCGCGCGGTTGGGCGGGATCTCTGGCCTGGAAATACGACGCGACCGGCGCTGATAGCTACACCATCGTCACCGGAATCGGTGCGTGGAAAGACCCGGCCTGGAAAATTCAGTATTGGGGATTGAACCGCTTCGGCTTATAAAATCCAAAATCCAAAACCCTCAAAGCGCCAGCACGCTTTGGGGGTTTTTCTTGGCCAAATTGAGCGACTTTGGAGAAATCCGGCACCATTCGCGCCCCGAAACATCGCTTAACGGGCGTTTTTTTTCGCCCGACTGAAACCATTTTCTCATGCCGACCGCTCCCAAAACCCCAAAAGCAACCCCAATTAAAGCCAAAACTCCGCGCAAAAAAGCGGTTCCTTTGTGCGCCGAAGTCGCGCCGCCCGCGCCCGAAGCCGTGTCGCCCGACCAATTCATCATCGTCAAGGGCGCGCGCCAGCACAATCTCAAAAATATCGACATCAACATTCCGCGCCACAAGCTCATCACCATCACCGGTTTGAGTGGCAGTGGTAAGAGTTCGCTGGCTTTCGACACGATTTACGCCGAAGGCCAGCGCCGTTACGTCGAGTCGCTTTCGGCCTACGCGCGCCAGTTTTTGGGGCAAATGGACAAGCCGGATGTCGACTTCGTCGAGGGACTTTCGCCAGCGATTTCCATCGACCAGAAAACCGCGAGTCGCAATCCGCGCTCGACGGTTGCGACCGTGACCGAGGTTTACGACTATTTGCGACTGCTTTTCGCGCGCGCCGGAACGCCGCATTGCCCCAAATGTGGTCGGGTCGTGCAGAAGCAGTCGGCGGAGATTATCGTCGATAAAATCATGGCGCTCGGTGAGGGCACGCGCTTGCACATCTTGGCGCCGCTCGTGCGCGGGCGAAAGGGCGAATACAAGAAGGTTTTCGAGGACGCGCGCAAAAAAGGCTTCGCGCGCGTTCGCGTCAATGGTGAAATCGTCGGTTTGGATGAAACCGACGATTTGAAATTGGAGCGCTACGAAAAGCACGACATCGAAGTCGTGGTGGATCGCATCGTTTTGAAGGGCGAAGACCGCAGCCGCATCGCCGATTCGGTGCAAACCTCGCTCAAAATGGCGGAAGGCGTGGTGATGGTCGAAATCGTAACGCGCGAAGGCGAAAGTGCGCCCGCCGAGCCGGTTTTGACTTTTTCCGAAGCGTTCGCCTGTCCGTATGATGGCGAATCGTTCGAGGAATTGGAGCCGCGCACGTTTTCTTTCAACTCGCCGTATGGCGCGTGCCCGGAGTGCGTCGGACTCGGTTCCCATCTCGAATTCGACCCGCAATTGTGCGTGCCGGACACGCGTTTGTCGATAGAAGCGGGCGCTTTGGCGCCCTGGCGCAAGTCGAATTCCAATTACAAAAAAGAGGTTTTGCGTTCGCTGGCGCGCGATTTCAAGTTTTCGCTCGATACGCCGTGGAGCGAACTCTCGCAGCACGACAAAGACGTGGTTTTACAGGGCACGGCGGGGCAGCAAATCTCGATTTCGTATGTGAATATGCACGGGCGGCGCCGCACCTACAAAGTCGAATGGGAAGGCGTTTTGGCATCTTTGAAGCGCGAATATGCCGAATTTGGCGACGCGAACAAGGAAGAATTGCAGAAATATATGAGCGACCGGCCCTGTCTGGTCTGCAAAGGCGCGCGTTTGAAACCCTGGCCACTCGGCGTGACGGTTGCCGAGCGTAATATCTCCGACTTGACTAACATCGGCGTCGGTGACGCAGCGCTGTTTTTTGGCGAATTGCGGCGTCAAAGCGAGCAACTCACCGGGCGCGAGAGCAAAGAGACGCCGCGCATTCTGAGCGATGGCGACGCAACGCAAACCGGGCCGGAAAAGCTCTATCCTGATGCTGATAAACCGCTCAATTTGAACGGAAAAGCGAAAACCAAAAACGAGGCGCCGAAGTTGGAACTGACCGAGCGCGAAGCGATCATCGCGCGGCCTATCGTCAAGGAAATTCAGGAGCGACTGCAGTTTTTGGTCGATGTTGGCCTCGATTATTTGACTTTGGATCGCACCGCTTCCACTTTGAGCGGCGGCGAAGCGCAGCGTATTCGTTTGGCGACGCAAATCGGGTCGGGTTTGGTCGGCGTTTTGTATGTTTTGGACGAACCGTCGATTGGACTGCATCAACGCGACAATGAAAAGCTGATTGCGACTTTGAAACGGCTCAAACGGCTCGGCAACACGGTGATTGTTGTCGAACACGACGAGGACACCATGCGCGCGAGCGATCATATCGTCGATATTGGCCCGGCGGCGGGCGAACTCGGCGGGCGTATCGTGGCGCAGGGCACGTTGGACGATATTATCGCCTGCGAAGCGTCGGCGACGGGGCGTTTTTTGAGCGGCAAAGAATCCATGCCGATTCGCGCCACGCGCCGCGAACCGACGGGTTTTATCTCCATCAAAGGCGCGCGCGAACACAATTTGAAGAATTTGGATGTCGATATTCCGCTTGGCACGCTGGTGTGCGTGACGGGCGTTTCGGGCAGCGGAAAATCGACTTTGATCGAGGATATTCTGTTTCCGCGCCTCGCTTATGAATTGAATAAACAGAGCGTTTTGTGGGGCAAGCACGACGAAATTACCGGTTTAGAGCAGATCGACAAAATCATCAACATCGACCAAAGCCCGATTGGTCGCACGCCGCGCTCCAATCCGGCGACTTATACCGGCGCTTTCACGCCGTTGCGCGAGCTTTTCACCGCCACGCGCGAGGCGAAACTGCGCGGATACGGGCCGGGCCGCTTCAGTTTCAACGTCAAAGGCGGGCGCTGCGAGAATTGTCAGGGCGACGGCATTATCAAGATCGAAATGCATTTTTTGCCCGATGTTTACGTGCCCTGCGAGGTCTGCGGCGGCAAACGCTATGGCCGTGAAACGCTCGAAGTCAAATATAAAGGCCATTCCATCGCCGATATTTTGGATATGACTGTTTCCGAGGCGCTCGAAACTTTCGAGGCGATTCCGGGACTTTCGCGCAAATTGCAAACGATTTGCGACGTAGGACTTGGCTATATTCGCATGGGCCAACCGGCGACGACTTTAAGCGGCGGCGAAGCGCAACGCGTTAAGCTCGCAACGGAACTGGCCAAACGTTCAACTGGACACACGCTTTATATTCTCGACGAACCGAGCGTTGGATTGCATATGGCGGACGTGAAAGTATTGATTCAAGTGCTGCAAAGATTGACGGATCAAGGCAACACGATACTGGTTATCGAACACAATTTGGATTTGATCGCGTGCGCTGACTATCTCATCGATTTAGGGCCGGAAGGTGGCGCGGGTGGGGGGAAATTAGTTGCTAAAGGCACGCCGGAAGAAGTGATGAAGGTGAAAAAGTCCTACACCGGGCAATTTTTAAAAGCGCATTTGGAGAGGTTGAAACATGATTGATAGACAAGCGAGACGTGAATTGGCTTTATTATCACGGCGGTTCTTGGCGGGTCGCATCACTAACCAGGAATTTGATGACAAAGGCGATGCTTTAGCTCTTGAAGCTGAAGATGAGGCCATTTTTAGAATTTTCTACGAGATTTGGCTTCTCTACGATGATTTTAGAATCCAACGCTTTGGCACAGAGATTATCTTTGGGAAACCGGAGCGGCGAGTGATCGCGCGCTGGATTCTGTTTTTACAAAACGAATTGGAGTTCGAATGGCGCGACCAACCGTTGCGCCACAAATTGCAACGCATTTTGGCGGCGCGTTGCCGTTGGATTTCAGCACCGGAACCGTTCCCACAAGGAGATAAAGAGGTTTGGCCGTTCTTTCGCCGCGTCGATTTCGAGCAAGCGTTAAGTCATCCCAAATTGCTTCATGGCGCGCAGTGACTTCACTTTAACCCTCGATTAGGGGATGTAATGCCACTTGGTTTCGAGTCTGGCCACCAAGCCGCCGAGTTCATCGCTGTCGTCGCCTTGCGCCCAAAGGTTGATCTCGCGTTTCGGGTCGAAAAATTCGACGGTTTCGCCGTTTTCTCTGAGGTTTAGCTCCGCGCAACCCAATGTTTCGCGCAGGATTTGGTGCGCGGCTTCAACGGAGGCCACGCTCAGAATTTCGGCAACCATTCCGTCGCAGGAATAGGTGGAAAGTCGCATGATTCAACCGTTATTCTCTTCGGTGTCCGCGAAAAGTTCGCCGGACTCCAATTGGCCCATCAACTCTTCAATGGCCGGGTCGAGCGTTTGCAGTTCGTCGATCATTTGCACCGGGATGCCGGTCATTTCGCCTACGGCTCCCAGCAACGCCATTTCCGGCGAGGCGAATTGAAGGGCGACGGGCCGCTCGTTTTGCGCGGCCAAAACTCCCAATATGGCGTTCAAAAGCGGTGTGAAGAGGTAAGGGCTGGGCGCGCCGCAGGGAATGGTTTCGCTGGCCACGATTTGTCCGCCGCTTCCGGCGAGCAAAAGCGACGGGAAACAAGGCCGCTCCTGATCGCCACCCAACGGGGTCGGCAGCGAAACGAGTTCCATTTCGAGATTCGCCTGGCCTTGCGGCAGCGCCGCTATGCGTTCTAAAAGCTGCTCGTCGGGGTCGATTTCGACGGCATAAGCGCCGCCATCGCCCGGCGAGACTTTGAGGCGCGCGTCACTCCACGTCGTTTCGCCGCTTTTGCCGGTTTTGGGCAGACGCGCGAAAAGTTCGTGAACCGGCTTGCGAGCGCCCGATTCTTTGGCTTCGAGCGTCGCGGGATTGAATCCGGGACGCGGGCAGAGTCCGACCAATTGTTCGAGCGCGACGCTTAAAAGCCCGGCGTCGTCTTGGGAAATCCACCAGGGCAAAAAGCCTGGCACAAAGGCGCGAAACGTCGGAAAAGCGCGGCCTTTGGCCGAGTAGGAATGGCGTTTGATCCATTCTAAATCGAGTGGATCGAGGTCTTGGCGCGCGTCGAAATTGAGTTGCAATTGAGGGATTCGCAGCAATTCGGTCGGGTCAACCATCGCGCCGCTCATCTGCTCCATAAAAGCGGTTAAATCCGTAGGCAGCGTATCGGTGTTCACGCCTTTTGCGGCCATGTCGTTCAACCAACCCGGCAGGGGCGACATCGAAGCGCGCTCCACGAAGTCGAGCAACGCGAAATAAGCGTCGGCGCCGCGATAAACGATGACACCCATCTGCTGTTTGGAGCCGCCGATGACGCCGACGAAGCCCAACTCGCTCGTTTCGGGATGGCGAACGATGAACAAGCGGTCTTCGCCCCAGGTTTCCCAGGGCGCCAGTCGCCAAATTTGCGCCGCCGCGCGTAGCAAACGCGCTTCTTGTTCAACGGAAGGCCGAACAAGCTGGTCAAAAGAGAGCGCCAGAGGCGGGAGCGGACGCGGTGCAGATTTCGGGGAAAGAGGGCGGGAAGGCATGGGAATTTAAGCGGTGGGGTAATCAACGGTTATTTGAGCTGTTCTGCGGCGGGTTTGAGCAAAATATCGAGCGCGTTTTTGCCTTTACCAGCAATTTCGCCGATGATGAAGGCGCTGTAGCGTTTGCCCGCTTCGAAACTCATTTCCGGCGTTTCTTTGAGCAAGTTGTCCTCGGTGCGAATCTGAATCGTCGTGGTTTTAGGCGCGACGAGTTTCGATCCCGATTTGCCATATTCGAGGGCTTTGGGAACGAGTTTCGCGTAACCCAAATCGCCTCGTGTCGAGGGCGTTGTAACCAACAGTTCGGGCGCGCCGGGTGCGAGATGAACGGCGCGAACGCGCGCTTTTTCGAAGTTTTCCTTGCCTTTGGATTCGTTGATAGAAAGTAATTGAGGCGCCTTTTTGCCGTAAATGGCGATGGTATAATAGTCCCCACGTTTCAATGTGAAAGAGTCGGCGACAATAACAGGCGAAGTTTTGCCCGCGCTGAAAACTTTGAGAGCGTTTTTACCGCTTTTGACGGAGATGTAGGAAGTCAGGCCCGTGAAGCCGCGATTGGAAGCAATCTTGAGAGAGCCAAGGTAGACATCGACTTTGGGGCCATTTGGAACCGCGTGCAGAACGCGTATAAAGGCTGTTGTCGGGGTGGCTGTGCTTATGGCGCCTTTAATAGAGGTGAATTTCGGTTGAATCATTCCCGGCGTGACGACTCTTTTATCGGCTTTTTGGGGCGCAGCTTGGGCCGACGATGCGCTAATAAACGAAAAAAAGAGGGTGAGAAGGGGAACGATTTTAAGCATGGCGCGTTACTTTCTGGGCTTTGAATGAAAGGCAAAGAGAACTTTTCTATTTTCTCACAGCTTCGCAGCAAATTGTGCGAAAATTCGGTTTTTTATAAAAAAGCCCTTGACCTGTCGCGAAAGAACCTTTATAGTTTCTCTCTGCCCCTGAGCCGGACGTTGTTTTTCCAAGCTAAGGCGATGCGACGGGCGCTGAGAAAATTTAGAAAAAGCGCTTGACAAGCGAGGCGAGCGGCGGTAAGATTTCTTCTTGCCCCGACGAGCTAAGGCTTCCCAGCAAACCCCAAACAAACGACAAAAACGGTTGAATCGAGCGAGCCTGAGAGGTTCGTTCGCTTCAGCCAGAGTCTATATCGAAGCCCTAAAAACTTCGAGCGGATTCTTGAGCTTGGCACCTTGAAAACTGCATAGAGTGTGAGAAATACACATTTTCGTTCGAGAGAATCCCATCGAATAACATCGAGAAAGAAGATCTTGCGAAGAAGGTAGAGAGAACATTTTGCTTTTCGAATTTAATTTCGGAAATAGTTACTGTAATCAAGTTAGAAAGGGCGCACGGTGGATGCCTTGGCAATTGGAGCCGATGAAGGGCGTAGTAAGCAACGATAGGCTTCGGTGAGACGCTTACAGTCTGACCCGGAGATTCCCGAATGGGGCAACCCTGCGTGGGTCATACCACGTAACTCCCGCCTGAATATATAGGGCGGGTAGAGGCAAGCCGCTGAACTGAAACATCTTAGTAAGCGGAAGAGAAGAAAACGAAGTGATTCCCTGAGTAGCGGCGAGCGAAACGGGAGCAGCCTAAACCGATCTTGGCTTTACAAGGTCGGGGTCGTGGGGCGTTTCATATAGAAGTTACAAATTCAACCGTTAGTCGAAGTTTCTGGAAAGAAATTCCGAAGAAGGTGAAAGGCCTGTAGACGAAAGCGGTTGAACTTCTGAGACGTACCCGAGTAACGCGGAACTCGTGAAATTTTGCGTGAATCTGGGGAGACCACTCCCTAAGGCTAAACACTCCAATTGACCGATAGTGAACAAGTACCGTGAGGGAAAGGTGAGAAGCACCCCGAGAGGGGAAAAGCTGTCCCTGAAGCCGTGTGCCTACAAGCAGTCGGAGGGCTACGTCGCGAGACAGCCTGACGGCGTGCCTTTTGTAGAATGATCCTGGGAGTTGTCGTATGCAGCAAGGTTAAGGCCGCAGGGCCGCAGCCGTAGCGAAAGCGAGTCTTAATAGGGCGACAAGTTGCATGCGGCACACCCGAAACCGAGTGATCTACCCATGGACAGGATGCAGCGAGGGTAAAACCTCGTGAAGGTCCGAACCAGTGTTGGTTGAAAACAACTTGGATGAGCTGTGGGTAGTGGTGAAACGCTAAACGAACTCGGATATAGCTGGTTCTCCCCGAAATATATTGAGGTATAGCCTCATCCGTTTTGCAACGGTGGTAAAGCACTGAAAAGGTTAGGGGGCCCACAAGCCTACCGACCCTTATCAAACTCTGAATGCCGTTGCTTGAGAGGATGGGAGTCAGACAGTGGGGGATAAGCTTCATTGTCGAGAGGGAAACAGCCCAGACCATCAGTTAAGGTCCCCAAGTTCTGGCTAAGTGGTTAACGAGGTGAGATTGCTCAGACAATCAGGAGGTTGGCTTAGAAGCAGCCATCCTTTAAACAGTGCGTAATAGCTGACTGATCGAGTGATTTCGCGCGGAAAATTCAACGGGGCTCAAGCCAGGCACCGATACTATGGATTGACTTCTTTTAGAAGTTAGTGGTAGGGGAGCGTCGTGTGATAGGTTGAAGCTCGAGCGTAAGCGCGGGTGGACGAAGCACGAGTGCGAATCCAGGAATGAGTAGCGAAAAGCAAAGTGAGAATCTTTGCCGCCGAAAACCTAAGGTTTCATAAGCAAGGTTCGTCCGCTTATGTTCAGGCGGGCCTAAGCCGAGGCTGAAAAGCGTAGGCGATGGACAGACGGTTGATATTCCGTCCCCGCTGTAAGATTGTAACAAGTGCGTCGGTTGGTTAGCCTACTCCCGCAGGGGAGACGGCCTCTATTCAAAGGGAGGTCGCCAGAGCTTAGCTCGAAGTGGTGAAACCTATACGGCCAGGAAAAGCTTGTTGCGCGTGTCTTATGGCGCCCGTACCGCAAACCGACACAGGTAGGTGAGGAGAGTATCCTCAGGCGCGCGAGAGAACCCACGTTAAGGAACTCGGCAATCTGTTCCCGTAACTTCGGAAGAAGGGAAGCCCCGCACTGGTGTAGGCATTTACTGCTGAAGCGAGGGGGGGGCCGCAGAGAATCTGTTCAAGCGACTGTTTACCAAAAACATAGGTCTCTGCGAAGTCGTAAGACGACGTATAGGGGCTGATGCCTGCCCAATGCCGGAATGTTAAGGGGAGGGGTTAGGCGCAAGCCGAAGCTCTGAACTGAAGCACCGGTCAATGGCGGCCGTAACTATAACGGTCCTAAGGTAGAAAACGCTGCCTTAGTAAAATCTGGCTATATGCTGGAAACTCCGAGTATCCTGAGCTACTATGGAAGACGCTTTCTATAGTGAAAATGCTTCAGGTGCGGACAATCAGCAGGAAAGGCCAATCAAAATCGGATGGGTGGTTGGTTTCGTAGACGGAGAAGGATGCTTCTCTATCGGCTTCATTCGGCAGCCTTGCCGAGAAGGTCGAAAAGGCTATGGAACCGGCTTTCAAGTGTTTCACGAGTTCGTGGTAACGCAAGGCGCCAAAAGCGTCGAGTGTTTGCATGAACTACGCGATTTCTTCGGGGTTGGACAAGTGCTGATTAATCGGCGCTACGACAACCACCGAGAGCATTTGCATCGTTACGTTGTGCGAAACCGCAAGGAGTTGACGGACGGGATCATCCCGTTCTTTAAACGATACCCTTTGCATTCTGCGAAGAGAAATGACTTCGAGAAGTTCGCCCAATGTTTGGAGATGATGAGTTGTAATCATCATTTGACCCGCGAAGGGTTGATTGAAATTGCGCGAATCGTCGAAACGATGAATCGCCAGAAACCCAAAACGGAGTTGATTGGAATCCTCAGAGACTACACGCCAGACAACCTGACACAGGTTGAAGATATAGTCCCGTCTGCATAGCGATATGCAGGATGTAAGGTTGTTAGGCCTTGCATCGCTCATCATCCGTGATGAGTTAAGATCAACAAGCGAAATTCCTTGTCGGGTAAGTTCCGACCTGCACGAATGGCATAACGACTTGAACGCTGTCTCAACGTGGGACTCGGCGAAATTGTATTACGAGTGAAGATGCTCGTTTCTCATAGCAAGACGGAAAGACCCTGTGGAGCTTTACTGTAGCTTGTCATTGAGTCGTTGGGTTGGATGCAGAGGATAGGTAGGAGGCGTTGAGACATCACTTTTGGGTGGTGTGGAGCCGACGGTGGAATACTACCCTTTCAATCTGACGGCTCTAACCTCAGCCCTTATCGGGTCGAGGAACCGTGGCAGGCGGGCAGTTTGACTGGGGCGGTCGCCTCCCAAATGGTAACGGAGGCGTTCAAAGGTTCCCTCAAGACGGTTGGCAATCGTCTGTAGAGCGCAATGGTATAAGGGAGCTTAACTGCGAGACCTACAAGTCGAGCAGGTGCGAAAGCAGGACATAGTGATCCGACGGTGGAAAGTGGGATCGCCGAAGCTCAACGGATAAAAGCTACCCCGGGGATAACAGGCTTATCTCTCCCAAGAGTCCATATCGACGGGGAGGTTTGGCACCTCGATGTCGGCTCGTCGCATCCTGGGGCTGTATTAGGTCCCAAGGGTTGGGCTGTTCGCCCATTAAAGCGGCACGCGAGCTGGGTTCAGAACGTCGTGAGACAGTTCGGTCCCTATCTGCTATGAGCGTAGGAAAATTGAGAGGAGTTGTCCTTAGTACGAGAGGACCGGGATGAACAGACCTCTGGTGTACCGGTTATGCCGCCAGGTGTAAACGCCGGGTAGCTACGTCTGGATCGGATAAGCGCTGAAAGCATCTAAGTGCGAAGCCGACCTCAAGATGAATTTTCCCAATCAGTAAGACCCCTTGAAGATAACAAGGTGGATAGGTCGCAAGTCGAAGCGTGGTTAACACGTGCAGCTAAGCGACACTAATCGGTCGAGGACTTGATTACTTTTGTTTTCAACTCCTTCAATCGCAACGAAAGAAAATGTGTTCACACTCCATGCAGTTTTCAGGGTGAAAACCGAAAGGTTTTTATTCTACCCATTTTGCGGTGGTTTTGGCGAGAGGGAAACGCCCGTTCCCATTCCGAACACGGAAGCTAAGCCTCTCAGCGCTGATGATACTGCAAGGGCAGCCTTGTGGGAAAGTAAGTCGCCGCCGCGATTTTTTAGAAAAAGCCAGTCTCTTTCGAGACTGGCTTTTTCGTGTTTGTAATTAGACAGAAAATATAACGACCCGCTTGTAACCAAGCGAGTCGTTGGATCAGTTCAGCTTGAGAACTATGTTATTTACCAAATCACTAATGAAATCTTCTGCTTGAAGACGATTAATAGTTACGTTCGATGGGTGGCAGCAGTGTTCCTACGCCCTAATTTCTCCACCATAATCTTGTGCAAGTTGATAGTGAGTATGCCCGCGGATTTGCAAACCTGTAAAACCTCAGATTCTTTGATTTCGGCGAAATCGTCTTTAGACTTGATTGATTTTATCTTCGCGGTTGGGCAAGTCTTCACCAGTTGAGCATTGAAGGCTGGCACATGATTTCGTAGAATCCACTCGCATAAGTGGTCAAACGCCAAGTTCCAAGTCATCACGATTGACGCGCGGAAAGCTCCGCAACGAAAGCAAGCAAGGGCTTCATTTAGGAAGATGCGCTTATCCAAATCGACAACTTGAGTCGGCAAATCAGATAAAAGCTTATCGACTTCAACTGTGGATTCACGTTGACCATACCTTGCCATAAAATCGTCTCGCACAGTCTTGGAAAGACGGTAACCTTGTTTGTCCTTCAAAAGCTTTTTTGCTCTCTCCAAATTGCTGAAATAGCCACTAAAACTTGATGGAGGTTGCAAGTGCATTTGCCGGTAGCAAATCCGCATATCAGCCTGTGAAAAGCGTTCACGACCCGAGTGCGTGTGCAAACACCACCCAAAGAAACAGATTCTTTCGGGGTGCTGCCAATTATTTAGACCGGGAACATCTTTGACAAATTCAGGCAAAAGCATAAGGTCAAGATCCTCCCGCCATTTTGTTGACAACTTCTAAACCCAAATGATTGATCTCCCAACTGGCTGTGGATGCAGACTTGAACCATCCTTGACTTTTGCAATTCCGAAAAGGCTGTTTCCAGTCTGTAGGGTAATCAGACCAACTCATAGCCCGATAACATGTGTAAATGTGAGCGGGTGTAATCGCGTTAACATTGGCGTGTTCTTTGAACCATGTGGCAATGACTAAATACTTCTTATTGTCTCCATTTGGATTTTTGCTTTTGCAAAAGGACTCAAAGGAAACCTTGCCACCTTTCAGGTCTAAATCGTGTAGAACTTCAGGAGTTGGGTAGATGCGCTTGTCTTTAGGCTTGTTGGAGCCGGACTTTGCAGGAGTAGATTTGGTGTTGCTCACATTATCTACAACTTCTCCTTCTTCTACTGAGTCGAAGTCCAAAGATTGCTGCGAATCTGGCTTGTCGTTGTTTTTACCAGCAGGTAAAGCCGGTGCTTCGTTGCGCCGATTATTGACGGCCCGACCCAAGGCAACATTCGCGGCGTGGCGGATGGCTTCCTCTACTGTGGAATTACCACCTTTAACTTTGACCCGGAAAAACTCAATTTCCAACTCTGCATCATCGTCACGATGTTTGCGCATAATGTTTCCTTCCCTTGGCAGAATTTGCCAAAGGATGTGAATTCTACAGGACAGACATGATTAATGCAAGTCCCCTACTGAAAATCCACACCGCTGACTGCCTCGCTTTCATGCCGCAACTCCCCGGCGAAAGCGTTCATCTCATCGTCGCTGATCCGCCGTATTTTCGGGTGCCACTCAAAGAAGCGTGGGACAATCAATGGCCCGATGAAGCGGCGTATCTCGATTGATTTTAGAAAAGCCAGCCTCGAAAAGAAAGCTGGCTTTTCTTTTCCTCTGGCTTCGATGTCAATGATTGACATCGCGGGCTTGGAGTTTTATGCTGTAGTCCATGAATGTCTCATTGACTCCCGAACTTGAAGAGATGGTTAGCCAGAAAGTCAAAAGCGGGCTTTACAACTCGGCCAGCGAAGTCGTGCGCGAGGGTTTGCGCTTGGTTCGAGAGCAGGATCAACTGCGGGAAATCAAGTTGGAAGAGTTGCAGAGGGAAATTCAGATTGGAATTGATCAGGCGGATCGGGGCGAATTCACGAGCTACGGTTCGGCGGCAGAATTTATTGAGGACATCAAGCGCGAAGGTCGTGACCGACTCGATGCAAAAAATGGGACGCCGAAGTGAATCGCATCCATGTCACTCATCGAGCCAGATCTGACATTCGTGAGATTTGGAACTACATCGCCGCAGATAATCGGGGCGCAGCAGACGCTTTGTTGAAGGCGTTTTACGAGAAGTTTGAATTGCTCCAGGCCACGCCTGAAGTTGGATGCGAGCGCAAGGATTTGGAAGGCGGTCTGCGGAGTTTTCCGGTTGGCCGCTACATTATTTTCTATCTTTTGCCGGAAGAAACCATCAAAATCGTGCGTGTTCTGCATGGAGCGCGAGATATTGATACGCTGCTTTGAGCTTTGAGCTTTGATAGGATTGAATAAATTCTCGTTTTTCGATTGATATGAAACCGCTTTCCGAAGCCTTCATTCGCGCTCAAGCCTCCGAAAAAGTCTGGGCGCGCGGCGAAGAATACTTCGCGCAGGACATGGTTTTGTCGTTAGTGCGGCGCGGTGGCGCGATTTACGCGCAGGTCGCTGGCAGCGAAGATGAGCCGTATCGCGTCAGTGTGCAAGAGCAGCCGGACGGCGAAGTCGAGGCGCAATGCACCTGTCCTTACATGGAAGAGTGGAACGGTTGGTGCAAACATATCGTCGCGGCGTTGCTGCTTTACGCACGGGAGCAAGATGATGTGACCGAAGAAAAGCCGGTGGCCGAACTGTTAGATCCGCTCGAACGGGAAGCGCTCGTTGCCATTATTGAAGGCTTGGTCGAGTATGACCCGGCGCTTTACGAAGCCGTTGTTGAATTGATGGGTGGACGCAAGCCGTCGCGCCGCCGCGATTTGGACACTGAATGGGATTGACGCCAATCACTTTCTATGAACGAAATTCTTGGTCGTAATCAAATTTATACCGCTGACTGCCTCCCTTTTATGGCGCAAATGCCCGATGCGTCGGTTCATCTGGTGGTGGCCGATCCGCCGTATTTTCGGGTGCAACTTCAACACGAATGGGATAACCAGTGGCCCGATGAAGTCGCTTATCTCGATTGGTCGATGCGTTGGCTGCGCCACGCGATGCGAGTGTTGGTGCCGGGTGGGTTACTCTATGTGTTCGGGCAGGTCGGCAAGCGGCAGCACGTCTGGGTGCATTTGCAGGCGCGCGTTTGCGCCGAGTTCGGGTTTCACGACCTCATCATCTGGGATCGGGCCGTCGGCTACAACGAGCGGCGTGATTCTTTTACTCCGGCTTATGAAATGATTCTGGCGCTTTGCAAGGTCGGCGCGCCGCCGCGCTTCGATAAAGACGCGGTGCGCGAAACGTATGACGCCCAAACGCGCGAGAAATATCTCAAAGACGCGCGCTACAAAGACATGGAAACGCGCCGCGCGCATCTCGAACGCGGGAAATATGCGACTAATGTCTGGCGGATTCCATCGCTCAAAGGCTCCTCGAAGGAAAAACTCGGACATCCAACGCAAAAGCCGCTCGCCCTTGTCGAGCGGCTTATTTTTTCGTCGTCGCGCGAGGGCGATGTGGTTTTCGATCCGTTTTGCGGGTCGGGAACCACGCTTTTTGCGGCGAAAAAGCACGGGCGAAATTATCTCGGCGTTGAAATCAACTCCGAATACGCGAATTTAGCGCAAAAGCGACTCGATTCGTTCAAACCCTGTGTAAAATAAATCGCGTTGGTGAGATTTCTATGCGATTTGCCGGCCCTCTTTTTGACGATTGTTCGACTCCCGATTTGTGGATCGCGGCGTTGCGGCGCAAAGGGTTTCGAGCCGCTTACTGCCCGGTTCCGGTCACGGCTTCTGACGAAGTGGCGCAATCTTTTGTGCAAGCCGCGCGGGAAGACGACATTTTGATTGCCGAAGTCGGCGCATGGAGTAATCCCCTCAGCAGCGATGAAACCGAGCGGCGCGCAGCATTGGAAAAATGCAAATCAAGTTTGGCGCTGGCCGACCAGATCGGCGCGCGGTGTTGCGTGAATATCGCGGGTTCGCGCGGTGAAAAATGGGATGGGCCGCATCCCCAAAACCTCACCGATGAAACGTTTGAGATGATCGTGGAGACGACCCGCGACATCATCGATTCGGTGCAGCCCAAGCGCGCTTTTTACGCTTTGGAGTCAATGCCGTGGATTTTTCCCGACTCGCCCGACAGCTATTTGCGCCTGATTCACGCCATCGACCGCGCGCAATTTGGCGTGCATCTCGACCCGGTGAATATCATCAATTGCCCATCGCGTTTTTTCGACAATGCTGGGTTTTTGCGCGAATGTTTCGCCAAACTCGGCCCTTACATCAAAAGTTGTCACGCCAAAGACATTCAACTTTCGTCCCAACTCACGGTGCATCTCGATGAAGTGCGGCCCGGCTTAGGCAGCCTCGATTACCGCGTTTTCCTCACCGAACTGAACAAACTCGACGCCGACATCCCGATTTTAGTCGAACATTTGCCCAATGAAGAGGAATACGACTTGGCCAGCGCACACATTCGCAGCGTCGCAGAAGAATTGGAAATCTCGTTGTGAAAATTCCTCGGTCTTCTTATTATGGTCTTTTTGATAACAAGACCTGAAGCATTTCAATTATGAAATAAAGCATAAACAAGATAGCAAAGACCGCCGTTGCACCCATCGCCAATAGCTCGCTTTGCGTTGGTTTAGCCTTTTGCAGCAGAAACTTAGGAAGACTTGACCAAACAGAACGCTGGCATCTGGGGCACTGTGTTCCCTTTGTTTTTGATAGATCATACCCACAACCAGTGCAGAGAACCTGATTGGAAGCCGAGGTTACATGAGGAGTTTGTGGCATAGATGCAGGCTGAGATCCTGCCGAATCCATTGCATCTGCCCAAGGTAACCGGGAGCCGCAGACAGAGCAGGCCTTTGCTGTATATAAGTTGGCTTCACCGCATTTGGAACATTGTCCTTGGTTTGTATTGAGCATAAAAGTGTGGAAATCAGATACGGATAAGAGATGATAGCAAACGTGATTTTGATGGCATATCCCGACTTCATACCACGGCTTTCACGCGTAAGACGACCTTTGCAAAAGCAACTTTGTCCCCCAACACAAGTGAGCATGGTGTGTTGTCTGGAATGGGCTTGTTATTGATTTTCGTCTTGTTGGCGCCACCCAAGTGTGTGACTGTTAAGCCATCAGCGCCAAATTGAAGCAGGGCATGACGGTGATGAACATGATTTTCGTCGTGTTCCGTTAAAGCAAGTCCGGTAAGTGTAGTCCAACGTGTTGAAACCAGTGTTTGGCAAAGTGATGTGGCAGATCATCGGCAGTGTTGTGGATGTCGTCCCAGCGTTGGGTCTCTTCTCGTGGAGCTAAAGCG
>JAABUN010004662.1_pt1 | contig 18216 bp, 18 predicted proteins | sample 5559311 | NCBI WGS metagenome assembly JAABUN01 (sample SAMN10711877, study PRJNA513370) | rock metagenome | isolation source: Antarctica rocks | place: Antarctica: Victoria Land, Siegfried Peak sud | reverse complement strand
CGGCGCGCGCTGGCCAGCCTCAAGTCACCGAGCCGCAGACTGGCCTTCGCCGCGCGATCGCTTGACCGCCGCGCGAGGGAGGGCCAGCCTCTCGGCCGGATACGCGTGCCCCGCATCGACCTTTCGACGGTCGTCGTGGCCGGCACGGACACCGGCACCTTGCGCAAGGGCCCGGGACACTACCCCGACACGCCGTTGCCCGGCGTGCGCGGAACGGTCGGAGTCGCTGGGCATCGGACGACCTACGGAGCCCCCTTCCGGCGGATCGACAAACTGCGCAAAGGCGACCGTGTGACCCTCGACATGCCCTACGGGCGCTTCGAGTACTCCGTCGAGCGAACTCGGATCGTGCCGCCGACCGCCACATGGGTCACGGATCGCGTGTCGTATGACCGATTGATCCTCTCGGCTTGTCATCCGCTCTATTCAGCGGCCAAGCGCATCGTCGTCTTCGCCCGGCTGATGCGTTCGGAGCCCCACGGATCCGCTTCGATCTGACGGAAACCGGATCAACCCAATCCGGCGGTGACCCCATGTTCCCCGGCTCCGAACACGACGATGCAGACCTCGTGAGGGCGTGAGCCACCATCTTCGGTCCGGCGATCACGATCGAGCCGATCGCACGGATCCCGTGCCATCAAGGGAGGTCAGGATGAACGAGATCCGCGAGCGTGTGGAGCAGGACCAGTACGAGATCGACTCAGAGGCGGTGGCGCGCGCGCTGGTCGAGCGCCTCCTGGCGGGCCGCACCATCTCCGCGCCCGACCCCGAAGGCTAGGCGCGGCTTGGCTGATGGTGACGGGGACTCCAACGGGCATCAATCACGAGGCCGCGCCGATCAGTGCTCGAAGCCGCGCCAGGTGCTCGAGCCGCCGCCCGTCCACCTGACCCCGGCCGGCCCCTCGCCGACACGTCCCACCCAGGTGACGTCGCTGACCGCCGCCGTCGCGGCGCGGCGGTCGGGCGCGACCGTGAACAGCAGCTCGTAGTCCTCGCCGCCGGTGGCGCCCAGCTCGACTGCGCTCATCCCGAGCGCGGAGGCGACTTCCTCCACGCCCGCCGCGAGCGGCAGGTTCGCGGCATCGATCTCGATACAGACGCCACTCGCCCGGGCGAGATGAGTGGCGTCGGTGGCGATGCCGTCGGAGAGGTCGAGCATGGCGGTCACGCCCGCGTCGCTCAGTGCCCGACCGGACGCGAGCCGAGGCTCGGGACGCTTGTGTCGCGCGACGAGCTCAGCGGCGGTCGCCGGCGAGAGCTCGATCTCGCGGGTGCCTTCGAGAAGCGCGAGCCCGGCGGCCGAGGCGCCCAGACTTCCCGTCACGCCAACCAGGTCACCGGGCCGGGCCCCGTCGCGCCCGACCAGCTCGGACTCGCGGTCCGCCCACCCCACGACCGTGACGGCCAAGGTCAATACGTGACCTCGGGCCAGGTCGCCCCCGGCGATGGTCGTGCCCGTCCGGCGCGCCAGAGCCTCAGCTCCCGCGTGCATCGCCAGCACGTCGGATTCCGGGTGGTGGCTCGGAACCACGACGGCGAGGTAGGCCTCGCCGGGATGGGCGCCCATAGCCGCCAGGTCTGAGAGGGCGCCGGCCAGGGCGCGGTGTCCGATGTCGGCCGGCAGCATGCGAGCGGAGCGGAAATGGGTGCCGTCGACCATGACGTCGACGGAGGTGACGGAGAACGCTCGCCCCCGGACGACCGCGGCGTCGTCCCCGAGCCAGCGGACGACCCTCGCGTTCTCACGAAGCGCAAGGGATCGGCGGATGGCCTCGATGAGCGCGAGCTCGGCCATGCCTTGGAGCATGACGGGCGTGGGACGCCGAGGCGTCCCACGCACATCAGCGATGCCGGTAGACGATCCTCGCTCGGTCGAGGTCGTATGGCGAGACCTCGACACGGACCCGATCCCCCGGCAGGATCCGGATCCTGAAGCGACGCATCTTTCCGGCTACGTGGCCGAGGACCATGTGATCGTTGTCGAGCTTGACCCGGAACATGGCGTTCGGGAGCGCTTCGACCACCTCGCCCTCGAACTCGACCTTTTCTTCTTTGGGCAAGCTAGATGGTCCGAACGTTGGTCGCCTGGGGGCCCTTCTGGCCTTCTCCCAGGTCGAACTGCACCTTCGCACCTTCAGCGAGCGTGCGGAATCCATCTCCGGAGATACCGGAGAAGTGGACGAACGCGTCCTTCCCCCCGTCATCAGGGGTGATGAACCCGAAGCCCTTCTCGTCGCTGAACCACTTCACGACGCCTGTTGCCATACAACACCTCCTCATTGCTACTCAGATGCGCGAGGTGGTGCTGCCGGGCACTGCCTTCCCGCATGCTCACACCGCCGCACTCGACGGTTCGTACGCCGCGATGTATAGCACCTCCGTGCAACTAGCCGGGTGCTGCCGTGCCACCGCCCGGCTCGACTTTCGCGCCGCCCTTGCTCTCACCGCTCGGCGCCTTCGGGCTCTTGGCCTTGGGCGCGGCCTTCGGGGCGGTCTTGGGCTTCTTCTGCGGCGGGGCCTCGTAGGCGTCGGGGTTGAAGGTCGTAGGAGGAATCGACCTGACCGGCGGTCCCGGGGTGGAGAAGTCCAGGCTCGGGTCGTCCGGGTTGCCGGGGTCGTTCGGATCGGACGCCCCGCCGCTGCGGCTGTACTTGCCGAAGAAGGGGATCGTCTGGAACGGCCTGGACGCCTTGCGGAACTCGCCGCAGGAGCCTCTCGTCACGGTCTTCATGTAGTCGCCCCAGATGTCGGCCGGGAACGTGCCCCCGTCCACGTTGCGCCCTCCGGGATAGAGACCGTTCATCTCGACACGTGAGCCGGGGTAGCCGACCCAGACGGCGGTCGAGAGCCTCTGCGTGAAGCCGACGAACCACGCGTCGGTGTTCTTGTCGGTCGTCCCGGTCTTGCCGGCCGCGGGGCAGCCGATCGCGGCGTGGGTTCCGGTTCCCGACTTGACGTTCTGCTCGAGGATCTTGACGGCTTCGTAGGTGGCACTGGAGTCAAAGGCCTTGGTGCGCTTGACGCGGAAGCGACGCGGCAGCTTGGTCCCCTGCTCGACCCGTCCGTCCGGGAAGCGGACCTTCTTGATCACGGTGGGCCGGCTGCGAAACCCGCCTGAGACGATGGTGGCGTAGGCGTTGGCCATCTCAAGCGGCGAGACGCCTCGTTCGAGCCCACCGAGCGACTCGGCGGGGTAGCCCTTGAGCACAGACTTGATCCCGAGCATGCGGGCCGTCTTCTTGACCTCGTCCGGCCCGAGGTCGAGCGCGAGCTGGATGTAGGCGGAGTTGTCTGACCGCAGCGTCGCTTCCACGAGGTTCATCGAGCCGCCGCTCGAGCCGCTGTAGGTCTTGATCTCAAACGGGGCGCCCTGGTAGCTGAGCTTCATCGGGGAGCGGGACACGTACGTCGTCTTGGTCGGGCTCACGCCCTTCCGGAGCGCGGTCATCAGCGTCATGACCTTGAAGGACGAACCCGGCTGTCGCTTGCCCTGGGCAGCGAGGTTGAACTTGGACTGCCCGTATTCGGCCGACGACGCCATGGCCTTGATGTAGCCGTTCTTCGGGTCGATGGTCACGATCGCCGAAGAGGGACCGACGCCGGCCAGGCTCTTCTGGATGGAGGCGCGGGCCGCCTTCTGCTTGGCGAGGTCGATCGTGGTGTACACCTTCAGCCCGCCCTGCTGCACGGTCTTCGCGCCGTACTCCTTGAGCAGCTCGTCCTTGACGTAGTCGAAGAAGTACTTCTCGCGCCTGGCGGTGAAGAACTTCGAGCCCTTGACGGAATCCGTATCGACCTTCTTGGCGATCGCCTTCTCGGTCTGCCCGGGCGTGATCATCTTGAGCTGGAGCATCTTGCGCAGGACCAGATTGCGCCGGGCTTGCGCGGCTGCCGGGAACTTGAACGGCGAGTAGGACGTCGGCGCCTGCGGGAGCCCGGCCATCAACGCGGCCTCGTCGAGCGTGAGCTTCTGGACCGGCTTGTCGAAGTAGATGCGCGCGGCCGCGCGCGCCCCGATCGCGGATTGGCCCCCCGCCGTCCCGTACGGGACCGTGTTCAGGTAGGTGTCGAGGATCCACGCCTTGGAGCGCTTCTTCTCTAGCTCCTCGGCCAGCTTGGCCTCCTTGATCTTGCGCTGGTAGGTGCGCTCGCTCGAGATGTAGAGGTTCTTGACCACCTGCTGCGTGATCGTCGAGCCACCCTCGCGGGTGCCCCCGGCCTTGGCGTTCTTGAGGGCCGCGCGGGCGATCCCCTCGTAGTCCAGGCCGCCGTGCTCGTAGAAGCGCTGGTCCTCGATCGCGACCGTCGCGTCCTTGAGGTTCTTGGGGATGTCCGATCCCGCGACCGGGATGCGCAGGTCGTCGCCCGCGATGACGCCGAGGCGCTCGCCGTGCGAGGCGTAGACCGTCGAGACCTGGCCCTTGTCCGCCGGCCTGAGCGAATCGAGCAGCGGAGCCGACGACGCGATGGAGAGGACGTACCCCACGCCGGACAGTCCCGCAAGCGCGACGACGACCCCCGCGACCATGATGGCGAGCAATGCCTTGTTGCGAGGGCGCCCGCGGCTGTGACGGCGCCTGGTCCGGACAGACCGGCTCATAGAACGGCTTGGAGGCGACCGCGACGCGCGATCGCGGCCCACGACTGTAGCTTCGGTCTGTGTTCTGGAGCCCGGGTCCGATCCCTGCCGGCGTGAAGCCGCGCGCCGTCCTCTTGGACGCCTTGGGGACGCTCCTCTCGCTCGAGCCCCCCGCCCCGCGGCTGCGGGCCGGCCTCAGGTCGGCTTTCGGCATCGACGTCGGCGAGGAGGCGGCTGCGCGCGTCGTCCGCGCGGAGATCGCCTACTACCGGGCGCATCTCCACCAGGCGGGCGACACGGCAGGGCTCGCCGACCTCCGTACGCGGTGCGCGGCGGTCGTACGCGAGGGACTCGAACTCGACCTGCCCGTCGCGGACGTGGAGCCGGTTCTCCTCGATTCGCTGCACTTCGAGGCGTTTCCGGATGCCGACCCGGCGCTGCGCGACCTCCGTCAGGCCGGGATGGCGCTCGTGGTGGTCTCCAATTGGGACGTCTCGCTCCACGACGTACTCGCCCGCACCGGACTGCGCCCGCTCGTCGACGCCGCGGTCAGCTCCGCCGAAGCGGGCTCGGCCAAGCCGGACCGGGCGATCTTCGCGCGGGCGCTCGCGCTGGCGCGCGCCCAAGCTGCCGAAGCGTGGCACGTGGGTGACTCGATCGACGCCGACGTTGAAGGGGCGCGGCGGGCCGGCATCGTGCCGGTGTTGATCGATCGGGACTCAATCCTCGAGCATCCGGGGGTCGCGGAAGTGCGCCGGATCACCTCCTTGGCCGAATTGGCCGCCCTGATCTGAGCCGGCGGACGTACCCTTACCTGCACGGCCTGTGACGAGCGTTCCTCCTCCCACCTTCTCGCACCCCGGGCCGCCGCCGCTGCATCCCGAGCTGCCTGACGGCATCGCGCGCACCCCGGCCCCCGCCGGCAAGTGGCGGGGAGGCCTCGCGGCCGTTCCGATCTGGGTGCCCTTCGCCGCCATGCTCGCGGTCTTCGTCGTCGCCTCGATCGGGTCGCTGCTCGTCGTGGGCATCGTGGAGCTGGCCGGTACCCGGGTCAGCACGGACTCCCTTCCCCCCGGGGTGCTGCTCTCGGGGACGCTCATCCAGGACGTCGCCCTGGTGGCCGGAGCCTTCGTGTTCGCGCGCGTCTGGGCGGGGCCCGTGCAGTTCTCCACCTTCGGCCTACGCCCGACCGCGCTCTGGCCGGCGGTCGGCTGGGCGGCGCTCATCTACGCGGGATTCTGGGTCTTCGCCGCGATCTACGCCGTCGTGGTCGGCCAGGGCGCCGAGCAGGAACTGGTGACCGACCTCAAGCAGCAGGACTCGCTGGTGGTGCTCGGGGGCTTCGCGGTCCTGGTGGGCATCGTGGCGCCGATCGTCGAGGAGTTCTTCTTCCGCGGCTTTCTCTTCGGCGTCCTGCGCGAGAAGCTCGGAGTCGTGTGGGCGGCCCTCCTGGCGGGGTCGGTCTTCGGCCTCATCCACGTCGCTGGCACACCGCTGCGCACGCTGGGCATCCTCGTGGTCCTCGGGGTGGGGCTGTGCCTCCTCTACGCGAGAACCGGATCGCTCCTGCCGGGGATCGGGCTGCACTCCTTGCACAACTCGATCTCCTTCGGCGCGACGAAGGGCCTCGTCTGGTGGGGCTTCCTACTCCTCGTTGTCAGCAGTGTGACTCTTGTGCTATTAGTAGCGAGCGTGGTGATGACAAGAGAACGCCGGCTCGAATGAAGCGCGCGATCGCTCTCGCCGCGGCGTTGGCCACGCTCGTGGTCGCCCCCGACGCGAGCGCGCAGAATCCCGCGCCCGTCCCGCCGCCACCAGCACCCGCGCCCGCTCCGCCGCCACCCGCGCCCGTTCCGCCGCCACCCGTCGCGGCGACGCTCTCGATCTCCCTCGCCGGCGTGCACCGCGCGGGCAAGGACGTCTTCGTCCTGGGTGGGGGGCGCTGGCAGGTCCGCGGCCGCCTCGCCCCGTTCGTCGACGGCCAGCAGTTCGTCGTCCGCCTGTATCGCGGATCGCGCAAGGTGGCCGCTCGGCGCGTCTCCGCCAAGGCCGCAAGCTTCTCCGCCTCCTTCCGCACGAACGGTCCCGGGAGCCTCACCGTCAAGGTGTCGCACCGGGCCACCCCGCAGCTCGCCACCGTCCGCGCGAAGCCTCTTCGCCTCAGCGTCTACCGGCCCGCGGCCCGGGCAGGCTCTCGCGGGCCGGTCGTCCGCCTGCTGCAGGCGGGCCTTGACCAGATGAAGTACGCGGTGCCTCGAACGGGCGTCTACGACACGATGACCGCCCACGCCGTGATGGCCTACCGCAAGGTCAACGGCATGCCGAGGACGCCCGGCGCTCCAGCTGGGCTCGTTCGGGACGTCCTGGCCGGCCGCGGTGCCTTCCGACCCCGTCACCGGGACGCCGGGCGCCACATGGAAGCCGATCTGTCGCGTCAGGTGCTGGCCCTGGTCGATGGGCGACGGCTCGTCCGTGCCTACTCGACCTCCACAGGGAAGTCCTCGACTCCGACCGTCCTGGGGACCTTCCGCGTGTATCGCAAGACGCCCGGAACCAACTCACTCGGGATGGTCGACTCGTCCTACTTCATTCGCGGCTACGCGGTGCACGGATATGCCTCGGTCCCGGTCTTCGCGGCGAGCCACGGCTGCTTGCGGATCCCCATCCCGAACGCTCGCACGGTCTTCAACTGGCTGCGCGGTGGCGATCGGGTCATCATCTACAACTGAGCCCTCGAGCCCACCCTTCATCACGGCCGCGGTTGACTTACGAAGGCCGACGACTCAAAGAGCCCGGCCGGTCTCCTCCACCAGGCCACTGAGCACCTGGGCGAAGCCCCCACGAGCGTGCGCATCGCGCATCCGGAGCGCGCCGTTGCCCTCGCGCAGTATGCGCTCGATGCCCTCCAGCGAGTCCTCGGCGCCCAGGTCGCGGGCGTACGGGCGCGCCAGCCTCAGCGCCGCTTCGGCGACCTCGCGCAGCGGCTTGAGGGCGCCGTCCGTGTAGATCGTGGCGTCCAGGCCGTCTCGTCCGGCGCGGAACGAGCTCTCGACGAGCACTTCGCGAGCGGGCACCGGCGCATCCGGCTCATGCGTGCTCGCCAGCACGAGTGCGTGGACGAGGCCCGCCAACCCGATCATGGAGTCCGGTCGGGCCTGCGCGTCCATCGCCCGGATCTCGATCGTCCCGAGGTTGGGGTGCGGCCGGATGTCCCACCACAGGAACGTGTAGTCCGGGACGTCCGCGGCCTGCACGAAGGCCGTCATCGTGTCCGCGTAATCCTCCCAGTCGCAAAAAGGCCGCGGGAAGTCCGCCCGGGGATACCCGCGGAAGAGCTGTGCCCGCGCCGTCTCAAAGCCCGAGTCCACGCCGTGCCAATAGGGAGAATGGGCGGCGAGGCCTTGCAGCAGCGGCAGGTGCGCGCGCATGCGGTTGAAGGCGCGTATCGCGGTTTCCGGGTCCGGCATCCCTACGTGAACGTGGAGCGCACAGGTCGGCGTCCGGCGCAGCAGGCCACGCATCTGCCCTGCGATCGCCCGGTAGCGCTCGGCCGGCACGTGCGGCGCGTCGCCGAAGGCGCCGTCGGGATGGATGCCGCAGCCGACCAGCGTCGCTCCTGCCGCCCTGAGGGCGGCTCGGCGCTCGATGAGCGCGGTCCCGCCCTCGAACGCGTGGGCGCTGACCGGAGACGTGATCTCGACGAGCGCCTCGTAGACGTCCTGCAGGATCGAGCCCTCGCCCTCGGGCACGCGTCCGAGCAACTCGGAGGAGACGGGCGCGAGGCGGTGAGTGGCGGAGTCCACCAGCAGGAGCTCCTCCTCCATGCCGATGGCGAACGGGCGTCCGCGGCCGAAGGCGTGCTCCACCGGCGGCAGTCTAGGATCGACGGCCCGTGAGTGCCCGTGACGTCCTGATCGCCGAGCTGCGTGAGCACGCCCTGGTGATCGGCGAGGTGAAGCTCACGTCCGGGGTCACCGCGCAGTACTACGTCGACGCCAAGCGAGCCGTGCTGCGCCCCGCCGGCTTCAGGGCGCTCGCCGAGCTGGTGGCCGAGCGTGCCCGCGAATGGAGCGCCACGGCGGCCGGCGGCCTGACCATGGGCGCCGACGCCCCGGCCTGCGCTGCGCTTGCCGGCGGCGCGGACGTCAAGGCGTTCTTCGTCCGCAAGGACGTCAAGGCGCACGGACTGCAGCGACGTATCGAAGGGCCGCCGCTGGCGCCCGGCGAGCGCTGCCTGATCGTCGAGGACGTCGTGACCACAGGCGGGTCAACGCTCGAAGCGATCGAAGCGGTGCGCGCCGAAGGTCACGAGATCGCTGGAGTGGTGGCGATCCTGGATCGACTGGCCGGTGGAGCGCAACGGATCTGCGACGCCATCGCAGGAGCGCCATACGAGGCGCTCGCCACGATCGACGAGGTCTACCCCGGGCGCCCCGACCGGCCGGAGTAGGCCGTGTCGGCTTGCGCCGAGCCCACCAGCTCCTGGATCGAGGAAGCTCCTGCGGCACGCACGCGCGCGGCGAGCCCGCGGTTCATCCGCCACGGCCACAAGGGCCCGCCGTACACGAACCCCGTGTAGGCCTGGACGAGCGTGGCGCCCGCCAGTATCCGCTCCCACGCGTCTGCGGGAGTCTCGATGCCTCCTACGGAGATCAGCACCAGCTTGTCCTGCGTCCGCGCGCGGATCCGCTTGAGCACGTCGAGCGACCTCGCCTTCAATGGCGCACCTGAGAGTCCTCCGGCCATGGCCGACACTCCGTCGGTGGCCAGTCCGCTGCGCTCGATCGTCGTGTTGACGGCCACGATGCCGTCCAGCTCGAGAGCCACCGCAAGATCAGCCACCGCGTCGACCTCGCTGTCGCCCAGGTCTGGGCCGATCTTGACGAGGATGGGCACGCGGACGTTCGCCTGGGCCAGCTCCCTGCGCACCTCGGCGACCAGGGCGGTCAGGGGCTCGACGGCCTGCATCTCGCGGAGCCGGGGAGTGTTGGGTGAACTGACGTTGAGCACCAGATAGTCCGCGAGCGGGCCGAGCAGCCGGACCGTTGCCCGGTAGTCCTCCGCGGCGCGCTCGACGGTCACGACCTTGGATCTGCCGAGGTTGACGCCCACGATGGCGTCCCTGGTCCGCCCGCGCAGCCGCCCCGCGGTCGCGTGCGCGCCCGCGTTGGGGAAGCCCATGCTGTTGAGCAGGCCGCGGTCCACGGGCAGGCGACGGATCCGCGGTCGCTGGTTGCCGGGCTGCGGGAGCGCCGTGACGGTTCCGATCTCGACGAACCCGAAGCCGAGGGCTCGGAGTGCCTGGTGCCAGTCGGCGTCCTTGTCCAACCCGGCGGCGACGCCGAGCGGGCTCGGGAACTCGAGGCCCAGCGCTTGGACCTCGAGCGACGGCCGCCTGGGTGCGAGGCTCCTCCTCAGGGCGGTTCTCACGACACTATTCGCCGTCGCCAAGCGCAAGGTTCGTGCTGCGCAGGCATGGACGGTTTCGGCGTCGAAGCGCTGCAGGACGAGCTTGAAGAGGAGTCGATAGATCAAGGCACGCCCTGCGGTCGGTGGGCAAGAACGCGGCGTGGTGAGGGTACCGGGGCGTTTCGGGCACGCGATGATGTGGGGCGTGGATCTCCACCTGACCGCTGCCTGGACGACGGCGCTGCACACGCGCGTGCCCCACGCGTCGTGGCTCGTGACCGAGGACGGGCGCGTCCTCACCGCCCACCGACCCGAGCGGCGGTTCGCGAGCGCGAGCATGATCAAGACCTTCGTTCTGGCTTGGGCGCTCGAGGACGTCCGCTGGGGTCGCCTCGGACTGGACGAGCCCGTGACCGTGGGTCGAGAGGGACGCGCCGAGGGCGACGGCGTGCTGCGGTTCGCGCACCTTCCCGTCGTTGCGCCGCTCCGCTGGCTGCTCGAGCTCATGGTCGTGATCTCGGACAACACCGCGACCAACGCGGTGGTGGCGCGACTCGGTGGAATCGATGCCCTCAACGAGCGGCTCGAGTCGTGGGGACTCCGGTCCCGGATGCGCGGCTACGTATCCCGCGCAGGCGCGTCCGCATCGGATCGCGATGCCATAGCTGCGGACGACGGGCTCGCGACCGCGGCAGGCTTGGGTGTGACGAGCTGTGCAGAGCACGACCGCATCATGGGAGACCTGCAATCGGGGAGGATCGCGGGTGGTCTCGGCGCCGGTGCGATCGCGATGATGCTGTACCAGCAGGACCGCCGGTCGCTCTCGCGCTTCTTGGACGATCGGTCCCAGCTCGCGCACAAGACGGGCACCGTAGAGAGGGTCCGTCACGACGGCGGGCTGCTGCTCGCCGGGGGCCGCGTGGTGTCGGTTCACGCCTTCACGGACGGCGGTCACACCGCGGAGTGGGTCGACCATCCGGCGTGTGTCGCGATGGGCCTAGCCCTGGCTTGGACCACGCGGCTCCTCGACCTGGACGTACGCTTGACGCCTGATGCGCCGTCCCTTCCGGACGTTCTCCTGGCACCGCTGGACACCGTGTCGCCCGCCGCGTTGAGCGCCGTGCTCGAAGGCTCGAGCATGGAGGCCTGCGTGCCGGAAAGCGCCTTCTGGCGTGCGGCGCAGGACGACCTCGACGGTGCGCGGGCCCACTTGATCGTTCACCGAGGGCAGTTCGTCGGCGTGGTCTGGCTTGAGCCGCCGGTCGGGGGATCCGCGCGAGTCCTCCTGCATGAATCCGGCCTCGCTCGCCGCGAGGTCTCCCGCAGCGCCGCCCGTCTGCAGGAGCAGGTGTCACACGCATGAGCCGGGTCCTGGTGACCATGAGCGGCCGCCACGGCGACGACCTCGGCCACGAGGTCCGCGAGCGCCATCTGCGATCGCTGAGGGAGGCGGGACTTACCCCGATCTGCGTCGCCGGCTCGGCGTCTGCACCCGAGGTCTCCGTCATCCTGGACGTCTGCGACGCGGCCTATCTGCCCGGCACCGACTATGTGCCGTCGTCACTCGGGGAACGCGAGGAGGCGTCGCGACGCGGGGCCGCCGAGGCAGGGCTGCCTTGGGACCCGTGGAAGGTCCGTGCCGACCTCCTCGTCCTCGAGGAGGCGTGGCAGCGGCGCGTGCCCGTGCTCGGAATCTGCGGCGGCATGCAGGCCATGGCCGTCCGTGCCGGCGGCAACCTGCGGCCGACCGTGGGAACCGAGATCGAGAAGCACCGATCCGTGACCGGGGGTGCGGCCGTGACGCTCGCCGCCGACTCGCTGGCCGCGGCGACCCTTGGCGAAGTGACGGAGACGAACTCCTTCCACCGCCAAGTCGTAGAGCAGGAGACCCCCGGGCTCGACGTGACCGGAGTGGCCGCCGACGGCACCGTGGAGGCCGTCGAGGCGCCCGCGCCGGCTCACCCCTTCTGGCTCGGATTGCAGTGGCATCCGGAGCTCTTGGGGGACGACCGTCCCTTTCGAGCGCTGGCATCGGCAGCGGCGAAACGCCGTCGCTAGGTGCCCCGAGCTGGATTCGAACCAGCGGCCTACTCCTTAGGAGGGAGTCGCTCTATCCAGCTGAGCTATCGGGGCGCGACCCCCCGGAACCGTAGCCGCTCGCACTGCGCGTTCAAGCTCACCGGCCGGGCGTCCGATACACGAGAACGCTCAAGAGATTGCGAGCTGACGGGAGGAAGCGCTAGCGTCTGTTGCAACGAGGCGGCAGGCTGCGATCAGCAACCTGCGAACAAACGTATTGAGGGGATTCTTAGATGCAAGACGGTACTCGCTGGGCCGCGCCCACCCGGAAGCCCGTTGGGCTTGTCCTCGTGGGCATGTGCCTGAGCCTCGCGCTCGCCGCGTGCGGCGGATCGGATGACAAGTCGAGCGACTCGACCAAGAAGTCCGCGGACAAGGCCGCGGGGGGCTCGAGCGGCGGGGGGGTGGGCAAGAAGGGCGGCAAGATCACCGTTCTCGGCTCCTCCTTCCCCGACTATCTCGACCCGGGTCTCTCGTACACGGTCGACGGCTGGCAGGCGCTGACGCAGGTGTATCCCGGACTGCTGACCTTCCCACACAAGCCGGGACAAGCGGGTGCTGAGGTGGTTCCGGGCCTCGCCGAGGATATGCCCAAGGTGTCGAACGGCAACAAGACCTTCCTCTTCACGCTCCGCGATGGCCTGACCTACTCCGACGCCTCGCCGATCAAGGCGTCCGACTACGCCAACGTGGTGAAGCGGGCGCTCGAGCAGGACTCCCAGGGTGCCGGCTTCTACCTCCCGATCGACGGGGCGGAGAAGTTCCTCAAGGACAAGAAGGGTGAGATCTCCGGCATCAAGACCGACGACGCCGCCCGGACGATCGAGATCACGCTGACCAAGCCGCGCGGCGCGTTCCTGTACGAGCTGGCCGTCCCGTTCGGCGGCATGGTCCCGGGTGACACGGCGGCCAAGAACCTGACGAGCAGCCCACCCCCGGGCGCAGGGCGCTACATGATCAAGGACGTCAAGGTCAACCGCGGCTACACATTGGTCAAGAACCCGAACTTCTCGAAGTCCCTCGAAGGAACGGCTGTCGACTCGGGCAACCTCGATGAGATCGTTCATCAGGTCGACCGCTCACTGGCCAACGAGGCGACGAAGATCACGCAGAACCAGGCCGACTTCATGATCGATATCCCGCCCGCGGACCGCATCCCGGAGATCAAGCAGCGCGCGGCGAACCGCTACCACGAGTTCCCGACGAACTCGACGTTCTACTTCTTCATGAACTCCGAGGTGCCGCCCTTCGACGACCTGAAGGTGCGGCAGGCGGTCAACTACGCCATCGACATCAAGGCGATCAACCGCATCCAGGCCAACGTCCTGACGCCGGCCAACACGACGCTGCCTCCCGGCGTGGCGGGCTACGAGAAGACGCCCGACCTCTATCCGTTCGACCTCGAGAAGGCCAAGGCGCTCATCAAGGAGGCCGGCGCCGAGGGTGCGGCCGTCACTGTGTGGGGCAACCCGGAAGACCCGACCAAGCCGACCATCGAGTACTACACCGACGTTTTGAATTCGATCGGCCTGAAGGCCAAGTCCAAGATCATCTCGGCGGAGACGTACTTCGCCACGATCGGCAACCGCAAGACGAAGGCGCAGACGGGCTGGGCCAACTGGTTCCAGGACTATCCGCATCCGTCGAACTTCATCGACGTGCTCGTGAACCCCAACAAGGTCGTCGAGTCGGGTAACAACAACTACTCCTACAACGCGGCGGACAAGGAGCTGGGGGCGAAGATCGACAAGCTCAACGCCGAGCCCGAGTTGACGGACGACGTCAAGAAGCAGTGGGCTGCCGTGGACAAGGAGATTCAGCAGAAGGCCTACTGGGGCATCTACGGCAACCGCAAGCAGACGACGTTCATGTCTGAGCGCATGGACTTCGAGAACTGCAAGGGCGAATCGGTCCTGGTCAACCACGACTGGTCGCAGTTCTGCTTGAAGTAGGACCCTGAGCGGATGGCCCGTCCCGCCGCTGAGCACGGGGCGGGCCTCCCGCCGGATCTCTGCCGACCATGGCCACCAATCAAGCCACCGACTTCTCCTCGGATCCCACCGCCGCGGTTGCCCAGGAGGCTCCGGAGGCCCGCCGGATCGAAGGGCTCGGGCCCTGGCAGCTGGCAGTCCGGCGCCTGCGTGGCAACCGCGTGGCGCTCTTCTTCCTCGGTGTGTTCCTGCTCATCGTCGCGCTGTCGCTGGCCGCTCCGCTGTACTCCAAGCAGGTGGCCAAGGTCTCGCCGACGGCGAACAACCTCACCGGCCAGATAGTCCGAAATGGCAAGAAGGTCGACGTGGTCTCCGTCGAGGGAAAGCCGATCGGACCGGGACTCAGCCGCAAGTACCTGCTCGGAGCTGACAAGAATGGGCGCGACGTTGCCGTGCGGCTGCTCTACGGGGGCCGCAACTCGCTCTTCGTCGGCTTTGCGTCGGCGTTCGTCACGGCAATCCTGGCGGTGGCGCTCGGCTTGATCGCCGGTTTCTTCCGCGGCTGGCCCGATCGCGTGATCTCCGGATTCTTCGACATCGTGTGGTCCTTCCCCGTCCTGCTGCTGGCGATCGCGCTGGGCACGGCGTTGGCGGTCGGCGGACTCGAGCTCGGCCCGTTGAAGATCGACGGCGGCTCGCTCTGGATCCCCGTGCTGGTGATCGGGCTGGTCTACGTCCCGTACCTCGGTCGTCCCATCCGCGGCCAGGTCCTCTCCCTGCGCGAGAAGGAGTTCGTCGAGGCGGCCGTCTCGCAGGGGATGAGCCCCACCCGAGTGATGTTCTCCGAGATCCTGCCCAACGTCACCTCGACCATCCTGGTGTTCGGCACGCTGATCATCGCCAACAACATCATCACGGAAGCCGCGCTCTCCTTCCTGGGCGCCGGGATCCAGTCTCCTGCGCCCTCGTGGGGCAATCTGATCGGCGATGGAGTGGACTTCCTGGCCACGGCTCCGCATCTCGCCATCGTGCCGGGCATCGCCATCGTGCTGACGGTGCTGTCGCTCAACGTCTTCGGCGACGGTCTGCGCGACGCGCTCGATCCCCGTGCGAAGGTGCGTCTGCGCTGATGCTGCGCTTCATCGTCCGCCGGCTGATGCAGACGTTCTTCGTGTTGATCGCGCTGTCGATCGTCACGTTCATCATCTTCAACGTCATCCCCAACGGCGACCCGGCGTTGAGGCTCGCGGGTCGCACACCCAACCCGGTGGTGGTGGAGCAGATCCGCGAGGACTTCGGCTTCAACGACCCCCTGCCCGTCCAATACGTGAGCCTGATGTCGAAGACCTTCAGCGGGGAGCTCGAGTCGTACTCCAATGGCACCAACGTGCGCGAGGAGCTCCTCCGGGGGCTGCCCAACACTGCCTCGCTGGTGATTGGAGCGGCGATCATCTGGGTGGTGCTCGGCGTGCTCTTCGGGGTTCTGGCGGCCAAGTACGCCGGCCGGCTGCCGGATCGCATCATCACCATCGTCGGCATCGTGGGCATCTCGCTGCCGGTGTTCTGGGTGGGTGCGCTTCTCCTGTACTACCTCACGTTCAAGGTTGCGCTCTTTCCACCGGGCGGCTACACCCCGCTGACCGACAGTCCTTGGGAGTGGCTCAAGCACCTGATCCTCCCGTGGACCGCGCTGTCCATCCTCTTCATCGGCTTCTACTCCCGCCTCCTGCGCTCGAACATCCTCGACACGGTCAACGAGGACTACGTGCGGACGGCGAAGGCCAAGGGACTCTCCGAGCGGCGCGTCACCGTCCGTCATGTTCTGCGCAACGCCCTGATCCCGATCGTCACCCTCTTCGGGCTGGACTTCGGGGCGGCGTTCGGCGGTGGCGCGATCCTCACCGAATCGATCTTCAATCTCCAGGGCGTAGGCCAGTACGCAGCGGACTCGATCGGCACCCTGGACCTTCCGCCGATCATGGGGACCGTCCTGTACGGCGCATTCTTCATCGTGCTGCTCTCGGCACTGGTGGACATCGCCTACGCATTCCTGGACCCGCGGATCCGGTTGAACGCGTGAGCGGCGAGGTTCTGCTCTCCGTCGAGGACCTGCGCGTCGGCTTCCACACCGATGACGGCATCGTTCAGGCGGTCGACGGGGTGTCGTTCGAGCTGCGACGGGGCGAGGTCCTGGCGATCGTCGGGGAGTCGGGGTCGGGCAAGTCCGTCACCGCCCAGACCATCATGGGGTTGACTCGATCCCAGAACGCGCAGTTCGAAGGCCAAATCGAGTTCGACGGCTCGGACCTGGTCTCGGCCTCGGAGGAGGACCTGCGCAGAGTCCGCGGCAACGAGATCGCGATGATCTTCCAGGATCCGATGACGTCGCTGCACCCGGTGTACAAGCTGGGCTGGCAGATCGCCGAGCAGATCCGGGCGCACGAGTCGGTCTCGAAGGCGGAGGCCCGCGAGCGCTCGATCGAGCTGCTCAGGCGTGTCGGTATCCCGAGCCCCGAGTCACGGATCGACAACTACCCACATGAGTTCTCAGGAGGTATGCGCCAGCGCGCGATGATCGCCATGGCGCTCTCCAATTCGCCCCGGATCCTCATCGCCGACGAGCCCACCACGGCGCTCGACGTGACGATCCAGGCCCAGATCATCTCTCTGCTTGCGGACCTGCGCACGGAGCTCGGCTCGGTGATCATGATCACGCACGACCTCGGCGTGGTGGCCGAGATCGCGGATCGGGTGCTCGTGATGTACGGGGGCATGGTGGTGGAGCAGGGGACGCTGGACCAACTCTTCTATGACCCGCAGCACCCATACACCTGGGGACTGCTGGGATCGCTCGCGCGCGTCGATCGCGCCAAGCCGAGTCGTTTGCCGTCGATCGCAGGCACCCCGCCGTCGCTCATCAATCCGCCGCGCGGTTGCCGCTTCCGCCCTCGTTGCCCGCACGAGTTCGATCGCTGCCCCGAGCTGCCTCCGCTCGAGCCGCGTGTCGGCCGGGCGGCGCACGTCGACCGATGCTGGCTGACTCCCGACGAGAAGCTCGCACGGCGCGAGGTCGGCGGCCGGATCGGCTTGGAGACGTCAGCGTGAGCGACGAGGCGCTGGTTGAAGTCGAGCACCTGAAGCAGTACTTCCCGATCAAAGCCGGGCTGCTGATCGATCGCGAGGTGGCACGCGTGCACGCCGTCGACGACGTGACGTTCCGGCTGCAACGCGGTGAGACCTTCGGCATCGTCGGCGAGTCGGGCTGCGGCAAGTCGACGCTCTCACGCTGCATCATGCGGCTGCTCGACCCCACGGAGGGGTCGATCCGCTTCGGCGGTCGCGACATCACGCACCTGTCGAGCAGCAAGCTGCGGCCTCTGCGGCGCGAGATGCAGATGATCTTCCAGGATCCGTACGCGTCCCTGAATCCACGTAAACGGGTCGGCCAGATCGTGGGCGATCCGATCAAGCTCCATGGTGCGGTCAAGGGCCACGGAGAGGTGAAGCGCCGGGTGCAGGAGCTGCTCGAGCGCGTCGGCCTGAACTCAGAGCACTACAACCGCTTTCCCCATGAGTTCTCTGGAGGTCAGCGTCAGCGCATCGGGATCGCGCGCGCCCTGGCGCTCGAGCCCAAGCTGGTCGTGGCCGATGAGCCGGTGTCCGCGCTCGACGTCTCGGTCCAGGCGCAGATCGTCAACCTGCTCGACGACCTCCAGGACGAGTTCAACCTGACGTACATCTTCGTCGCCCACGATCTCGGCGTCGTACGGCACGTCTCTGACCGGGTCGCGGTCATGTACCTCGGCAAGGTCGTCGAGGTCTCGCCGGCCGAGGAGCTCTACGACAGGCCGATCCACCCGTACACGGTCGCGCTGCTCTCGGCCATCCCCATCCCCGATCCGCGCGAGAACCGGGCCCGCCACCGGCTGGTGCTGCAGGGCGACGTGCCGAGCCCGATCGATCCGCCGCCGGCGTGCCGTTTCCACACCCGGTGCCCGTACGTCACCGACGTCTGCACCGAGGTCGAGCCGCCGCTCGTCGACTACGGCAAAGGCCACATCGTCGCCTGCCATCACCCGCGCAATGTCACTGACGCCGAAGTCGCCCAGGCGAAGGTCGCGCCCGAGTCGCCGGCCAGCGCCGGCGACCTGTTGCCGTCAACGTAGGTTTCGTCCGGCCGCCCTTCGCTGACGCTCGGGATAGGGGTTTCGTCCGGCC
>JAABUN010004661.1_pt1 | contig 18217 bp, 20 predicted proteins | sample 5559311 | NCBI WGS metagenome assembly JAABUN01 (sample SAMN10711877, study PRJNA513370) | rock metagenome | isolation source: Antarctica rocks | place: Antarctica: Victoria Land, Siegfried Peak sud | reverse complement strand
CCAGAGGCATGTATGAGGTTACCATCGAGGGTTTTTGCCCGCCACAATCGCTCGCGGTGCGATTCGTTGCGCGTGACAGCACTGTCTACGCACACCCTTCGGCGAAGCAAGAGGCCGCGATGAAGTTTCGTCCCCAGTTAGTGTCAATGATACGCGGTCGGACCTCCCACGTCAATCGTTCGCGCGGATCAGGATGAGGCAAAAGCCTATCCCAGTCGCTGAAAAGCCGTGCTAATATCGCCTGTGCATCTTTCCCGATCACCGTCCGCTCAACGTTCGTCGGTCGCCCCGTGCAGGAGATCGTGCAGCCGTTCCAACCGCGCCCGCGCCTTGGTGTAGATCGCGTGCGCCCGCGCATCCGGCTCATAGCGCCGCCCGAGCGCGACCGGGGCCGCCTCCAACCGCTCGATCGCCCCGATCCCCAGCAGCGCGATGATCGCCGCCCCGCGCGCCGACGCCTCCGGTTCCGCCGAGGCGACCAGCGGATGCCCGAGCGAGTCGGCGATGATCTGCGGCCAGACCGGCCAATGCCCCAGCGCCCCGCCGCTGATCACGATCTCGTACGGGTCCGTGGCGAGCGGGCGCAGCAACTCATGGACCAGCGCGAACCGCTGCCCGACCGCCTCCAGCCCCGCCCGCAGGATCGCCAGCGGGTCCGTCTCCAGCGTCAGCCCCGCGATCGTGGCGGTGGAGCGCGGATTCCAGTCCGGCGTCCGCTGCCCCGCCCAGAACGGCAGGATCGTCAGGCCATGCCCATCGGGTGGCAGGGTCGCCACGCGCGCCGCCGCGTCGTCCGGCAGGTGCAGCGCCCCGCGCAGCCAGTCCGCGACTACGCCGCCATTACTCAACGCACCGCCGAGGATGAACCGCTCACGGTCGAGCCGATAACACCAGAGCTTCGGCGGGATAACCACATCGGGCTGATGGACGATCACGCGCATCACCCCCGACGTGCCGACACTCAGCGCCACCAACCCCGGCGTCACGCAGCCACTGCCGACGTTGTTGCACGCGCCATCGCCGACACTCGGGAACCACTTTGCCTCGGCCAGCGCGGGCCAGCGGGTCGCCCACTCCGCGCGGAGCGGCGGCAGCGCGTCGTCGCGGTCGCACAGTTCCGGCAACGACTCGCGGGCCAACCCCAGGTGCGCCAGCAACGGCGCGTCCCAATCGGCCTCGTGCTGATCGAGCAGGCCCGTCCCCGAGGCCATCGCCACGCTGCACGCGGCGCTCCCCGTCAGGCGCGACAACAGATATTCGCCGTAGCCGATCCAGCGCGTCGTCCCCCGGAAGAGATCGGGCTGCGCCCCCGCCAGCCAGCGCAGCTTCGCAGGCCAGTAGCTGGTATGGATGACACAGCCGGTGCGGTCATGGATCGCCCCCTCATCGAGTTCGCCACGCAGGGCATCGACGGCGGCGGCGCTGCGGTCATCGGCCCAGGAGTAGACCGGCGTCAGCGCGTGCGCGTCCGGCCCGACCGCCATCAGGCTGTGCCAGAAGCAGGAGACCCCGACCGCCTTGATCTCGTTCACCAGCGCCCCCGCCGACTTCAAGACCTCGTCGATCACCCCGACCGCCACGCCGAACAGCGCCTCGGCGTCGCCCTCCACGCCGCCATCGGGCGTCAAGGTCAGCGCCACCGGCGTCTGCGCGACCAGCCCCGGCACCGCGAGCCCCTGCGCGTCGAAGATCATCGCCCGCGTCGAAGAAGTCCCTACGTCGAGCGCCAGCACCAACGGCGTCGCCAGCGCCGCTCCCGCCCGTCCCGCATCACCCACACCCGCCCCGCCCATCGCCCCTCCACGCCCCCGCTAGCACTGTCCCACATTCGTGGCGGCAGTGTACCATTGGGCGAGTCAGGTGGCGTGGAGACAGCCCACTCACACTCCTTTTCTTTATATGGAGTGACGCTATACCAATCTGGCAGAATACGCAGTCACCATGAGCAAGAAAACAATCGGAGACATAGCCTGATGGGCTGGGCATCGCACGCCATCGCGCAACTGCAAGCGGGGGAAGCCGTGGTCATCCGCCCGCGCGGCCACTCCATGAGCGGCAAGGTCGAGGACGGCGATACGGTGCGCGTCGAGCCGCTCGGTGAGCGCGTATTGCAACCGGATGATATTGTCCTCTGCAAGGTACGCGGTCGCCAATACCTCCACCTCATCAAAGCCGTTCGGCGCACCCAATATCTCATCGGGAACAACCGGGGCGGCACCAACGGCTGGATCTTGCGGGCAGCAATCTATGGTGTCGCCACGCAGATCAGGGATCGCTAAACTCACCAATAATTGTGTCACCCGATATGCTTACAGCAGTATCGCACCCCGGAGCCACATGCCCTGTAGCGTATACTTCTTTCCACAGAAGGCCAGTGGGAGGCCCGTTCTCTCTGCTGGGGTATAGGCGACGATGCCACGGAAAATTCGGCAGATCAAGGCGGATCTCAAGGCACTCGGGTTCGTCAATCGCGGGGGCAAAGGGGATCACACCAACTGGCTGCACCCACAGTATCCGTCGCTCATCGTCGGCGTCGCCGGGAAAGATGGCGACGACTGCAAGCACTATAACGAGGCCGATCTGCTGCGGGTACGCGCCGCGCTCAAGGCGTTCGAGGAACAGCGGCAGGCAGGGGGGTATGATGGTCATCGAGGAACGCGCCACGCAAGCGGCCCCGACTTCCATTGCGGCGCTGCACGAGACGCTGCACTATTCGCTGATAATCGAGTGGGATCCGCGCGATGCGATCTATGTGGTCACAGTGCCGGAATTGACCGGTTGCCGCACACACGGCGAGACCTATGCCGAGGCAGTTATCAACGCACAGGACGCGATCGCCTCCTGGATAATGGTGGCGCACGAAGATGGCAAAGCGCTACCGGAGCCGAAGTCGTATGTCGATCGCGGCTGGTAATACGGAGTCCTACAGTAGCGGGGTGAATCCATAACGCACTACTCCAAGCGGAGTCCCTCCGACTCACCCACCCCGCATCGCCGTCACAACAAACCGCCCCGAATGCTCGTGGCCGCCGCCGTGCGCCGCGTCGATGAGCCGCGCCAATGCTTCGGGCGGCAGCGTCTGTGGCGCGGCGAACCCCGCCTGGGCGATCAGCGTGAAGACCTGATCGAGCGACCGCGCGCCGAGGAGCGGCAGTTGCGCCCGGACTTCCGGGGTGTAGTAGGTCGCGTAGGGATCATCGGCGGGCGGCGGGGGCGAGGGCGCGTCCGGCTCGACACCGAGCGCCCAGAGACCGTCGATCACGATCAGCCGCCCACCAGGGCAAAGTGTGCGATGCCAGTTCTCGAGCGCACCGAGGGGATCGGGGAGGGTCCAGAGGAGATGCCGACTGACGATCGCATCCACGCTCCCCGCCTCCACTGGCGGTGCTGTCGCATCGCCCACCCTGAACTCGGGCGGCGACGCCAGCCCCACCGCCTTCTCACGCGCGACAGCCAGCATATCGGCCGCGATGTCGATCCCGAGCACTTGGTGGCCCAGTTCCGCCAGCAAGAGCGCCAGAAACCCTGTGCCGGTCCCCAGATCGAGCACCCGTGCGGGAGGGGCGGCAACAGCGACCGCAGCGTATCCAGCCACGCCTCATGCTCGACCTCGCTACGTACCCGGTGATCCGGGGCGTCGTCGTAGGTCGGGCTCAGCGTATTCCAGTAGGCGATGATATTCGCCTTCGCCTTGGCACCGTCGTCCATCCGTTCCTCTCCGAATATTCCCACGCTCCGAGTTTCATCGGTCGCGAGGGATCTCCATGATCCGGTATCGCGAATTAGCCTCGACGCCCACACCCAAACATTTCGCACAGACTATACCCCGACAAGACACTAATGGTGGTGGCGAACATCACTGCCCTATCGATAGGGGATACCGTTGGCCTGAAGACTCCGCCACCAGGTCCACCTTCGCGAACTGGTAGAGGGAAAACACGTTCGTCAGCGCCAGCAGTGGATAGCCGTGGTTCAACTCCTGCGTCACCTAGCAGAAGTGTGTAAGGCGACCCAGCGGATCGCCCGCCACCGGCAACGACGACGACGACAGGGGAACCACAGCCTCATGTATCCCACCCGCCGCCATCGCACCATCGCCCTGATCGCCTGCGCCTGCGCCCTCGCCTACGGCCTGATGAAAGCCTGGCTAGCCGCGCGCGGCGAGATCGGCATCCTCGGTTTCCCCGCACGCATCGATACCTCGACCGCGCAAATCGGCCCGCGCCAGTTCGGCAACGCGGCCTTCGGGTTCCTCGCCGCCCTCATCGCCCTCGCGACGATCGCGCCGTGGCGTCGCGCCATCCCTCGCCCGCCGTTCCTCCTCGTCCTCTGGGGCGGTGGCCTCGCCCTGCTCGCCGGGGTTGCGATCATCGCCGCCCGCGCCCTCGGCTTCGCCACCGCCCTCGGTGGCCCCCCGACCGGCCCCACCGGCTACCTCGTCGCCGCCATCGGCCTCCTCTGGGCCTGCTCCTGGCTGCTCATGGCCTGGCATTACTCCCGCGTCGATGGCAGGCAGGGATGAAGTACGAACAACTCGCCCACTCACCTACTCCGCCCACCCGGTTGCGTCCCCGCCCATCCCCCTGTACGATCTTCAGCGGGGAAGGTTGGTCCCGCCCGTGGGGGGTGGGGTAAGTGTCAACGACTGAGAGCAACGATGGACGAACACCAGCAGCCACCGCGCGACGGGGACCAGCAGATCAGCGGCGAACCGATCTCGCATCGCGGGCAGGACCGCGCCAAGGGGTTCCAGGCGAACCCATCCCTCAACTTCGCCGCGCGTGTTGGCCGGCGCACCGAGGACGAACAGCTCCTCACCTCGCCGACCGCCCAGCGGCAACAACTCGGCCCGTTAGCCGCCGATTTCACCCATACCGATCCGTGGCGCGTCCTCCGGATCCAGGGCGAATTCGTCGCCGGATTCGACGCGCTCGCCCACGTCAGCCCCGCAGTCACGATCTTCGGCTCCGCACGCACCCCCGAGAGCGACCCCTATTACACCCAGGCGGTGATGCTCGGGCGGTTGCTGGCCGAGCAAGGGTTCGCGGTGATCACCGGCGGCGGCCCCGGCATCATGGAAGCCGCCAATCGCGGTGCGCGTGAGGGCGGCGGGCGCTCGGTCGGCTGCAACATCGAGTTGCCGCACGAGCAGGGGACCAACGCCTACGTCGATCTCTCGATCAACTTCCGCTATTTCTTCGTCCGCAAGACAATGTTCATGAAGTACGCCGAGGGGTTCATCATCTTCCCCGGTGGCTTCGGCACCCTCGATGAACTCTTCGAGGCGCTGACCCTGATCCAGACCGGCAAGGTCCGCAACTTCCCGCTGATCCTCTTCGGCACCGCCTACTGGCAGGGGCTCTTCGACTGGCTGCGCGGCCCGATGTTGGCCGAAGGGAAGATCGGGCTCGGCGACCTCGACCTCCTCATCCAGACCGACGACCCCGCCGAAGCCGCCAGCATCATCGCCACCTTCCATGCGCGCAACGAGCAACCAGTCCCCAACGCCCTACGGGATTGAGGGGCAACCTGCGCTCTATCGTAGGAATGTTCGGGGGGGTGAACGCAGACAGGGCGGTTAGAGGGAGCGGCGGGCGGGAGGAACCGGGGAAAGCGCACCAGCCCATCCCCCATCCGGCGGATAGACATTTCGCCGCCACATGCTAGCCTGAAGATAAGGACCCTACCCAATCGAGTGGTAGCGGCGCGGAAGAGCAGAAGGGAGTCACAGCATGGCGACACAGCAACTCCCCCAAAGTGTCCGGGACTACTTCAGCGCGATCAAAGCCCTCGACGCGGCAGCATTCGCCGCCACCTTCGCCGATGATGCGGTGCAAGAAGACCCCGTGGGAACGCCGCCCAACCGGGATCACGCGACCATCCGCCAGTTCTTCGAGGGGATCGCGGTCGCGTTCACGGCGGTCGAACTGACTCCAGACGAGGTCTTCTCCGCCGGACCGAGCATGGCAATTCGCTGGACCGGGCGTGGCACGTCGAAGGGTGGCAAGACGGTCGAGTTCGCGGGGATCGACGTGATCGATCTTGACGACGCGGGCAAGATCAAGCACTTGCGGGCCTTCTGGAATCCCGGCGCGATGATGGCCCAGCTCTAACCGACGCACCTCCTCAGGATATTTGCAGGAACCCGCCGCTCCTATGGGGCCGGGTTCCTTTTCTTGTATCTTTCCTTCGTTGCAGGCCGCCGATTGAAATCGGCGGCCTACCCTGCAATGTCACCAACGCTGTTCTCACCACGCCACGACGAAACACCGCCCCACCCCGCGACGTACTCAGAGGCGAGATAATCGGCGATACTGCCGACCGGATACCCGAAACACATCTCGATCGGCGGAGGGCGGGGCAAATATGAATCGCGGTGTACTGTTCTCCCGCCTCGCGGTGACGGTGGCGACGATACTCTGGGTCGTCGCCTGGGGCCGCCTCGGCGCGGTCGCGCTGACGCAGCCCTCGCGCTGGCAGAGCAGCACCGTCACCCTGGCCGACGGACAGGCCGTCGCGGATCGGCGCACCTTCGGCTGCCGTCTCAACGCCTTCCAGCGCGACAACCTGATCTATCGCGTCTGCGATCGTGATGGGCGCGGAGCCTACGTCGTCGCTTTCGACCCCGCCCAGCGGACCATCGTCGCCCGCTGGGAACTCCCCAAGTCATTCATCGCCCCCGACTGGTTCACGGCGGTCGCCACCGACCCGACAGGCGCACTGGCCGTCCTCGAAGACGAGAGCGGCACCGTCGCGCGACTGCACAACGATAACACCGTGGAGGAATTGCCCCCGCCCCCCTCGATGGGATCCTCTACGGCTTCGGCTGGCAAGGCGATCGCCTGGGACTCGTCACCGCACGTTTCTACGCCACCGCGAGCGTGACCACCCTCACGACCTACGAACCCGGCGCGGGCTGGTCCACAGCGACCGCCCTCCCCGCCCCCGCGTGCGGCGACGGCCTGACCTGTACGCCGCTCGTCGCCACCCCGACACCACAGGGCTGGGCGACCTATTACGCCCGCGCCCCGCGCCAACCGTCCGACCCGGCACAGGTCGCCGCCGATATCCTCCTCGTCACCGCCGCTGGCACGACCCAGGTCACGCAGACCGTCACCCTGACCGCCGCATCGAAGGCGTACCGGATCGAGGACGGCCAGTTGCGCTGGTCGTCGCGGCTGGCCGATCGCAGCGCGGGCAACGTCCTCAACTATGGTGGCTTTGTCGTCTTGCAACAGCTCGCGGATGGCAAATTCTCGGCACTCCCCACCCCGCCGGACAACCTCTTCGGGCCGCCCGACGAGTCCCCGTTCGCGCCCAAACCGGGCCTCAGCGCCCTCACCGCGAGCTACGAACTCGCGCCCGGTCGGCTGATCTGGCGTCCGACATACAATCGCGGCGGCTTCGCGGGGGCCACCGAGCGCGCCCTGCTCCTCGACGATCGCTGGCTCGTCCTCCGTAAGGACACGCGCGGCATCTCCCTGGAAGAACGCCCGCGCGACCCCACCGCCTCCTACCCACCGGACACCTTCACGGCGCGCGGCCCGCTCATCCTCGGGCAGCAGGCCGATCTCCTCAGCCTGAGCGATTTCTCGGCCCCACTCCTCCCGGCAGCCGGTGGCGGCTACTGGCTCCTCGGTCGCCACGACGAGTCGCTGCGCGTCGGCCCCGATCTCCGCCGCCTCGACGATCGCAACCCGATCGCCCGCCTTGCCCTCCTCTTCAGCGACTTCGGCGGCGGGCTCGACGACAAATTCCACCGCGACACCATCTGGCCCAAACGCGCCGCCCTCGCCTGGGTTCTCGTCGCCTGGCCGCTCCTCGCCATCATCGCCCTCCTGCGCGGTCGCCGCGCCCACGACGAAGAATCGGCCACCCCCGCCCGCCTCCGCCGCGCCGCCACCCTCTACCTCGTCTTCGCCCTCCTCTCCGCCTACTGGTTCTGGACCGCGACCGCATTCTTCTGAGTGGGCGTAGTGGGCGCGTGGGCGCGACGCGCCCCCCAACCCCCCAATTCTGGGGGGCGAGATGCTGTACGAGGCGAAGCTTTACAAGAAATCTCATGCCGCTCGTAACGAGATGCCCCCCAGAATTGGGGGGTTGGGGGGCGCGTCGCGCCCACGCGCCCACGCGCCCGTTGCCACCCCGCGCCCCACAGGCGATAATGCAGCCCGTGACGCAGCGAGTCGTCAGGGCAAGTACAGGCTCGGGCAAAAGGCTGTGCGGTGGTCGAGGTAGGGGCGTATTGCCCACGCCCTCTCCGCGCCGTCAACCCGTAGGCATAGGTGGACAACCCCAACGCAGATGGACCATCGTCTACTCGTTACTCGCTCACTGGCCCACTCGCACCACTGGCCTTTAGCCCCTGCGAAGTCAGGGGGCACTCACACTATTCGAGGTACACAATGGCAGAGATCACGCGCGTGGCGGTCGTCGGCTCGGGGACGATGGGGCGGCAGATCGCCCTGCAAGTCGCGCATGGCGGCTTCCCGGTGACGATCTACGACCTCGACCCCGCCGCGCTGACGCGCGCCAAGGAGGCCCAGGCCGGGTTCGCGGCGGGCTTCGTCGCCGAGGGGCGCTGGCCCGCAGAGGAGGCCGACGCCGCCCTCGCCCGCCTGCGCTACGAGACCGATCTCGGGGCCGCCGTGCGCGACGTCGATCTCGTCATCGAGGCGGTGCCGGAGCGCATCGATCTCAAGCGCGGGGTTTTCGCCCAACTCGATGAATATCTGCCCGAGGGCGCGATCATCGCCACCAATAGCTCCTCGATCCGCGTCAGCCTCCTCGAAGACGCCACCGCGCGCCCCGATCGCTGCGCCAACTTCCACTTCTATATCCCGGTCTGGGATAACGCGATGATCGAGGTCGGCGGCGGCAGCAAGACCGCGCCCGACACGCTCGCCGCGCTCGACCTGTTCACGCGCCGGATCGGGATGCTGCCGCTGCGGATTCAGCGCGAGAGTACCGGCTTCATCTTCAATCGCGTCTGGCGGGCGATCAAGAAAGAGGTGCTGAAGGTCGCCGATAGCGGCGTCGCCTCGTTCGAGGATATCGACCGCGCCTGGATGATCCACTACAACACGCCGAAGGGGCCGTTCGGCAAGATGGACGAGATCGGGCTCGATGTCGTCAAGGCGATCGAGGAGGTCTATGCCGCCGAGAGTGGCGACCCCGCCGATCTGCCGCCGCCGTTCCTCAACGAGCGCGTGGCGCGCGGCGACCTCGGCGAAAAAACCGGGCGCGGTTTCTACACCTACCCCGCGCCCGCCTGGGCCGATTCCCGCTTCCTCTCGCCCGACGCCAACCAGCCCGACGCCAACCAGCCCGACGCCGAGGCCACGCGGTGAGCGTCACACCGCCCGACCCCGCCGCACGCCTCGCGCCCGACTTCAGCCTCGACGCGCCCGACGATGCCGCGTTCGCCGCGCGCATCCCGCAGATCGCGGCCTATCTGCGCACCAATTTCCCCGGCTTGCAGGGGCTCAGGCAGCACCGCCCGCATTTCGACCCGGCCCGCGACCGCACCACCGACCCGATCGAGCACACCCTGGAGGTGCTGGCCGCGCTCGACACGACCGAACTGGAGCCGTCCGATGTGCGCCTCCTGCGCGCCGCGACGATCTTCCACGATGTCGGCAAGCTGCTCGACCCGCTCAACGTTCGCCACGCGATCGACTCGGCGCTGATCTGCGCGCCCTATCTCGCCGACTTCGCCTTGCCCGCCCCCGACCAAGCCACCGTCATCGCCATCGTCCTGCACCACGACGTGCTGGGACGGGTCTGCCAGGGGCGGATCACCGTCGATGAGGCGCTGGACCTCTTCGGCACGCCGCACCTCGCCGCGCTGACCGCGCGCCTCAGTCATGTCGATGTCGGGGCGATCCGCGGCCTCACGCGCGTCCTGCCGAGTATCGCGGCCGCCGACCGCGCCGTGCAGGCGCTCTTCGTCGCGCGGCGCTACAGTCAACGCTACACCCCGCCCGGCGAACTGACCGCCGAAGTGCGCGCGATCCTCGACCGCCTGACGCCGCACGTCAAACTCTGGCTCACCCTCGGCGAAGGTGACGATCTCGCCCTCTCCGGCTGGCGCGTCGCGCTGCTGGAAGCGGTCGCGGCGACCGGTTCCCTCGCCCGCGCCGCCGAACGCCTCGACATCCCCTACCGCACCGCCCGCTACAAACTCCGCGAGATCGAACGCCACCTCGGCCTCACCCTCGTCAGCGGCCAGAGCGGCGGCGCGGCGGGCGGCACCAGCGAACTCACCCCTGCCGCCCGCGAACTGATCGCCCGCTGGCGCGCCTTCAGCGTCGGCCTGGACGCCGTCGCCACCGCCCGCTTCGCCGCCACCTTCCGCCCGCCCCCGGACCCGGAGGAACCGGCCTAGATCGCCTGGCGGGTGTGAGGCACCCTGGGCTGCCGCCCTCGGGCACCGCACAGGCCGCGCGTGCGGGTCGCGCGTATCCTCTGCTAGAATCGGCGCACGAACGTCGAAATTGATACGGGAAGGGAGCGCCGCATGTTCTTCGAGTTACGCCAGTACCGCACCTTGCCAGGCAAACGCGCGGAGTGGGTCACGTACATGGAGGAGGTCATCATCCCCTTCCAGGTCTCCAAGGGGATGGTCGTCGTCGGCAGCTTCGTCGGGCAGGAGGAGGAGGACCTCTACGTCTGGATACGGCGCTTCGCTAGCGAAGAGGAACGCGTCGCGCTCTACAGCGCCGTCTACGAGTCGGATTTCTGGAAGAATGACGTCGCGCCGAAGGTCGGCGCGCTGCTCGACCGCTCCCGCTCGGTGATCACGCGTATCGAAGCGACCCCGAAGTCGGTGATCCAGTAGGGGGGGATCGCCACCGCGCGGCTCTTCGCACGCCGCCGGGACCGGCGGCACTCTCCCCGCGTCGTAGGATGGTGCACCGCCCATGTCCTTCCTCCTCCGAGCATGGCGTAGGTCGAGGGTATCAGGCCCGCAAGGAGTATAGCCGGGGGCTGGAGTCACAGGTGAAGAGCGCTGATCGATGCACCATCGGACGCAGAGATCGAGGCCGCCTGTTACCGCACGCCGAAGGTGTGCAGCCTCACGTCTCGCCGCGTCTCAGTCACGATAGCGTCATAGTGACTGACAACTAGCAACAAAAAATACCTAGTGTTATCCTCTCGAAAAGCGCTATGCTCAACCTCATCGGGATGTGGCGGATATCAGCGCAGGCCCGTTGTCGGGTGGCCCCCGATTCTGTGTTCATGATGCCGGCCAGAGGTAGCGCGAGTGCTCAGTATAACGATGCCCCAAACTATGGGGCTGAGCGTTATCGTTATCAGCATGAACAGCGCAATAAAGAGCGGTAAGCAGCCAAGCCGCAGCACTAAGCGGCTCATCGTTGCCTCCTCCTTCACCACAAGATCGCAACCGACCAACAGTAGCCAGTGCAGTCCGCCACCATAACCAACGACCTAGCGGTATGAGACTGTTCGCAACCAGTGAAACAGATCCCGTTCTCGATAAGGTCAGAGAAGACTGTTGTGAATTATGACAACGAAGTAACCTGTTTGTAGGTTGCCGTGAAAACCTCTCGTCCAACTACCGAAGCGCATCCCCACCAGAACCCCTGACGACCCCTGACCAACTGGTAAAATAATGACCAATGAGTCATAATTGGATCGCGAAGTGGAGATATGCGGCAATCGGTCGCACGCATAGTGAGGTCGCGATGAAAAACGGCGGGGTGGCAACGCGGCCTGGAGCAGCAACAAGCTCGCTGAAAGAGCGACAACGCGCCGAGCGCGCGGCGCTCATCCTCGATGCCGCGCAGCAAATCTTCGCCGCAAAGGGCTATCACGCCGCCGCCATCGAGGAGATCGCCTCGCGCGTCGGGATCTCGAAGGGGGCGGTCTACCTCCACTACGCGAGCAAGGAGGCGCTCCTGGAAGCGATCTTCGCGCGGCAGATCACCTGGTTCATCGCGATGGTCGACGATGTGGCGGCCTCGGCGACGAGCGTGCGGGCGCGGTTGGAACAGATCCTCGCCTGGGTCTACGACCGGTTGGGCGGAGAGTACGGCCCGCTGGTGCTGGAACTGAGCGCCCTCGGCCTGCCCGTCGGTGCGATCGATCAGCGACCGGCGCTACAAGTGCAAGCCGTGCGCGCAACGGAGCGGCTCGCGACGTTGATCGGCGAGGGCCAGCGCGCAGGTGAGTTGGATCCCGCCATCCCGACGCCGGTCCTGGTCACCACCTTCTCGGGCCTGCTGTCGTCGCCCGGCTTCGCGCAACTGCTGGCGAGCGGCCAGTACGCCCCCGCAGAGCTGGTGGGGCATGTCAGCCGCACCTTCTTCGTCGGCGCGGCTCCCCCGGCACCGCGAGATCGCTGAGGCCCAGGGGATAGGCCAGCGCACGAGACCCAGACAAAGCCGCAGAGGAGCAACACGCATGGCCGTAGCGACACCACCATCTGCGGAGCGCCGCAGCCGTTTCATGTTCGACATCGCGTTCGAAATCCAGCGCAAGGGGATGCTCGGGTTCTTCGAATCGACCTGGCACCGCCAAGGCGATCAGGCCCGCGTGCAGATCGGTTCGCGCCAGATCTTCCTGGTCGTCCACCCCGACCACGTCCAGCGGGTCGCCGTCAGCCAGCGTGCGAGCTATGGCAAGGGCGCGAGTTACGATGACGTACGCGCGTTGCTGCTGGGGGACGGGCTGGTGGCTAGCAACGGCGCGTTGTGGCGGCGGCAACGCAAACTGCTCGCCCCGTTCTTCACCCCGCGCGCCGTGGAAACCTACCTGCCGCTGATCGTGGAAGACGGCGCGCGATTCCGCGAGCGCTGGGACACGCTGGCGCGGCGCGGTGAACCGGCGGATATGCTCCACGAGATGTCGGCGCTGACCGCCTCGATCATCCTGAGGAGCATGTTCAGCCTGGAAGAGGCCGGCACCATCGACTGGGTCAAGGACGCAGTCGAGACGATGATCGGCTTCGCGGCCGGTCGGCAGATGAACCCGCTTCACGCGCCGCTGTGGATGCCGACCCCCCGAAATCGCGCCTATCTCGACGCCCGCACCCGCGTCCACGACTATATCCACGGCATCATCGCGCAACGCCGCGCGCAGCCGCCCGAGGAGTGGCCAGATGATCTGCTCTCCCGCCTGATGCATGCGCGCGACGAGGAGACCGGCGCGCCGATGTCCGACACGCTCCTGCGCGACGAATCGATCACGATCTTCTTCGCCGGCCATGAGACGACCGCCCGCACCCTCGCCTTCCTGTGGCACGCCCTGGCAAAACACCCGGACGTCGCCGCGCGATTGCATGCAGAGCTCGACGATGTCCTGGGCGATGACGCACCAACGCTCGCACACCTCAAGCGGCCCCCGTATACCCTGCGGGTGGTCAAGGAGACGCTGCGCCTCTACCCCGCCGCCCCGATGTATGCGCGCGACGTGGTCGCCCCCGATGAGATCGACGGCGTCCCCGTGCCGGTCGGCGCGCAGATGATCCTGCTGCCCTATCTCACCCACCGCCACCCCGACTTCTGGCCCGACCCGGAGCGGTTCGATCCCGACCGCTGGCAGCCGGAACAGGAGGCGGCGCGCCACAACTACGCCTATCACCCGTTCGCGGCGGGGCAGCGCGTCTGCATCGGCAACAATTTCTCGCTGTTCGAGTCCCACCTCATCGTGGCGCTCCTCGCGCGGCACTTCGCGCCGCGCACGGTACCGGGGCACACTCCGCAACTGTGGATGGACGGCACGCTCGGGTCGCGCAACGGCCTGCCGATGGTCGTGGAGCGGCGCGGTGAGCGCCAGGGTGCGGGGCAATAGCCGCCAGCGTCCCGGCCCACAAGAGATACCGAAGTTTTTGGGGGAACGACGATGGCCAGGGTCGCGCAAGCATCGACAACACCGCGCGTGGGGAGCCACGCCCCCGACTTCACCCTACCCGATCAAGCGGGAAACCCGGTCAGCCTGCAGGACTTTCGCGGGCGGGCGGTCGTGCTCTACTTCTACCCGAAAGATGACAGCCCCGGTTGCACCGCCCAGGCATGTGCCTTCCGGGACAGTTACGAGGTATTCAAGGAGGCCGACGCGGAGGTAATCGGGGTGAGCGCCGACACCGCCACGTCGCATACCGGCTTCGCCTCGCGTCACCAGCTGCCCTTTATCCTCCTGAGCGATACCGATAATGCGGTGCGGCAGCGCTACGGCGTCGCGCTCACGCTCGGACTCTTCCCCGGACGGGTGACGTATGTCATCGACAAAGAGGGGGTCATCAGGCACATCTTCAATTCGCAAATGCTGGTGACGAAACACGTCGATGAGGCCCTGACGGTGCTGCAATCGTTACGCTGACACCGTCAGGTTGGAGAACGGGGCGCGGTAGTGACGTGCTACCCGCTTCGCCGCTAACTTCGACCCGCCGACTCAATAGCGAGCTGCGCGGCGCGATCTTACAGGGAATACGAAGGGCTTTCGCTCATCATTGTCTCCTCGACTACACCAACCCCACCCGCTGCCTCAACCACTGAAACTTCCCATCTGACCCGCTCTCCCCCCCACGACAAGGCCCCCTCTCTCTTCAAGGGAGGGGTCGAGGGAAGGGTAACACCCACCAACCACCACCGCCCTCTTAACGAGGCACCCCTCCCCGCGTCGCGGGTACCCCCTGGGCGGCTGACCGGAGGAGAGTTCCGTCCATCACGCCCCCTTCACCAGCGGCAGCCCGCGCTGCTGCCAGGCCGTCACCCCACCATTGACATTCTTCGCCCGCTCGAAGCCGTGCTGGCGCAGCAGCTTGGTCGCCATCCCGCTGCGATTGCCGCTCCGGCAGAAGAGCAGGATGTCACGGTCGCGCGGCAACGCCGCGAGGTGATCGGGCAAGGTGCTGAGCGGGATATGCCGCGCACCCGCGATATGGCCCGCGCGCCACTCATCCGCCTCGCGCACATCGACCAGCAGCGCCCCGCCCGCCTCAAGCTGCGCCCGCGCCTCGTCCACGCTGAGCGTGCCTTGCTCATTCGCCGCCGCCCCGCCAAAAAGCTTCCGCAACATCGTCGTTTTCCTTCCTCAGTAGTGCGCTCAATCGCGCCAATAATGCTCTTCGCCCGCCCCTGTGGGCGAGCGGTTTACCCGCGCGAAGCCACCAGCGCGCCCTCGGCCTCGTGCTCAACCGGTTGCCCGGCGGCGACCCAACTGTTGAAACCGCCCGTCAGGTCGCGCACGGTGCGCCCGCGCTCTGCCAGCAAGAGGCTCGCGGCGATCGCCGAACGCGCCCCGCCCTGGCAGTGGACGGTCACCGTGCCCCCGTGCGGCAGCCGGACGAGTTGACTCGGCAACTCCCCGAGCGGGATTGCCAGACTGCCCGCGATGAAACCCGCCGCGCGCTCGCTCTGGTTACGCACGTCGATGAGCGTCACCGACTCGCTGGCCTGCAACGCCCGCAACTCCTCCGGCGCGATCGGGGCGATCGTCGCGCGTTCGCCCCCGGCGACGAACCATGCCGCGACGGTCGCGACCGGCCAGAACCCGGCCAACTCGTCCAGCCCGATCAGCCGCAGCAGTCGCGTCGCCCGCACGAGGTCGTCGGGCGCGACGATCAGGGCGATCGGGCGCTCCGGGGAGAGAAGCCAGCCAGCCCAGTTCAGGAACCCACCATCGAGCGGCAGATTAAGCGTCCCCGGAATTGCCCCGGCGGCGTACAGTCGTACCGGGCGTGTATCGACGATCAGTGTCCCAGAGGCCCGCCGTGCGTCCAGTTCCGCCAGCGTACGTTGGCGCGGCGCGGCCAGCTCGGCGACCGGCGCTGGGCCGACCCGATTGATGGCCTTCATCCGCGCGAAGTACGGCGGCCGGTCCGGCTGCCCCGCGAGGATAAAGTCGGTGAATGCCGCCGCATCGTCGTAGCCCAAGGCCGGATTGAAGCGCGTCTCGTAGCCGACGGTCGTCTGCGGCACTGCGCCGAGCGCCTTGCCGCACGCGCTCCCCGCACCATGCCCCGGCCACACCTGGACCCACTCCGGCAGGGTGCGAAAACGCGCGAGCGACCCGAAGAGGTCCCGCGCCCCTGCGGCCATCGTCCCCGCCTGACCCGCCGCCCGCTCCAACAGGTCCGGCCTACCGACATCGCCGACGAAGACGAAGTCGCCGGTAAAGATCCCCATCGGCGCGTCGGCGTGCGCGGTGTCGGTGACGAGGAACGAGAGATGTTCCGGCGTATGGCCGGGGGTGTGCCAGACGTCGAGACGCAGCGCGCCGACGGTGAACTGGTCGCCATCGTGCAGCAACGTCGCCCCGGCCTCGGCGGCGAACTGATACCGCCACTCGGTCGGCCCCGCGCCCGACAGGTAGAGTCGCGCGCCGGTACGCGCGGCCAACTCGCGCGCCCCGGAGACGAAGTCGGCGTGGATATGCGTCTCCGTCACCGCGACGATCCGTAACCCCTCGTGCGCCGCGAGGTCGCGGTATTGCTCGATATCCCGGTGCGGGTCGATGACGATCGCCTCGCCCGTCTCCTGGCAACCGAGCAGGTAACTCGCCTGGGCCAATTGTTCTTCGTAGATCAGTCGCAATAACATCGGTTCGCTCCTTGCTGCCGGGCGCTGCCGGGCGCCCCATCCGTTCCTGAACCGTTAGATGCAGCCCGCGCCGGAATGGTTACATCGCCGCGACGCGTGGTACGATCGCGACGGCGGGGCACGAAAGAGCGTTAGGTGATGGTCGGGAAACCCTGGGAGATCGATCTCACGGTCTACGATGACGAGGCGGCGTTGCTGGCCGGGTTGCGGCGGCGCGAACGGCTCGCCTGCACCTGCCTGCTCAAGCGCTTCGCTCCGCAACTCTACCGGCTCGCCTTGCGCCTGACCGGCGATCCCGAGGAAGCGGAAGAGGCGTTGCAGGAGGGGTTCATCAATGCCTGCGCCCATATCGATGATTTCGCCGCGCAGAGCAGCCTCGGCACCTGGCTCCACCGGATCGTTCGCAATGCCGCGCTCGGCCAGTTGCGCCGCAAACGCCCGCCGACCCTACCCCTAACGGGAGCCGACGACGAGCAGTTCGCCCCCGGCGCGTATCTCGCCGACACCGCGCCGGGGCCGGAGAGCGAAGCATTGCGCGCCGAACTGCGCGCGGCGACCGAACACGCCTTGCTCGCCCTGCCAGACGCTTTGCGCGTCGCGTTTGTCCTGCGCGACCTCGAAGGCTTGAGTACGCGCGAGGCCGCGAACGCCCTGGTGATCAGCGAGGCGGCGCTGAAAGTGCGCCTGCACCGCGCCCACCTGGCCCTCCGCGCGCCGCTCGCCGCCTACTGGCGCGAACCCGCCGAGGCCGCCCCGCTCCCCGCCCCGTTCGAAGACCGCCTCCTCGCCAACCTCTGCGCCGACGCCTAGCAACGTCACACAGCCCCCACAGATCGCAGAAGAGAACACAAAGTGAGGGGCACTATCAGGGATACCCCTCACCTCGACCATCTATTCCCAACGCCCTAACGCGCCACCCCTCCCTCTTCAGGGGAGGGGCCGGGGGAGAGGTCTACTCCCCAGTCACCAACGGCAGCCCGCGCGCATCCCACGCCAGCACACCCCCGGTGACATTCCAGACCCGCTCGAACCCCTGCTGACGCATGAACTTCGTCGCCATCCCGCTGCGCTGGCCGCTGCGACAGAACAGCAACACCTCCCCATCGGTCGGGATCTCGTCCAGGCGCTCGACAAACTCACCCAGGGGGATATGTCGTGCCTCCGCGACGTGGCCCGACCACCACTCATCCAGCTCCCGCACGTCGATCAGCACCGCTGCGCCCGCCGCCAGCTTCCGCTGCGCCTCTACCACGTCGATCTCGTCGTCTTGTGGCGGGGCCGCCCCGCCAAAGAGTCTCCGCACCATCATCGGCGTTCTTCCTCCGCTCTCGTCGATCGCATGTTATCAACATGATAGGGCGTCAGCGCGAGTCGTTGCCAACGTAGGCGGGCAGTTGATGGCGGTGGCGGCATCTGACGTGGGATGGCGGGCGGTTGAACCCTGTGACCCGGCACAGGACAAGACCGCGCCTGGGGGCCTGCGGGCCACGAAACCCGCCTGCGCGGGTTAGGATTGCTGCAAGGCGATGCCTCATACAATAGGCACCGCGTCCCTAACGGGCCTAACCGCCGCAGGGCGGTTTCGTGGCGACCGCAGTCGCCCCTAGGCGCGGTCTTGTCCTGTGCCGGGTCACAGGGTTCAACCGCCCGCC
>JAABUN010004660.1_pt1 | contig 18225 bp, 20 predicted proteins | sample 5559311 | NCBI WGS metagenome assembly JAABUN01 (sample SAMN10711877, study PRJNA513370) | rock metagenome | isolation source: Antarctica rocks | place: Antarctica: Victoria Land, Siegfried Peak sud | reverse complement strand
CGCCCGCGCTCGTCGAGGACCACAGCCACTCGCCGATACCGTTCAGCGATCCGCTCCCGTTCATTCATACCGCGCAGTATACGGCATGCGACCACACATGACTAGGTTGTTCCCTGACGGGCCCTAATGCTGACGATTGGCGTCGATGCGCACAAGCGCATCCACATGGCGGTGGCGGTGGACACGGCGGGCCACGAGGTGGCCCGCTGGCGCGGCGCGAACAGCGTGGAGGGGTGGCGGCAGGCAGCGGCTTGGGCGGCGGCTTTGGGTGGGGACGTCCACTGGGGCCTTGAAGGGGCCTGGAACTACGGTCGTGGCCTGGCCCAGCAGCTGGTCGCCGCCGGGGCCACCGTCTACGAGGTCAACCCGCGCTGGACGGCGGAGGGGCGGAGGCGGGCACGCCGCACCGACAAGAACGATCGCCGTGACGCACGCGCGGTGGCACTGCTGGTCTGGCGCGAGGCGGCCGCCTTGCCGGTCGTAGCGGCCGACGACGAGACGGCCGTCCTCGATCTGCTGGTCACCGAGCGTGAAGCGGCGATCGCTGAGGCGACGCGCCTGCGGAACCAGGCGCATCAGCTCCTGCTCCAGCTCGATCCCGACTATGGCCAGCATCTGCCCCGATTGCGCACCAAGGCGGGCGCCCGCGCGCTGGAGGCCTACACGACCGCGGATCCCCACCCGCTCCAGCAGCAACGCGCGGCCGCCGTGCGGCGACTGGCGCGGCGCCTACGCCTCGCGCTCGAGCCGGCCCGGGACCTCGCGAGCCAGCTCCGCGCCCTCGCCGCCCCCCGTTTCGCCCCGCTCGCCGGGATCTGCGGCGTCGAGCTGCTCACGGCGGCGGCGCTCGCCGGGATCTGCGGCGTCGAGCTGCTCACGGCGGCGGCGCTCGCCGGGATCCTGGGACCGGGCCGTCGCTTCGCCACCGATGCACAACTCGCCGCCTATGCCGGCGTCGCGCCGCTGGAGGCGTCCTCCGCAGAGCGGGCGCGCCACCGCCTCAACCGGGGCGGCAACCGCCGCCTGCATGCGATCCTCTATCGGGTTGCGCTGACCCAGACCCGTGCGTCGCCGCTGGCGCAGGCGTACCTCGCCCGCCGGATCAGCGCGGGGAAGACCCGACGGGAGGCGATCCGCGCGCGCAAACGGCACCTTGCCCGCGTCATCTGGCGCGCCTGTCAGGCATGCCAGCGGTCGGCGGACGGCGTGCCAACCAGCGTAGCCACATGAGGGCCTTTCATCCCTGGCGTGGCCGGCGCGGGTTTCCCGCGCCGGCCACGCCAGGAACACCCCCCCGCCCCCTTGACATAGAAGCGTCAGTGCCCGCATCCCTCCTTCTACCACGCCCGAATTTTAGCCGTAGGACGGTTCCTCGTCCTCGCCCTCGTCGTCATGCGCTATCGGCGATGCGACTACCCGTAAGAAGCCTGACGCGGGGACCCTGCTTTCGCTCACCGTCGCGGCGATATTCAATTCGTGCAAGTAGGCGAGGAATAAACCCGGATCGAGCCTGGCGCGTGGCATGAGCACGAAGATCACCAGAGGCTCGGGTGAGCCTTCCCAATACTCGGTACACAGCGAGGAAAAATCGAGCGCCAGGCCGGCCAACTGCACACTCGCCCGTTCTTCGGGCATGTACTCGGCTTCGTACTCCGCGAGATCATCGCGATAGGTCGGCGCGTCCGTCGCATGGGCTGTCATGGGTTCCGCTCTTTCCACTCATCTTGGTAGCGCCGTGCCCGTTCCAACTCACCCTGATCGAGTTGGTTGCGCCGCTTCACGTATCCATTCGTGGCGATCACTTGATCACCCTCACGAAAGAAGAATACGCGCGCGATGTTGGCGTTGCCGACGCGCATCTCGTAGATGCGTCTGTTGCGATCCACCAATTCGACCAACTTCGGCCTATGCTGCGCGCCGTCACGCAGCTTATCCAGTCCCGCACGCACCAAATCCGCCAGGATCGGCTGCTGTTGTTTGAGTTCATTCACCCATGCACCGAGCGGCTTGTCACCGTTCGCGGTCCGATAGAACGTCACGCGATATTCCACGCCCACCCCTACAACGCCCCGCGCGGGTCCGCTGTTCCCTGCACCACAGTACATCGGGCGCGGCGGCAAGGCAAGCGAATCAAGCCACCGCTCGCCTTGTAGTATGCGGAAACGCCATCTGACCCTGTTGTCCCTCGCCGGGCTGATCGCTATGCTCCTCGCAGTGTCGCGTCGTATGGGAGGAGGGGCGATGTTCTGGTCAGCCATGGCGCAGCTGGTGAGCCTGCTCCTTGATCTGCTCACGGCGCGCCATCAGCCAGCCGGTGCGAAGGAGCTCGAAATCCTGTTGTTGCGGCATCAGCTCCGGGTGCTGCAGCGTCGGCCGCCGCAGCCGCGCCTCTCGCCATGGGAGCGGCTCACGCTGGCGCTGCTGGCGACGAAGCTCCGGCACCTGACCGCTGAGGCGCGCCAGCGCTGGGTCCGGAGCCTGATCCTGGTCAGGCCGGAAACGGTGCTGCGGTGGCATCGCGACTTGGTGCGCCGAAAATGGACCTTCCGCAGACGCAAGCCCGCGGGTCGACGCCCCACCGATGCCACGGTCGCGGCGCTGATCGTCCGCGTGGCGCGCGAGCACCCGCGCTGGGGCTACGCGCGGATCCACGGGGAGCTGGCGAAGCTGGGCCACACCGTCGGGCGCTCGACGATTCGGGCCACCCTGCGGCGGGACGGCGTGCCACCCGCACCGCAGCGCGGCCAAGGCGGCGGTACATGGCGCGCGTTCCTGGCGCAGCACCGGGAGCAGATCCTCGCCTGCGATTTCTTCACCGTTGAGACCCGCTTCCTCAAGACCCTACATGTGCTGTTCTTCCTCGAGGTGGGCACGCGCCGAGGCCATCTGGCGGGCTGCACCGCCCACCCGACCGCCGCCTGGGTGGCCCAGCAGGCACGAAACCTCGTCTGGACGCTGCAGGAGGCGAGTGTGTCGCCCCGCTGCCTGATCCACGATCGCGATGCCACGTTCCCGTCGGCCTTCGACACGGTGTTCGTCGCCGAAGGGCTCGAGGTCGTGCGCACGCCCTACCGTGCACCAACCGCGAACGCGTACGCCGAACGCTGGGTCCGCTCGGCGCGGACCGAGTGCCTCGACCACCTCCTGATCGCCGGCCAGGGCCACCTGCGGCGGGTCCTCGTCGAGTATGTCGCACACTACAACGAGGCGCGGCCACACCAAGGTCTCGATCAAGGCTGCCCGATCCCGCACACTCCCTCGCCACCGGACGGCGCGGTGCGCCGACGTGCTCGGCTCGGGGGGCTCCTGCACGAGTATTACCGCGAGGCGGCGTGACGAGTGACGTGCAGAGGCCGCGGCGCGAAATTCCGCATACTACAGGGTCGTGGTACCGCGCTTTGTACGCGACACGCCGCCCATAGCGGCGCTCCAGCGTGTCGTCGATGATGAGCGAAAGCGGCGCGGCGGGGCCAACGAAGGCGGCCAGAAGGAGGCCGAGGAGGATCCTACTGAGCGTCAGCGGCGACCAAGCGGCACGGTTGAGGACGCGGTGATAGGTGGTGAAGTGACGTTCATCGTTGCGGCCGACGGCGCGTAAGGCGGCGGCGACGGTGCGCCGACCGGGCGCAAGGATCGCCCCGTAGACCAGGGTCAGCGCGTGCGCGAAGGTCGGCACCGTGAACGCCGGGGCGAACATCGCGAGCAGGCGGAGCACCACTGGTGCCGGGTTCGGCATACGCTCCTCCACACCCTTCTCCTCCAGACCGCCCCGGAGAAGGTCTCATCCTACGCGACGGGGCACAATCCGCAAGTAGGACTATGCGCGATGCACTGTTCCGGGCGAGGTTTGGGCCGCAAGCGCAAAAAGGGCCAAAGTCGAGGACGTTGATACTGGTGGCGAATTCGTCTGAGCGGTCCTGCCTCAGCCGGTCGCCAGGTGGAGGGAGGCGAAAGGCGAGCGGCGCGTCGTCACCTGGGGCGTCCCGGCCAACCACTCCCCCACGCGCACCAGATTCAGCGCTGCCGCCGTGCAAGCATGCTGCAGCTTCGTCTTCGCCAGGCCGATATACCTGGCCTGGCGCAAGCCACAGCGGCGCACCCCCTGCGCGTGCGTCCACCTCAATACCCCGTAGCGTGCGGAAAGTCCATCCGCGTCAGGCGCTTCGGCTCAGGCCGCCTCGCGGTAGTCGTCGTGGAGCAGGCCGCCGAGCCGGTCGCGGCGGCGCACCAGCCCGTCCCGCACGGGCGCCGGGAGCGCGACCGGACACTGCTGCTCGATGCCTTGGTGCGGCCGGGCGTGGTTGTCGTGGGCGACGTACTCCAGCAGCACCCGGCGTAGGTGCGCCTCGCTCGCGATGCGCAGGTGGTCGAGGCACGCCGCGCGGGCCGAGCGGACCCAGCGTTCCGCGTAGGCGTTGGCGTCGGGGGCGCGGTACGGCGTGCGGATGACCGCCACGCTCTCCGCCGCGAACACCGTGTCGAAGGCCGTCGGGAACGTGGCGTCGCGATCGTGGATGAGGAAACGCACCGGCTGCCCGCCCTCCTGAAGCGTCCAGGTGCGGTTGCGCGCCTGCGGGGTGACCCAGGCGGCAGTCGGGTGGGCCGTGCCGCCCGCGAAGTGGACCCGCCGTGTCCCGATCGCGAGGAAGAACAGCGCGTACACCGTCTTGAGGGCGACCGTCTCGACGGTGCAGCAGTCGCAGGCGAGGACGACATCGCGATGCTGCGCGAGGAACTGCCGCCAGGTGCTGGCACCCGCCGCCGCTTCAGCACATCCCGGACCGTCGCGCGCCCGAGGGGATGCCCGAGCGTGGCCAGTTCGCCCTGGAGGCGGCCGTAGCCCCAGCGCGGATGCTCCGCGGCCAGGCGCAGGAGCAGCGCCTCGACCCCGGCGGCGATCGGCGGTCGCCCGCCCGCTTGTCGGCGGCGGTACGTCCACGTGCGTCGCACGAGCTCGCGGTGCCACGTGCGCACCGTCTCCGGCTGGACGAGGAGGATGGCGCGGGCCAGCCGTCCCCGCGGACCGGTGGTCAGCCGGCTGCGCTTGGTCGCCAGGACGGCGAACGGCAGCTTCTCCCAGCGTGCGAGGCGCGGCCGCCGGGGTGATCGCCGCTGCAACAGGCGCAGCTGGTGTCGCAGCAGCGCGATCGCCAGGTCCTTCGCCTGCTCGGCGCGTCGCGCGCCGACAGCGCGATCGACGATGCACCCCGCGAGGTGCGTGCGTATCGACCACAGCATGTCCCGCATCTCCTGCTGATCGCCGATGCCAATGGCGCACGGCCATCATCCTGAACGGTAAGGGACTTCCGGGTGAAATCATGGCCTCTACGGTGCGCCGACGGAGTTACCGCACCCTACGGCCTCAACAACCGCGCCGAGAACTCCCACCAGCCCACGCGCGAGCGCGAGCGGCGGATGCGGCGCTGCACGGACCCGGGGCACGCCCAGCGGTTCCTCGCCGCCCACGGCCCCATCGTCTCCCACTGCCGCCCGCGCCGCCACCGCCTCACCGCCGCCGCCTATCGTGAGACCCGTGCTGAGCGCTTCGCATCTTGGTGGGCGGTCACCGGCACCCCGGCGAGGACCTGAGCGATCCATCCGCCCGCCTCATCGCGCTTCCGCGCGACCGCTTGCCACATCACACGACTTATCTTGACAGTGCCTGCAGCATGAAGATCACGCAGGATGTGCGGGAGTACGCGCGCACCATCGGGCTGGAAGAGCTGGAGGTGATCTCGGTGGGGCTCGCGGAGAAGGCGGAGGAGTTCCGCGAGGGCGGGAACCGCATCTACCAGAAGGCATAGCGACGCAGGCGTGGGCGCCTGGGACATGTGCCCCGGGCTTCTCTCGTTCTCCGTATCGGGTGCGGCGGTTCGGGTTCCTCCCCGCTCACGGGAGGAACTTCGTGCTGAACATTTCTTCGGGCTTCGGGTCGCCCTTGACGAGAGTGGTCTCCTTCATGAAGGTCGCCATGCGGGTCCACGCCGCCGGGTCGATTTGCCCGTACTTCGCGGGATCGCCCGAGAGATCGATCGTCGCGGCGAGGACCTGCTGCTGCACGTCCGCCGTCTTCGCCGCCTCGGGGACGATCTTCAGCACCTCCGCAAAAGCGCCCTTCGGGTCCGCCTGTGTGTCGCGCATCCCGGCGATCAGGGCGCGCAGGAAGGCGCGGACCGTATCGGGATGCTCAGCGAGCATCTTCTCGCTCGTGACGATCCCGGCGGAGGGGAGGTTATAGACGTCCGCAACGCGCAGCACGTCCACATCCACGCCCTGCGCCTTCAGTTGGACCACATCGTTGTTCACGTACCCGACCCCGGCGTCCACCTTCCCCTGCGCGATCGACTGCGCCTGCGAGAAGCCGACCTCCTGCAGGTTCACCTTCGCTTCGTCGATCTTGCTGGCGTAGAGGATCGCCTTCAGGCCGATGTAGTTCGCACCGTTCCTGCTGGGGATGCCGACCTTCAACGTCGTGAGCGATTGCGCATCGGTCAGCCCCTTGTCCTTCGGGGCGAAGACGGCGATCGGGTACTGCTGGTAGACGGCGGCGACGTAGACGACGGGTACTCCCTGCGCCCGCGCGAGGGCGACCTCATCGCCGCTGGCGTTGAGGAAATCGCGCTCGCCGCGCGCCGTCAGTTGCATCAGGTCGGACGAGGAGCCGTAGTCGAACTGCGCCTTGAGACCCTCGGCCGCGAAGCGCCCCTTCCCGTCCGCCATGTAGAATTGGGCGAACTGGACGTTCGGGATGTAGCTGAAGGCGACCTTTACATTCGTGGGCGGCTTGCCGGAGACGACCGACGGGGCGGTGGTCGTGCTCGCCGCGCTGGTCGCGCGACTGGCGGCGGGTGCGGCGGTGGCAGGCGGCGCGGTGGTCCCGACCGTCCCCGTTGTGGCGACGGGTGAGGTGGCCTGCGGCGTGGCGGTCGTGCTCGATCCGCCGCAGGCGGCGAGCAGGGCGCCGAGCGACGCATTGGCGGCGGCGACGAGAAACAGACGACGGCGCATGATTCAGTCCTCCCACGAGAGCAGCAAACGTTCCAGGGACGCGACGATGACGTGGCCGAGCGCGGAGATCGCCATCAGGCAGAAGAGCGCGACGAACTTGAGCGGCGTGTCGTAGAGGAACTCCGCCTGCTTGAGCAGGTAGCCGAGCCCCTGCCGCGCCGAGACGAACTCGCCGACGACCGCGCCGATCACCGAGAGGGTGAAGGCGATCCTGATGCCGCCGAGCAGCGAGGGGAGGGCGAGCGGCACCTCGACGTAGCGGAGGATCTGCCAGCGGTTCGCGCCCGCGAGGTTCGCCACGCCGATCAGGTCCGGCTCGATGGCGCGCAGGCCGATCATCCACGTCACGAGGGTGGGGAAGAAGACGATCAGCGCGCAGATCAGGATCTTCGGCAGCAGCCCCGTGCCGAACCAGAGGATGAAGATCGGGGCGATGGCGACGATCGGCATCGCCTGGCAGGCGGCGATCACCGGCGAGAGCGCGCGGTCGAGCAGCGGGATGTGGACGAGGACATAGCCGAGCGCGAAGGCGACGGCGATCCCGGCGAGCGCGCCGTACCCCGCCTCGATCAGCGTCGTGCGGAGGTGCGGCCAGAGGATGCCGTCGCGCAGCGCGTCCCGGAAGGAGCGCGCAACCGCGTCCGGTGGCGGGAGCAGGAACGGCTTATAGCCGCCGATAACGACGACGAGCTTCCAGAAGACGAGGAGCAGCGCGAAGGCGATCGCCGGCGCGAACGTATTGAGCAGGCGCGCATGACGTTTGGGCCAGCCGCCCTTCCGGCGTGTGTCACCGCCGCACGCCTCCTCATGACCTCCTATACACATAGCGCTCGTGTAGGTGGCAGGGTTATCGTCGAGTCACGGCGGGATGTGATCGCCAGGGTGCGCAATCCTTCCGTCACGCTCGCCATTCTCTGCCGCCAGTAGGTGAAGCAAATGTACAGGAGGTCCTGAGGAGGTGTGTCACCGCCGCGCGTGGGGTCCCTCCCGATGTTCCGGGCGGACGATGCGGGTGCCCTGCGTTCCAGTGTCCCGACCATGTGGCGCACCTCCGGATGCGGAGATCGATGCCGGGGCAACAAAAAACCCCGGCGACGCGCGCGTCATCGGGGCGTGTGTATAGGCAGACACCGCAGGTGCGCGAACGATCGCGGCGGCACAGGCTTTTCAACCCATGGTTCCGGCGGGCACGAAAGCCCACCCACCGAACAATGCTCGCGCGTCCCCTCCGGGATCGCGTCACCCGCCGCACAATGATGCGTCTTCTCCCATCCGGACTCTCACCGTCGGCCCCGGAATCGCACCGGAATCCGCCACACCCGTTGGGACGTATCGGTGTGGCTCGCGGGCTTGGCATGCGGGTAACGACTGCCTCACCGCCGGTCGGGGATTGCACCCTGCCCCGAAGACTGCACGAGGCGAGTATCATGCAAAAGATCACAAGCGTCAAGGGGGCAGCGCAGGCGGACCGGCAAGACACTGGTGAATGACACGCCGGAGCCCGTAGGGTGCGGTAACTCCGTCTGCGCGCCGCCGAAGCCTATGAATCGCCCAGTTGCCCCATCCCGTTCGGTATGATGGCCTCGCACGAATGGCGTCGGCGATCAGCGAGAGGACGGGACATGCTCTGGGCGGTACTGACGCATCTGGTGAGGTTCGTCGTCGACCGCGTCGTCGGCGCGCGGCGCACCGAGGACGCGAAGGACCTGGCGATCGCGCTGCGGCGGCACCAGCTCCGGCTGCTGCTGCGGCGCGCGGGACGACCGCCGCGCCTGTCGCGGTGGGAGAAGCTGACCTTGGCGGTCTTGGCCGCGAAGCTCGGGCGCGTGGTCGCGGGCGCACGGGGCCACCTGTCCCGCGCCGTGCTGCTGGTCCGGCCAGAGACGGTCCTGCGGTGGCACCGCGAGCTGGTGCGCCGGAAGTGGACCTACTGTCGGCGCGCCGCTAGCGGCCGACCATCGATCGGTGCCGAGGCGGAGGCGCTGCTCCTGCGGCTGGCCGCGGAGAACCCGCGCTGGGGCTACGGGCGGCTCCAGGGCGAGCTGGCCACGCTCGGCCACGCCCTCGGGCGCTCGACGGTCCGCGCTGTCCTCAAGCGGTGCCACGTCCCGCCGGTGCCGCTACGCGGCCGGCGGACCGGCACCTGGCGGCAGTTCCTCGCCCAGCACCGCGATGCCGTGCTGGCCTGCGACTGCTTCACGGTCGAGACGCTCTTCCTGAAGACGCTGCATATCTTGTTCTTCATCGAGGTCGGAACCCGGCGGGTCCACCTCGCGGGCTGCACCGCCCACCCGACCACCGCCTGGGTCACGCAGCAGGCGCGGCAGCTCGCCTGGACCCTACAGGATTCGGGCCCGTCGCCCCGGTTCCGCAGCCACGACCGCGACGCGACGTTCCCGCCGGCCTTCGACACGGTGTTCGCCGCCGAAGGGCTGGAGGTCATCCGCACGCCGTACCGCGCGCCGAACGCCAACGCCTACGCGGAGCGCCGGGTCCGCTCGGCCCGCGCGGCGTGCCTCGATCATCTGCTCATCGCCGGCGAGGCGCACCTGCGGCGCGTGCTGACCGAGTACGTCGCCTGCGACAACCGTGCCCGCTCGCACCAGGGCCGCGCGCAGCGCTGCCCGGTCGCGCTCCCCGCACCCGTGCGGGCCGGGCCGGTGCGCCGCCGCGACCGGCCCGGCGGGCTGCTCCACGACGACTTCCGGGAGGCGGCCGAAGCACCGCGCTCAGGCCGGATGGCGTTCCCGCACGGCACGGCCTCCGCGCACCAGCGAACTACGCCCCCCGACTTTAATTGACGGCACCCTCCGCGCCTGCTATCGTCGCGGGGGCGGCGTGCCAGCAGTGCCAGCAGTATGGAAGGAGGGCCAGACCGATGCCGATCCAGACCACCGGCCTCAGCCACCTCGCGCTCCGGGTCACAGACCTCGCGCGCGCCAAGCGCTTCTACGCCGAGACCCTGGGCTTCCCGGTCGTGCTGGAGCAGGGGGACATCGTCCTGGTGAACGCCAACGGCGTCCTGCTCGGCATGCGCGGGGGCAACCCGGCGACCGCGCCGGGCGACCGCTTCGACCCCTATCGCGTCGGCATCGACCACCTCGCCCTGGCGGTCGCCGACCCGGCGGCCCTCGACGGCCTGGCGCGGCAACTGGACGCGGCGGGGGTGCGCCACAATGGCGTGGAGGACGACCCCACCACGGGCGGGCGCTACATCAGCTTCTCCGACCCCGACGGGATCGCGTGGGAGTTGTACTTCCTCCCCGCCGCGTAGCGGCGCTGACGAGTCGCGTCGGCGTGCCCACCCCCAACCACGGGTGCGCGCGGGTGCTGTCAAGTCAAGTCGAGAGGCTGGAGCGGTCGACGAACACGGGCATATTGCAGGAGGGGGCGCTGAGCGTGAGGCCATGGTGGGGGTGCCGGTGACGGCCCGCCAGGCGGCGAAACGTTCGGCTCCGGTCTCGCGGTACGCGGCGGCAGTCAGGCGATGGTGGCGCGGGCGGCAGTGGCCGGCGATCGGGCCGACGGCGGCGCGGCAGCGCGGCGTGTGCCCCGGCGACGTGCGGCGGCGCAGCCGCCGCTCGCGCTCGCGGGTCGGCCGGTGCGCGTCCTCGGCGCGGTCATGCAACCGTCGGTGCTGCCGGTGCCCGACGCCGGGCAGCGCCTCCCGCTCCGCTGCCCCGTCGCTGGCGAGCGTGTCGGCGATCAGCGCCCGGGGCCCGTGGTGCCGACCCTGGTGGAGCCGGCGGGAGCACGTCCTGGCGGTCGCCGTGTTCCGCCGGCCCTGGGCCAGGATGTGGCGCCCATCGCCCTCCCGGTCGACGACGCGCCACCGGTCGTGGGTCGCGCCGGTGCTGCGCATGACCACCTCGTCCAGGGGGCCATGCGTCGCCGGGGCGCGGGCGACGACGGCGCAGCGTATGCGCGTCGGCCTGGCCGAACTTCCGGGACCACCGGCGGATCGTCTCGTCGGTGCCGACCACGCCGCGCTCGGCCGGCGGTTACTCCACGTCGCGGTCGCTGAGGGCGCAGCGGCAGGAGCGCCACACCGCATGCGCACTGATCGTCGGCGGGCTGTCTTGGCTACAAACCCGTCCGCTGCTGCTACGCGGCGCGCTGGTGGGCATGGTGCAGTCCGTCCAGCACCGGCCCGCCGCGCACCGGCCCGGCACGGTTTCGCAGCGCGGCGGGCGGTGGCTCCGGCGTCGCTTGCCCGCTGCCCTGGTGCGGACGCGCCTGGTTGCAGTACGCGACGTCCTCATGCAGCACCCGACGAAGGTGCCGCTCGCCGAGGACCAGCACGTGGTCGAGGCACGCGCGACGCACGAATGGGCGTGCGCAGGGTGCGGATCCCGCTCGCGGCGGCCAGCTGCTCGGAGTGCGCCCCATACTTGCGGTCGTTGTCGCGGCTCAGGAAGCGCGGGCCCGTTTCGAACGGGGTGGCCGCGCGCAGCTGCCGGGCGACCCACGCGTCGGTGGGGTGGCGCGTCACGCCGACGTGGACCACGCGCCGCGAACCGAGCGCGATGACGAAGAACGCGTGGAGCGGGCGGGACAGCAGGTCGGTGACGGGGAGGACGTCGCAGGCCCGGATCGCCGCGGCGTGGTTGCGCAGGAGGGTCGTCCACGTTTGCCCGCGCGGGCGCGGGGTGCCACGGCCGCGCAGGGAGGACCGGATGGTGCGCTTCGCCGCGCGGATGCCCAGCGTGCCGCGTTCGCCGCGGATCCGCCGACGTCGTGGCCGGGCGCTTGACGCCGCGACGCAGCACGAGGAGTTGCTGGCGCAGGAAGGCATTCTCGGCGAGCAGCTGCGCCCGGCCGCGCAGCAGGCCGCCCCCGGTGCCCGCCGCGTGCATCACCGCTGCGGGCCGCGCCCAGAGAATGCCGCGGCGGGCGTGCCGGAAGCCGGAGACGCTTCCGGACAGCCAACGACGGAACCAGCCCATGGGCATCACCAGATCGCTGCGCCTTTACTCCGCCCCCCAACCCACGAGGCGCGCGGCCGCACTTCCCAGGCGAGATTCTCGCCGCGCGACAGGCCTCCCCGCATCGGCGATTTTGAGCAAATGGCCAACTCGGACGAATCATGAGCCAGGACAGGCGAAGACACGCCGACAGGAATCATGTCATGGGGCTCGGTGGCCTCGGGGTGTATGGCTCCATCATACGGTGCGGTGGTTCGGGCGGGCGGGCGGTCAGCGTCGGGGCCGGTTGGGCCGTGGATACTGCACCGGACCGCGCCGTGCGCCGATCAGCGGCCGGTGGGGTACGGGCCGGCGATCCGTGCCGGGGCGGGTCGCGGCGTCGTCGGGGTCGTCCGCCGACGGTGTGTCGCGGGTGGTGGTGCGACGCGGGTCGGTGCGGAAGGTGAGCTGGTGCGGTCGCCGGATGATCCAGTAGGGGCCGTGGGGGTGGATCGCCGGGTCCGGCCAGTGGGTCAGCGCGTCGAAGAGGCGTCGCCAGGTGCCGTTGGTCGGGTCTTGCAGCGCGAGGCGGCACGCCCGCCGCCCGCAGACCACGGCGAGGCGGTCCCGGTGGGTCGCCTCAAGGTAGGCCTGGAGCAGCGCGTCCGGGGCGGCGGCGGGCACCAACGCCGCGCAGATGAAGCAACAGTCAGGGCTTTCTCGGAGGCGGAGTTGGGTCTGCTCGATGGCGTCGGACCAGGCGTTGCGACTCACGGCGGCGTTCCTTTCGACGGCATGATCGGGTTGCGTGCGGGCCTCGCCCGACCGCTCGGTGGGTTGTTCTTGTGTGGCGAAAGCGTATCACACGCCGACCCGGTCCGGCGAGCGATGGGCATGGGCACGCGGTGGTGGCGAGCGTCGGCATCGCCCACCACGATGAGCCGCCCTGTGACCGACCGCGCCGCGAGCAGCCGCCCGGCCCGAACCACCCGCCGGGGGAAGGCGGAGGGGGAGGGGGCGAGAGGGAGGGGGCACGCGGCTCAGCGGGTGCCGTTACCGGCATCCGGGACGTCGAAGTAGGCCCAGGCGAGCATCGCCAGGGCGACGACGCCGACCACGACGAGGGCGGTGAGTGGCGGGTGCATGTGGTCTCCCTGGCGCACAAGGGCTTCGACCGGGCGAATCGTACCGACTACTATAGCATTCCGCGCCAGGAAGGACCATCGTACCGGGGTGCTAGGACCAGCGTACTCCTCCAGCGTCGGCAGATTGGTGGCGAGGTACCACGTCGTGTGGTCGGGCAGCGTCGCCGGGTCAGTCGTGACGACGACCGCGCGCCGCCCGCGCGTCGGCCCATATGGCCCAGCCGCGACTTCGAGCGCCCACCACGCCTCCGCGCGCCCGTCCCGGAAGCGGCGCTCGACCGCAACCCAGGATCCCGGTCGCTTCTGCTGACGGCTCGGGCAGGGCTTGGCCGCGGCCCTGGTGTGGCCGCGGCCGATTGTACAAGTCGACGGGTATTGTCAAGGTAACTGGCGCGCCTTGCGGGCGGGCGGGTATGCGATACTCGGCGCATGCAAGAACACGCGTCCACCCCCAGTTACAAACGCCACCGGTTCCCGTCGGAGATTATTGGCCACGCGGTGTGGCGGTCCTGCCGCTTCGCCCTGCGCGACCGCGACGTGGAGGAGCTGCTCGCCGAGCGCGGCGTCATCCTGACCGACGAGTCGGTGCGCCAGTGGTGCCGCACGTTCGGCCAGCAGTACGCCAATACGCTGCGCCGCCGCCGCTCGCAGCCTGGCGATACATGGCCCCTCGACGAGGTCTTCATGCAGATCAACGGGCGGCAGCACTCCCTGTGGAGGGCCGTCGACCAGGATGGCACCGTGCTCGACATCCTGGTCCGGAGCCGCCGGGACCAGGCGGCGGCCAAGACGTTCTTTCGCCGCTTGCTCAAGGGCCTCGCCTCTGTCCCATGTGTCAGCATCAGCGACACGCTCGCCAGCGATGGGGCGGCCAAGCGCGACGTGTTCCCGAGCGTCGAGCACCGGCAGTACAAGCGATGGCACAACCGGGCCGAGCATGCGCACCAACCGACGCGGGAACGGGAGCGGCGGATGCGACGGTGCAAGAGCGCGGGACATGCGCAGCGTTTCCCCGCCGCCGACGGTCCCATCGCCGGTCATTTCCGCCCGCGCCGCCATCGCCTGACCGCTACTGCCTACCGCCAACACCGCGACCAAGCCCCTGCCACCTGGCGGGAGGTCACCGGCGTGGCCGACGCCGCGTCGTTGGCAGGCTACCCCCGGCCAAGCACGCCTCTGGCGATCTCCTCACCACAGGCCCCACCCAAGTTGACAGTGCCGCTACGGGAGCATCGCCTACGCCATCGGCACCGATGGCTCGACCGTCGGGGGCGCGAATGACCCGACCCACGCGCCGCGCCGGATCGATCCCTTCAACGGCCTATGCGGCCGTTGTCCCTCCGGTCAGGATGGCTTGCACGGCGGGTGCGATGAGCGCGACGAGCGTTTCCGTGTCCACGTCACGGACCGTCGGGACTTGCACCAGCTGCCTGCCGACGATCAGGCCGACGAGCAGCGACGAGGCGAGCCCCACCCGGGTTCGCGCCGTCGGGTCGTGCTGCAGTTCGGGTCGTATGCCCAGCAGCAGGCGCGCCTCGATGAACTCGCGGAACTGCGTCGCCGCCTGCTCGTTCGCGATCGCACCGCGCAGCATCGCCAGGAGCGGCTCCGAATCGCGCGGATCGCCCTCCCACACGTCGAGGAACGCGCGGGTCACGCGTTCCCCGAGCTGGTGTTCCGGTCCGCTGAACGCGCGCGCGAAACGCGTGAGTGCGGTCGGGGTGATCGACATCACCGCGGCGAACAGCTCGTCCTTGGTGCGGTAGAGCTGCATCACGAGGGAGGCGTCCACCCCGGCATCCGCGGCGATCTTCCGGATCGTCGTGCCGGCGTAGCCGTCCTGGGCGAAGCGGGCACGGGCGGCCGCCAATACGGCGTGGCGGGTTGCGTTCGGGCCCGGCCTGCGGCCTCGCCGGGGCCGGTCGATGTGTGCGGCGACATCAGTGGACACCCCGCAAGTCCAACTGTTCCCGGTCGACACGTCGAGCCGTGCCCGGTTGAGATATAAATAGGTGTTGATATTTTCGTGCCATGCTCCCATCATCGGAGGCGACGCCGCCAGACGCGGTCGCGGAACTCGGGAAGGAGACTGCACATGTCCCAAGGAGAGCTGCTATTTGTCCCGTCGCACCCGTTGGAGTCGGGTGACCGGTATGGCGTGCTGAGCGATCTCGCGCCCGGCACACACACCTTGTCGGCCGGCTTCCGGCTCGCGCCCGCGTTCAAGGCGTTGCCCGTCGACGTCGTGCTGGAGAAGGACATCGCGGTCACGCTGCGCGACGGCGTGACCATCTACGCCGATGTGTTCCGCCCGGTCGGCGTCGCGCGGGTGCCGGTCATCGTGGCGTGGAGTCCGTACGGCAAGAGCCAGGGCAGCTCCCGCAGCGCGCTGGGCGTGTTCGCGCTGGTCGGTCTCGACAACGGCGGCGTGTCGGGGCTGCAGAAGTTCGAGGGCCCCGACCCGGCCTACTGGTGCGCCCAGGGCTATGCGATCTGCAACCCGAATGCGCGCGGCACGGACAACTCCGAGGGCGACAGCGTGCTGTGGGATCGCCAGGAAGGGCGGGACTGCCACGACCTGATCGAATGGTTGGGCGTGCAGGGCTGGTGCAACGGCAAGGTCGCGATGAGCGGGACGTCGTATCTCGCGGTCGCGCAGTGGTTCACGGCGGCCGAGCAACCCCCGCACCTGGCGGCGATCAACCCCTGGGAAGGCGTGAGCGACACCTACCGCGATCTGGTGCTGCGCGGCGGCATGCCCGACACCGGCTTCGCCCGACTGCTCCAGGAGGGCGCCTTCTGGGGCAACAACCGGAAGGAAGACATCCTCACGGAGGCGGAACGGTACCCGCTCGTGAATGCGCTGTGGCAGAATAAGATCCCGCGCTTCGACCGGATCACCGTGCCGGCCTACATCGTCGCCAGCTACTCGAACACGCTGCACACGACTGGCACCTTCCGCGGCTGGCGCCGGATCGCCTCGGCGGAGAAGTGGCTGCGCATCCACAACAGCCAGGAGTGGCCCGACTACTACGACGAGGCCAACCGGGAAGATCTGCGCCGGTTCTTCGATCATTTCCTGAAAGGTGAGGCCAACGGCTGGGGGCAGACCCCGCGCGTCCGCTACGCCGTGCTCGACCTCGCAGGCGGCGACCGGGTCAACGAGCCGGCGGGCCAATTCCCGCCCGCGGGCGTCGCCTCCACGAGGTACTACCTCGACGGTCGCACGCGCACCCTGGGCACGACCGCGCCTACACATGCGGCGACGGCGACATACGACACAACGGCGAACCCGGGCTGGGCATCCTTCACCGCCCGCTTCGACGAAGAGACGGTCCTGGTCGGCTATCCCAAAGCACACCTCTGGGTCGAGGCGGAGGGCGCCGATGACATGGACCTGTTCGTCTTCGTCCAGAAGCTGGACGCGCACGGGACCACGCTGCAGGCGTTCACCGTGCCCAACCAGGGCGCGCTGATGCACGATATCACCGAACGCGGCGCCTCGGTCCTGCGCTACAAGGGCTCGGACGGCCGCCTGCGCGTGTCGATGCGCCACCTGGACGAGACGCTCTCGACCGACGACGTCCCCGCCCACACCTTCGACCGGGTCGAGAAGCTGCAGCCCGGCGAGGTCGCGGAGGTCGCGATCGGCCTCGCCCCGCTCGGTCTGGCCTTCCATCCCGGCGAGCAGCTCCGGCTGATCGTCAGCGCCCAGAACCTCTTCGGCCCGCTGATGCCCGGCATCCGCGAGTACATCCCGCAGAACCGCGGACGGCACAGCATCCACACCGGCGGGGCGCGCGCGTCGTACCTGCAGCTGCCCGTCAAGACTGCCTGAACAACCGCGTCCCGAAGCCGAGCAGGGCGGGATGACCGAACCCGAGCGCGAGCGCGTCCCGCTCGCGCTCAGGCCACCGGCGGGCAGGCGCGAGCGCGCGGCCGTGACGTTCCTGCGCCGGCTGCTCAAAGGCTTGGCCTACGTCCCGCGCGTGGTGATCACCGACACGCTCGCGAGCGACGGAGCCGTACCACGGGACGTCCTCCCGCGCGTCGAGCCTCGCCGACACACGGGGCGCAATAACCGCGCCGAGCATGCGCACCAGCCGACACGCAAGCGGGAGCGCGGAATGCGGCGCTGCAAGGACCCGGGGCACGCCCAGCGGTTCCTCGCCGCCCGCGCCGCCACCGCCTCACCGCCGCCGCCTATGGCGAGACCAGAGTAGGACGCTTCGCCACCTGGCGGGCGGTCACCGGCACCCCGGCGCTGGCCTGCGCGGCACGCCTCAGGAGGCGCACCACGCCTCCAAGCGCGAGCAGGTCACCCAGCCCGACTTGACTTGACAATACCGTTGGATAAACCTGTCGCGCCCGCCGGCAATGGGGCGAGGCGGGCAGGGAAACGGGGTCTTTGCCGGTGTATTTATAGGTGTAGGCCTTCGTCATCGAGGACATTGTAGAATCCGGCTGACTAGCGTTTATACGATCCTTCTGTCATGATACGCCCCCCGAACAGGGGCCACGCTATCTCGACGCTTCATCGCCCAATAGGAGGAAATCGTGAGCACCGGAGAGACTGTACGAGAAGTGTATTCCGATAACGATTTCAATCTTCAAGCCGATTGCTCCAAGTGTGGCGAGCCGGTGCAGCGGACAGACGGGGAGCGGAGTATCCACCCCGTTTTCGCCGCCGGGTCGGTAGACGACAATGACGATTTTTCCGACGATGAAACCGTGACGTTGTGCAGCGACTGCGTGGAGCAGGAGGACGTAGAAGATTGCGTGAATCAGGCGCGCAGCCTCGCGCACGATCCTGAGAAGCTGCGACACATGTATCAGGTGATCGGGACACCCCAGGAGCAGGATACTATCCAGGCCGTGGTTCGCGCTGTGCTCCCCTCTCCGGAGGTTTAGCGCAACGTCCGCTTCTGGCGCTCGATCGTCAGATCGACCGCGCGTAGCGGGAACTCGCGCTCCTGGAAGCTCCAACTGGCCTCGGTCGGCTTGGCCCACTCGCACCAGCCGCCCAGCGTCACGTCGTACTCTAGTACACGTTGGCTGAGATCGTCCCCTGGTTTAGGCGGCGAGGGCCTTGCCCTGGTAGGTCCACTTGAAGGGCTTGGCCATGGTGCGATTATAGTAGGCGATGAACGCCAGCACCTTGGTCTGGA
>JAABUN010004659.1_pt1 | contig 18228 bp, 21 predicted proteins | sample 5559311 | NCBI WGS metagenome assembly JAABUN01 (sample SAMN10711877, study PRJNA513370) | rock metagenome | isolation source: Antarctica rocks | place: Antarctica: Victoria Land, Siegfried Peak sud | reverse complement strand
CCCGTCCCCCGTCCCCACTGACGACCGACGACCGACGACCGACGACTACCGCCGCCCCTCGTACGCCTCCGCCCCCACCCGCCCCAGCAACACCACCCCGCCCGCGTGCAACTCGAACCGCGCCCGCTCGAACCACTGCACCGTCAGGCCGCCCCCCGTCACCTCCCCCGTCAGCGGGAACCCGAAGAGCCGCAGCCCCCCATGCCCCCGCCAGAACGCCAGGAACGCCCCGCGCACCGTCTGCCCCGTCTCCGCGCAGCGATACTCATCCGGCAGCGCCAGGTCCCCCATCAGCCGCCCCCAATCGAGATTGCCCGGACAATTCGCCCGATTCACCCCATCGATCGCCGCGTGCGCGATCACCGTCTCCCGGCTCGCCACCAACCCCTGCCGCCCCAAAATCGCCCGCACCAGCGCCAGCGTCGCCGCATACTGCGCCTCCGTCAGCGGCTCCCGCCAGCGCCGCTCCGTCTCCACCGACACCGTCAGCCGATTCGGGTTCTGCCCCCGCCGCACACAGTCGTCCAACCACCCTATAAGGCGGTCCGGTCGATTCACCGCCCCGTTCGCCCAGGCCGTGTCCCCCTCCCGCACGAATTGCCAGACCGACCCATCCGTGTTCACCAGGAGGAACTATCCACAATAGTCGGGTCCATCTCGGTGATGTGGCGCGGGTTTTGACCGCGCGGGAAGACCTTCACGCTCACGCCCAACGCCTCGATCGCGATCCGGCGCTCCTGGTAGCTGAGGTGTTGCAGATTCTCGCTCACGACGCGGCACCACTCCTCGATGCCCAGGAGCGTCGCGTACACGGCGTCGCGCTGCGACCGGCGGGCGAGCAGGGTGTCGCGCTCCGCGACCAGGCCAGCGCGGCGCTTCGCCAACTGAGCGATCTCGGCGACAATCGGCTCGGCGTCTTCCTGCCGGTCGAAGAGCGCGAGGCTGCGGATCAGGTTCGCGCGCTTGCGGTCGGCCTCGGCGATGGCCCGGTCGATGGTATCAAGGTCGTCGCCGAGGCCGTCGTCGCCTTGGAGGCGATCCAGTTGTCGGCGCACGATCTCGGGATGGAGGAGCACCGCCTCGACGCGGCCCCACACCGAGGCGTCGAGGGTCTTGATGGTGATGCGGGTCTTGCCACACGACTCCCGGCCGCGCGAGGGCTCGCAGATATACATCGGCGGGAGCGTGGGGTCGAAGGCGCGATTGCTGACCCGCAGCGTATGGCCACAGACGCCGCACTTGACGAACCCGCCGCGCAGGAGTGAGCCCTCCGGGTCACTGTTGTTGCGCGTGGCCGTCTCTTTGTTGCGACGCAGGCGCTCTTGGATCGCCGCGAAAGTCTGCCTATCCACTAGCGGCGGTACGGTCCCCGCAGGGAGCGGCACCTGCTGCTCGGCGGCCCGCTCCGATCTGACGCGCTTCCCGCCGACCAGCCTCGTGACCTGGGACCGGAAGCCGACCGCCTGGCCGGCGTAGGCGGGATTGCGCAGGATGCCGTTGATCGTGGTGTGATACCAGCGCGGCGACCCGCCCGGTGAGGGGATGCCGCTTCTCGAGGTCGGAGGCAATCGCCCGCGTGGGCACGCCGATAGCGGCCGACGCGAAGATCGCCCGGACGATCGGGGAGGTGTCGAGGTCAATGGCATAGGCGGTGTGGCCTTCATCGCGGTAACGGTAGCCGTAGAGCGGGCGGCGACCCGGCATGAGCCGCCCGGACTGGGCGCGCGCGAGTCGGCCACGCTGGGTGCGCTCGCGAATCTTCTCGCGCTCCAGTTCGGCGGCGAACCCCTTCACGCTGCGTATCAGCTTGCCCTCGGGGGTCTTCTCGAATTCCTCCGTCACGAAGAGCAAGGCAACGCCGGTGCGCTCCCACTCGTCGTCGAGGATAGCGATGTGCGTTTGGTTACGCGAGAGGCGGTCGAGCGCGTAGGCGATGACCGCCTGTACCTGGCCACGCCGGGCGGCCTCGCGGAGCGCGGTCAACTGCGGCCGTTCCCACAGGTCGAACCCGCTCTGTACCTCACGATATATGTCGTCCACCACGTAGCCGCGTTCAGCGGCGAACCGGCGACAGGCTTCCTCTTGGGTCGGCAGGCTGGTGTTGTCTTCTTGTCCGTCACTCGACACACGGCAGTAAATCGCGGCCTTCACTGGTACACTCTCCCCGCCGCTGATGGTTACTTCACCAGCGGCAATGGCGGCGCGCGTGGTCACTTCACGCCGCCGCCGCCTCTTTTCCCGCCACTGCCGTCGCGTCGAGAGCCGTGAACAATTCTTCCGGCTGCACACCCAACGCCTCACACAGCCGCCGCTGCGCCCCTGGTCGGGGCCGACTCTGGCCGCTCTCCCATGCCTGCACAGTCTGATAGCTCGTTTCCACCAAGGCGGCGAGTTCTTTCTGCGTTAACATGCGGCGTTGTCGCAACTCTCGTAGGGTAGTCACAACACCTCCCTTTCTCCGGTCGTTCAAGTCTCTAACAATATTGTACCATGTATTGCCCAAGGATCAACCAGGAAAGTATTGACAACCATCTATAAACTTGGTATTATCTTGGTGTGAGGCGGAGGGCTTCACAAACACAAAGAGGCCCTGAGCGTATGGCCTGGTAAGCACCGCTCAGGGCCGCAAGTGGGCCGAGGCCCGAGGAGAGTCTAGCATGAGCGCCCGGACCGTCGCGCAGCACACCCCTGACGAGCTGGCCTACCACGGCACCAGCGGCGAGATCGCCGTCTTCTCCAGCGCCAGCGCCAGCCGCCCCGACGCGCGCAACTTCACCTATCGCGACACCGTGACCGGCGAGGCCCATTGCGCGTGCCGGGGCGCGGAGTGCGGGCGGCGGTGCTGGCACCTCGACTGGCTGGAGACCGCCTGGATCATGAGCCGCGTCGCCTCGTTCGTCGCCGCGCTGGACGCCGCCGCCCTCTGCGCCACCGGCACCGCCGCCGGGGCGCGGCTCGCGGGCGGCAGCGCCTCCGTCACCGACCTCGCGGTCTACCACCAGTGCCGGGCCGAGTACCGCCGCCGCCGGGCGGTGGCCCCGGCCCCGGCGGTCGTGTTCCCGACCGTCGCCGCCGTCGCCGTGGCCGCGTAAGGGGAGGGAGTGACACGATGACCACGATCAACGACACGCTGCGCGCCCTGGTATCCGAGATGACCGATGGCGACGTGCCGGACCCGCTGGCCCAGCCCTGCACCCTCGCCCTAATCTGGGCCGATCTGTGCCGCCTCGCCGGGGAACCCATGCCCGCCGAAGTCGCCGCGCTGGTGGACGCGCCGATCCCGCTGCGTCGGGCACGCCAGGTGCCAAAGCGCACAATGCGACGCGGGCCGGTCGTACCGACGCCCCTACCATTCGTGTAGCTTGGCCGAGTGCCACCACAGAGCAGCAACAGCGCCGGGAGATGGCTCCCGGCGCTGTTCGTTGTTAACGGTTCACCGGGCACTCGCACTCTTACTCGTTCCACCGGCACCCCCAACCTGCTACAATCCCCGCCCGGAGATGGGGCCGGGATTGTAGCAGGTTGGGGGGTATGATGGGCGAGGACGACGCCCGGCGTCTCGACGCGACCGGGCCACTGGCGGGCCTCGACGATCGGCAGCGCGGCCTCCTGGCCAGCGCCCTCCTCGGGGCCAGCGCCGGGTCCGGCGGCGGGGCAGCCCCGGTGGTGGCGTTCCTGAGCCTCGACAGCGCCGACCCGAGCCTGATGAGCCGGGCCGACGTGGCGCGACTGCTCGCCCACTTGCAGGCGCACGACCCCCCGGCCCTGCGGCGCGCGTACCTGGCCCTGCGCGACCACCCCGCGATGGTCGCCACCCTCGGCGGCGTGTTCGCGCCCGCGCGCGGCGAGTCCGACACCGGCCGTCTGGGGACCGCCCCGATGCCCGGGCCGGGGCGGGGCGAGGAAGAACGTTGACAGGGCGCGGGGCGGGCTGTGGTGCCCCGCCCGTGCTAGAGTGGGGGCAGATTGCCTGCTATCGGGCCGGGTGACCCCCTTCCGGGTAGTCCCGAGGATCGGGACACGCCCGCGAAGGAGGAGTGCGCCATGCCCGCCGTCCACATCGCCGTGGTCAACGACGACGCCGCCTTCCTGGACCTGATGGCCGAGCTGCTCGACGGGGAGGGCTACCGCGCCACCCTCCACCACGGCAGGCCGATCGTCCACCCCGCCCTCAGGCGCGACCCGCCCGACCTGGTCATCCTCGACCTGCGCATGGCCGACCCGGACAGCGGCTGGGAGCTGCTCCAGCTCCTGCGGCTCGCCCCGGCGCTGCGGGCGATCCCGGTGCTGATGTGCTCCGGCGACGTGCGCTTCCTGGCGTCCCGCGCCGCCGACCTGCGCGCGAAGGGCTGCGACACCCTCGCCAAGCCCTTCGACCTGGAGGAGCTGCTCGCCAAGATCGACGCGCTGCTGGCGGTCGGGGCTGTCGGCGGGGGTGGCGCATTGCGCGCGGAATAGCAGCGGGGGCCGGGGACTACTCCCCGGCCCCTGCGTGCTGCCCGCGCCGGACGCCCCGGACGCGGTGAGGGGCGGTGCCAGCCAACACCGCCCCTCGCCCGGAGGATGCCCGGGCCTGCTCGCCACAAGCCGCCCGCACACTTGTAGATACGCGGCGAGTGCGGTTGGGGATGGCGGGGTGGCATAGGACTTTGGTCCCGGTTGCCCCCACGCTATCCCCGGCTCCCGGCCCCCGCGCTCGTCTGCTATGCTGCGCACGGGCGCGGCGGCGAGCGGCACAGCGGGGCCACACGCGCGGTGTTGTCCCCCCGCGATGGGCGTGCGAATCGGCCCAGCCGCGCCCCGCCCCTAGCCCCCCAGCGCCGCGACCGCCGCGAACACCGAGGCGCGCGGGTCGCGCCGCGCGGTTTGCCGGGCCACGCGTTTGCGCTCACCCAAGTAGACGACGCAAACCGCGCCGCTACCCCGTCGGTGCTGCACCTGCACCACGCGGCCCCGGCCCGGTGCGACGGCGAGCGGCGTGTCGATCGCGCCCCGCCGGATCGCCTCCTTGCAGCACGGGCAGATGTCCATCGCGCCCTCCCCCTATAAATCCCTCGCCCGCCTCGCCGGGGGGCCGCTCCTGGCAGAGGTCGCGGCGGTGATCGCCGCGCCGCGACCACCACCCCGCCGATTGAGGCGCCCATCGACCCGCCGCCCGGCATAGATCGGGCGGCGGGTCAGCGCGTGGCCGCGAGGCTACCGATGATCCGCTTGAAGGTAGCAACGGGGTTCGCCCCTGGCCCCTGCCACCGACCGGCGCTCACCGGTCTGCATACCCCTATTGCGCAATCATGCTACACTGCGCGCGCTCGGCTACAGGCGCGATGGCGAGGTGTTCGGATGGTCGCACAGCAACTGCCCCTGGTCGCCCCGGCGCACAACAACCAGCAACTCTTCTCGGACCACTACCTCGACCACACCCTGCCGAGGCGCGGCGACTGGCAGATGCTCGCGGCGACGGTCGGGCCGCTCATGGGGCGGATCGCCGCGCTCTCCGCCGCCTTCACGCCGAGCAGCAACGAGGCCCAGACCGAGCGCGACCTGGTGCAGCCCATCCTCGCCGCGCTGGGGCATACCTTCGAGGTGCAGGCCGCGCTGCGGACCCCGGACGGCACCAAGAAACCCGACTACGTCTTCTACCGCGACCGCGCCGCCCTGGACGCGAACAAGGACGCGGTGCTGACCGAAGCGCGGCTCCAATCCGGCGGCCTGGCGGTCGGTGACGCGAAGTATTGGGATCGCCCGCTCGACGTGACGATCAAGGCGACCGGCGGCGACCCGTTCACCAACAAGAACCCCTCCTACCAGATCGCCTTCTACATCCAGCACAGCGGCCTCGCCTGGGGCATCCTCACCAACGGGCGACTCTGGCGGCTCTACCACCGCGACAGCGCCCACAAGCTCGACCGCTTCTACGAGGTGGACCTCCCCGCCCTGCTCGCCGACAGCGACCCCGCCCGCTTCCTCTACTTCGCCGCCTTCTTCGGGCGCGACGCCTTCGAGGATGGCCCGCTCGGCGCGGCCGCGCTCCTCAAGGAGAGCGCCGACTACGCGCAGGGCGTCGGGAACACGCTGAAGGCCCAGGTCTACGAGGCGCTGCGCCACCTGGCGCAAGGCTTCCTCGATTATCCGGGCAACCGCCTCGACGCCGTCGATCCCGCCACGCGCAAGGCGATCTACGACAACGCGCTGATCGTGCTGTACCGCCTCCTCTTCATCCTCTACGCCGAGGCCCGCGATCTCCTTCCCGCGCGCCAGGGCGGCATGTACCGCGACACCTACAGCCTCCACGCGATCACCCGCGACATCGCCGCCGGCACCCGCCTCGACCGGCGGCTGCTCCCCGGCACCGCGACCCTCTGGCCGCGCCTCGCCGCCCTCTTCGACATCATCGACGCGGGCAGCCCGCCGCTCGGCGTGGCGACGTTCAACGGCGGCCTCTTCGACCCCGACCGCCACCCCTTCCTGACCCGGCACACGGTCGGGGACGCGCGGCTCTCGGCGGCGATCGACAAGCTCGCCCGTGTGCGTGGCGAGTTCGTGGACTTCCGCGACCTCGCCGAGCGCCATCTGGGGACGATCTACGAGGGCCTGCTCGAATTCCACCTGGCGCCCGTCGCCCCCGAGGGGGAGTGGACGATCGACCTGCGCAACGACCAGGGCGAGCGCCACGCCACCGGTTCCTACTACACGCCCGACCACATCGTGCAGTACATGGTCGAGCAGACGGTCGGCCCGGTGCTGCGCGCGGCGGTGGCGGGCAAGGCGACCGATGCGGAGAGGCTCGCCGCCGTCCTCGGCGTCAACGTGCTCGACCCGGCGATGGGCAGCGGGCATTTCCCGGTCGAGGCGACGGAGTACATCGCGCGCTTCCTGGTCGATCTGGCGGTGTCGCCCGACGCCGACGCGGGCGGCGAGACCGATCTGGCCCACTGGAAACGGCGCGTCGCCCAGAGCTGCATCTACGGCGTCGATCTCAACCCGCTGGCGGTCGAACTGGCGAAGCTCTCCCTCTGGCTGGTGACGGTGGCGCAAGACCGCCCGCTCTCCTTCCTCGATCATCATCTGCGCACGGGCGACGCGCTGATCGGCGCGCGCCTCGCCGACTTGCGGCTCGACGGCGGCGACGGGGACGGGCGCGGGCAAGCGAAGCGCCCCCGCAAGCGGGATCGGCAGGCGGCGACGGCGGGCCAGCTCTCGATGCTCGGCGATCCGGCCTTCCGGCGGAGCCTCGGCGGCGCGGTCAGCGCGATGTGGGCGATCGAGGGGACGGCGGGCGACACGCTCGCCGAGGTCAAGGGGCAGGAGGCGGCCTACGCCCGCTTGCGCGCCGACCTGAACCAGCGCTACGGGCGGCTGGCCGATGTCGCCACGGCGACCCGCTTCGGATTGGCGATCGATCCGGCGCTGTGGATGCCGCTCGCCGACTTCGCCACCGGGCGCAGCATCGCCGCGCCCGCGCGCTTCACCGAATGGCTCGACACGGCGGCGACGCTGACCGCCGCGCGGCGCTTCTTCCACTGGGAGCTCGAATTCCCCGAGGTCTTCTTCGACCGCGACGGCCAGCCGCTCGGCGAGGCGGCGGGCTTCGACGCGGTGATCGGCAACCCGCCCTACGTGCGCCAGGAGCAGATGGCCCCGATCAAGCGGTATCTCGCCCAGGCGCACGGGGCGGTCTATGACGGTGTGGCCGATCTCTACGTCTACTTCTACCATCTCGGCGTCGAGGCGCTGCGCGTCGGCGGCAGGATGTCGTACATCGTCACGAACAAGTGGCTGCGTGCCGGGTACGGTGAGCCGCTGCGCCGCTACTTCGCCGCTCACGCCGTGGTCGAGAGCATCATCGACTTCGGCCACGCGCCGATCTTCCCCGATGCCGACGTCTTCCCGTGCATCGTGGTCCTGAGCAAACCGGGGGCGCAGACCACCGACCGAGATAACCAGCAGACCCAAATCTGCCTCTTCCCGCGCGAGGCATTGGGCCGGACATCGATCGCGACCTACGTGGCGGATCACAGCTACCCCGTGCCGACACTGCGCTTCACCGCCCAGCCCTGGAGCCTCGAACCGGTCGACATGGACGATCTTATGGCGAAGATTCGGCGCGCGGGCGTACCGCTGGCCGAATTCGCGGGTACCCGTCCACTGGCAGGTATCAAAACAGGCTTAAATGGAGCGTTCCTAGTCTCAACGCAAACGAGAACACATTTGGTAACGGCTCACCCTGACCTTCCCAGCCACATCAAGCCATACCTAAGAGGTCGCGACATCAAACGATGGGCAACGTCCTGGGAAGGACTATGGATCATCCTGCTCAAGTCAAGCGGAGATTTTATGTGGCCATGGGCGGAATTAGCGCCCGAGCGAGCCGAAGCAACCCTTGCCCATATATATCCCGAGTTGTATAGGCATTTTCAGACTTGGGAGGATGCCCTCAAACAGCGCAGTGACCAAGGAAAGAACTGGTGGGAATTGCGCTCATGCGCTTACTATAAAGAGTTCGAAGGAGTCAACATCTTCTATCAAGATTTGGCTTTCCATTCTCGCTTTGGTTTTGGAGAACAAGATACCATTGCGGAAATGACGGGTTTCTGCCTCCCAAGGAGCGACAAATGGTTACTAGCTGTGCTGAATTCCCCACTGATGTGGATGTACATGTGGAGAAACGTAGTACATGGTAAAGACGAGGTCTTAAGACTCAAAACACTCTACATGGAAACCCTACCAATTGCTCCCCCAACTGACGCCCAACGCGCCGAGGCCGAATCTGCCGTCGCTCGCCTGATCGCCCTGACTCACGAGCGGCGAATGGCGACGCGCGAGCTACTGGAATGGCTGCGAGTCGAGTTTGGGGTCGAATCGCCTGGACAGCGCCTCACCGTGTTCGCCACGCTGGACGATGACACCTTCGTGGAGGAAGTGCGCCGCCGTCGCCCACGGGCCGCAGGTCGCCTCAGCCCCGCCGCCCTCCGCGACTTGCGCGACACCTTCATTCGGAGTGCTCCCCAGCTTCGCGCGCTCAGTGCCGAAGCCCAGCAGCACGAGCGCCGGATAGCCGCACTGGTCAACGTCGCCTATGGGCTCACGCCTGATGACGTGGATTTGCTGTGGCGTACCGCGCCGCCACGGATGCCCGTAGGGCGCTGAGAGCCGCCCAGCGCGGCGCTCCTACGTCCGCTCGTGCCAGGCGAGCATCTGGCCGAGGCGCGTGGTCTCCGCCCCCAGGAGCGCCAGGTAGTCCAGTTCCAGCCGGTGCGCCTCTCTGGACAGGCGGTCGTATGTCTTCCAGTGCATCCCCTTCGGCTTCGGCGGGAAGGGCGCGGGCAGCGCGGGCGAGCCGCCCAGCCGCACCTTCAGCGCCTGGTGCTTCGCCAGCGCGCGGTCGGTCGCATCCTCGCGCGTCGAGGGGTACGCCAGCCGGTAGCAGCGGCGACAGGCGAAGTACCGCCCCGCCCCGTAGAGGATCGCCACCCGCCGCCCGCAGTAGACGCCGTTCGCCTCCACCCCGCAGCGGAACCAGGGCCGCCAGCCGCCGTAGCGGCAGGGCGTCCACGTCAGCCGCGCCACCTCGGCCACCCGCTCCCACGCGTCCGCGCCCCGCCGGTAGCGGTAGTGCAGCACCAGGAAGGCCGCCCGCCCCGCGACCGCCGTCTCGCCGACCCGGATGCTGACCATCCCGCCGTCCGGCCAGTGCCACCCGAAGTCCCCGCCCGGCGCGAGCCGCCCGCGCCGCTGCAACTGGCGCACGTCGAGCCGTCGCGCGCCCGCCGTCGTGTCCTTCACGTCCCACCGATAGTAGGTGCCCGAGCCCAAGCCGCCCATCCGTCACCCCTCCCCGCGCGCGCCCGCGCGTCGCGTTTTACCGAAATCAATAGGGAATTCGGCCACCGCAGACCCCGCTTCGTGCGCCTTTTCCTCGCTCCCGACGCGGAAAACGAGCGGCGCACGAAGCGTCCGGTTTTGTCCGGTTTTCGACCCCGAAACGGCCCGGTATCGCGCGTGTTCGACCCCCCAGGCGGGGGCAACACGCGCGAAAGGCCCGCAGATACCCCTATTCACCGCCGTTTTCACCCTCGTTCGCCGCTTCGTCGCGCTCCTGCACGCCGCGCACCAACCGGGCGAACTCCGCGAAGTCGAGCAGGACCAGCCGCCGCGCCCGCACCCCCTGCGAGACCGCCGTCAGCACCACCGCCGCCCGTTCCCCGTCGGCGCGCTGCCGCCCCGCCCGGTCGAGCGCATCCCACAGCCAGCCCGGCGCGGTCGCCCGCGTCAGGATCGAGACCGCCCAGCCCGGCGGGCGGCAGTCGGGCCGCCCCAATCCCGCGCCGGAGAGCCGCCGCGCGCCCAGCGCCCGCGCGACTAGCCGCTCGTGCCGCAACCACCGCCCGCCCGCCATCGTCGCCTCCCTTGCCTACCGTTCCCACGGCCAATACCCGAACCGCGCGTAGTAGCGCCGGTTCGCCTGCTTGCGGTGCCAGTGGCGGCTATGCGCCTCGTCTCGTGCCAGCGCCGCCGTGTGCCGCCGGGCCAACTGCCGCGCCCGCTCGGCCAGCACGGCGGCGTAGACCTCAGGGTGCCGCTCGCGCAACCGCCGCAGGTGGGTATGGACCGTCCCCAGCCCGAGCCCCAGCCGGGCGGCGACCTCGGGGTAGGTCGGCGCATCCCGCCCCACCACCAGGGCCAACGCCACACGCGCCCGCCCCGGCGGCAGCGCGCCCAGTGCCACGAGCAAGGCGGCGCGTCCTGCGCTTTCCGTCTTTTTAGGGGTGGATACTGGTGCGACATCCTCTCCGATCGGCATCAGCAATACTCCGCATCGATCATGAGCCGGGCGACAGTGGTGTTGAGCACACCGCCACGATGCGCCATCGTTCGTTCTCTCACGCATGTGCTCGTCCTTCTCGTTGCGCGGCCCAGAACGCCGCCATCTCCTCGCGATAGCGCCGCCACGTCGCGTCGTCCGAGCCCTGGGGCATCTCCGGTCGCGCGAGAAACGTCTCCTCTACCTCCGGCGCAACGGTGCAACGGTCCCCCTCTTCGGTCTCGTTTCCCGCGCCGGTGTTGGGCAAACCACCGTTGCGCGACCCCCGCAACACCCCCGCAACGGGCGCAACGGTCGGGCCGGGGTGTTGCGGGGGTTGCGCGACCGTTGCGGACCCCGCTGCAACGGTGTTTGTGGCGTCAGCATTGGGAGAAGCGTCCTCTGAGGTGGGGGTGTTGTGCCGTTGCGCGGGGGTGTGGGTGAATACATCTTCCGGCGGCGGCAGGGCGGGGCGTTCGTCCGGTAGCCGCTCGCCGACGATCAGCTTCGCCGGTCGCCCCTTGCGCTCCTCGTCGTTGCCGAGCCAGCCGCCCTTGATGCAGAGATTCACGCGGCGGCTGATGGTCGCCTTGTCGAGATCGAGCAACTCGGCGATCTTCCCCAGGCGCACCGGCTCATCCGCCACGCCGCGCGCCTGCTTCACCGCCGCGACCGTCTCGCGGATCGCCGGTGTCGCGCCCTCGGCGGCGATCGCCCCGAAGATCGGCGCGGCGAGATCGTAGATCGCCCGGTAGTCGCGTTCGTCGGCGACGATCCGCCCCCGCTCGTCGCGGTCGCGCTGGCGCTGGTGCAGGACGGCGTGCGCCTTGATGAGGGTGAGGATCTGCGTGAAGTCGCGCCGCATCCTGACCTGACGGGCGGGCACCAGCGCGGCCAGCGCCTCGGCGAACGGGACCGTCACCTCGCGGTCGCCGTGCGCCACGAGCCACGCCTGCGCGGCGTGCCAGGGGGCGAGATCGGGCGGCTCCGGCGCGTGCCCGTTCGCCTGGCCGGCGAGCGCCGCGAGGATCGTCCGCGTTCCCTGCGGCGTGTCGTCCACCGCCACCGTCAGGACACGCGTCTCCAGCTCGGCCTCGACGCGCCCGGTGGTGGTGGTGATGAAGCCGGTCGGGCCGGGCTTCTCAAACCGGCGTGACTGCATCTTCCCGTCGATCTTCTCGACCGTCTCGTAGACCAGCTTGCCATCCCAGGCGATGTTGCGCAGGAGGGACGCCCCGATCCCGTCGCGCTGGAGGGCCGACGCCTCGCCGATGATCAGCGTCCTGTGTCGCAAGTCGGCGTCGGTGTAGGCCAGGAGCCGCTCGGACATGCCGGAGAGGAAGTAGGTCGCGTCGGCGGGGAAGAGGCGCGTCACCACGCCGTAGGTGAAGCTCTTCCCCGCCGAACTCGGGCCGCTGAAGACGAGGTTGAGCGGGCGGGGCAGCAGGCGACTCGTCAGCACGAGGTAGACCAGTCGCACGGGCCAGTCCTTCCCCGCGTAGCCGAGCGCCCCCACGGCGGTCGCCGCCCGGTCGAGGAGATCGGGCGCGTCCAGGAGCGCCAGCGCCGCCGGATCGTCCTCGGCGAGCGCCTGCCCCGCCCCCGTCGCCGTCTCATCGGGGGGCGGGGCGAGCCGCGCCAGGAGCGTGGTCCGCACCGTCAGGAGGTCGCCGACCGGCACCCCCGCCACCTCGGCGAAGCGCTGGCGGGCGCTGGCGCGGTCGAGGTTGACGCGGTCGCTGTGGCGGGGGAGATCGCCCGCGTCGAGCACGGTCAGCGTCGCACGCAGGCCGTCGCGCAGCACCGGCTCCTCGATACGGTAGGTCACATCGCCGAGCGAGAGGTCGAAGAGATCAGCCCGCATGGCGCACCCCCGCCCGCGTGAGGACCGTCGCGGGTCGTGGGTCGCGCCGGGTCGGGGTCAGGATGAAGCGCGGGCGCGCGGGCGGTCGCCAGCCGCCCAGCTTCGCCAGGTGGTAGAGGGTGCCGACGCCGGCCGGGCCGCGCTGGCCCTGGTAGCGCCCGAACGAGCGGAACTTGCGCGCCACCTCGCCAGGATGTCCGGGGCTCCATTCCTCGCACAGCGCCTCCCCCTCGGGGCCGGGATAGATGCTGTGGACGGCGGCCAGCACGCGCAACCAGTCGTCGCGGTAGTCGCCACAGGGGGGGATGAACCGCAGCAACTCGCGCACATCCTCCGGCGCGGGCTGCCCGCGCCCGGCGTGGGTGCCGGGCGGGATGATCGGCGGGCGGGGTTGCGCCGGGGCAGGGAGGAGCCCCTCGAACTCCTCCAGGGTGTAGATAGCGTCGGGATCGTGGTGGCGCACCGTCACCGGGCGCGGCGGGTCGTACTTCGTGTTCAGGGTGCCGGGGACGCGCAGGACGCGCGAGAGATCCTGCACGCTGTCAAGATGCCCCAGGCGGGCGTAGAGGCGCTGCAAGAGCCCTTCCACGCGCGCCACGAGCGGATCGTCAACGCCCGCGACCGGCAGGGGGGCGCGCAGCTGCCAGTAGGCTTGGAGCCCCCCGCCCGAGTCGATCGCCCACGTCGGCGGGAGCGGGAACGCGGCGAGCGCGGCCACCGCCCCGGCGCGGCCCTCGGCGAAGCACTTATCGTCCACATCGGCCCACAGGTCGTGGATGCTGGTGACGTGGCACTTCCTGCCGCCACGGTCGGCTCGTGGGCAGACCCCGTAGTAGATCGCCAGGTCGCCCCGGAGGGCCAGCGCCGCCCGCCCCGCCTCGGCAGGATCGGCGTGCCAGGAGCGGGGGCCGAGGCGACCGTCCCGCCCGAAGGTCCGCACCTCGATCCGCTCGTGCGGTCGGAGGGCGCGGAATCGGGCGGCCAGGAAGGCGGGGGCGTCGATGACCTTGATCATGACCGCCCCCCCGACTGCGCACCGCGCACCCGCCCGACGGACGCCCCGGCCACCCCAGCCAGCGTCGCGGCCAGCGCCGTGACGTAGGCATCGCGGCGGGCGCGCATCGCGGCGCGGCGCTCGGCGTTGAGCATGTCGGCGGTGAGGACGATCGCGGCGCGATAGTCGCGCCCGATCGGGTGGAAACATTCGCGCAGCGCGTCATCCGTGAGCAGATCCCGTGTAGGGCTCGGCTGTGCTATCATTATCGTCAACCTCCCATTGCCCGCCGTCGCGCCCTTCCCGCCTGCAAAGCGGGGCGCTCGGCGTGTCCGTTAGGCCACTTCGTCCGGTTGGTCGTCGTCATCCCGCAGCGAGGCCGGGGGCTGGGGGCGGGGGCGCGGGCGGAGTAACACGTCGCGCCAGAGCCGGTCCCACAACTGCCGGCGCACCTCGATGGGGAGGACGGGGGCGAGGGTGCGGGTTGTCATCGGCGCACCCCCACGATCGGCGCGGCGACGCTGGCCGCCTCCTTCGAGATGCGGCGGAGCGCTTGTCGCCGACCACGCTCGATGGAGAGGAGCACAGGGTCCGGGCTGTCTTCGACGCTGGGGGACTGGTGGAGCAGGCGCGCGGCGAACTCCGCTACAGTCGTCGGGTCGGCACTTACGGCAACCAGCTTCGCGCTTCCAACCGATTCGCCACGGTAGAGGGCCAGGAACGTGGACATAAGCAAACCTCCCGATGCAGAGAGAGTAGAGGGCTCTACTCTCTCTGCATCGGGAGGTGCCAAAAGGTTGACAACGCCGCCTGGGGATTTAGCTGGGCACCGCGCAGGGCTATCCTGTTGGGCGCAAATGCACCTTCAACCGCCTCTTGGCGCGGTCCTTTAGCTTCTTCACTGCGCCAATGGTAATGCCGAGTTGCGCGGCGATCTCACGTTCCTTATACTCCTGAACGTCGAGTTCCATCACGGCCACCTCGCGAGCGGTGAGTCGGGCCTCGCGCATGATCGCGCGGGATTCCTCTCGCCGAGTTTCCTCGCAGAGCACGAATGCCTGCTCGATACTTTCGCTATCAGCTTCCATGAGCGTCCGCACCCGCGGCTGCTGTGTACGCTCGTCTCGCTTTCCTTGGATAGGATCGATGCCGGATATTTCCTTACGGATCTCCTTGAGCAACGTTTTTTCGCTCCAACTGGCGGAGTCCAGAGCATCCAAAGCGACGAGAACCGCAGCGGGCAGTAGCGCTCGGAATATCGTCTCAGCGTCTGCATTGCCGAGTTCTGCCTCCGTCTTGATTGCCCGGTCGAGCCGCTGATTGACGCTGAGGCTCAACTTACTTCGCGCCCAGCCGGAGACGGATAGTAAGCCTGCCTCCCGTGCATCCGCATCCCCGCCCCGTAGCGCGTTGTGTTGGGCTAGTAGAACGCCACTAACGCAAAAGAAGAATTCGTAGGCGTCAAGCGCCACACGTACCTGCTGATCTAGCGGCAAGTGTTGATGTTCGACTATCTTTTTATGGCCGACTTCGGCCACCCAGTACGAGAAGCCAAACATGAGCCGGAGTTGCCGGTCGGTTTGCGCCGACTGCGTGTAGAGGCTGTGAAAGAACGCCGCGCGGTCACAGATAATGTAGTCGATCCACCGGAGTGCTTGTTCCGGCGGGAGCGCGCGAAAGGTGCCGACTTGCACCTTCACAAGCGCTCGCAATTGGCTATGCCGCTCCGCAGCATAGCCAACCGCAGTGCTTATGTGCCGGTCATCCTGATTGTCGATCATCGGCCCTCCTGACAGGCGAGAGGCGCGCCTGGCCGGCGGTGGGAAGGCACCACGGCGGGGATCAACCGCCTGCCGGCCCTACGGGTGCGCTGGGGAGAGTATAGCGATGGAATGTGGAGGACGCGCGTTCGCTCAGTCGGTGGCTACAGGCGCGTCGTCGTCTGTCCAGCGCAGCCGGAATGGTAGCCGCCTTACCCTATTGTGGACAGCACTACAGATAATGCGCCGACGCCTCGCTGGCCGGATTCCCGAACCAACTCAGCATCCCCCCGCGTCCCCCCTCGCTCACATGCAAACACACCGCCCGCACCCGCTCCCCGCCCCGCCCCGCCCAGAAATTCCCCACCGGCTTCCACGCGACCTCCATGGCACCCCCCTTGTGAGGCGTGAGGCGTAAGACGTAAGTCGTGAGTGGCTGCGCGGTGGCATCCCGGCACCGCACCCGCCTTCGTCCCCCGTCCCCCGTCCCCCTTACGTCTTACGCCTTACGACCCTCACACCTCCACCAACCGCACCCGCACCCGCGAATCCCCCCAGCGGCCCGCGTCCGCCGGGTCCCCGATCGCCTCCTCCAGCCCCGCGATCCGCACGGCGCGCACGATCGGCGCGAGATCATAATCCAGGTCCCGGAAGAGCAGCGTGCCGCCCCCTTCCCAGGCCGCCCACAGCTCCGCCGCGATCGTCGCCCCATCGCGCGACTCCGGTGCCCCCGCGCGCCCGATCAGCCCGTCGGTCGCCAGCACATCGAACACCCAGTGCCGCCGCCGTTCCGGCGACTCCATCGCCCGATACTCCGCCCACAACGCCGCCAGCGTCGGCGCACCCGTCGTCACCCCGGCCAGCGTATAGCGCAGCGCCAGCCACTTCCCCGCCGTGCCCAGCGGCAACGCGAACGACAGCGTCTGCGCCGCCGCGCCCGCCACCGTCGCGCTCCCCGCCGCCACAAATGTCGCGCCGCCATCGACCGAATAGGCCAGCGTCGCCGTGCAGGGGCCGAAGGTCGCCCCATCCGGCCAGGCCAACTCCGCCCCCACCCGCGTCCAGCCCTTCAGCTTGTCCGGGTCCCGCCCGTGCCAGAGCGACGTCGTCAGCTCCCCGCCCGGTGCCAGCCCCGCCTGCGTCGACCGCGCGCGCAACTGCGCCCCGAAGGCCACGCTCGACCCATTCCCGAACGACAGCAGATCGGCATTGTCGAAATAGCCCGCCATCCCCAGCGGCCAGCAATAGTCGTGCAGGCCATCGAGATTGCGCCCCAGACACCACCACCCCGCGCCGTCGTAGGCCCACAGCCCCACGTCCGACCCCGCCAGGCCGGTCACGACCGCCGCGAACAAGTAGCCCCCCACCGCCACCAGCCCCCGGCAACTCCAGCCGCGCAGCCCCACCGGTGCCAGCGCCGCCCCGCCGCTCGCCGTGACGTGGTAGCGCATCACCTCGCCCGCCGCCCAGGTGTACAGCTCGCCGCCATACTCCGCCAGCGCCACGAAATCCCCGGCCGTCGCCCCGCCCGTCGCCAGCAACGCCACCTCCCCCACGAACGCCCCGCCGACCACCGCGCCCCGCGCCCGCCAGAGCCCGCCCCCCGTCCCGACATACAACCCGTCGCGCACCACCGCGAAGGCGCGCGGCGCGCTATCGAGCGGCCAGCCCGGCGACTCATACGCCGTCGGGCCGGTGCAGCGGGCCAGTCGCCAGGTCACCCCATCGAACGTCCCGCCCCACAGCGACCCCACGTACCACGCGCAGCCCGACAGCGGCACCGTCGGCGACGTGTCGAAGGCCGACCCGCCGACCGTCCAGCGGACGAACCCCGCCGCCTGCCCGCGCGCCAGGTAGAGCAGATCGCCGCCATCCGAACAGAGGCCGTCGAACGTCTGCGCCAGCGTCGCCCCGAGCTGGGTCGCGCCCCCCAGATTGCCCGGAAATAACCCGCTCCCCACCCGCTCCGGTCGCCAGAGCTCGCCTCCCGCCGCGAAATATGGTCGCCCGCCATGGATCGCGCCATGCCGCCTGGCCGTCGCGTGCAGCCCCCCGATCAGCACCGCCGCCTCCCTCGGCCCCGCGCCCACCCCCTCCCCCCGCCCGATCGGCAGCAGCCCCAGGCTCGACCAGAAGCGATCGCGCTCCGCCTGCAACCCCCGCAACCCCCCGCCCGCCCACTCCCGCTGCACCTGCCGCACCGGCGGCCCGCCCAGCCCCCCAGTCGCATCCAGCCCTCACCGATACGACCCCGGCACCACCATATACCCCCGCCCGGCCAACTCCACATCCCACGCCTGCCCCATCCCTCCTCCTCCACGAATCCCCCGCCCCAAGTGCCACGTCACCAGTGCCGAGTACCAAGTGCCGAGTGCCGAGCCGCAAATGCCGCCTCCCCAGCGAAACGAACGAGTCGCCGCTGCCGCTCCGTGCCGCGCAACGCCTCGCCCACCGGAATACCCCATCCTCGTCGGCCATCCCGGCAAATCGACGCGCGCCCGCCGCCCCCCGCCCCTCCTCAATACTGGCGGACAATACGGAGGGGTGAGGCAGGGGTATGGAGCGGGGAACATGGCCCTCCAAGCGCGGGACACCATGCCTACAGCCACCGCCCCGGCAAGGTCCGCTCCCCCCAGCATTGGGGGCCGGGGGGCGTCACCACCCCAATATCGCCCCTCCCTCGCCCTCATCACTCAGCACTCGTCACCCGTCACTCGCCGCCTCCCCCTCCCCCGTCCCCTCACGACTCACGTCTCACGTCTCACGCCCCGTCCCCCTACCACTCCCGCCACTCCCCCAACGCCGGAGC
>JAABUN010004658.1_pt1 | contig 18228 bp, 20 predicted proteins | sample 5559311 | NCBI WGS metagenome assembly JAABUN01 (sample SAMN10711877, study PRJNA513370) | rock metagenome | isolation source: Antarctica rocks | place: Antarctica: Victoria Land, Siegfried Peak sud | reverse complement strand
AATCAACTATAGAAGGTGTGACACCCTAATAAGGCGTCGGTCAACAAACAATAGCCGCAAGCCCCCATTCAAAATTTTTAATGGGGGTTTATTTTTGGGGGCTTGCGGCTATTGTTCTTAATGTTGGGCGCATGGCTAAGATTGAACTACTTCTTTTTCGTAATAGCTTTAACTTTATATGTTATCGACTTTAATGAGTATGAATATTCTCCAAAAAGAATCATTTAATTCATTTTGCTATAATTGCAACAGTTTGATCTATTGTTCTATTTAGTAATCCTACTGATCAGGTCAGTAGGATTTTGGCCTGTGGCAAAAAAATCCTGTTGTCACCAACATCAATATCATTATACTTTTTTTCATCTTTTTTATTTTTTTTCAGCTTGTGCACAAGGAATTATATCCGCCACCTCGGTAATTTTAAACAATCCATGAATGTTAATCTGAGTTTTCAACATCCACCCTTGCTGGGTATGGCATAGATCACGTTGCCTGAACCAAATAAATTGAAGACCTTGCCGTCTATAGAAGAAAGTAATAATTTCCATGTTTTTCCCTTGTCGGATGATTTGAAAATGCCGAGAGGATGAGTACATAAGAAGTTTTCACCAACCTGGGTAATTGAAGTCGGGAAGGCTTTCAAAAGAAGGCGATCATCCCAGGTCCGCCATATTGAATCAATAAAAACTTTGTCCTGAAGGCCGACATCAATGGGCTGCCAGGTTTTACCGCCGTCGTAAGATGTCCTTAACGTCCTGGTATCCGACACTGAACTAGCAGTGATAGCAGCGAATCCACCTTTGATCTGTTTTACATCGAAAGCCACATCGCTCTCACCGGTCACCAGCGCCCAGTTTTCGCCATTATCGGTCGATCTTATTATCTTTCTCATACCGATCGCCACCAGTACGCCATTCAACTCTGCCAAATGCCCTACAAAGGCTCCGACATAGACATGTTTCCAGGTTTTTCCACTGTTAGCAGTTTTAAAAAGGCCCCTGTCGGTGCCGAGGAAAATTGTACCACCGGCAGTCTCAAAAACGCTGCGTATTCGTGGCTCATGAGAATTGTCGAATATCGGCGACCATACACTCGTTCCGTTTGTTGTTTTCAAATTTACACCCCAGTAATTGTAGGCAAATATCCCGGACTTACCGGGGGCAATGCTGCTATTTTCGTCAGGGGAGATCTCTTTAGTCCAAAAAGGAGCTGTTGCATTTGGTGCACTGTGATAGAGTTCGCTTCCAACCTTTAAAAACAGCCCTTTATCATTTGCAAAGATGCTATCTCCCCGGATACCATCTTTCCGCAAATTTTCTGGCAGCCCTTTGCTGATGTCCTGCCAGGTTTGTCCGCCATCTGTAGATTTAAAAACGATCTTTGCAGTTCCAGCCTTCTCTGTTTTTGGGTCTGGATGGCTATCCGGGAGAAGAGAAGATGAGGAAACCGTGAAAAGGAGCAAAAAAGCAAGGATATAAATATTCATGGCTATAAATTATATTGGTGAAACAATAAAGTAAAGATATCGGGCGTCAACTATCGGGAAGCTTTTTAATAGTAAAAAGATGTAAAACATGTGTAAAACGTTTGTAAAACCACCGAAAACTTTGGTTTAATAGATTATTTTGCACACATGAAGCCATTTATTCTGTTCGGATCTTTAATCATGATAATTGTTACTTTGATTTCTGCTGTTGCATTTATCAATAAAAACAATGAAATTCCTGAGAATCATCTGGAAGTGGTATTACGTAATTTAGGGCATCAGCTTTTGCTTACAGCCAAAGATTCTACCTCCCGGGTGCTGCCGGTTAAGAAATTAAATGAAAACACATACCAGGTTTCCTTTCAAAATGACGTTAGTTTTATTTCAGACACACTCATTAATTTAGTTCAACGGACATTTAAAAAAAACGCTCTGTCAACAGATTATATAGTGAGTTTGAAGAATTGTGAAAAAAAGGAAACGGTCTTTGCATTTGAAATAAATAGCCGAACAGGCGATTTAACAGGTTGCAGAGGTCGTACGCTGGAGGTGGGTTGTTATGCTATTGAAATTGATTTTTTGAAGAAAGGCAAGTTTAATTTCTATTGGTTGTTGCTATTGATTATCCCTTTGAGTTTGGTTGGTTTTTATGTAAAAAATAAGTTTCGGAAAAAAGAAGAGAAAGAACCAATTTTCGATAACAATGATTACATACAATTAGGAAGCTTTCAATTCTACGCATATAATAATGTTCTTAAAATTGAGAATAAAAGTATTACGCTTTCGGAAAAAGAAACAAAAGCACTGAAAATATTTGCAGAAAATATAAATCAAATCGTAGAAAGGGAAAAACTGATGAAAGAAATCTGGGAGGATGAAGGTATAGTTGTAATCAGTAGAAATGTTGATGTAATGGTTTCTAAATTACGTAAGAAATTAATCGACGATAACTCCATTAAATTTATAAACGTACATGGTAAGGGTTACAAATTTATTATTGAGTAGATGCCAATTAAAAATCAAGTAAAGTGTAAAACAAATTCGATTGTGTGATTGATACTTTGTCAATTGTCATGAGTTGTCTGATTTAGATTTACACGAATTCGTTTCAGCTTGTTTCAGGACGTTAGAGGCTCATAGCTTGCGCCCAACGGTTACGGCTTGGCGATGTGGCGGCATTTGAAAAATGTCAGCCTGTAACCGCTGGTGAAATGAGTTATAAAAGTTGATGATTAAAATATAAGCGCGGCTATGTTCGTCCCGTTGAAATTTAAGCTCAGTAGCATATTCAATGCCCAAAACATATTCGTCCCGCCGCCATATTGCCAAACCGACTGTTATGGGCCTGGCGGGTTTTACGAAATTCAGCTAAAAAACAAACAGTTGAACCCGATGGGTAGAACCACGTTTCGAAAAGGGAATGCCAATGGATTTATCGGAGAAAAAGAAAAGGTCATGAATTTGAAACTTATATAAAATAAAAAGTATTAAAATTCTGAATTCCCGCTCACCTCTTTGTTAAAAACGACTTTAGCTTTCCCTGTGTAAAGTAATCCATTTGTACCTTGCACTTGGTTATAGTCGTAACTATATTCCACTTGAAGCAGTCCTTTTTTCCATTTAAAATATTTTGAAATACCACCGGCCCAAATCGTTTCCTTATTTTCAACGGGTACGCCATATTTATAAGATAGATCGTTGCCCAGCTCGTATACATTATAAGCGGTATCAAAATCCGAAATATCATCTACAGTAATTGCCAGCGAGCTCAGTCGCCCATTTGTAAAATCAGGATTTAATTTTCCATTGATCTTGCTTGAACTCGTTGGCAAATCGTAACTGTCTACAAATATTTTCCTGTATTCATCGGGTGTCATTCCAATATAACCTTTATCGAGAATTACAATTTTGTTGGGATTGCAGGATGCGAAGCCCAGTATTAAGACGGTAATATAGATTATTCTTTTCATTGGTTTGTTGCAATATTTAGTTTAAACTCTATGCTCGCATCAAAACCTCGCGACATGATGTGGATTTGTTATCATGGAAATGTCTGTAAAATTTACATGGGCTATTATTCTTGAGTTCACAATCCATATGTCGTCCATAATCGTGTCCCGCTGCTGGGATTTGTAAGAGCTTAAAAATAGTCTTAGGTCGAAGTTAGATAATTTGTCGTTTGCGAAAGCAACATTTTGTGATAACCTTATACCGGCGACGTTGTACAGACATATTCAATTGTTCAGGCTAATTATGTTGAAACGATGAACGGGGGCTCATGATTGAAATATAAGAATTGTTAATCGATGGCGATGTTGCTCAGACATGTTCTACTGCTGAAATTTAAATTGATGCGAACAATGAACATCTGCTGATACATCAAAGAAAACCTTTCTCGTTCTGTACAACTCAAATGATGAAAACTTAAAATATGCTTTAAAGTTTATGAACTGATTCTTACTGGCCCATAACGGTTGTATTGTACGCACTTACTCGAATGTACAAAAAATTTAATCATTGATTATCAATACCTTGGTATTCGCTTTTACAAATTGTGTAGTGCGGCAATGAAACTACCTACCAAATATCATCAGGCAGACTGACAATAATAATCAATCAACAGAACTATAACCTATCTGTGTTTTAAAATGTTTCCCACATACCCACCGGCTTCCATCATCCAGGCGATGCCCAGATGAACGATCAGACCGCCGGTAATGGAGCCTGTCCGATATACAACAATACCCAGGATCATCCCGCCAAAAAAAGAAGAAATACATTCAGCTAACGGCTTGCCAAAATGAATGCTGCAATAAAAAACTGCCATTGGTAGTATTGCTTCCTGTCCGGCATAACGGACAAAGGCCAACACAAGAAATCCTCTGAAAAATAATTCTATGGTGATAAAGTCTATTCCGTAAGAAAGCTCGAACAACAGTCTTTGTAACCAGGGCGTACTGCTGAGAGGTAGTATGAAATATATCTTTTTCATTTTCGGATAGGTGTGAAGAAAATCGTGCTGCGTGGATGCCCATGATATAAGCGGAATCATGATCAATAACATCAGCAGGTATGGCTTCCAGTTAATACCTTTTACTGTCGCGCCGAAGAAGGGCTTCTCGTATTGCCCAAGCCACCAGACAAGAATCAGGGAAATGATTACTAATATTAATCTCGATGGAAGGTTTGCAATGATTCCATAGTATTTTCCCCATGAACCATCTATATTGTTTTCAATTACTTGTGAAAGGCCGCTGAATGAAACCTTCAAAGCAAAAATAGCAGGAGCAATAAATACAAGTAACAGCAATGGTTTCAAGCCTGTGACCTGGGTTCCTTTTAGTAATATTACTACCAGGTAGGGAATAAAAAATGCACAAAAATAAACAAGGTAAAAACTTGCGAAACGTTGTAAGCCACCTGTTATGTTATTTAAAATTTTAGGCTCAATGCCAAACCTGTAGTTGAGGAAAATAATCAGTGCGGCATACACAAAACAAAATGCCAGCAAAGCAGGATGTATACTTTTAAAAAAATCTTTTAAGTAAGAAAGAAAGATATGCATCAGGGAGTAATGGAATTAAATACCGGTAAAGGATGCTTTCATTTTTTCCATAAGGTTGGTATCTATCATTTTAACTGCAAGCTTTATCATGTTCATAAAAGCCTTTGCATGAGAAATGCCATGTCCTATAATAACAGGCTTGGATACTCCCAGCACCGGGGTGCCGCCATAACTTTCGTGGTTAAAGCGGACAAAAAAATCATCATCGATATTTCGCCGGGAAGATATCTCATATAGCGATTCAGCCATCTTAAGAATGATGTTGCCGGTAAAACCATCGCATACCATTACATCGGCTGTATCCATTAATATATCCCGGCCTTCGATGTTTCCTATAAAGTTGATCTGGCTGTTTTCTTTAAGCAGGGGATATGTTGCCTGCATCATAATATTTCCTTTGCCTTCTTCCTCACCGATGTTTACCAATCCAACTTTTGGATTATCTATTCCTAAAATATACTGTGCGTAAAGAGAACCCAGAATGGCAAACTGGTTAAGGTGTTCCGGCTTGCAATCGGCATTCAGTCCTACATCCAATAACAATCCGGAACTGCCATTTTCTTTAGGAGCGATAGAAGAAATGGTAGGACGTAAAACACCTTCAATAACTTTGATACTGAATAAAGCACCCACCATCATGGCACCGGTATTTCCGGCGCTTATGAATGCATCAATATTACCAAGGGCAAGGTATTTAAATCCCATTGCTATGGACGAGCGGGGTTTTTCTTTTAATGCCTTTGTAGGATGTTCGTGCATTTCAATAACCTGGTGTGAATGCACCAGCTCGCAGGAGTTAGTGGGAATATGGGATGCTTCCAATAAAGGATTCAACAAAGCAATATCACCAAATAAATACAAGGTAGCCGCAACAGGTAAGTCAGACAAAAATAATGAAAGCCCTTTTACAGCTTCATCCGGGGCAAAGTCTCCGCCCATCATGTCTAAACCTATATTCATGGTAATTGCCTTGAGGTCTAACAATAAAAAATTCCAGATTCCATGGTCTCTGTTAAAGATACCTATGGATTCTGGAATCAGGTAAAAGGAATAAAATTATTTTGTGATAGGAGATACTTCCGATACAATTTTTCCTCTGTAAAATAATTTGCCTTCGCTAACATGCGCACGGTGACGAACATGTAATTCACCAGTGGTGCTGTCGGTGCTTAATGTAGCACTTTTCGCTTTATAGTGTGTTCTTCTCTTTGCACTGCGTTGTTGCGAATGTCTTCGTTTTGGATTAGGCATAACTCAACAATTTAACAATTAATAAAAATGCGCTGATATAATTCAGCTATCTAAGTCTTTGAATTTTTCAAGTCCTTTCCAGATGGGATTACCAGCCTCCTGATTATCACCATTCATTCTTTTCAGCATTTCCAGCACTTCCTTATTGCATGACGGGCCTCCTATATCTTCAATCTTACACATCTTCTGCATTGGAATGCTCAGGTTTACAAATTCATATATCCAGTCTTCCAGGTGAAGGTGACTTTCACCTCTCGAAATATAATAAACATCCGGATCTACTTCTGTATCATTCATAACATCCGGATCCTCTGCCAACTTCACCACTATATTAAATTCATCCCAAAGCTCTATCGGAAGGTTGTTTCCGCAGCGGTCGCATACTACTTCTACGCTTCCGCCAACTTCAAACTTCAATAGCAAAAAGCTGGTGTTTTTATCTAATGATAGTTTTACTTTTGCGATACAATTTTTAAAATCCTGCTGCTGGTATGCCTCAAAGAACTTATCGGTAATATGGTATTCATACTCATGAATACCGGGCTTTAATCCCACAAACGGTATTTCGAATTCCCTTTTACTGTTCATGAGTCTCCTTTTAAAGAGTTTGCAAAGGTAATAGAATATTTAATGATGAGAAGGATATTATAAAATAAATTTGGCTGAGGTTTTTTTATAACCACGGAGAAACAGCCGGAGGGGAAGAAGAGGTTACACAGAGGCGTCCTCTGTGTAACCTCTTCTTCCCCTCCGGCTTTACCTCTGTGGTTATAATAAAAATTTACCTCTCGTTTACAACATTCTATTTATCTTTCAAATCAAATGTTTTAATTGCATGAATAAACTTCCTTCACAAAACAATACCATATTTGCAATTACTCTTATTACTTCGTTGTTTTTTTTATGGGGTTTTGCGCTGAATTTGAATCCTATTCTTATACCCCATTTAAAAAAGGCCTGCCAGTTAAGTGATTTACAATCGGCTTTTATTGATTCAGCTTCTTATATTGCTTATTTCTTATTAGCTATTCCGGCCGGTAGATTCATGAACCGTTTTGGATATAAAGGCGGAATTATACTCGGCCTGTTATTATTCGCTTTTGGTGCATTTCTGTTTTACCCGGCTGCTTCTACCAGATCATATGTTTTTTTTCTGGGTGCATTATTTATTATCGCAAGCGGACTTGCATTTCTGGAAACAGCAGCGAATCCATATATAACTGTTTTGGGAGACCCCGCGACAGGTACTCAAAGATTAAACTTCGCGCAGTCTTTTAATGGACTAGCAGCGTTTATTGCTCCGTTGATAGGTGGAAGATTTATTTTATCCGGTAAAACGCTTACCAGTCAGGAAGAAGCAGCCATGTCGGCTACTCAATTAGATCAATACCTGAAACATGAGGCTTCGTCTGTACAAATACCATTTATCATTATTGGTTTAGTGGTATTAATGGTGGTGATTTTTCTTTGGAGAACACCACTGCCTGAAATCAAGGAAGATGATTCATTGGAAGTAGAAGGTTCTATTTTAAAAGAAAAGAACCTTATGTTAGGAGTGCTGGCACAATTCTTTTACGTTGGCGCACAAGTATGCATCAGTAGTTTTTTTATTCGTTTTTCGCAAAGGGTCAACGGCATTGGTGAAATTTCTGCTGCATACTATTTATCTGGAGCTTTACTTGGATTTATGGTAGGACGTTTCGCCGGAACATTTTTTATGAGATTTATATCCCCGCCACGTTTGTTAGCACTTTACAGCATAATAGTTATGTTATTATTAATAGTGTCTATAACTACCACAGGTATGTTAGCGATATATTCTTTGATAGCAGTTGAGTTCTTTTTGTCTATCATGTTCCCAACAATTTTTGCGTTGAGTGTAAGGGGGCTTGGTTCAAAAACCAAAGAAGGTTCATCCCTTGTTATTATGGCGATTGTTGGTGGCGCGGTGTTTCCGGTTATTATGGGCCGTGTGTCAGATGCAAGCAATATACAGATTGCTTATAGTGTGCCTGCCGTTTGCTTTTTTATGATATTGTATTTCGCTGTAAAAAACATGAATGTTGTAAATGTAAAACTAACTGCAGCACATTAATTTTTTAGCACTATTCAAATACCTATAAGCAACATTGATAAATATTATTCAGATGAAAAGATATTGTCTTGCGCTGGATTTAAAAGATGACGCGGAATTGATAGCTGAATATGAACGTTTGCACAAGCAGGTTAAACCTGAAATAATATCAAGTATTGTTAATGCAGGCATAACGGTTATGGATATCTATCGAACAGGTAACCGGCTTTTTATGATCATGGAGACTAATGATGATTTTAGTTTTGAAACTAAGAACGCTATGGATGCAGCAAATCCATTGGTGCAGGAATGGGAAAAGCAGGTTTGGAAATACCAGCAGGCTTTGCCCAATGCAAAGCCAGGTGAAAAATGGATACTGATGAATCAAATTTTCAAATTATAAACTATATAGAATGTTTAGTATAGAAGGAAAAAATATTGTGATAACCGGAGGGGGCAGTGGAATAGGCAGGGCTATGGCTATTTTATTTGCAAAACAGGCAGCAAACGTTAATATCCTGGATCTGACTACTGAAAGTTCTAAAGATGTATTGGAATTGATCAGCCGGGAAGATGGCAATGCGACAGGTTACAATTGCGATGTCAGCAACCAGCAGCAGGTAATAGATGTGTTTAAAGAAATTGGTACTATTGATATCCTGGTAAACAACGCGGGCATTGCTCATGTTGGTAAAGCCGATACTACTACTGAAGCGGATTTTGATCGCATATTTAATGTAAATGTAAAAGGTGCCTACAATTGTTTGTATGCTGCAATACCGATGATGAAATCAAGAGGTGGCGGCTGCATTATCAACATGGCTTCCGTGGCGGCAATAGTTGGCATCCCCGACCGGTTTGCGTATTCCATGAGTAAAGGGGCCATGTATGCGATGACGCTTTCTGTTGCTAAAGATTATCTAAAGGACAATATCCGATGCAACAGCATTTCTCCCGCAAGGGTACACACGCCATTTGTTGATGGCTTTATTGCTAAAAATTATGCCGGCAAAGAAGAAGAGATGCTTGACAAGCTTTCAAAAAGCCAGCCGGTAGGCCGTATGGGAAAACCGGAAGAAATAGCCGCATTAGCATTATACCTTTGTTCTGATGAAGCATCTTTTATAACAGGATGTGATTATCCGATTGACGGAGGGTTCATTAAACTGAATAACTAATGGTTAATGGTTAATGGTTAATGGTTAATTGTTAACGGATAGTTTCTTTAATTCGAAGTTTTTATATTCCTCACTTTTAAACATTGACTACAACCAACTTCCCGTTAACAATTAACAATTAACAATTAACAATTAACAATTAATCATTTTTCCTTATCCGTTAACAATTTACAATTTACAATTAATATGAAACTAATAAGATTTGGTCCGGTAAATAAAGAAAAAACGGGGATAGTGATCGATGGTACAACCTACGATACTTCTGCTTTTGGAGAGGATTATAATGAAACTTTCTTTGAAACAGGTGGTATGCAAAGATTGATTTCATTCCTGTCATCAAACAATGGAAACCTGCCTGAAGTGGAAAAAGGCCCGAGGCTGGGATCACCTGTGGCAAGACCATCAAAAATAGTTTGTATCGGGTTGAACTATATAGATCATGCGCGTGAAACAAACGCCACTATTCCAACAGAGCCTATCATTTTTCTGAAGTCAACAACCGCTTTATGCGGTCCTGATGATGATATCATCATCCCTAAAAATTCCCTTAAAACCGATTGGGAAGTTGAGCTTGCAGTGGTTATCGGAAAGAAAGCCAGTTACGTAGAAGAGTCCGATGCACATCAATACATTGCAGGTTATTGTCTTCACAACGACGTTTCTGAAAGAGCCTTTCAACTGGAAAAAGGCGGCACCTGGGATAAAGGCAAAGGATGCGATACCTTCGCTCCTATAGGTCCATGGCTGGTTACTCCTGAAGAAATTGATGACGTTCATAATCTTCGCTTATGGCTAAAGGTTAATGGAGAGATGCGACAGGATGGAAACTCTAATAACCTGATCTTTAACATACCTTTTCTTATTTCATATACAAGCCGGTTTATGACATTGCTTCCCGGAGATATTATCTCTACCGGTACGCCTAAGGGTGTGGGTATGGGTATGAAGCCTTCAGTATATCTTAAAGATGGCGATATTATTGAGTTAGGCATTGATGGACTGGGCGTATCAAAACAACAAGTGAAAGCTTATGCTTCTAATTGACGCACACCAGCATTTCTGGAAATTTGATCCGGTTAAGGATAGCTGGATTGATGAAGATATGAAAGTTATTCAAAGAGATTTTTTACCGTCAGATCTTCAGCCGGTCTTACAACAAAATGGTATTGAAGGTTCCGTAGTGGTACAATCAGATCAGTCGGCAACAGAAAATGAATTCCAGTTGCAAAATGCCAACAACAATGAATTTATTAAAGGAGTTGTCGGATGGGTGGATCTTCAGTCAGATAATATCAAAGAACAACTACAGGAACTTAGCCGGTATAAAAAACTAAAAGGGTTCAGGCATGTGCTGCAGTCAGAACCCGATCCCGCATTTATGATGAGGCCGGATTTTCTGAGAGGAATAAGCTGCTTACGTCAGTTTAATTATACGTATGATATACTGATCTATCCAAAGCATCTTGTGTATGCAAAACAAATGGTGGCGGCTTTTCCTGACCAGCCATTTGTAATTGATCACTTGGCAAAGCCATTCATCAAAGATGGTATTATAGAAGATTGGAAGAGAGACATGGTTGCTATCGCCCAGCATGAAAATGTTAGTTGCAAAATTTCAGGAATGGTTACCGAAGCAAACTGGAAGCAGTGGAAGAAAGATGACTTTAGGCCTTACCTTGATGTGGCTTTTGAAGTGTTCGGAAGCAAAAGAATTCTCTTCGGTTCAGACTGGCCGGTATGCCTGGTAGCAGCCTCTTATGAAAAAATGCTGGACATCGTACAGGACTACATCAGTGAATTTACTACCCAGGAGCAATCTGATTTCTGGAGTGGCAATACTGTTTCATTTTATAATCTTACCTAAACGATTTATATGGACTTACAACTGAAGGGGAAAATTATTATAGTTACCGGCGGGGCAAAAGGCATTGGTGAAGGCATAACCCATGCGTTAGCAGAAGAGGGCGCCATACCGGTTATCATTGGCCGTAATGAAAAAGATAATCAAAATGTAATTGCTGCCCTTAAAGCAAATGGCTCTGAAGCATTCCAGGTTGTTGCAGAGCTGACTAAACCGGAAGAATGCGAAAAAGCCGTTTGGTTAACGTTACAACAATTCGGCAAAATTGATGGCCTGGTAAATAATGCCGGAGTAAACGATGGTGTAGGACTGGAAGAAGGAAGCTATGAACGCTTTATGGAAAGCCTGCATAAAAACCTGGTGCATTATTACCTGATGGCGCAACATGCATTGCCGGAACTGATTAAATCAAAAGGCGCCATCGTTAACATAGGATCTAAAACCGCGGAAACAGGGCAGGGCGGCACTTCCGCTTATGCTGCCGCAAATGGTGGCAGAAGCGCACTCACACGCGAATGGGCGGTTGAGTTATTAAAGTACGGCATCCGCGTTAACGCTGTAATAGTTGCAGAATGCTGGACACCGCTGTATGAATGGTGGGTTAACAAACAACCCGATCCAAAGGCGAAGGTTAATGAAATAGTCTCCAAAATACCGCTTGAAAAACGAATGACAACCGCTAAAGAAATTGCTGACATGGTAGTGTTTTTGCTTTCTTCTAAGTCTAGTCATACTACAGGGCAATTGATACATGTTGATGGCGGGTATGTGCATCTAGATAGAGCGATATGAGCTATCAGCTATCAGCTATCAGCTATCAGCTATCAGCTATCAGCTATCAGCTATCAGCTATCAGCTATCAATAATTGAAGGCTGCAAATTAAGATGTTTCATCATAAATAGTTTGTATACTTTTTCAAAATTTTGGGCTAACGCTGATACCTGATAGCTGACAACTGAAAGCCCTTTAATTAACCACCCACACTATGCAAGCCCTCGTATGCACTACTCCCGGTAAACTTGAATACCAGGATTTATATTATCCTGAGAAAAAAGAAAATCATGTCCTGCTTAAAATCAGGCGCATCGGAATATGTGGAACCGACCTTCATGCCTTTGAAGGAACACAGCCTTATTTTAACTATCCACGCATATTAGGACATGAGCTGGCGGGTGAACTGGTGGAAGATCCTTGTATTCCTGGCTTTGTTCAGGGTGATATCGTAACCTTTATACCATATTTTAATTGTGGCAAATGCATTGCCTGCAGGAACGGCAAGCCAAACTGTTGTGTAGACATTAAAGTATCAGGCGTACACATAGACGGTGGTATGGTTGAATACCTTTCTGTTCCATCGTATTCTTTAGTAAAAGGTAACGGTTTAAGTTATGATGACCTGGCGCTTGTTGAACCTTTGTCAATCGGGGCACATGCTGTACAACGAGCCAATATCCAGGTTAATGAATATGTGCTTGTAATTGGCGCCGGGCCGATCGGAATTGGCATCATGGAGTTTGCCATCATTAAAGGAGCGCATGTAATTGTAATGGATATAAACAATAGCCGGTTATCTTATTGCAAAAACAATTTAAATATTGAACATATAATAAACGCTTCTTCTTCCAATGCTTCAGAACAAATAAAATCTATCACTAATGGTAACTGGCCTGAAGTGGTAATAGATGCAACGGGCAATGTCTTTGCAATTACAAAGGCTTTTGATTATTTGTCGCACGGTGGCCGGTATGTATTGGTAGGGTTGCAAAAGGGTGACATCTGTTTTAGTCACCCGGAGTTTCATAAAAGAGAAGCCACTTTGATGAGCAGCAGGAATGCTACAAGAACAGATTTTGAATATGTTATTCGATGTATTGAGCAAGGCCTTGTCAATCCCTCAAAATATATTACGCACCGTACTTCCTTTCAACAGGTGCAGGCTGAATTTCCATCATGGTTGTTGCCAGCTACCGGTGTTATTAAAGCGGTGGTTGAGGTGTGAGTATTGATTACTTTTTTATAACCACAGAGAGAATTGCGGGAGGTTAAGAAGAGGTTACACAGAGGTGTCCTCTCTGTGTAACCTCTTCTTCTTCTCTGGCAATTTCCTCCGTGGTTAAAAAAAATCTTAAACGCCCTACGATACCGGCATCGTTTGCGTAAATAAACAATTACAACCATCCCGCAATTAAAAATTATAGCTGTAAAATTGTTAACGATATAGCTTACCATCACTAACGGTTAATCTACAAACGCATAGCTGCTATGAAATTAATATACGCTCTTTTACTGCTTGCAACCCTGTTATATTCCCCGGGGTTACTGTTTTCACAAACAAGTACTATCCAGGTATCAGGTACTGTAAACTCTTCCGAGAATTCGCTGCCACTATCCGGTGTAACGGTAAACATTAAAGGAACAAAAGGTGGTGTTGTAACAGACGAGAATGGTACATTCAAATTATCTGCTTCAGCAAATGCCACCCTTGTTTTTTCTTATTCTTTAAGGACTGATACAAAAATGATGGAGCGCAGAAGTGATTTTCTGAGTTATTATAAAATCGCTCATGATGAATGTGCCGACCTTATGGCAAGGCGTGACCAGCATACTTTAAATCCGGTTTTTGAAGATGTATGGCATAAGTACCTGAGCGCTTTTCAGCCTGATCCGTATGGTGAAATTCTTTTTGAAGTTGGAGCTGGTGGTGGCAATGCAAATTCAGACAGCAGGATGGGTAACTATGATGGCATCCGCACTGATGGCGCATCAAGGTATGGACCCGGTGGTGGTGGCATTAATGCTTTGCCCATTTATTTTTATGCTTTTGATTCCATCGATACGCGTCGCGATGTTACCATCGGAATTTACCAAGTGCTTGCAACAAACCTGAAAAGTCCACAGGCTTTAACAGCCATTACAAATGGCAAATACAGAAGAGACTGGAGAAATCCCTTATTGCCGGGAACTGCTTTAAATGTTGGTTACAACTGGTCCCTAATAAGGTTCTCAGATGTATTGCTGATGTTTGCAGAAACAGATAATGAAATTAATAACGGGCCAACACCTGCGGCTGCTTTAGCATTGCAGGAAGTTCGTAAAAGAGCTTATAAAGGAAATGAAAGCAAAATTGGTATAACGCCAACCGATAAGGCTGGTTTTTTTACTGCGCTTGTTAATGAACGTTACCTTGAGTTTGGCTTTGAAGCAGTTCGTAAATATGATCTCATCCGGTGGAATCTTTTAAATGCAAAAATGAATCCGAAAACGGGGGAGATAAGAACTAAATTAAAACAGCTTCGTGATGGAACAGGACCCTATGCCAATGTACCGTTGTACGTTTACTGGAAGAACACAGGAGAAGAAATTACCTGGCTGGATTCTTTTACTAGTCCCGGACTAGGTTTGGCAACAGCGCCAACAGGATGGAAAGTTACTAACTGGCGGCAGGATCTTGTGCGTACAACCAATACATTAAACGTTGGAACAGTTACCGTTCATTACATTGATGCAATCGCTTATTTCTTTACTCCAAACAAAAGTGAACTGTTTCCTTTTGATCAGCAAACAATAGATTCATACCAGGGTAAGCTGGTGCAGAATCCGAATTATTAAATTCATATAATATTCAATATTCAACCAATACCTTTTAGTTAAAAAATTAGAAGAGAAGGCGGTGACCTAAAATAGATCTTTAATATAAAAAGCGAAATTAAAAGTCAGTGTGGTGGTCTATCCCCTCCTTTGGAGGGGACGTTACGTCTGTAGGATGTAACGGGGGTGGGTATACGGGGCAGGGTGCTAACGGGTGTTGTGATTTTGTGCTTGCTTGTGAGCCTTTCAGGTGGTATTTGCTGAGTAGTCGCGGTGATACAAAATCATCAACTGTCGTATAGTTAACATTATTTACGTGGTATTTGCTGAGTAGTCGCGGTGATACCCACTCCCGTTTGGCCTTCGGCTCAAACGTCCCCTCCAAGGAGGGGATTTATCAACAACCTGACTTTCAGAACAATTCTGAAGAATTCGTTACGCTTCTTTAAAATTTGGGTAAAGCATAGCTCTGGAAGGTATTGAAATAAAACTTTGTAATTATTCTTTATGAACATAGTTAGCACGATAATAGTGTGGTTATCTTTTCTGGTGAACTCTTATGCACAACCAATTGCTTTCCCGGGTGCAGAAGGTTTTGGTAAATACACCACCGGTGGCCGTGGCGGTAAAGTAATGCTGGTAAGCAATCTCAACGATAACGGAACCGGCAGTTTAAGAGAAGCTATCGCTGCCAAGACACCCCGTATTATTGTGTTTACTATCTCAGGAACCATACACCTGCAATCCAAACTCAGTATTACATCTGATGTAACTATTGCCGGACAAACAGCACCAGGAGCAGGTATGTGCCTTGCTGATTTTCCTGTTGATATAAAGGGTAATAATATAATAGTACGTTACATGCGTTTCAGGATGGGTGATAAAAACCAGCGTGGTGGTATGATTGATGGCAATGGCGGCGATGATGCATTTGGTGGAAGGAAGAATAAAAATATTATTATCGATCATTGCTCTATGAGTTGGAGCACAGATGAGGTATGCAGTATTTATAGCGGTGATAGCACCACCCTGCAATGGAACCTGATAGCAGAACCTTTAAATTATTCCTATCATTATGAAACGGGTGACACCGGTTACGAGCATCATGGATTTGGTGGTATCTGGGGAGGAAGGCACACTTCAGGTCATCATAATTTATTTGCTCATTGCAACAGCAGAACACCGAGATTTGATGGTGATAGAAATATTCCGGAAGAGTTCGTAGACTTTACCAACAATGTTATTTATAATTGGGGGAAGCAACAATGTGTATGCGGGTGAAGGAGGAAACTATAACCTGGTTAATAATTATTATAAGCCAGGTCCATCCACCAATAGCAAAGTCAGGAGCAGGGTTTTAAATCCATATAAGAAATTGCCTAAGCTATCTTATGGCAAATTTTATTTACAGGGAAATTATGTGGAAGGATCGAAAGAAGTCACTGATAATAACTGGCTGGGTGTGGTGATGAATGAAGGAACGGATGCATACATTCCTTTATCTAAAGTTACTGTTGCTTTTCCTGCGGAACCCTTACATATTCAGACTGCTTCAGATGCTTATGCTTCGGTTTTACAGCAGGTTGGTGCATGTTTGCCTGTAAGGGATACATTGGATTAGCGGATTGTGCAGGAAGTAAAAACCGGCAAGGGTGGTTTGATTGATGTGCAGGGTCACTACCGTCATGGAACGGAGTATAGTCTTACCGTTATGCCTGGCCGGTTCTCAAATCTTTGCCTGCACCGGTTGATACCGATAAAGATGGAATGCCTGATGCATGGGAGATTAAGAATCATTTGAATGCTAATGATAGTGCTGATGCTGCTCTTTACAAGTTGGATAAAAATTATACTAACATTGAAGTGTACCTGAACAGTTTGATAAAGCACTAATATGAAATGTTTTTTTAACGCAGAGGGCGCAGAGGGAGGAAACGCAAAGGATACAGAAGGCCTCTGCGCTTCTCTGTGCTTCTTTCCTCTGTGCCCTCTGCGTTAAATTCTTCATATTGCATAAGCTTACAAATAGTCTTAACATGAAATTAAAATTTCTCTTTTCCATACTGTATCTTTCATTCATGCCCATTGAAAAGAAGCACATCAGAGTGTACCTCATCGGTGATTCAACCATGTCTAAGAAAGAAATAAAAGCATACCCTGAAACCGGCTGGGGAATGCCGTTCTCCATTTTTTTTGATTCAACAGTTATAGTAGATAACAGGGCCATCAATGGCCGCAGCACTAAATCGTTTATCACTGAAAACCGCTGGCAGCCTGTTGTTGATAACCTGCAGGAAGGTGATTATGTTTTAATCCAGTTCGGGCATAACGATGAAGTACCCACGAAAGCAACCTATACAACTCCCGAAGCTTTTACAGCCAACCTCATAAAATACATCACTGACACTAAAGACAAAAATGCTATTCCAGTTTTAATTACACCGGTCGCCCGAAGAAGTTTTGATAGCGCCGGACATATTATTGAAACGCATGAGGCATATTCGAAACTGGTTCGTTCTGTTGCCGCATCATATAAAGTTGTATTGATTGATCTTGATAAAAAAAGCCAGCAATTACTGCAGCAGTATGGTGTTGAGAAATCAAAGTTGCTTTTCAACTGGCTTGATGCGGATGAACATCCAAACTATCCAAAAGGAAATACTGACAATACTCATTTTAATGAAGTTGGTGCACGTAAGATAGCGGAGATAGTGTTGTCATCAATTAAAGAACTGCATCTTGAGTTAGAAGAGCGGATCGTAAAAAGTTCGTAAACTCCGCTGCCAAACCTATAAGGTTTTAAAAACCTTATAGGTTTACACGCAGGTTCTCAAAAACCAATCATGAAAAAACTTATCTTCTTCTTAATACCAGTAACAGTCCTGGCACAGGTTTTTGTTTCATTTTCAACAATTCCTTAATGCCTTCTTCTATCTCTGACAATATGCTTACACCGTGACGGCAGACCTTCACATATGATTCATTAAAAAGAATATTATTATCTTCCAGTGCCTGCTTATAACCCCTTAGTTTTTCCTTGGCAAGGGTTAAATGAGCGGAATGTGTAACATGCGCAATCTTATGAAATCCATTTCTTATTATACTCCGCAAGGGACAAGACAGTGAATTTTTAAATTAAGAAAAAGAGGGGCAATTTTGTAATTACCAAACAACAAAAAATGCCCACTCTTCCCTTCAACTTCAGCGAAGCTGAAATTGAGAAA
>JAABUN010004657.1_pt1 | contig 18230 bp, 12 predicted proteins | sample 5559311 | NCBI WGS metagenome assembly JAABUN01 (sample SAMN10711877, study PRJNA513370) | rock metagenome | isolation source: Antarctica rocks | place: Antarctica: Victoria Land, Siegfried Peak sud | reverse complement strand
GTAGTTCGGCAAACGTTTGTATTGGCTTGGTCAATGTGGCGACGACGGCATCAGTTTAGGGCAAAGTTGTGTCATTATCGCCGTCGGCAACGGCGCTATGCTAGATAACTGCGGCTGTAATACTAGTATCCCTCCGGCAACTTTGTACTGATCGGCGTCGGGTTGACGTACCCAGCTCCAGCGCCCGTCAAGCGTCGTACCGCCGAACTCATCCCGGTCGATCAGCTTGCCGAGCCGGACGTCACGAAACGGTTTTGCCTTGTACTTACTCCGCTCACCGGGTTGCGCGGCGGGCCCGGGCTGTTTGCTGTCCGAAGCCCAGTAGCCGCCCCGCACCGTCGGCCAACCACCCTGCCAGTCGAGCGGATCGAGTAACAGGGGCCGTTTGGTAAACCCGGTGGCACCCGCAAAGTAGGGGTCGGTACGGTCGACGGCGTGGTAGAGCGTCCACCACTGACCGGCAAAATCTTTTAAGACCGTGTTGTGTCCGGTACCGACCCAGCGGTTGCCGTTCATGCTGAGCACCACCGAACCGCCGACGCGGGGCTCGAGCAAGGACACCCCTTCGCGGTCGAGGTAAGGCCCGAGCGGACTGCGTGAACGTCCGGCAAATAAAGAGTATCCGGTCAGCGGACCCCGGCAGCAATCGGTCGCCGAAACGAACAGGTAGAAGTACCCGTCTTTTTGGACGACTTCAGAGCCTTCGTAGCGGTTGTCGATGGTAATACGTGTCTGCCGTGCCTGATCGGTCGCCAGACCATCCTCAGACAAGGGGCGAGCGAAAATGCCGCCGTAAAACCCGCCGAAGTACATATAACGCTGCGCGCCGTCCGTGACCACTTCAGGGTCGATAGCGCCGAAGAAGTTGCAGTCGCGCGCACCGAACGCCCTGGTAGGGTCGCCGTTATATTGCGGTTCGACGACGACGGCTCCCGAATCCGTCCACGGCCCGGCTGCGCTCGGCGCGGTCGCCACCCCGATGGCTTGGTCGCTACCGCAGTTGGGCGCGCCGCTCACCTCGGCACTGGCGTCCGTGACGATGTAGTAGAGGTAGTAGGTACCCTCGTAATACTCGATCTCAGGCGCGAAGACTGTGGTTCCGGGATCGGCCCAAGCGGGCAGCTCGGCCAGAGCTTCACCGAGGTAAGTCCAGTTCGTCAGGTCCGAAGAACGTAAAATCGGGATATTGCGGAAGTTAAACGCGCCCTGGGCGTTACGGTCTTCGTCGTTAAGCGGGTCGCGCGTACAGTAGGTGTACCAGTACCCGTCCTGAGCATAAAAGGTAGACGGGTCGGCGCAACTTTCAACGGTGCCGTTGCCGATATCCGGCGCTGCGATAGGTAAGGGATTCTCGTAGGTGTTGCTTTTTTGCACGCTCAGCGCGGGTATACCCTGTTGACAACCCGCCAATGCTAGAACCAAAACCCCTACACTCTGCTTCCATTTCATCTTCTCCCCCAAGTTCGTGATTTGTAGAGCCGCTCATGCCGACCACCAACACCCTCCTAACGCACACCCCGGTAGAACCCAGCAACGAACGTACGAAACAGACAACTTCACCCCTGCCTCGAGCTGTCGGCAGGGTAAGTCACTGAGTTGTGGGCAATACGGTGTTTACTATACGGAGGCGCTTGAAGCTTGTCAACGCTCACCTTCCGAAACCGGATTTTGGCGCTTGGTCAAAGCGGTGGGCTGACGTGAGCAAAACGGGCGTGCTGGTACAGTCTCACCCCATACTGAAATTCTGCTGTATGCCTTCATTTTGCACCCCCTCGGTTATGCACTCACCTTTACAGGAGCAGTGTGAGACTTTGAACCGCAAGTCGCGCGAGCGTCCCGCAGTGTTTAGCGTAGGTGTTCTTAGCACGGGCCTCGAGCCGTATCACCGACCCCCGCGCCCTGAGCAGCACGGTCCGGAAGGATAGGTCACACCCCTTTGATGGGGCTCGTTACGTCCCTACTGAACTCTCCTAACAACACACCCGGTTTTTGCCACTACGTTTCGCCTTATATAGCTTAGCGTCCGCTACAGCCAGCATCTTTTCATAGGTCGGCAAGCTCAGGTCACTACAAAGCCCCAAACTCAGCGTTACTTTGAGGTCGGGGTGGACGTCGCCCCAAGCGTACTCCATCACAGCTTGGCGGAGCTTTTCACACGCCTTGTAGCCCTCCTCCAGAGGGGCTTCGGGAAAGATCAGGACGAACTCCTCGCCGCCGTAACGTGCGGCGACGTCGGTACGCCGTAGCGATAAACTCAAGATATCCGCAATAATTTGTAAAACGCGGTCGCCGACCGCGTGGGAGAAGCGGTCGTTGATCCCCTTAAAGTCGTCGATGTCGGCTAAGGCCACACTAAAGGGCTGGGCGTAGCGCACCGACATGTCGAACGTCGCCGTCAACCGTTGCTCCGCGTAGCGGCGATTATAAAGACCGGTCAAACTGTCTTCAACCGCTTGCCGCCGCAGCTTTTTAGCCTGGTCTTTTAGCGCTGCTACCAGTTCGGTGTTCTGCTCGTTCGTCCTTTTCAGCGCCTCGTTGACCCGGGCCAACTCGACGTTACGCAGGCGCTGAATCTCTGTTTCTCGTTGGAGCCGCTCGAGTTCAAACTGGCCTAGCAGCCGCTGCGTTTTACGGGCGGCCGACTCATCGGAAAGCGTTTTATCGGCGGCGTAAAACAGCTCGAGATAAAAAAGGGCGCGGGCGGTGTCGGACTCGGCTTTGGAGAGCCGGTAGAGCGCGTCGGCACAACCCCGGCTGAGCCGCGTTAACTTCATCTTCTGCGCCAAAGCGAGAGCCTGCTGAAAGTAACCTTTCGCGGTTTGGGGTTGTCCTTGATAGTACGCGCCGAGGTCGCTTAATACCTCCGCTTCGGTGTAGCGGTGCTCGGTTTCGCGTGCGAGAGCCAAACTCTGTTCGTAATAGCGGAGAGCGTTAGGCCCAGCTGCCGCCGCGTAGAGATTCCCGAGGTGGCGCAGCGTCGAGGCTCGCCCCTGCTGGTCGCCGATCTCTTCACGCAGGGTGAGCGCACGTTCGTAAAAGGCGAACGCCTTGGTGGTGTCACCCAAAGTGCGGTAGAGAGTTCCTGCACCCTCGAGCGAAATACCCAGCGTGTGGCGGCTGCCGATGCTTGCGGAAAGCTTCAGACTTTGTAGGGTATAGCTGAGGGCATTTTCGGGGTCGCCCATATCGCCGTAAAGCTCGCCGAGATTGCCTAAAAGTGCCAACTGAATACGGGGACTGCGGAGCCGCTCGCTGAGTTTTAAGCCCTCCAAATAGTAAGAGAGCGCCTGAGCGCTGTCGTGCGGGTCGTGATAGATCAGGCCGAGGTTATTAAGCGCGTAGGCTTCGCCGAGTAAGTCACCCGCGCGGCGTTTTAAGTTCAGAGCCTCGAGGCCGTCGCGTAACGCGCCTCCATAGTCGCCTGCCAGCCTCGCTGTTCGGCTCTGCAAAAAACGAACGTCTGACCTGTCTTGCAGGTCGCTGTGCGCTGCTATAAGCGCTTCTGCGCGTGTTAAAGATTCTTTTGACCTTCCGTAGTCACCTTTATACGCGTAGGTTTCGCCCGTCCGCATCAGCGCGCTGCGAGTTGGGGGGCTCCTGCGGCCCGGCTCAGCTCGAGGGCGCGCGTCAGGTGCGTCAGCGCCGCTTCGTAGTCGCCCTGCTGCAAGTTGACGACACCCCTAAGCAGCGCGACACCTGCTAACCCGGCACCGTCGGTAAACCGCGTGAAGAGTACTTCGGCTTCACTCAGGTGTGCAAGCGCCGTCTCGTAGGCGGACCTATCGGTGTCGCAAAAGGCCAATACAAGAAGACCCCCGGCGCGGGTCGGCGCGTCACCGCTACACAGCTCGGCAGCTAACGCGCGCGCACGTTCCGGTTCCGACCGGCGCAGCCCCCAAGCCTCACCCTCTTGACTTCCTGAGGCCCCCCTCAAGGGTGCGGCAGCGTCCGAGCCGCGCTCAGCCGGAGCTGTCGCCATAGGGGGATGAGGAAGAGGAGCGTCCATCACGAAGACCGGTTAAGGCTAGCACTCGGATTATAACGGTATTCTGACAAGAGAATAAACCGTCTACCAAAGTGCTTGGAGCGCGTTGTGACAACGTGCAGGCTGACGTGACGCCTGAACCGTCCCCACCAACTCTTTTCGGGCGCAACGCTACGGCAAAACGAACACCGGGGCGTTTTCCGGTCGGCGCGCCTAGAGATCCTTCGGCTGCGTACCGGCGCGCGGAACCTTAAATTCGTCTAGAATGCTTACGAAGACCAATTTGATGACGAGGACGATATGAAGACTGATTCGCACGACCTTGAACGTTTTGTTACGGCCCAAGCGCCCGTTTTTGCGGCCGCGCTCGGTGAGCTTGAAACGGGGCGCAAACGGAGCCACTGGATGTGGTTTATCTTTCCCCAACTCAGGGGGCTCGGCCACTCCGCCACCGCTCAGTTCTACGGAATCGGCTCGCTCGCCGAGGCGCGGGCTTACTTTGACCATCCGCTACTCGGCCCACGCCTCACGCAGTGTACGGAGGCGGTTTTGGCGAGCCGCACCACCTCCTTACGTGAACTGTTCGGCACACCGGACGACCTGAAGTTCCGCTCTTCGATGACCCTTTTTAGCATAGCTGAGGCGGACAAGCCTCTTTTCCAGCGTGCGCTGGAGCGCTGGTGTGACGGACAGCAAGATGAAAACACGCGGCGACTTCTCACGGAAGGTGAAGCTGACCTGTAAAAGACCAAAACCGATCACCGGGCTAAACGAAAGCGAGCTCAGCTGTTTACCGAGGTTCGTTGTCTGAGCTGTAGCGATTAACGTAAATACCGGATCGGAAAGGCGCAAGTATTATCTTCTGATGTGCGTGCGGGACAGTGTCTCATGTGAGCGCGTGGCTGCGCGCAACTTCGTACTCTCAAACCAAATAATACTCGTTGTATAGGGTATAGCTCGTCCCGCACGGTAAAAAGGGTCGCAGCAACAAAAGATTTGTACCTCGAGCCGTGGGACATTCTTCTCGGCAACGCCTGCGGCCTGCGCCGGTACATGATTTATAAGTGTGCGTCAGACGGTCTGACGCACACTTGTCCGGGTCAATCAGGGGCCGACCGTAACGGCGAAGGGCGTCTGAAAGTCCACGCGCCGGTTCTGCTCAGAGCTCGCCACGGCGTTGTCCGCTGCGGCGGGGCTCGAGCCCGCATTGGGCGCGACGTCGCCCGCACCGTAACCGTCACCGCCGTAGACGCCTGCATAGAGGTTCAGCGTGGTGGTCGGGCGCGCGCCGAAACCTAAGCGCGACCACGGAATAGCGACCTCGGTGCTGTAAGACGGCGCTGCGCCGCGCGTCGCTCCGTCGTAGCCGGAGGCGAGTTCGGCGGTTTGCGTATTTGAAACGACCTCGCGGAGCTGCACCTTTTGCCCCTCGTACTGCGCCAGAAAAAAATCAACGGGTTCGGCGAAACTGACCAGCCGGGGCCAGGCGTCGAAGCTTTCAGCGCTGCTGCTACCCCCGGCTTCCGAATCCAGATGAACGATGACCGAGTTTCCCGCCGCGCGGTACGTATAAGCCAAGTAGAGGTTCGTTTCGTCCCAGTCTACGAGCAGCCGCCCGAAAAGGTTGTCCGGTCCGAAGCCGCCGTCGTAGCCGCCGCTGCTGTTGACGAGCGTGGTGCGCGGCGAGGTCCACTCGGCGAGGTTGCCGTCGATGGTGTAACGTCCGGCGCTGTCACTACCGAGGGTAAAGTCGATATCCGCAGCTGGCGCAGTGATCCCTGTCTGCGTCACCGGGTCGTAACCTGCGGCAGTGACTGTAAGGTCGGTCGTCTTACCAGAAGCCAACGGAAGGTAGTACGAACCGTCGGCGAAGGTAAGTGCGTAGTTTGTTTGGGGGTTCAGGCTCGAGTCCACCACCGCGCCCCCAAGCGCCGCCCCGCTCCCGGTGACGCTCCCTTCGACCGCCGCATCGGGCACAGAAACTGAAATAAAATCGTAGGTCGCGTCATAACTTACTTCAGCCGCGTCCAGCGTCAAGCTGCGGTCGGGTTGACCATCGCCTTCATAGCCGGAGTTTTTAGCGTAAGCGGCGTCGTTCCCGAACTTAAAAGAGAGGGTGCGGAAGAGCGGCAGTTCAAGCGTCGTACTCCAGACGCCTTTACTCGTTTGGGTGAGCGGGTATTCGATTTGCGAACCCGTATCGAAGCGGCGGATTTCAAGCGGTCCTTCGCCCTGCGAGCGTGCGTCTACGGAGAAGGTGACTTGCGCGGTCGCCCCAGCGGTCGGGGTGGCCTCAACCGGCGGTGCGCCGCTGCTCTCAGCGCCGCTCGAATCGACCGAGACGACCCTAAAGCTGTACGTCAGGCCGTTCTGAGGCCCGTACACCACAACCTCGCGGCTCTCTCGCGGCAGCGGCGAAAAGTTAAAGAGCGTTTCTGTAGAGCCTGCCGTACTGCGGTAGTACACGCGGTAGCCCAGGACGTTGGGGTCGGTCGTGGGTTCCCAGTCTAGTTTGACCGCCCCGTCGCCCGGCAACGTGCTCAGGTTCGTAACGTTGCCCAGCGCGGGGTTAGTAGTTTCCCCGGTACCCGCCGGAGCCGACACCGCCAGCAGCGTACGGGGGGGTACCGTGCCGACGAGATAACCGCGTTCGGAAACGCCGAGGTTATGACTGCGTCCGGTAATTTCGGTAAGACCGCAACCGGGTTTGGTGGGCTTTTTACCTTTAAGACGGCAATCACGGGTGGCGTCCTGAACGTCTCCGGTTGCAAAAGTACCCAAAAGTGGGATACCGCCCCCGGGTAGCGAGGCCAGCTCGAGCGGCGTGTCACCGTTATTGAGCACCGACACGACCGGCTGCTCACCCGCCAGGGTGCGGCGGAAGGCGAACACGGGCGCGCCGCCGTTGGGTCGCCAGAGTTCTTGCTGCACCCCGTGAGTGAGTGCGGAGTAGTGCTGACGCGCCTCCGCTAAAGACTTGAGCCGAGTGCTCAGGGGTGAGGCAGCGACTTGTGAAAAGTCCATATCTTCGCGGTTCGACGCGCCCAGCTCGAAGTTGTACGGATCACCGCCGCCCTGCATAGCAGTTTCGGTGCCGTAGTACACCGACGGCGTGCCGCGCACGGTGTAGATCAGCGACAACGCCATGTCGAGGCGTTCACGGGCGTTTTCGGCCGAGACGCCCCGGTTAACCGCCTCGCTCATAAAACGTGGGACGTCGTGGTTGTCGATGAAGGTTGTTAGGCGACTTGCGTCACTGTATAGGCCGTCTTGGTCGAAGATAACCGCTACGTCGTCCAGATTTCCGCTGGGACTCGAGAGGTGGTCTTTAATCCTAAAATAGAGCGGAAAATCGAACGTTGACGGCAGTCCGATGTCGTCTAGGTAGTTGGCCAAAAAGTTTACGTCACCGCTAAAAATCTCACCGACCGACCAGACTTTGCTCGGATCGCCGGGACCGCCCGCAGCAAAAAATTGCCGCCAGTAGCTGTCTTCAACGTGTTTGACGGTGTCTAGGCGAAGGCCGTCAAGCCCCACCTCACGGGTCCAGTAGTCAACGAAATTGTTTAGAAACGCGACGACTTCCGGGTTGCTCTGGTCGAAGTCCGGGAGTCCGGCGAGCGCACAGTCTTGGTCACGGTTGGTCGCTACGGCGCAGTCCGCGTCGTCGTTAAACCACTCAGGGTGCTGCGTTACGAGCGCCGCGCCGTAGCCCGCATGGTTGACGACCACATCTTGGATAATTTTGAGGCCCCTCGAGTGGGCCGTCTTGACGAGCTTTTGCAACTCTTTGAGCGTACCGAAGTGCGGATCGGCGACGACGAAGTCTGCTGCCCAGTACCCGTGATAGCCCGCAAACATGCGTCCCTCGTTGGGGCCGTCGCTCACCGGAATAGCCGGAACTTGGAGCACCACCGGGCTGATCCAGACGGCAGTAAAGCCCAGCTTTTCAAAGTAGCCCTCCTTGATCTTCTGGGTGATACCGGCAAAGTCGCCGCCGTGCCAGCCGAGCGGGGGTTGGTCGGTTCGGCGTCGTCGGCTGCACCCGGCGCACCGTTATCGTTCTTTACGTCCCCGTTGGCAAAACGGTCGGTGAGCGCGAAGTAGATGACCTCGTCTTGCCAGTTGGTTACGCCGCGCTTTTGTACCGAGGCAGTCACCTCGGCGGCGGGAGCGGACGAGAGATTCGTACAAGCCGCAAGCAGCGTAAAAAGCAAACCGACCGCCAGAGCACCTCTCAAACCACGTTTATAAATTTTCATAAGCTCGAGCGTACAACATTTGAAAAAGTAGAGGCCGTTGTACCGCGGAGTTTTTGAGAAAAGCAGCTGCGCAGGTTTTCCTCTGCTGCTTTTAGTGACATTTGCACCGAAGGTAGACGCGATGGTTAGAGCAGTTTTGAACTTCTTGAGGAGCAACCGTAGCGATAGCCTCGGTCATGGCGCTGCTGCGGTGAGTTACTTGGATTGCACCGACTTTTCTAAGAAAAGCTCTGACTTTGGCGAAGACGAGTTCGATGGGGTTGCGAACGGGCCTTGGAGACTGGAACTTCGCACCCTTGCGGTGTGCCGTTTTGTCCAAGACGAAGTCGGGAGAATACGTTGGGAGGTAAGTTGGGTAGCAACCTGCACCTTCGATCAGCGTTCTGACCTGTTTTAGCAGGTATACCCTGGGGGGCACATGTCAGCTGGTTTTCAATACGCTTACTCGGAAAAATACGCTCTAGCACGCATGTTCTTGACCTGTGCCCCGCATGGGGTATAGCTGCGAAGAAACGGTGCAACGTTATTTGGAAACGCTGTTTGTAGTGATGAATGGTAAAGTTATTCGTGGACACCACCTGCCCGGGTCTGAGGGTAGGGACAAGCACTTCACGTAAGGAGGTAAGAAAGGCTTGGGTATCGACGGTGCCGGGATGGACGAAGTACTGCTCGGGGTCAAGTCCTTGCGGGGTAACAGCAGCAAAAAGACTGACTTTGCCTTCTCGACGTCTGGGCGCGTTGTCAACAGCTCGTATTACCTTGAATGAGCGAGCGTAAGTCCCCAGCTACGCCCCGCTCTCAAAGTGCCCCGAACGAGGTACAAGTGGCAGGGTATATAAAAATACAAAGCCTTTCGTCGTCGAGCCGGGTGACTTCGGCTAACCCAGGTCAAGGCTAAGTGCCTATAGAGCTTTGCTCTAGCTTAATTGTTTTCTTGCTCTATCGTCTCGTTCTTTGGCGGAGACTCTGCTATGAAAGCCTCTCACCAGAATGCAACTTTTTCACTGTTTACAGTGTGAAAAGCGTAAACATAAAGCCCTGCCGACCACGCTTGCAGCGGATAGCCCATCGGCCTACCTGTCACTCCGTGATGCCACTCGTTAAATTCCCACGGATTGTGGATTCCTTGTTGGACGGTTTCAGCGAGCAGGTGAAGCTGCGCCTCAGCTTGCGCCTTGCGGCCTGCTTTAATAAGAGAAGAGACGTAAAAGCCGCCTAAAAAGGGCCAGCTGCCGCCGTTGTGGTACTGGTGCGGCAGGTTCAGATTACGACTACGGAAGTACTCACGCCAGTCACGCTCCCCAGGATAGATAGGTGGGGAAAACGCTTTGAGCGGGTTTGGATAATCTGCACCTGAGGCGTGGGCGTAGTCTAAAATTTTTTGGCTTTTGACTTCGTTGGCGACGCCGGTCAAGATAGCTAGTGTGTTGCCAAAGCCGTCAAAAGCATGACCGAATTCACGAAAGCCGACCCACGGCAGGTAGTAAGGTACCTCGGTAAGCGTCGCCGTGTTCTGATAGAGCAAAAACCACTCGAGCCGCATCTCTTTGAGCTGGTCTAGTTGTTCTCCAAACGCTCGCCCATCCCAGGGTCTGTCGAGCCATAAGAGTAAATTGAGTTTACGCATCACGTCATCAGCTTTTGAGCGGTACAGTTCAGATGGTTCCGTTAACTGTTCAGCCATCGCCGCCATCATCCGCAGCGCTGCTACGTAGAGCACGTTGTCGTACAGGACGTTGTAACGCACTGAGTAAAGGTCGGCCCAATCGCCCGCTTCGGGTACCTCTAACAGGCCGCAGTCGTTCATGTCCTGATACCGAAGCCAGAGCAGGGCTTGCGTCAGCTTGGGCCACTGGGCGCGGATAAACGCGCTGTCATCCGTTATTTTCAAATAGCAGCAGTGCCCGATGATAAACCACAAGTTGGCATCGACGGCCCCGGCGTTTTCCGTCGTCACCTCGCCAGTACGAACATCGACGTTGAGGTGAATCATGCCGAGGTTAGTCTGTTTGCTGCCGAGCGTCTCTAAGGACGCCCTAGCACACTCAACAAGCTCAGCCTCTCCGGTCAGCAGCGCCCCGAGCGAGGTGATCGGGGCGTCTCGCGCCCACACCTGCGGGTAGCCACCTGCGAGCGCCGACGCCTTAAAACCGAGCGGTGAAACGCAGCGGCGCAAGACCCCTAACGCTTTTTCGTAGGCCGTATCGACCAAGTTCATTTGATCGCACCTGTCACGAGGCCGTGAATGAACTGCCTTTGGAAGATGAGATAGACAACGATGAGCGGCGTTGCCACGATGGTTGCGCCGGCCGCTAAAACTGGTATATCGGTGGTGTAGCGTCCCTGGAAGAAGGCAATTCCAATGGGCAGAGTACGGAGCGAATCGTCGGAAACGAGCACCAGCGGAATCAAAAACTCGTTCCAGGTCCAGATAAAGAAAAAGACCATCAGCACACTCAGGGTCGGACGCGCCAACGGGACGAGGACGCGCCACAAAATGACACGTTTGTTCGCTCCGTCTATGACCGCAGCGTCGATAAGTTCCCTTGGCAAACTGCGGAAGGTCGTCCACATCAGGTAGGTTCCGAAGGGTAAAGAGAGAGCGATTTGAGGCAGGATAAGCGCCCAGTATGTATTAACGAGACCCAAACCACGCAGGTTGTAGTACATCGGTACGATGAGGCCCTCGAGCGGGACGATCATCCCGAGAAAGAGCAGCCCCAGCAGAAATCCTCGACCTGGCAACGGTAAGAGCGCAAAGGCGTAACCGCTTAGGGTAGAAAGCAGGAGCGAGGCGCTCACGACAGGTACCACCACGATGCTCGAGTTGAGAAAGTAACGGCCAAAATTTCCCTCGGTCCAAGCTCGTACAAAGTTCTCTAAAGTTGGCGCTTTCGGTAGGGCAAAGATACCGGCAAACAGTTCTTGCTGCGTCTTAAAGGCAGTCAGCGCAATGAGCATAAAAGGTACCAGGATCAGCGCGGTAAAAAAGGTCAGCACGACGTAGGACGCGGCGCGGTTCATTCGGACTCCTGAAGACGCCTTAGCAAAAGCGCTGCTCCTACGACCAAGACCGTGATCGCCACGGCAATCGTCGCGCCGTAGCCGACCGCGCTCCGCTGAAAAGCGTTGCTGTAGAGATAGAGCGAAGCGACCAGCGTCTGATCACCTGGCCCGCCGCGCGTTGTAACAAAAACCAGATCGAATACCTTGAGGGCGGCGATAAAGGTAAAGATGAGGACGACGCCGATCTCCGGCCGGAGCCCCGGAAGCGTCACATGCCGAAACTGTGCGCCGGAACCCGCGCCGTCGATAGCCGCCGCGTCGTAGAGGCTGGTATCAATTTTCTGAATTCCAGCGACAAAAACCGCCATACAAAAACCGTAGAAATACCACGAGGCGATGATTCCAACGCTCGGCAAAGCCCAGGTGAAATCTCCCAGCCACGGTTTTACGAGCCCAGATAAACCGAGTCCTTGAAGTGCGCGGCTTATTGGACCGAACGCCGGGTTGTAAAGCCAACGCCAAATTACGCCGATCAGCGCCATCGGCAAAATTTGCGGTAAGAATAGCAGCGCTCGGTAAGCCGCCGCTCCCCTTAACCAACGCTGATTGAGCACCGCCGCGAGCACCAGGCCGATAAATAGAGGAATAAGCGTATAAAAGACCAAAAAGAAGAGGTTGTTGAGGAGCGCGTGCCAGAAGAGCTGATCTTGCAAAAGCCTCGAGTAGTTTTGCAAGCCCACCCAGGTAGACCGGCCCACCCCACTCCACTCATGGAAGCTATACCAGATTGTCAGGGCAAAAGGATAAAGCACCAAGAGCGCGTAGAGACCGAAACCGGGAAGGAAATAAGGGAGGCCGTCGAACCAGCGGTCCCCAGGGTGCACACCTCTTTGCACCCTGAGTTTTTTGTTGGTAACAGGCTGATCGGCCTTTTGGCGCGTCACTGGCCTGCTAGATAGTCTTGATAGTTCTGATCGAGTCGTTCTAAAAACGCTTCGGGTGTCAACCGCTGCGCCATGAGTTCTTGCACGGCGGCGGTAAGCGTGTCGTACATGCTGGGTGTGGCCCAGTCCAGATAGTGCCCGATCGCGTCCGCCTCATTGACCTTATTCCAGACGGTGAGAACCTCACCCAACAGGCTGCTTTTGTCAATCGCGCCTTCTTTGACCGACATCGCTGGGAGAAACTCCGCCTGCACCCACAACTCGGCCGCACGCGGCGAAACCATCCAGTCGAGGTATTCAGCGGCCAGATCGGCGTCCTCAGCGTTTGAGGTAACTGAAAGAGGAATGCCGGTACCCCCGACGATCAGCGGCACACTGTCTTTTTCCGCAGCAAGCGGGGGTAGGGCAAAAAAGCCGATATTCGCATCATCCGGAAACTCCCCGGTAAGCCACGAGCCGGAGATGAGCATAGCTCCCTGCCCCTGGGCAAAGAGCGCCCAAGAATCGTCGTAACCGATCCCTTCGTAACCGGGTGTAAAGTAGCCTGCCTCTACCCAATCTACGAGGAGTTGAGCGGCTTTAAGATTACCTTCGCTCGTCCAGTCACCACCGCGACCGAAGATGAGACTATCGAGGTAGTCACGGTTTAGATAGAGTTGTTGTACTGCGCCGTAAAGGTGAATACCAGGCCAGCCGTCGAGACCGCCGTAGACGATGGGGGTCAACCCTGCTTCTTTAAGTGTTGCAAGCGTGTCTTGAAACGCCTCGAAAGTCTCCGGGACGCTGACGCCCGCCTGCTCAAACAGGTCTTTGTTGTAGTAGACGCCAATGATCTCGGCTTGTGGGGCGACACCGTAAAGCTGTCCTTCGCCGAAAGCACCCTCGGCCGACCACCGGTTCCGCGCCAGCAACCCCTTGGAAAAGGTGTCGGTCCAACCATATTGCTCAGCGTAGTCGTCGAGTGGCACGAGGAGGTTGGCCTTGACCATCTCGCCCATATCGGGCGCACCCTGGTTGACGTTGGCGACGCCCGGCCCTTCGCCAGAATCGACGGAGAGCCGCAGCGTCGTCTTTAGGTCGTCGAGCGGGCGGGCCGTGCGTTCAACCGTTAGACCCTGATGGCTCTCTTCGAACTCGCGGTTGAGCTGCTCGATAACCTCGTTTTCCGCACCCCGGTACCACTGATCCCAAACGGTAAGGGTCTGGGCAGTGGCGGTAGAGAGTAGCGCGGCAAGTAGCACGGATAAACCTTTAGAAGACACGATAAAACCCCTTTCGAGAAAACGTGAATACACCTTCTTGTAGAGAGACGGGCGGGGCGTTAGTCGCCCCGTTCGTCCTGATCTTCTCCGTCAACGATTATTCCTGCTCTGCGAGTGTGACCTTCGGCCAGACGTAGGGGACAGCTTGCTGCGCGCCGATAACCGACGCCCAACCCGTACGGCTCTCACCGACATTAGCCCCCGCGCGCGCGTCCACCTGATCGCCGTCATAAAGAAGCACATTAAAGCCCATTACGCTACCTGCTGAGGGTTGCGATGGCATGTCCTCCCAAGGGATAAGCAGCTCGAGAGCGTAACCGTCATCGAGCTTTTTTGAAGCAATCTGCATACCCGGTGCGGTCTTTTCAATCACCCCTTGGTTGGCGTCGGCGTCACGCTCACCTTTCGCCACGAAACCGTCCGTGGTGCACGGAAAGATACCGGTTTTGAAGGTGCTCGAGGTATTTTCGCTGGTGCCGGAGGGGTCGATGGTGACCTCTACCGAATCCGAGCGCCAATGAGCGCGAATATCGTCCGGAACGATGTTGCACACGACCGACTGATCGTGAACCCGTACGCCCAAATAGAGGTTTTGGTCGTCATAGGCCACACGGAACTGTCCACTGATGTCCGCGTTCCCTTCGGCTTCACCCTCCCACAGGTCGGCGGCAGAAATGTCGAATGCGGACAGCGACTGCATATCGGCGAGATCACCGTCGATGGTCGGTGGTGTACCTATCCGCTGAACGCTCAGCGTCGGCAACACGTAGAGGTCGGCTTCGTTGCTGCTTGTATAGTTGCCGCTCGCCACACTTACCGTACCCGTTGTGCTGGTCGAGCCTTTTCCTGCTGGTAAGGCAGCGGGCGAAACTGTGAGGTCGAGGGTCTTTTCGAGCGTCTCACCTGCAGGTACCCTGAAAGAACGGTCCCCTTCGACTTGAACACCTTTGGGCAGCCCAAACTCGAGTTGCCCCTGAGCTACCTCGGTACTTAGATTGGTGATTTCTACGGTAGCCTTGTTCGCTTTACCAACCGTTAACGGAAGGCGGGTCGGGAGCAGCGGGATCACCCATTCCGTATCCGTCTCGCGTGCAAAATTCCGGTAGTTGGCGATGTCGTAAAGCGGTTTGAAGGCAACTTCGACGGGCGCACTCACCTCGAGATAAGCCATGTTCTGACCACTGACGCTCCGGCCTGCCATCATCGCTGTGTAGTTTGCCTGAACCTGATGCTGGCCTAGCAAGTCGGCTTGGTCGGACACCGCGACGGTGTAGTTCGCCTCGACACTCGCTCCCGGTTTGACGGTCGCAAAAGTAGCCTCGCCTTGTTTTGAAACGCTCAAACCTTTTGGCAGACCCAGACTCAGCTCGAGGTTACTTAGCGGTTTACCGGTTTGGTTGGTGAACCTTACGGTAACTTTTGTCTCCTCGCCTACACCTACGCGGTAGCTTGCCGGTGTTACCAAAAGCCTTACGCCGGGTGGTGAATTGCCTGCGGCTGTGACTGCGCCAGCGAGAAGGTGCGTCTCGGGCTCCGCTACGGGAACACGCGACTTCACCAGGATAAATCCCTCAGGCTCTGGTTCCGTTACCGGAACTGTAAAATACTGGTCAAAGCCTTGCGAACGAAAATTTGCCAAAGCGAGGGACTTAAGGTCGGCGTAGGGCATATAGGCGCTGCGTGACCAGGTGTCGGTAGGGATCTCGAGCGTTACAGTGTCGCCGAAATTGTAGTAGTACAGTTTGAGCGGCTGCCAGGGTTCGATAAACTCTTCGCTTATCTGTTCAGGGCAAAAACTCACATCGTTCGCTCGGTCAAAAACAGTTGTCGCGGTCCGCGCCGACATCTGGTGATGCCCGTGAGTACCGGGGCCGGGCCACATCGTAACGATGACCTCAGGTCGGGTCATGCGAACGATCCGCGTGACGTCACAAACGTACTGATCCCCCCAAATTTCCTGAGCTTCCTCGGCAAAAAGCGTGTAGTAAAAATCGGTTTGTCCGGTAAAGTAATGCGAGTCAATCCCCACCATATGAAGAGAACGTCGCAGTTCCTCCGCGCGAACGATGCCTAGTGACGAACCGAGCTCTAAACCGGTAGCGTTACCGCCGCCTTCCCCTTGCGTTAGCGTAATCACGGTACCCTTAAAGCCCTCGTCCAAAACGTAACGCGCCATCGTCGCGGTCATCCCTGATTCGTCGTCTGGGTGTGCGCCGATGAACATAAAATCTACATCTACCAGATCGAGGCCGCTCTGCCCGCCGCTATAACTCCCTTCCGTTTGCGCCGAAGCTACAACGGAACCAGTGAGTAGTGTTGCTGCCACCACCTTGAAAAACGTTCTAAGGGTTGCCTTCACAAGAACCTCCAAAGGTCGTTTTAGGTTCAACCTGCCTTGAATAAAAACCGTTACAGGACCGCACAGCGCGCCTCTTTAGAGAGCCATCACTTCACCTCCTAATTCGGTCAGCGGTTCACTCTTTTGCAGTGCGATAGCGACAGCACCAAGCAAGCCCGCGTCGTCCCCGAGCTGCGAAATGGCAAGCTCGGGGACGATTGGGGATATGCGCCCTAAAGCGACCCGAAGCTCGGGTAAAAAAGGGGCACAACGCCTGCCGATGCTGCCGCCAAGGATGAGCTTGTCAGGATCAAGCAGTGTAGAAAGAGCTGTAAAAAGCCAGGTTAAATGTCTGGTAAACGCACGAATCGTACTCGAACCAGGCTCAACCCCTGCTTCGGCTTCGGCAAAAGCAGCTTGCGGGTCGCCGCTGCCACCGGCTTCTTGGTGGCTTCTCGACAACGCCGCGCCGCAGAGTATGTCTTCAAACGTTGCACGCTGGTTGACCGATATAGGAAAGTAGCCAAATTCTCCTGCACGGCCCTTCGAACCTTCAAACAGCTCACCCCCCAGAACAAGGCCGAACCCAAGACCTGTACCGATACCGATAAAGGTAAAAGTATCGGTATCCCGGCCTGCACCTTGCGCTTTCTCACCTAACGCAGCTAGGTTGACATCGTTGTAAAACGATAGTGGAACAGCCAGTTCGTTTTCTAAGTGCTTTGTAAGTCCTGGGGTTTCAAGAATGGGCAAATTAGGGGCGTAGCCTATTGCCCTGGTTTTTGGATTGACTACGCCGGGTGTACCAATACCTACGTGGCGCAGCTTCTCTTGAGCTACTTTCGCTTCATCACATAACGCTTGTTGCAACCTTTTTAGCTGGTCAATAAAGGCAGCTTCATCACTCTGGTCAGTGCGTTCACGGCGTACCGCCAACACCTTGCCCTGCAGGTCGGCCAGCGCTACGCGTGCTAACGTTCCCCCGATATCCATACCGATCACAAAACCTGCCTGCGCATTAAACTCAACCAAAACTGCGCGCCGTCCCCCGTCGCTTTCAGCCAACCCCAGCTCACGAATCAGCCCAGCAGTGAGCAAGTTGTGGACGACGCTGGAAATCGTTGGTTTACTTGCCCCGGTTTGACGCGCAAGTTCCGCTCGAGAAATCGGGCCGGTATTGCGGATGAGTTGTATAACACGCTGGGGTAGCACACTGGTGCCCCTTCGGTCGGCTTTGTTAAATGCTTTAACGAACTTGTAAAATGCATTGTAGCAGAATAGCGGCTCTATTACAAGTTCTCTGACGGCGCTTTAGAGCAAGAATGGTGTAAGTTCATGTACGGAAGATCGGCATCAAACCCAGTCGGTGCCGATCAAGCTGATGCGGTGCACGCGCTGAATAGACCAAGTGCGAAAGTCATGAGCTGAGACCAAGCTCAAAGTTGTAGATACCAGCGATGAGATTAAAACGTAAGCCGAAACGTCTGCGACGGCAACGGCAGCGTTCACTGAGGATACGAAACACCTTAAGTTTAGCGTTGACGTGTTCGATGCTCAGACGTAACTCGCTTAGGGCTTTGTTGTACCGCTTTTCGCAAGGTTTTAATCCCTAGCCTCTGCGACGTTTATGTGGCACTTCGGTGTGGCGGTGAAGTTTCTGCAACCCCTGATAACCTGAATCAGCTAGCCAGAATGCGTTTTGTGATAGCGGTGGTTTACTGGCCTTAAAGAGTTTGAATGCGTCTTGCCCTTACCGTAGTAAGTACCTATCTGTTTAGTTTGCCAGTCCAGCACCACTTGAGCTTTTGACGTATGGCATTTTTTCTTTCTACGTCTTGGGCAAAACGGCACCTTCCGGGCCTGCCCGCTGTAGTAACGCCGTTGTTTTTTGGAATTGGCAGGGGTTCCGCTATCTGCTGAACGAGTGCTTCCTGAACGCAGCTAAAGTAGTGTTGGTGTAAGACAATTTGATCACTCATCACGCCAGCAGCCTTTATCAAACCCTCCCGACGAAGCAGCGCGTTTGGTACAGTTTTACAAAAGCTTGAAAGCCACTACACACCGGTACACGGTTCGTGGTTGAATATGCGGGCAGGTCCGGAAGGCCGACCGAAATAGAACTCTCAGTTCTGGTGAAGCAGTGTTTGGCTGACCATGTAACCTCTGTAGACGCTCTTACACAAAACGTTCACGTCTGGACAGCTCAGCGTAATGACCGCAAAAATATGGTGGACTGGCGTTTCACTACCGATGATGCTCGCAGCAAACTCAAAAGACTTTATCCCTCTGTTCTACCTGGTTAGTGTACTAGTACAGGTTCAAGCGGACAGAATTGGGTAAAGGCGTTTGAGCTTAACTCGGGCGTCGGTGGTGGAGAAGTGCCAGTCGATTTTGACAGCCCGCTCGCGGCGTTCCTGAAGCCAGTGTGTTACC
>JAABUN010004656.1_pt1 | contig 18252 bp, 17 predicted proteins | sample 5559311 | NCBI WGS metagenome assembly JAABUN01 (sample SAMN10711877, study PRJNA513370) | rock metagenome | isolation source: Antarctica rocks | place: Antarctica: Victoria Land, Siegfried Peak sud | reverse complement strand
GGGAAGCTGGCCTCCACCTCGCGGTCCAGCTTGGAGGGAGTCGACGAAGGGTCGTCGTGGTCGACATAGTTGCGCAGGTCAGCGCGGAACTGCTCCTTGGCCTGCGACACAGAGATGCGGTCCTGCGGACGCTTGGGCCCGGCGATCGAGGGCACGACTGTGGACAGGTCCAGCTCGAGCCGCTCGCTGTAGCGCGCCTCCTGCGTCTCGCCGTCGGCCAGCCACATCCCCTGCTCCTTGGCGTAGGCCTCGACCAGGTCGACCTGCTCCGCCGAGCGTCCGGTCAGCCGCAGATAGTCCAGGGTCACCTCGTCGATCGGGAAGATCGCACAGGTAGAGCCGAACTCCGGGCTCATGTTGCCGATGGTGGCCCGGTTGGCCAGCGGCACGGCGGAGACGCCCTGTCCGTAGAACTCGACAAACTTGCCGACCACGCCGTGCTCGCGCAGCATCTCGGTGATCGTGAGCACGACGTCGGTAGCCGTTGCACCGGCCGGGATCGAGCCGCTCAGCTTGAAGCCGACCACTCTCGGGATCAGCATCGAGACCGGCTGGCCCAGCATGGCCGCCTCCGCCTCGATTCCGCCGACTCCCCAGCCGAGCACGCCCATACCGTTGACCATCGTGGTGTGGCTGTCGGTGCCGACGCAGGTGTCGGGGTATGCGGCCAGTGTTCCGGCGTCGCCGCCATTCTGATCACGAAGCTCCCGGGTCATCACGGAGCGGGCCAGGTGCTCGATGTTGACCTGGTGCACGATGCCGGTGCCGGGCGGCACGACCTTGAAGTCCTCGAACGCCTTCTGGCCCCAGCGCAGGAACTGGTAGCGCTCGCCGTTGCGCTGGTACTCGATCTCGACGTTGCGCTCGAACGCGTCCGGCCGGCCGAAGACGTCGATGATTACGGAGTGGTCGATGACCAGCTCGGTAGGCACCAGCGGGTTGATCTTGCCCGGGTCCCCCTGCAGGTCGGCCATCGCCTCGCGCATCGTGGCCAGGTCGACGATGCACGGCACCCCGGTGAAGTCCTGCATGATCACCCGCGCCGGGGTGAACTGGATCTCGGTATCCGGCTCGGCGTCGGCATCCCAGCCGGCCAGCGCCCGGATGTGCTCGGCGGTGACGTTGGCACCGTCCTCGGTGCGCAGAAGATTCTCCAGCAGCACCTTCAACGAGTAGGGCAGGTCAGCGGCCGCCTCCAGCCCGTCGATCCCGGTGAGGCGATAGATCTGATAGCTCGCGTCACCGACCTCCAGGGTCCCCTTGGCTCCGAAACTGTCGGTCGTCTGGCTCATCAGCGAGTCCTTTTCGGGTAGGTCTGGCACGTCGTACCACTCAGTTTATCTTGACATCAAGATAATTTTATCTCGGTGGCGCGCTCGGCTCACCGCCGGTCACGACTCAGTCTGTCGCACCGGCTCGAACACGGCCACACACTCCACGTGGTGCGTCATCGGGAAGGCGTCGAGCACCCGCAGCCGCTTCAGCAGCCACCCCGACTGCGCCAGGTATGCCGAGTCGCGGGCTAGCGAGGCGGGGTCGCAGGCGACATAGGCGATCGCTCGCGGTTGACACGCCAGCACCCCCTCCAGCACCCGCCGCCCGGCGCCGATGCGCGGCGGGTCGAGCACCACCAGGTCATGGTGGCGCCCGGCTCGAGCCAGTCGGTGCACGGCCTGGTCGACCCGGTCTCGTTGCACCGTGGCCTGCGGCCAGTGCCGCAGGTTGTCGGCGGCGAGCTGCACCGCCACCCGGTCCCCCTCCACCGCGACGACGCGACCCTGCGGCCCGACGCGCTCGGCGAGCGCGGCAGCGAACAACCCGACCCCGGCATACAGGTCCAGGGCGCTCTCCCCCGCTCGAGGCTGCAGCCCGTCGAGCACGAGCGAGACGAACAGCTCGGCCGCGCCGGGGTGCACCTGCCAGAAGCCTCGAGCGCTGACGCCGAACTCCACGATGTCGTCCTCGCCCGCGATCTGGACGGGCTCGATGACGGTGGGGACCGACGACCCCGGCGGGACCGGCACCCGCACGGTCACGACCGGCCCGGTGCCGGGCGCGACGACGTCCAGCGCCTCGGCGCCTGCGTGCTGGGTGCCCAGCGCCCCACTGCCGATAACCCGACGGTCCGCGATCAGGCAGTCGTCGACCGGCACGATCTCGCGGGAGCGATGCCGGCGCAGTCCCGGTCGACCTGTGTCGTCGACAGCGAACTCGACCCGGGTGCGCCAGCCCAGCCCGTCCACGTCACCGGGCACCGGCTCGCACACCACCTGCACCCCCAGCACCTCGCTCAGGTCCGTGCCGGCCAGCCGGGCGAACTGCTCGACGACCACGCCCGCCTTGAGGACGCGCTGCTCAGCGAGGTCCACGTGCTGGAAGTCGCAGCCCCCACACCGGCCCGGACCAGACCACGGACACGGGGGTGGCACCCGCCCCGGTGCGGGCCGCAGCACCTGCACGGCATCGGCACGCAGGAAGCGTCCGCCCTTGCCCGACCCGGTGATCTGCGCGACGACCCGCTCGCCCGGCAGCGTATGCCGCACGAAGACGACGCGTCCGGCATACCGAGCGACGCAGTGCCCGCCATGCGCAAGTCGCTCGACGTCCAGCTCGACCCGGTCCCCCGGCCCGAGCGCGGCGGCGTCTCCCTGCGCCGGCGCAGCCGGCACGGTCGACTCACTCGGCATGACCGGCTTGGACCGGTGCCGCACCTCCTTCGGCCCCCTGCTCCACCGAGGAGCCCTGCCACGGCACCGTCGCGACCACAACGCCCTTGGTCTGCATCAGCTCTCGGCGCAGTCGGTCCTGCTCCCGGTCGCGGAACCAGCTCACCACCCGGTGCGCGGAGACGAACTCGGGCAGATAGACCATGACGATGTCGCGCGGCCGGTCCCGGCGCAGCCGGCGCACGTAGTCGACAAACGGCCGCACCGTCTCCCGGTAGGGCGACTCCAGGAAGCGCAGCGCCACCGGCATGTTGAGCTGGGCCCAGTCCGCTCGCAGCGCTTCGCTCCGCTCCGCGGCCAGGTCGACGTGCACCGCCTCGATCGCGTGCGGCCTGGTCGCCCGGGCGTAGGCGATGGCCTGCAGGGTGGGCCGGTCCAGGCGCTCGACGTGGACCAGCACGGAGACCCGGGAGGGCACGGGTTGCAGTGCCTCCCCCTCGGGCAGAGCCGTCTCCTGCGCGATATCACGGTGCATCCGATAGACCACGGTCATCACCATCCAGATCGTTGCGATTCCGAGCAGGGCCAGACCGGCCCCCTGAGTGAAGCGAGTGACGATCACGACGACCAGCACCGTCGCGGAGACAGCGGCACCCACGATGTTGATCGCCCGGCTGCGCAGCTTGCCCCGGCGGGCCCAGACACCCAGCTCCAGGCGCAGCTGTGAGTTCCAGTGCCGCACCATGCCGATCTGGCTGAGGGTGAACGAGATGAACACCCCCACCAGGTACATCTGGATCAGCTCGGTCACGGTGGCCTGGTAGATCAGCACCAGCGCCAGCGACGCGGCCGCCAGCAGCAGGATGCCGTTGGAGTAGGCCAGCCGCAGCCCTCGGCTGTGCAGCACACTGGGCAGGAAGCCGTCCCGGGACAACCGTGAGGTCAGCTGGGGGAAGCCGTTGAAGGCTGTGTTGGCGGCCACCACGAGCATCACGCCGGTGGTGATGGAGACCAGCAGTACCCCCAGGCTCTCCGGGCCGAAGACCACCTTGGCCAGCTGGCCAAGCACGGTGTCCTGCACGAAGTCGGGACCCACCGGGTCCCCCTCGAACCGCAGCTGCTCCTGCGGGTCGACGGCCATCTGGATGCCGGAGGCCCGCACCAGCGTGATCACGCTGAGCAGGATGGTGATCGAGATCGCAGCCATGACCAGCAGCACGGTGGCAGCGTTGCGGCTCTTGGGCCGCTGTAGCGCCGGTACGCCGTTGGCCACCCCCTGCACCCCGGTCAGCGCCACGGTGCCGGAGGCGAAGGCCCGCAGGATCAGCACCCCCAGGCCGAGGGTGGTCAGGGACTCATAGCCGGGTGCGGGGAACAGCTGGTAGCGGGCGCTCTCGGCGCGAGCGAGGCCGTCCGTGGCCCACTGCACCATGCCGAGACCGATCATCAGGGCCATCGCACCCAAGAAGGCGTAGACCGGCACAGCCAGGGCCCGCCCGGACTCGCGCACCCCGCGCAGGTTGAGCAGGGTCAACAGGGCGACCAGCCCGGCGGCCACGGCGGCCTCGTAGCCGCGCAGGAACTCCAGTGCGGAGGCGGCGTTCTGCACCCCCGCCGAGACCGACACCGCGACGGTGAGCACGTAGTCGGCCATCAACGCGGCGCCCACCCCGAGGCCGGCGGTGGGGCCGATGTTGACCGAGGCCACCTCGTAGTCGCCGCCCCCTGTGGGATAGGCGTGCACGTTCTGCCGGTAGGAGGTGACGATGATCGCCATCACCACACAGACTGCCAGGGTGACCTCCCAGGACTGGTAGAACACCGCGGCGCCACCGGCCAGCGCGAGGGTCAGCACGATCTCGTCGGGGGCATAGGCGACCGAGGAGAGAGCGTCGCTGGCGAACACCGGCATACCCAGGCGCTTGGGCAGCAGAGTTTCGCTCAACCGGTCGCTGCGCAGGGCGCGGCCGATGAAGACACGCTCGAACAACCGCCTCGAAAGAGCCATAGGGTGCCGATTCTAGGAGCGGCACGCTAGCGTCGGCACGTGCACTTCGTGATCATGGGCTGCGGGCGGGTCGGCGCCACGCTCGCGACGAGCCTGGAAGCCCGGGGTCATGACGTGGCCGTGATCGACCAGGACCCGGTCGCGTTCCGGCGACTGTCCAAGGACTTCGGGGGCCACCGGGTCAAGGGTGTGGGCTTCGACCGTGACGTGATGCGACGCGCCGGCGTCGAGAAGGCCTACGCCTTCGCCGCGGTCAGCAGTGGTGACAACTCCAACATCATCGCGGCCCGAGTCGCGCGCGAGACGTTCGGGGTCAAGCGGGTCGTGGCCCGCATCTACGACCCCGGGCGCGCCGAGATCTTCGAGCGGCTCGGCATACCGACGGTGGCGACCGTGCGCTGGGCTGCCGACCAGACGCTGCACCACCTGTTGCCCCAGGGAGCGACCCCGGACTACTTCGACCCCACCGGCAAGCTGGTGCTCACCCAGATCCATCTGCACGACGGTTGGATCGGGCGGCGGCTGAGCGAGATCGAGGAATTCACGGCCGGCCGGATCGCGTTCGTGACCCGGCGTGGCGACGCCCAGGTGCCAACGACCTCGACGGTCTACCAGGACGGCGACGAGGTCCATCTCGTGGTCGAACGGGAGCAAGCGGCTGAGCTGGAGCACCGACTCGACGCGCCACCCCCACAGGACTAGGCAGCAGGAGGAACCGTGCGTGTCGCCGTCATCGGGGCCGGGAGCGTCGGGCGCTCCATCGCCCGCGAGCTCATTCACAACGACCACGACGTGCTGCTCATCGACGCCGAGTCTGACGACGAGCGCACCGCGCGGGTGCCGGCCGCCGAGTGGCTGCGCGGCGATGCGTGCGAGCTGAGCACGCTGACCCAGGCCGGGCTGGAGACCTACGACCACGTGGTCTGCGCGACCGGCGACGACAAGGTCAACCTCGTGGTGTCCTTCTTGGCCAAGACCGAGTTCGCGGTCAACCGCACCGTGGCCCGGGTCAACAACCCGCGCAACGAGTGGTTGTTCACCGACGCCTGGGGGGTCGATGTGGCTGTGTCCACACCCCGGCTGATGACCGCCCTGGTGGAGGAGGCGGTGGCCGTGGGCGACCTGGTCCGGCTGTTCGAGTTCCAACAGGGCAACGTCCACATGGTCGAGCTGACGATGCCTGACTCCAGCCCCCACATCGGGCACCGGGTCGGCGACGTGCCGCTGCCGCCGGACACCACGATGGTCACCATTCTGCGTGACGGTCAGGCTCTCATCCCGTTGCCGGATGAGCTGCTCGAGATCGGCGACGAGGTGCTCTTCATGTGCCCGCCGGAGGCCGAGGGCAAACTGGCGCTGACGCTCAACCCGGACGCACACCGCCGCGACTTCGCCGAGGAGGACGACTGAGCCTGCGGCCGCTACTGCTGCGGGCGCTGCTCCTGCACCGGGGTGCGACCGGTGGTCAGGATGACCCCCATGACCAGCACCGCCACCAGGTATGCCGGCCAGCCCAGTGCGATCTTGGCCACCCCCAGCCAGGCCACCTCCTGCGCGAGGTAGAGCGGCAGCATGATCGCGAGCCGGATCGCGAACAGCGCCGCCAGCACCCAGGTCAGCTTGCTGCACACCCGCACCAGCGGCCGGTCGCGGCGCCACGCGGTCGGGTGCTCGGCGTAACCGGGGTCGGCTGCTGCGACCAGGAAGCCGACCATCGGCCACCGGGTCAGGATCGAGACGACGGACAGCACGCCATACCCGGCGCTGGCCAGGATGCCGGGCAGGAAGGCGTCCTCGGCGTTGCCGCTGCGCAGGGCGAAGAACGCCGCGAGGCCGATGCCGACCAGCGACGACAGCACGTAGCGCAGCGACCCCCCGATCGCGAGGCGGACACCGACCAGGATGAGGGTGACCGCAGCCGCCGCCAGCAGCGCCGCGCGCACATCGTCGCGCCACAGCCACACGACGACGAAGACCACCGTCGGCAACGCGGTCTCGATCGAGCCGTACCACCCACCGAGCAGCTCGGACAACCGGGTCCGGATGACCGTCTCGACCGTCTGCGCCGCCCTGACCTCCGGTTCGGGGTCGGGCTCAGGCATGGGCGGGCAACAGGTCGTATCCGGGGTTGTACATCACGAGACGGTCATCGGCGACAGCGACCCGACCGCTGACCGTGAGATAGGCACCGGTCTCGATGCCGGTGATCGAGCTGCGCCCCAGCCACACCAGCTCGACGAAGCCCGTGCCGTCGTAGAGCTCGACCCGCAGCTCGGGGCGAGCACCCTTCGGGGGGACGGCCAGACTGTGCACGGTCCCCGTGACCTGGACCCGGCGGCCCTGGGTCAGCTTGCCGATCCGCTCGCACCCCGGCCGAGCGCACTCGAGCGACAGATCCGCGGCCTCGACCTCCGCCTGGTCCTGCCCCACCCGTGCGCGCAGCCGGCTGACCAGGCTCACGGCGCTTCTCCGGTCGGTGCCTCGCCCGCCTTGCGGGCGGCCGCCTCAGCCACCTGCGGGGGCGGCTGTAGCGCGAGCAGCTCACGGGGCGGGCGCGGCTCGTCGCCGCGGTCGACCACGAGGTCACGGATGAAGACCCGGACCGCACTCATCGCTTCGTCGTCCGTGGCGGCCGGACCGTTGACCACGACGCGCAGGAACCACCGGGGACCGTCCACCCCGAGGAAGCGAGCCGGTTGGTAGACGACCCGGCCGTCCGCGGCACGACCCGGCATCCGGGTCTGCAGCTCGGGGCCGAAGAGACCCTGGACGGTCTCGGCGGACCCGCCGGACTTCACGATCCCCTCGATCAGTGCCAGCCGAATCTCGTTCCATATCCCAGCGGAGCGCGGCGCTGCGAACGCCTGCAGCTGCACCTTGTCGGGGCCCAGCACACAGGTCGCACCGACCATGCGTGAGCTGCCCTGCTCCACGTCCAACCGCAGCTCCATACCCCCTTGAGCCGGGACCCGCAGCGTCCCCAGGTCCAGGCGCAGGCCCAGCTCAGGGCGCTCGGCGATGTCGAACGGACCGTCGACGGAGCGCTCCCAGTCGCGGTCGACCCCAGGCTCCCCCTGTGGAACGACAGGCGCCTCGAGGTCGGTCGGGTCGGGAGTCGCGTGTTTGCGCTTGCCAAAGATGGCCACGGTGGTTCTCAGTCCTCGTTCGTCTGGTCGGTGCTGACGGGTCGGGTGGCGACTCCGAAGCCCCCTGAGTCACCGTGCCCCCAAGTGCCGCGGTGGCTGCCGGGCAGCCGCTGCACGGTCGTGAAGGAGACGGAGCAGACCGGCTGGACCACGAGCTGGGCGATCCGGTCCCCCCGGGTAATGGCGAAGGCCTCGTGGGGGTCGGTGTTGAGCAAGCACACTCGGATCTCCCCGCGATATCCGGCGTCGAGCGTGCCCGGAGCGTTCAGGACCGTAATGCCATGCCGGGCGGCCAACCCGGACCGTGGGTGCACGAACCCCGCATAGCCGTCCGGGAGCGCCACGGCGACCCCGGTGCCGACCAGGGCTCGTTGGCCCGGCCCCAGGTCGATGTCCTCCCGCGAGTGCAGGTCCAGACCGGCATCACCGGGATGGGCGCGCGCCGGCACGGGCAGCCCCTCGTCCAGCCGGTGCAGCAGGACCGGCACGTCCTCAGTGCTCACGACGGCGGCCCATCGTGGCCCTGGCCCGCCGGGCTCAGGCCGCGCACTCGGTGCAGACCGGCATTCCGGCGACCTCGCCGGCGAGCTGGCTGCGGTGATGCACCAGGAAGCACTTCGAGCAGGTGAACTCATCGGCCTGGCGCGGCAGCACCCGGACCGACAGCTCCTCACCAGACAGGTCGGCGCCCGGGAGCTCGAAGCCCTCCGCATGCTCGGTCTCGTCGACGTCGACGTTGCCGGTGCTCTTGTCGGCTCGTCTGGCCTTCAGCTCCTCGAGGGAGTCCTCGTTGATGTCGTCCTCGGTCTTCCGAGGAGCGTCGTAGTCGGTTGCCATGACCCTTCCTTGTCCTTCATTCTGGTAGCTACCCCTGGCAGCTGTGCCGTGTAGTGGGTGGACGGTGTGTACCGTCCACTGGTCGTTGGCCTGTGAACGTCGAGCACGTGCGTTTTGTGCCCAGCCTTCGCCTGCATGCAATGCAGGCTGCGCGGGGATTGTGCCTCATCGCGGCACACATTGCGAGACCACCCTCGTGCTGGCCCGCCTGGGCACCTCAACCGTGCAGGCGCGACAGCATCTCATGCAGGTCGCCGTGCAGCCCCGGGGAGGCGGCCAGGACCATCCGTTCGGACGGCACGGCGTCCAGGCCGGAGACGACTCCGCCGGCCTCGGTGACGACCAGCGCGCCTGCCGCCATGTCCCACGGGTGCAGTCCGCGCTCGTAGTAGCCGTCGAGACGACCTGCCCCCACATGGCACAGGTCGAGGGCAGCGGAGCCGCTGCGGCGCAGGTCGCGAATCCTGGTCAACACCTCGGCCGCCACCGCGCCCTGAGTCCTGCGGGCGTCGAGGTCATAGCTGAACCCGGTGCCGACCAGGGCTCGGCTCAGCGTGGGGTGGCCACCGTCGACGGTGGATCCCAAGGGGCCCAGGGCTCGACCCGAGGTGTATGCCGACGCACCCGGTCGCACGGGCCGGTCCACCCGGGCCCCGCCCCCGGCCCGGGCGTGGAAGACCTCGTCCACGGCGGGGTTGTGCACGGCTCCCGCGACGGGCGACCACGAGCCCGGGGTGGTCGGATCGCCCACGACGACAGCCACGGACACGGCATACGCCGGGTAGTCGTAGAGGTAGTTGACCGTGCCGTCGATCGGGTCCAGGACCCAGGTCAGCCCGCTGACTCCCGCCGTCAGCCCTTCCTCCTCGCCGAGGACGGCGTCGTCGGGGCGCTGCCGGGCCAGCTCCGCGCGCAACAGGGTCTCGCACCGGGTGTCCATCTCGGTGACCACGTCGAGCTCGGTGGTCTTGGTGTGTGAGACCCCCAGCAGGGCCGGCCGCTCGTCGCGGACGAAGCGGCCGGCGACGGTCGCCAGCGTTACTGACAGCTCCTCCAGCGCGACCAGCTCGGACTCCAGGTCACCCCCGAGTCTCCCGACGGGGAGGTCGAGAGGTTCAGGGCGCGGCCGCATCCGGCTCAGTCCATCCCGCACAGAGCGGGCTTGTCCGCCCGCAGGTTCGGGCAGCAGCCGGGACGGCAGGTCGAGGGTCGGGGCTGCGGCACCGGCCACGCGGGATGCTCGACGTCGTCGCCGCGCGCCTCGCCGGCGCGCTCCAGCACCAGGTCGATGAGTCCGCTGACGAACTCCGGGTCGACGCCGACCGTCGGGACCCGAACCATCTCCAGGCCGAGCTGGTCGGCGCTCTCGCGAGCCTCGGTGTCCAGGTCGAAGGCCACCTCCATGTGGTCGGACACGAAGCCGATGGGGGCCAGCACCACCTGGGTGACCCCCTCGGCGTGCACGGCGCGAAGGTGGTCGTTGACGTCCGGCTCCAACCAGGGAGAGGACGGCGCTCCGGAGCGGGAGCAGTAGGCCAGGTCGGCCCGCACCTGCGCGTCGACCGTGACCGAGACCTCCTCGGCGATGGCGTCGGTCAGTGCCTGGTGCTGGACGCTATAGAGGTTGCCCTCCTCATCGCCTGGCCCGGACGTGTCGTCCATCGGCTGCGGGATCGAGTGCGTGACACAGACGATGCGCGGGGTCTGGCCGGTGCGAGTCATGACCTCGCGCACCGCCTCGGTCACCAGGCGCACGTTGACGGCCGAAAAACCGGGGTGGTTCCAGTACGGCCGGATCTTGTCGACATGCACCGTGCGGTCCTCCTGACGCAGCTCCTCGAGCGCTTGGGCCAGGTCCTCGCGGTACTGCCGGCACGAGCTGTAGCAGGAGTAGGCGCTCGTGGTCACCGCCACCACCGATGTCATCCCGGCCTCGTCAGCCTGCCTGAGGGTGTCGGTCACAAACGGTGCGGAGTTGCGGTTGCCCCACAGCACGGGCGTCCCGATGCCGCGCCGGTCCAGCTCCGCACGCAACGCCTCGAGCAGCGCGCGGTTCTGGTCGTTGATCGGGCTGCGGCCGCCGAAGTGGTTGTAGTGCTCGCCGACCTCGGCGAGCCGCTCGTCGGGTATCCCCCGGCCGGCGGTGACCCGCCGCAGGAACGGCATGACCTCCTCGGGAGCCTCCGGACCGCCGAACGAGACGAGCACGATCGCGTCGTAGGGGGAGGTCTCGTCGGTGCGGTCCAGCTCGCCGACGGGGTCCAGCACCGGTCCGGTGGGGTCGATCGGCACGGCAGGGTCGATCGGCACGGCAGGGTCGAGGGGCTCGACCGGGTCGGCGGGCGGCAAGGTCATCGAAGGTCTCCTGTGCGCAGCGCGATCGGGGCATTGAGGTCGAGGATCACCGCGACCATCCGGATCAGGAAGACCAGCATGACGCAGCCCCACACGGTCGCCGCACCCAGGTGGCCCAGTTCGAAGGCGATGACCACGAGGGCGGCTCCGATCAGGGCGGGCACGGCATACAGCTCGCGGCGCAGCAGCTCAGGCACCTGACCGGCGAGCAGGTCGCGCAGCACCCCACCCCCGGTGGCGGCGATGACCCCGATCAGGATCGCGGCAAGCGGGGAGGCGCTGAACGAGACCGCCTTGAGGGCACCACCCACAGAGAAGACCGCGAGACCCGCGGCGTCCAGGGTGCGCACGGACCGGGTGATCAGCCCCAGCCTCAGCCGACGCCGCGAGGAGCGCAGCTCGGTCAGCCTCGGGTGCACACAGAAGATGAGCAGCCCCGCGCTCAGTGCCGTGCCCAGCAGCCGCCAGTCACTCAGGCCCAGCGGCGGCAGGTCACCGAGGAAGACGTCACGCAGAATGCCACCCCCGAGCCCCGCAACCCACGCGAGGACGACCACACCCACCAGGTCCAACCCCCGGCGGACCGCGACCAGCGCTCCGGAGAGGGCGAAGACGAACACGCCGATGATGTCGAGCGCGAGTTGCAGGTCTGCACTGGGGGACACCATGGTGTAGGCAAAGGTACCCGGCCGCGCACGCTTCCCGGCGTGGCCTGCGCCGACGTGACCTGCGTCATGACACAGTCGGAGGTGCGGCCGGCACGGCCCGCATCGCGTGAGGGAGAGTGGCATGGAGGAGTTGCGGTTCACCGGGCTGCACGAGGACGGCACCCACCTGGTCGTGACCGACGAGCGCGGGGCCGAGTTTGCGGTGCCCCTCGATGACCGGCTGCAGGCGGCACTGCGCCGTCAGCGGGCCGACACCGGCCGCGCTGCTGCCCCGATCACCCCCCGGCAGGTCCAGTCGATGATCCGGGCCGGGGACAGCTCCGAGGAGATCTCCGAGCGGACTGGTTGGGACGCGGAGCGGGTGCAACGCTACGAGGGTCCGATCCTCGCTGAGCGTGAGCACGTCGCCCGGTTGGCCCGGAGCGCGCATGTCCGCACGCACGACCGCACCGCTCCACCGCCGACCCTGGAGTCGCGGGTGGAGCAGCGCTTGGCCGCGCGTGGTGTCGATCTGGACCGCGTCCGGTGGGACTCCACCCGCCCCGAGGGAGGCCAGTGGGGTGTGGTGGTGACCTTTGTGGCGGGCCATCGCAGCCGGCAGGCATCCTGGCGCTTCGACCCGCCTGCGCGCTCGCTGGATGCCCTCGACGACGAGGCCCGGTGGCTGAGTGAGGACGAGCAGTCACTGCCGCGGGACGTGACGGCCGAGACCGTCTTCGGCGGGGCGGGCGAGACGTCGGACGACCTGATGAGCTCGATGCGCGAGCGCAGCCGCAAGCGCGGGCGCAGCCGCCGCCCCCGTCCCGGCCGGGAGGGCGAGAGTGGGCCTGCCGTGCAGGACGTCCAGATGCCGCAGCTGGGCAGCGGGCAGATCGAGACCGTGCCCACCCAGGACGGGGACAGCACCTCCCCGGTGTCGGTGCCCGGTGGTCAAGCCGTCCCGGACGAGGCGCTGCCGTTGGAGGATTTCCCGTACGACCCGGAGACGATGGGGCTACCGCCCTCGGCGCACGGCCACGCCGAGCCAGCGGACGACGGTCCTCGGGAGGCGACTCTGGAGGACTTCTTCGGTGACTTCGTCCACGGGAACGGGGATGACGAGGACGTGGGCGATGAGGACATGGATGAGGAGAACGGCCAGGACGAGGACGTCGACGCCGAGGGAGCAGACGACGACATCGAGAAGCAGCTCGCCTCCGCGGCCCCTCCGACCACAGCGTCCGAGGACGCCGGCTACGCCGGGGCCCAGACCGCGCCGGCGCCCGCCGCTGAGGCGGATACCCCAAGCGATGACGACGAGTCGGCGTCCGCACGTCGTCGCCGGCCGAGTGTGCCGAGCTGGGACGACATCATGTTCGGCGCTCGCGACCGCGGCCGCGGCCGGGCCGGGGGCTGACCCCCCGGCTGCGCGAACCGACCAGGACCCACACCAAGAAGCCGCACAGCAGCCCCGCCACGACCCCCATGCCGACGGTCGCGTCGGTGGGCAGCAGCACCCCGAGTCCTCCGCCGATCACCCAGGACACTTGGATCAAGGTCTCCGAGCGCCCGAACACGCTGGTGCGCCGCTGCTCGCTGACACCCTGTTGGATCGTCGCGTCGAGGGCGAACTTGCCGAGCTGCTGACAGGTGCCTGCGACCAGGCTCAGCAGCACCAGGGTGAGCATCCCGAAGCGGAAGGCTGCGAGGACTGCGAAGATCACGTTGACCAGCAACGTGATCGTGACCAGCGCAATGGGGTCGACCTCTCGGATCCGGGCACCGAGGATCGTGCCTAGGGTGGCGCCCAGGCCGACGGCGGCGACGACGACGCCGATGAGCACGGTGAAGCCGTAGTCCCACCCCGGGGGCGGGTCGGTGCGCAGCAAGAAGGCTATGAAGATCGTCAAAAATCCTGACAGCATGCGCAACGCGGCGTTGGCCCGCAGCGCGACGACCACCTCCGGTGGCACCGAGCGTCGACGTCCGGCGCCTGCGTACTGGGTGATGGGCACCTCCTGCTCCCCCCGGGTCGAGTCCACCCGGGCGGGCAGCTGGATGGCGAGCACCGTGGCCACGGCGAAGACCAGGAAGCCGAAGCGCAGCGCCCAGTCGGCACCGAGCTGAGCCGCCCCGGCGGCCACCGGCACGGCGAGCGCTGCCCCCACCACCCCGGACATGGAGATGCGCCCGTTGGCCGACGTCAGCGACATCCCCTCGGGCAGCAGCCGGGGTATGGCGGTCGAGCGAGTGACGTTGTAGGCCTTGGAGGAGATCAAGATGGCCAGCGCGGCCGGGAACTGCCACCAGGACTTCTCGTCGATGGTCGAGGCCAGCGTCAGACACAGCACGGCGCGCAGCGCGGTGGTCGAGCCGATCGCCCACCTGCGTCCGTGCCGGAACCGGTCCAGCAGCGGGCCCACGAAGGGCGCGATGACACTGAAGGGCAACAGCGTCAGCAGCAGGAACAGCGCCACCTGCCCGCGCGCCTCACCGGCCGGGACGGTGAAGAACAGCGACCCGGCCAAGGCGATGGCCACCACTGCGTCGCCGCCGTTGTGCAGGGCGTGCACCTCCATCAGCCGGTTCAGCCCGGTGACCCCCGCGCCGCCCGAGCGGCTGGCCCGTTGCGCTGCCCGCACCGTGGCGATGCCGGCATGGGCGGTGCCCGATCCAGCGGCCCGTGCTCCCCGGCCGAGCGAGCCACCCACTCGTGCCGCACGCGAGGTGCGGGGGCGCGCCGAGGCGCCGGAGATGGGCGTGCCGTGCCCATCTGTGCTGGGGAAGGTCGGGTCCATCGGGCTCACCGCAGTCGGGGCAGCGGACACAGATCGAGGTCGAACGGCAGGACATCGGGCGACACGGACTGTGCCGAGGCGGCGTGAGCGGTCATCCGTCGCATGAAGTGCCGACGACAGAGCACTTCGTACTCCACAGCACTGCTCGATGTGTCGTCGTCGACGACAGCCCCGGCCTCACCCACGTCACCGACCACGACCTGCTCCCCCTGCACCACCATCACCCCACCGACGGTGCGGGCATTGTGGGTGGCGCGCCGCCCGCACCAGCACAACGCCTCGACCTGCAGCACGCTGGTGCGGTCGGCCAGCTCGATCAGGCGGCGGGAGCCGGCAAAGAGCTCGGCTCGGAAGTCGACGGTGATCCCGAACGCGAAGACGTCGATGCTCATCTCGTCGACCAGCCGGGCGAGCTGCTCCACCTGCTCAGGGTCGTAGAACTGCGCCTCGTCGCAGATCAGGTAGTCCACCCGCCGCCCGTGGGTGACCTGCCCGACCACCAGCTCCCAGAAGTCGGTGGCCTCACTGACCTCGAACGCCTCACGGGACAACCCCAGCCGCGAGGACACCTGCGCGGTGCCCGCCCGGTCGTGCTGGGTGAAGATCAGACCGCTACGCCCCCGAACGGCATGGTTGTGGTTCATCTGCAGCGCCAGAGTGGACTTGCCGCAGTCCATGGTCCCGGTGAAGAAGACGAGCTCAGCCACGCCGGTCAGTCTACGGATCCGTACCGCTCGGACACCATCAGGCGGCAGCCCTGTGCAGCAGTGGGATCAGCGTCTCCTCGTCGGTCAGCGAGCCGTGGTGGCCGCGCAGGGCGAGCACCTGCGGGCGCAACCGCCGCGAGTCCAGCACGGTGCCTCCCCCGCGCAGCACGGCGACCACATCCCCGATCCGGGGCAGCACATCGTCACGGACCGGACCGAGCCAGCCCGTCTCGACCATCTCCGTCCTGCTCATCACCAGGGCTTCGGATCCGAGCACCGTGCGCCATCGGTCCAGGACATCGTCGACGGCTCCGGGCTCGCAGTAGGCGTAGGGCACCCGAGGCTCCCCACCCAGCAGCGCGACCCCCTCCCCCAGCACGGGGTCGTGGGCGATGTCGCGGCGCAGCGTCTTTGGTGCCTCGACCATGCCGTGGTCGGCGGTCACCGTCAGCGACGTATTCGCGGGCAGTCCGGCACCCAGCGCCGCGAGAGCGGCATCGACCTCCTCCACGGTCTCACCCCACCGCAGCGAGTCGGGGCCGTGCTCGTGACCGGCCTTGTCCACCTCGCCGATATAGAGGTAGACCAGTGCCCGGTGCCCTCGTCGCGCCGAGCGCGTTACCTCGCCCAACGTCGCCCGCACCCGCTCCGCGAGACTGCGCGCTGGCACGAACCTCCCCCCGCGCAGCGCTGCTTTGGTCAGTCCGGAACCCTCGAAGGCGGGCTGGGAGACGGTGCTCACCTGCACACCGGCCGAAGCCGCCCGCTCCAGCAGCGTCGGCACCGGCTGGTATGTCGTTGGCTCGGGGCCGCCGTCCCACGACAGATGGTTGAGCAGCCGGTCGGTGCCCGGCAACCGGACCTGCCAGCCCACCAGTCCGTGCTCGCCGGGCAGCACTCCCGTGCCGAGGCCGGCCAGGCTGACCGCGGTCGTGGAGGGGAACCCACTGCGCACCTCGGGAGCCAGCGGTGCCAGGCAGCGCAGGTAGGGGGCGTGGCCGGAGCGCCGGGCGAGCTGCCGGGCGCCCAACCCGTCGACCAGCACCACCACGGCGGCTCGGGCCGCCGGGATCTGCAGGGCAGGTGGCGGCCAGTCGATATCACCGGTCGCGGGGTCGACGCCCAGCGACCGGATCAGGGCCGGAAGCACGTGGTGCAGGCTCACGGCATACGGCGGGGTCGTCCAACCGGGATCGGGCGCCGGGCGCGGCACGACGCTCAGCGGCCCAGCCGCGCCGACAGCTCCTGGGCGAAGTGCAGAGCCCGGGTCAGCGCCGCCTCACCGTCGGAGTCGGCGGCGATGCGCAGCGAGATATCGTCACCGGCAACCGTCCCCTCGTAGCCGTGGTCACCCTCGCACGTGGGGTCCGAACACACGGCGGGCACCAGGTCGAGCCGGGAGACCGAGCCCCAGCCCAGGGTCATGGTGAGCGCCCGACCGGCGAGACCGCCGCGGTAGTGCTGCGGGTCGGGCACGACATGGGTGAGCATGACCCCGCGCACGGAGCGGACGGGCACCACTTCGGTCGTGGCGGTCGCCAGGTGCTGTCGCTCGGGCTCACCCGACTCGTGGTCGTCCGCGTGCCCGATGATCAGCCGGTGCTCCGTGAGGACCAGCACTGTGAGGTGTCTGCGCACGGCCTCCTCGTCCATCGTCATCTCCTGGTGGACCAGGTGCGTCACCACCGTCTCGGGGCCGATCGCCGTCGCCACGATGTCGTGCACCAGGGACGGGAGATAGCCGGCGTCGACGATGTCGCGGCGCAGGCCTTCGGGAAGCACGGCTGCGGTTCGTCGTCCAGGCATGGCGACCATCCTCGCACCTCAGTCGCTCAGCGCCCGCCGACCTGTGTCCGCGCGACCGGGTGCGGGGGCCAGGCGCACTTGGGCACCCAGGACCGCGACCCCCTCGGCATGTGCCTGCACCGGGTTGAGCTGCAGCTCCGCGATCTCGGGCAGCTCGTCGGCGAGCACGGAGAGCCGGGCGATCAGGTCGCAGAGCGCGGCATGGTCGACGGGCATGGCACCACGCCAGCCGTCGAGCAGCGGGGCCGCGCGCACCGAGGCGATCATCTCGGTGATGTCCAGGTCGGTCAGTGGCGGGAAGCGGTGCGCCACGTCGCCGAGCATCTCCGACGGTAGGCCGGCGATGCCGAACCCGACCACCGGGCCGAAGAGGGGATCCTCGGCCGAGGTGATCCGCACCGCCACCCCTTGAGGGGCATGGTCCTGCACGACGATGCCCTCCAGGCCCAGCTCGTCCAGGGCCGCCGCCAGCTCGGTGTAGGCCGCGGCGCAGGCCTTGGCGCCGGTGACCCTTGTGTGCACCCACTGGTGCCCGGACTGGTGCCGCACCAGCTCAGAGGTGGCCTTGAGGACCACCGGGACACCGATCCGCGTCGCCACCGCTGCCGCCTCCTCGGCAGAGCTGACGGGGTAGGCCGGCCAGACCTCGATGCCGTAGGCGGCCAGCAGTGCCGTCGTCGCCTCGCTGCCGAGGTCGCCCCCATCCGGGTGCCGGGCGAGGTAGGTCTCAACCAGGTCGTGGGCCCGGCGGCGGTCAACGCCGTCCGGGCGCACGCGGGTCCCGTAGGGGCGGGAGACCCACTCGGCATAGCGGGTCGCCGCAGCCAGGGCTCGCACCGCGTCCTCGGGCATCGAGTAGGTCGCGAGGCGGCTGCCGGCGACCAGTCCCCGCATGCCGAGGAAGGTCGCGACACACGGCTTGTCGTGCTCCTGGACCACCCGGGTCACGGCAGCGACCACCTCGGTGTCGATGCCTGCGATGGGCGGGATGAAGCTGGCGACGACGGAGTCCACCGCCGAGTCCTGCAGGGCGGCACGCACCGCCCCGGCGAAGTCTTCGGCCGTGGCAGGCGCCGGCACCGCACGCGGTTCGTGCGCGACATGCAGGTCCCAGGACTGTGCGGCGTCGGCCGCCAGGGCACCCAGCGCCGCGGAGTTGGTGACCACCGCGACGCGTGGTCCCGCGGGCAGTGGCTGATGGACGACCAGCTGCGCGACGTCGAAGAGCTGATGCGTGTTCTCGACGCGGATCACCCCGGCCTGACGCAGCATCGCGTCGAAG
>JAABUN010004655.1_pt1 | contig 18259 bp, 17 predicted proteins | sample 5559311 | NCBI WGS metagenome assembly JAABUN01 (sample SAMN10711877, study PRJNA513370) | rock metagenome | isolation source: Antarctica rocks | place: Antarctica: Victoria Land, Siegfried Peak sud | reverse complement strand
AACCGCTGGGAATACCTGATCGGCGATCCGGCCACGGCGGCGACCGGCGAAACCCGCTTGCGGATCCGCACCGTCAGCGGCGATGTGATCTTGCGACCCGGTCGCAGCGACGCCAGCGACGCCCCACGCCAGAGCGCCACCGGGCGGGCGACCGAGGAGACAAGGCAGAGTCCCCCGGCGACCCCGCCGAGGGCCAGGACTTCTTCGTCCGGCGATGGTCGCGGCTGGCCCGATTCCGAACTATGGCCCGCCGGTGCCACCTCGCCGACGCCACCGAGCCCACCGGCTCCGCCTACCGCAGCGATGGCACCGATGCCACCGAACCCACCAACGGCGCCGCTGCCGCCCGAGTTGCCGCTGCGGCCAGAGACACCGTTAGCATCCACACCGCCCGAACTGCCGACTGTCCCAGTCCACGCTGCCGACACAGGGACCGGTGACGAGGACACCGCCGTCCCGACCGCCAGCGCCACCACGACGAACAGCGCCCCCGCAACAGTGGCGGTCGATGCGCCGGACAATATGGACACACCGATCCTGCTGCCAGCACCAGCGGCCAGCGCCCCAGCGCCCGACGAAACGGCCCAGAGCGCCGCGTCAACGCAACCGAGCAGCGATCAGACCCGGCTCGAAATCCTGGAGGCGCTACGCGGCGGCGACATCACGACCGATGAAGCGCTTCTCCTCCTGCGCCAACTCGACATCTGAGCGCAAACAGTTCAGACCAATCTGACTACACACGGCCCCCGGCTTGCGCCTTGCAAGTCGGGGGCCGTTGCGTGTGCGAAAATACAACGATGTCAGCTATCCCCCGCGCTACGGCGGCACCTGGGCGAGTCCCGTCACGAAGAACGATGAGGTTCACCGATGACCACGACCAATGACGAGCAGACGCCACGCGCCGCGACCGCCGCAGATTTCGCGGCGCTGGGCGACCAGCAATTCATCCTCCTGCACACCTATCGCCGCTCGGGCGTGGCGGTGCCGACCACGGTCTGGTTCGCCAACGGCGAAGGCTGCCTGTTCTTCCAGACCGGCCCGGAAGCGGGCAAGGTGAAGCGCCTCCGCGCCAACGATCAGATCACCCTCGCGCCAAGCACCCGCATGGGGGAACCGCTCGGGCGAGCGATGAGCGCACGGGCGCAAATCCTCAGCGGTGCCGAAGCGGAGCAGGCGGAAGCCGCTCTGCACGCGAAATATGGCGAGCAGCGCCAGCAACTGATGAAACAGACGATGCAGGGCGGGCGCACGATGGAAAGGGCGTATATCGCCATCGAGCCGATCGGGGTGGGTGAATAACGGGGGGAGTTCGTCAGGGACAGGGAGGTGGTTAGGCAAGGGCGATTGCTTGGGGCGAGAAGAATGGCGGGTTGCGGTCATCTGATGGTCATTGCCATTATCGCGCGTGTGCTGGAGAGCGGGCGTGGGTCGTCGGATAAATCCGGCGCCAGGTGGCTGCGGCCACTCATCCCCTGACCTGGCAGGGGACCACGGCCTACTGCCGCAGGCTAAGTTTGTCATCGGCGCGGTGCCTACCATTACCGCCATTGTTTATAGCGAACCTAGTCTGCGGAGGCGGATTTATCCTGCGCGGCTAGCAGGGCTTCGTGGCCGCGCTCCTAGCCGGGATTTCAATTCCGAACTGGCCGCAGGCCACCTTCACCAAGTTCAAACTGACGACCCGCGACTATCGTTTACGCACACCAGCCATCAAACCCCACCACACATAGGAGCATTGAGCAATGAGCACACTCTGGGCGAACGACGATCCGCACGCCTGGTCGGACGTGCTGGCGACCTACCCTGACGTTGTCGCCGCGCAGGGCGTCTCGCGCCTCACCGATCTCGATCAGTGGTATCGCGAGGAGCTACCGCAGCAGATCGCCGCACGCACGCCGCACCAGATCACCCACGAAGAACTCATCCAAGTCACCGAGTGGAAGATGAAGCGCGGCGTCTGGCGCGCCCGCAATCTGGTCCTCGTGCGCGGCAACGACCCCGATGAGGTCGTGCGCCTCAGCACCGAAGGGTTTGCGCTCCTCCCGGACGCCCGCAAACCGCTCGCCCGGATCGCGCAACTGGCCGGGGTCGGCCCCGCGACCGCCTCCGCCGTCCTCGCCGCGCTCCGCCCCGAGATCTACCCGTTCTTCGACGAACTGATCGCCGACCAGATCCCTGGCCTCGGCGCGGTCGCCTTCACGGCCTCCTACTACGCCCGCTATGCCGAGCAACTACGCGAACGCGCGAAGAAACTCAGCACCGCCGACGCACCGTGGACGGCACAGGCAGCGGGGCAGGCATTGTGGGCTGCGGCGGGTGGCAAAGGGGCGGCCTGACACGCATCGATAACGCTTGACGTGCGCCATCAATACTCCGCTGGGAAGACCGTCGCGGCCCCTGGTGAGGGAAGCAGGTTCGCGAGGTTGCGGCGCAGCCAGGGGCCGATCTGGCGACCGTTACCGGGGAGGGGCACCAACACGTTCAACGCGGCGGGCAGGACTTCGGCGATGAATGGCGTCGTGCCGACCGGATCGCCGTCGAATTCGACCGGTAGCGGTGGATCGGCATGGATCTCGATCTGCCTGCCGCGCTCGTAGCGCAGGTACGGCGAGCGGTAGCGCCGCACGAGGATCGAGAGGAACGACACCGCCGCATCGAGGAAACCGGGCGCGGTGAAGAGGACGAGATCGAGCATCCCATCGGTCGTGCTGATATGCGGGCCGAGCCGCAACCCCCGCGTAAAAACATCGCTGCCATTCGCCACGAGCGCCATCCACCCCCGCTCGTGGATCGTGCGCCCATCGATCCGAATCGTGAAATCGACGATCGGCTGATCGAGCAGCCCGCGTGCGCCGAAGACCAGATATGCCCCGAGGCCGAAGCCGCGTTTCGCCGCCCGATTGGTCATACCCATCAGGTGCGCGTCGTACCCCGCCCCGCCCATGTGCAACAGGAAATGCTCACCGATCTGCGCGACATCGAGCGCCACGGTCAGTGCATCGCCGCGCAGGATCTGGCATACGGCCAGCGGGTCGGCGGGGATACCAAGCCCTTGGGCGATGATATTGGTCGTGCCACCGGGCAAGATCGCCAGCGGGGTCTGATGGCCGATCAGCCCAGACGCGACGGCATTTACCGTCCCATCACCACCACAGACCAGCACAACGGCAGCCGCGTCAGCGATAGCGCGCACTGCGGCAGTGGTATCGTGTTCAGGGGAGGTTTCGATCAGGTGGAGGGCATAGCTGGTACCGAGTTCATGTTCGAGTAAGCGGAGCAGTTCGTTGGCAGTGAAACGCCCGGTACTGGGGTTGAGGACAACGACCAGCAGACGCGGGGCATCGGGGAGGGGGGCCAGGGGCGCGACAACCGAAGCGGCCGACAGCAGCATTTCAGCAGACTGACCAGCCGCTTCCACCGGATCGCGCCCCACCGTCCGCGCTATCAGCGCGTTACTACGAATACTCTTCTTCGGGGCCAAAGATCCGGTCGACAATGTAGTTCGCGAGCCAGTTGGCCGCCGCCGCCATGACAATACCCAGGATCCCCCGAATCGTATTGCGGGCCAAGCTATTCATCGTTTGTTCCACATCCTTTTCTGACGCAAGTACCCGACGAGTATGGAGCCAGCGATGGCTCAACGTCTACAGAATACCACGTCGCGCGCGGCGTGACTCATGCGCTCGCCTTCAGCGGGTGCAATTCCTGAACTTCGGCACCATCATCGTCCGACTCGGCACCGAGCTGGTTGAGGACGCGGTCCTTGAAGGTCGATGAGGCGGTGAAACCAGGCGTCAGGGTTGAGTCGATCACGATCCGTTCGCGTGTCTGCGGATTGATCCCATGCCGCCGACTGCGACGACGCATCTCGAAGGTACCGAAGCCGGTCCAGACGACCTTCTGACCCGCCACGAGCGAACGCGCCACCACGCGCACCGCTGCTCCGAGAACCTGTGAGACCGTCGTTTGCGGCAAACCGCTTTCCTTCGCCACCTGCCTGATAAATTCATTCTTATGCACAAAAGCCCCCCGCTCGGTATCTGCCGGGGTTGTCTCACGCCCTGGAGAACGACCTGTAGGCGAGAGGGTCGCGCGTCGGCACCGTTGCGCCGCATCCCGCCCTCTAATAAAACACGCGCCGTCGGTCGAGCCAGGACACCCCACCAATGATTAAGAGGAAGAAGAGGCCATACCCGAGAACTGCCGCCGCCTGTCGCCCAATAGCCGCTCCGGTACCCCCAGCAGAGGCGAACAAGAGCCCGAAAGGCCCCAGCAGGAGATCGTTGAGGCGCAGAAAAGCTGCTCCGGCGACGCTACCACTCCCCACACGACTGAGCAGAAGGGCCAGACCGGCTATCAAGACTGATTCAACCGCAGCAGCAAGAAGTAGAACACCCTCCGTCGCACCGAACAACGAAGCATTTACCGTGCCACGAGGCTCAAATTGCTGCATGGCCCCTGCCCTCTTTCTGGTAAAGGAATTTGCCGCACGAATCGCTCAGTCGCCGCTGGCGGCCTGCATCTCGACGCGGCGGAAACGGGCTTCCAGATCGCGGCGCATCTCGCTGAACGCACGATCGAGATAGGGGAAGGCGACCCAGACACAGGAAAGGGCGAAAAGAGTCCCGGTGATGACACGCAATTGCCAGTTACTCTCGCGCAGGCCGAAGAGTTGGGTGAACCCATCGAGCGCCATCGGCAGCCACAGCAGGAACATCCAGCGCCAGCGTAGGGGCTGCTTGATCCGCGAAGCCAGCGGGTAGAGCAGTCCGAATACGAAGATGCTGCTATAGATCGCACAGCACCGCTGGCAGTAACACATCTTGTGGCCGAAGACGAAGAACGACCGCTCCGGCAGCTGGTGGCAAGTCAACTTGTACATGAAGTAGATCACGTTCGCCGGGATTGTGAACCCCTTCGAGAGGAGCCACGGCCCCAGGAGCGGGAACCCGGCGTAGAGCCCCCCGATGATATTGACGGCCAGCACCCAATGACGCGCGACCGCCAGCACACCGCGATCGACGGCGAGGACGAACGCGCGCATCCGCGGCGACAGCGCGGGGGTGGCGACCTGCACGGCTTGTGGCTTCGGCGCTTGCAAGCGCAGGCGTACCTCTTCCGGCAGATCGTCCCACGTCGCTTTAGCGGGCGTATTCGCGGTCGGCGTGCGTTCGTCCATCTCTTGCCTCTACCCTGTCTCGTATGTAACGCATGGCTCGATTGATTTCAGGCGACGGTTGCACCGGTCAGCGCACTCGGAGCGACCGAGCGACTCTCCATCAGCCCCCCGGCGATCCGCAGCGCCTTTTCGATATCCTCATCGGTAATCTGATAGTGCGTCACCATCCGCAGGCCGCGCAGTCCGTAATTAGAGACGCGCACGCCACCCTCGACCATCCCGGCGATGAACTCCTCGGTGGTGATCTGTCCCGGCGCGGGCTTGAAGATCACGATGTTGCTCTGCACCGTCTCCAGATCGATCGCCACGCCGGGGAGCTGCGCCAACCCTTCGGCCAGCCGTCGGGCGCGGCGGTGATCCTCGGGCAACCGCTCGACCATCTCGGTGAGGCCGACCAGCGCGGCGGCGGCGATCACGCCGGCCTGCCGCATCGCCCCGCCGACGAGCTTACGGTTCGCGCGAACCCGACCGATGAACTCGGTCGAGCCGACGACGATCGAGCCGACCGGGGCGGCGAGCGCCTTAGAGAAGCAGAACTGCACCGAGTCCACCGAGGCGACAACTTCGCTGGCGGGCAGCCCCAGGGTGGCGGCGGCGTTGAAGATCCGCGCGCCATCAAGGTGGATCGGCACGTTCCGCGCGTGCGCCACGGCCTTGACCTCGGCAAAATAGTCCGGGTGGAGCACCGCGCCGCCGCAACGGTTATGGGTGTTCTCCAGGCAGAGGACGCCGGTGCGCTGGTAGCCTGGTCGCGGGATGCGAATCATATCGGCGATCTCGTGCGGGTCGATCCGCCCGAACCGATCGGTGCGGAGCTTGTTGAATGGCAGCCCCCCGAGGGCAGCCGCGCCACCGCTCTCGTACCAGAGGACGTGGCACTCGTCGCCGAGCAGAACTTCGTCGCCGCGCCCGCAGTGCGACAGGATCGCGATCAGGTTGCCCATCGTGCCGGAGGAGACATAGCATCCCGCCTCTTTGCCCAGCATCGCGGCGGCGGTCTCTTCGAGGCGGCGCACGGTCGGATCTTCGCCGTACTGATCGTCGCCGACCTCGGCCTCGGCCATCGCGCGACGCATCGCCGCCGTCGGGTGCGTGACCGTATCACTCCGCAGATCGATGAAGCCATCCGGGTGCGCCATCTTCGCGTTCCTCCCTCGCTCCGCTCGTCGGCTCACGCCGCGATCGCAGCGCTCAATCCATCGCCTCAATCCATCGCCTCAATCAGTCCCCAATCAGTCCCCAATCAGTCCCCAATCAGTCATGGAGTATAGCCCATCGCACGATCGTCGCGATATAGTTCGCACGTCAATCGGGACCATTGTGGGAGCAAACGGTTCGCCGCAAAACCGACGCACCAGTGCTGGAAGAGAATTTGCAATCATCGCGTTCTGCTTCATAGCGTTCCCGCTCGCGGAATTCTGTTGAACATAGCCATCGGCTACACGCACCCTCGCTAATGGCAGCCGTGGTACCATGTAACAGTGCCCACTTGGGGCGCGTGGTGTTATCTAACTCTACCTTGGAGTAATCGTGGCAGACCATAGCGCGAACGTGCAGGCGGCACTCGCCGCCTTCAGCGCCTTCGGCACAACAGCGACACCAAACCCCACCGCCGCAAATGGGACGACGATCGCGGCGGTCGAAGATTTTGCGCGGCTCGATCTCGATCGGCAGGGGCGTTCGGGGCGACCCGAAGTTGTCTACGCTGCGGGGAAGACGGTGGAGCAGGTCGTGGCGGTCGTGGGGCGACTGGTCGCGGCGCGTGGGCAGGCGCTCGCCAGCCGCGTCGATTCGGCGCAATATGCGGCGGTAGCAGCAGCCTTCACCGCGCCCGACTATCTGGTGGAACGACGCGGCGACTACCCGACCGTGCTGGTCCGACGCGCCGACTTCACCCCGACACCAACCGGCGGGCACGTCGGGATCCTGACCGCCGGAACCTCCGATCTCCCGGTCGCCGATGAGGCGCGGGCGATGGCGGAGGCGATGGGGTGTCGCGTGACGCTGGTGGCCGATGTCGGCGTGGCCGGTCTGCACCGCCTCTTCGAGCCCCTTCGCGACTTGCTCGCTGATGACGCGGCGGTGCTGATCGTCGTGGCCGGGATGGACGGTGCCCTACCCTCGGTGGTCGCGGGCCTCGCGACCGTGCCGACGATCGGCCTACCCACCTCGGTCGGTTACGGCGCGGGCGGGGGCGGGATCGCCGCCCTGCTCTCGATGCTCCAAACGTGCGCGCCCGGCCTGACCGTCGTCAACATCGACAATGGGATCGGCGCGGGAGCCAGCGCCGCGATGATCGCGAATGCGATAGTAGAGAGTCGTGAGTCGTGAGAAAGTTCGTTGCTGGCACCACGATGTCTACGGACAAAATCGGCGTTGCTAGCCAGTTCTCACGACTCACGACTGCCGCCTCATCCTGGAGGAACCGTGACTTTAGAGCTCGCCGTGGAACAAAAGCTGGAGCGGATGCGGGGGATCCTGCGCGAGCTCGGTTCGGTCATCGTCGCCTACTCGGGCGGCATCGATAGCACGCTGCTGTTGAAGGTGGCGCACGACACCCTCGGCGACCGCGCGGTCGGGGTTCTGTCGGCCTCCGAAAGTATCGCGGGCGATGAGGTCGAGGGGGCGCTGGCGGTCGCGCGGGAACTGCATATCCCGGTGATCACCACCTACACCACCGAACTCGCCGACCCGAACTACGCCGCGAACCCGAGCAACCGCTGTTACTTCTGCAAGACCGCCCTCTTCGACGAGTTGCAGGAGATCGCCACGCGCGAGGGGATCCCGCACATCGTCTACGGCGCGAACATGGACGATTTCGGCGATCACCGTCCGGGCGCGGTCGCGGCGCGCGAGCGCGGGGTGCGCGCCCCGCTGCAAGAAGCGGAGCTGAACAAAGCCGAGATCCGCGCGGTCGCCCTGGAATTCGGCGTGCCGAACTGGGACAAGCCCGCGATGGCCTGCCTCTCCTCGCGCGTCGCCTACGGGACGCCGATCGATGCCGGTGTCCTCACGCAGGTCTGGCAGGGCGAGCGGTTCTTGCGCGATCTCGGCCTGTCGCAACTGCGCGTGCGCCATCACGGCGACACCGCGCGGATCGAAGTGCCGCTCGACAGCTTGCCGCGTCTGGTCGAGGCCGAGACACGCGCCACCCTGGTCGAGCACTTCAAGTCGATCGGCTACACCTATATCACCCTGGATCTGGAAGGTTTTCGCAGCGGCAGCATGAACGCGAAGCTGCCAGTGCCGATCGCTATTCGTCGGGTGTGACGCCGAGCGGATCTTTCCGCAGTACATCACGGCCTAACATGCCCCCGGCACGCCATGTGCCGGGGGCGTTGCAGCATTCGCCAGCGAAACCTTGCCATTTAACATTCCGCTAACATCGGCGTGGTATCGTCCTTCGCGGGCGGCACATTCGTCGGCCCTCGCGTAGCGGAAGGTGACGATGAGTAAGAAGATCCTGGTCGTCGATGATGAGCGCGTCCTGACAGAAACGATCGGCTACAATCTGCGTCGCGAGGGGTACACCGTAATCGCCGCCCACGATGGGCAGGTGGCCCTGACCGCCGCCAAGCGCGAGCGCCCCGATGCCGTGCTGCTCGATGTGATGCTCCCTGGTCTCGACGGTTTCGAGGTTTGCCGCGCGCTCCGTCGCGAGTCGGCGGTCCCGATCATCATGCTCACCGCGCGCGAAGGCGAAACGGATACCGTACTCGGCCTGGAACTCGGCGCGGACGATTACCTCACCAAGCCATTCTCGATGCGCGAGCTTTTGGCCCGCCTCAAGGCGTTGCTGCGACGCAGCGATGTCGTCCTACCGGGCGCGGCGGCAACCCTCGGCGCGACCCCGACCCTCGAAGCGGGGCCGCTGATCATCGACGCCGCACGCCATCAGGCCAGCTGGTCCGGTCGTCAATTGGCGCTCAAGCCAAAGGAATTCGATCTGCTCCTCTGTCTCGCCCGCCACCCCGGCGTCGTCCTCTCCCGCGAGACGTTGCTAGCGCGCGTGTGGGGCTACGATTACCCGGTCGATACCCGCACGGTCGACGTCCATATCCGTTGGCTGCGCGAGAAGATCGAGGCGCAGCCCAGCACGCCGGTCCATCTGCTGACCGTGCGCGGCCTCGGCTACCGCTTCGCCGTCTGATCGCGGTTTCGGCCTGGACTTCCGGTACTTTCGTACCGAGCGCGATCAACGCCTACGGGTGATAGTACAACGGGAAGGACAACGGTAGACTATCGGTAGTGAACCGACCTGCTTTGATATCCTTCCTCCATCCTTCCTCCTTTCCATCCGTCCCGAGCCGGGTCCCCCCAGACCCGGCTCACTTTTTTACCCATCGTCGCACATTAATACAGCGCGAACACTGCCACGGAAATACAATCCGCCGGTTGCTCGTTACTTTGCTAGTGACGTACCCATAATTTCAACTGGTGGCGTTTACCGGTTATTACCCGCACATTCGTGGAGAAAGAGGGTCTGATGTCGAGCGATCCAGCCGAGAAATCATTCAACGAAAAGATCATCGACGAATTCCGCGCCAATGAGGGGCGCGTCGGCCCCCCATTCGAGGGCGCGCCGATGGTCCTGCTGACCACGGTCGGCGCAAAGAGCGGCAAGGAACGAGTCTCGCCACTGGTCTACACCAAAGATGGCGACAAGCTCGTGGCCATCGCTTCCGCCGCCGGTGCGGACAATAATCCCGCTTGGTTCCATAACCTCGTCGCCAATCCCGAGGTCACCCTCGAAGTCGGCACAGAGAAGTACCGGGCGCGGGCTACCGTCCCCGGCGAGCCGGATCGCACCCGCATCTACGACCAGCAGGCGGCGATCATGCCCGGCTTCAAGGCATACCAGGAAAAGACCAGCCGAATCATCCCGGTCGTGGTACTGGAACGGATGGGGTAAGGGGGCGAACCGCTCCCCCAGCCCCTCCCCTAAAGAGGGAGGGGTGACTCGTTGGTGGGTCAGTAGTGACCGCAAACTCTGCGGTAGCAAGGGCGAGTAGCTACCAACAATGGAGGTGCGGGGCCGATCGGCCCCGCGCCCTTTGCGTTCTACTGAAGCTCGAATCCAGCTTGGCGATGAATACCGCACAAACTTCATGGCGAACCACCGCGCCACTGATAAGTCACCTCCCGCTTCAGGGGAGGGGCCGGGGGAGGGGTAAGAACCATCGCCTCCACCAAACAGCCTCACACACCTTACCGAGACACCCCTCCCCGCGTCGCGGGTGCCCCCTGGGCGGCGGGCCGGGGGAGCGATCCGTCCGTCCATCCATTTCCTCCCCTACTGCCCGCCCGCCATCAGCAGGCCCAACCGTTCGCGGGTTGCCTCGGCGCGTGGGATTACGGCGACCAGACGACCGCGATAGAGGACGCCGATCCGGTCGGCGAGGGCGAGGAGTTCATCGAGTTCGGCGGAGATCAGCAGGATCGCCCGCCCCTCGGCGCGTTGGGCGACGAGTTGGGCGTGGATGAACTCGATCGAGCCGACATCGAGGCCGCGCGTCGGCTGCGCCGCAACAAGGAAGCGGATCGGTCGCGAGAGCTCACGCGCGATGATCACCTTCTGCTGATTGCCCCCGGAGAGATTGCCGACCGGGAGATCGGCCCCACCTTGCCCCGCGCGGATGTCGAATGAACCGATCAGTCGTCGCGCGAAGTCGCGGATCGGACCATCGCGTCGCAGGATGCCGCGCGCGAACGGCGGCTGGCGATAGGTCGAGAGGACGACATTATCACTGATCGAGAAGGGCAGGACGAGACCCTCTTTCTGCCGATCCTCGGGAATGTGCGCCACCCCGACCGCGATCAGTTCGCGCGGCGCGCGGCCGGTGATCTCGCTGTCCCCGAGCCAGGCATGGCCGCTATTGACCGACCGCAAACCGGTCAGCGCCCCAGCCAGTTCGGTCTGCCCGTTCCCCTCGACCCCCGCGATCCCCAGGATCTCGCCGGGCGCGATCGTGAACGAGACGGCATCGAGGGCGGGGCGGTCGGCGGCACCGGTGGCTCGTACGGTCAAACCTTCTACGCGCAGCAACGGCGTCACCGACTGCGCGACCGGCGACTCGACCGTATGCTCGGCGACAACCTCGGAAAGCCCCAGCGCGACCGCGACCGCCCCCTCCTCGACTGTCCCGGTATCGGGTGTGCCGTCGGCATCGCCGGTCGCCCCGCGCGCGTAGAGGGCGACAGACCGACCGACCATCAGCTGCGCCAGATCCTGCTCGGTCACGTCGGCGGCATTGGCCTGCCCAACGACCTTGCCGCCGCGTAGCACGGTGATCCGATCGGCAATCGCCAGCACCTCGCGCAGCTTGTGGGTGATAAAGATGATCGATTTCCCCTCGGCCCGCAGCCCGCGCATGATCGCAAAAAGATCGTCGGCCTCCTGCGGCGTCAGCACCGCCGTCGGCTCGTCGAGGATCAACACATCGGCGTTGCGATAGAACGCCTTGAGGATTTCCACCCGCTGCTGCGCCCCGACCGAGAGATCGGCCACCGTCGCCTGCGGATTCACATCGAGCCCATAACGACGCGAAAGTTCGGTGATCCGCGCGGCGGCACTGGCGCGGTCGAGCAAGATCCCGCGCCGACTCTCGATCCCGAGCATGATATTCTCGGTAACTGTCAATGGTGGGATGAGCATGAAATGCTGGTGGACCATCCCGATCCCGCGTGCAATCGCCTCGCGCGGGTTGCCGAATTGGGCCGGCTCGCCACCGACCAGGATCTCCCCTTCATCCGGCGTGTAGAGGCCGTAGAGGATATTCATCAGCGTCGATTTGCCCGCGCCGTTCTCCCCGAGCAGCGCGTGGACCTCGCCCCGCGCCACCGCGAAGCTGACCCCGTCATTCGCGACCACGCCGGGAAAGCGCTTCGTCACCCCCCGCGCTTCGAGGGCAAATGCCGAATGCCGAATGCCGAATGCCGAATCGGCCAGTGCCGCGTTGTCCAGCGCTTCCCGATCAGCCATCCCCGCGTCCCTCCCACACGTTCCTATTCGTCATTCGGCACTCGTCACTCGTCAATACGGCACCCCATCGGCGGCGGGCGGGGTCGAGCGCCCGACGAAACCGGCGAGGACGATCAGGGTGGCGAGGTAGGGCAGCGCACCGATCAGGCGTGTATCGATCGGCAGGCCATACGAGCGGAGATTGATTTGCAGGGCCAGGGTGAAGCCGAAAAAGAGGGCGGCAGCCCACGCGCCCAATGGTCGCCACTTGCCGAAGATCATCGCGGCCAGGGCGATGAAGCCGTAGCCCGCTGTCATCCCCGGCGAGAACGACGGGACATAGCCGGGGACGAACGCGGCCCCGCCGAGCCCCGCCAGCGCCCCGCCGAGCAGGACCGCGCTGTAGCGGACGCGACGCACGTTGATCCCGACGGTGTCGGCAGCGCGAGGGTGTTCGCCGACGGCGCGCACCCGCATTCCCCACGCCGTATTCTTGAGGACGAAGTGCAAGGCGAAGACGACTACGATCGCCACGACGCCCAGCGCCTGCACGGTCACGTTCGTACCGGGCAGCGGCACGGTCGGCAGGGTGCCGGGGGTACTCGGCGCGTTGCGCGCGTACCACTGGCCGTAGAGGTAGCTGGTGAGGCCGAAGCCGAGGATGTTGATCACCGTGCTGCTGATGATCTGATCGACCTTGCAGGTGATCGCCAGCGCCGCGTGGATCGCCGACATCAGCACGCCGACGACGATCGCGACGAAGACCGCAATATAGAGATTGCCGGTCGTCACTGCCGCCCAGAAGCCGGCGAACGCAGCCGAGAGCATCATCCCCTCGATCGCGATATTGACGACGCCGGAACGCTCGCAGGCGAGGCCGCTCATCGCGCCGAGGGTGATCGGGGTGGCAAAACTGAGGGTGGTCGCCAGGAGGCTCAGGAGCAGATTCATGCCACCTTCTCCCCCCAGCCGCTGGTCAGCGCGGGCTGGGCCTCATCCGCCGTCGCCGCGCGCAGGCGATAGATCCGCCGCACGATCACATCGGCCGCGATCAGCAGCAGGATGAGCGCCTGGATGACCGAGATGATCTCGCTCGGCACCTGCGTGTTGAACTGCATTCGCGTCGCCCCGGCGCGCAGTCCGCCGAAGAGGAGCGCCGCGCCGATCACGCCGAACGGATTGCCGCGCGCCAGCAACGCGACCGCGATCGAGTCGAAGCCGTAACCGCTGGAGAAGCCGAGCCCGAAGTAGCGTGCGCCGTCCGGCGTCACGGTGGTGACATCGAGCGCCACCCCGGCCACCTCGACCGCCCCTGCCAGCCCCGCCAGCGCGCCGCTGAGGGCCATCGCCATCACGACGTTGCGAATGACCGGCATCCCGGCATAGCGCGCCGCCGCCGGGTTGGTCCCGACTGTCCGCAACTCGAAGCCCCAGATCGTGCGCGCGAAGAACCACCAGACCGCGATCGTCGCCAGCACCGCCAGCAAGACTCCGCTGTGCAGTTGCAACGAGGGGCTCAGCATCGGCAACCACGAACTTTTCTGCAAGAGCGGCGTCTGCGAAGCGACGGTGCGCGGGTCTTTCATCGGGCCGCTGAGGAGGATCTGCACGATCTGCAAGGCGAGGTAATTCATCATGATCGTGGTGATGACTTCGTGCGCCCCAGTGCGGGCCTTGAGGATACCGGGCACCATCCCCCATAGGAAGCCCCCGGCGATCCCGGCCAAAATCGTCAAGGGGATGTGCAGCAACCCCGGCAGGTGGAAACGGTAGCCGACCCAGGCGGCGCAGACCGCGCCGAGCGCCAGTTGCCCTTCCGCTCCGATGTTGAACAACCCGCACTTAAAGGCCAGCGCGACCGCCAAACCGGTGAAGATGTACGGCGTCGAGCGAACGAGCGTCCCGGCAATCGCCTTGGGCGAACCGAGCGCCCCTTCCCACAACCCGCCATACGCCGCGAGGGCCGTGGCGAGGCTGCCGGTTGTCGCCCAGATGAGCAGTGCGCCGAGGAGGAGGGCGGTGAAGATCGCCAGTGCCGGGACGAGCGCCGCCCGCCCGGCGCGGCGCACCAACGACCAGAGTTGCTGCGCGGGGCCGTGGCCTGCGGTGGCTGCCTGCCCGGTCATGGCTCGCCTTCATTTCACGTCACGGTTCGCAAGTGACAATCAGCGGGATGGCCTTACCCCAGGCCCGCATTCGCTCGCCACCCCGCTGCCCAGAGGGCACCCGCCCGTGCGAGGCGAGGGGGAAGCCGTTGGGAGGCGGTGGTCTTCACCCTCCCGCGTCGGGGAGGGTCGCCGCCGCAGCGGCGGGGAGAGCCCCCCCCATCCGCCGAACACACGGGGCGGGTCGTGGACCCGCCCCGCGCGTTTCCATCTCGCGCTATATCGCGTTACGGTTTGACCGGAGCCACACCGGTCTTCACCGCGCCACTCTTCAGGTCGGCGGTGAGCTTGTCGATCTTCGCCTTCATCTCGGCGGTGACTTTGCTGTCCTGGCTGTGGTACGGCGCGAGGCCGACATCGCCGAGGACGTTACCGCCCTTGAAGCCGCCGTCCTGCACCGCCTTGACCAGATTGAAGACGCCAGGGGTGAGGAGCTTGATCGCGCTGGTCAGGATGACCGGCTGCGACTCGGTGACCGTCTCGTACTGGTCGGTGTCGACGCCGATGCAGAGGACACCCTTATCCTTGCGCTCTGCCGCGCCCGCGAGCGCACCGTTGCCGGTGTTGCCGCCGCCGCCAAAGACGATATCGGCACCCTTGTCGAACATCGATAGGGCGGTCGTCTTGCCCCAGGCCGGGTCGGAGAACGTCTTATCCAGGCCCACGTCGCTGTGATAGATGATCTGAATCTGGACGGCGGGGTCGGCCGCCTTGATCCCGGCGCGATACCCTTCGCCGTAGCGCCAGACCGGGGGCACCGTGTCGGTGGCGAAAACGCCGCCGACATTCTTCGTCTTCGTCACCAGCGCGGCGAGCGTGCCGGCCAGATACCCCGCCTTATCTTCCTCGAACGAGAGCCCCGCCAGATTCGGCAACTCGGCACCGGGCGCGATGAACTGATCGACGCCGATGAACTTGATCGCCGGGCTGGCTTTCGCCGCCGCGAGGGTCGCGTCGCCGATCGCGAAGCCGACCGTCACGATGACGTCGTACTTCTCCTGCACGAACTGGTCGATATTCTTGCTGTAGTCTTTCGCGTCCTTCGTCTCGACGTACTTGATCTCCGAGCCGAGTTCCTTCTGCGCCCGCACGATCCCATCGTACGACGACTGATTGAAGCTCTTGTCGTTGACCGAGCCGACATCGGTGACGAGGCCGACCTTCAGCTTCTTGCCACCGGGCGCGGTCGATACCCCGCCCGCGCTAGCCGCAGGGGCCGTTGTGGCCGTCGGCGTCGCCGCACCGCAGGCGGCCAATGTCGCCGCGAGGGCCGCCATCCCGGACAGGGCGAGGAATTCTCGTCGTTTCACGAACCGTTCCAAAGCAATCTTCTCCTTACCGTTCATCAGGGGCACGCCGCTCATATGCCTCGCCACAGCAGACCGCTGCCCCCCGACACCGGCTCGTGGGTAGGACCTCGCTCAGTGATCGCCCGATGGCGACCTTAACCGTCCACTAACCCCGAGTTAAGCTTGCGTTAATCATCAGCGCGTAAAGTACCACATGATCCGGTCCCGCGTGAAGGGGATCACGGCCTGAATGATCGGATCCCGGCGGATCCGATGGGAGTTGCGATGCCTGAAGAGTCATTGACCGAACTGACCGACACCAATCCTTATGAGATCGCGCCCGAGTGCGCCGGAGCAGGAGCCGCGGCGCGCCTCCTGCCTGGAGCCTGGCTGCCCGCCGGGACACACCTCGGCTACCTGCCCCCGCTGATGGGCGTACCCCGACCGATCCATACGCGCCAGGATGGACATATCATGGCGCTGCGCTATCAGACCGGGAATGGTCGGCTGACGGTTTTCGTCGTGTAGGCACGCCGAGTGCCAGGGCAGTTCAGGTAAAGATCACACGATCGTGGCGCGGGCATGGTATACTTTGGGAGGAAATGGCGATCCCTCATCGGCGTTATAGCGTTCGCAGGGTTGAAATCATGGGCTGCTTTCTCACCTAACCGACGTGGCCCAGGCGGGGCGTTTGTCACCGCCGTTCGAGGCAACGTCATCCCCATCCTTGTCATGACTCAGCACATTTCCCTCGGCTAGTGATACGACGATAGCGTGCGCCCGTGCGGATGAACGCCACGATAGGCACGCGCGAATGCCCCCAGGGGCACCAGGAGGTACCCGATGTTGCGTGCTCAGGCGGTTTCCGCCATCCGTGGTGGCGACACGCTCTTCAAGAATGTTTCCCTCACCGTGCGACCGGGCGACCGGGTCGCGCTCGTCGGCCCGAACGGGGCAGGCAAGACCACCCTACTCAGTTTCCTCTCCGGCGAGGCCGAGCCCGAGGCCGGGAAAGTTGTCCGCGACGAGAGCGATTCGCTGATCGCCCTTAAGCAGGAAGAACGGGCGGGCAAAGGCTCGGTCTGGGAAGAAGTGACGAGCGGGATAGGGCCGATCCTCAGCCTCGAAGCCGAGATCGCGGAACTCAGCGGCCAGTTGGACGACCCGGACGCCTACGATCGCTGGTCCGCCGCTGAGGAAGAGTTCGGTCGGATCGGTGGCTATGATTACCGCCACCGCGTCGAAGAGGCGCTGACCGGGCTCGGCCTCCCCGAAGATACCTGGGAGCGCCGCGCCGAGGAGCTGTCCGGTGGACAGCAGACACGCGTGGCGCTGGCGCGTGCGCTCGTCGCTCGCCCCGAATTCCTGCTGCTCGATGAGCCGACGAACCATCTCGATACCGATGCGGTCAAGTGGCTGACCGATCATCTCGCCCGCAGCAACTCCGGCGTGATCATCGTCAGCCACGACCCGGCATTCCTCGATGAGACGACCGAGAGTACCGCCGTCCTTGACGAGGAGACGTTGCGCGTCTACCCCGCCCCATACGAGCGGGCGATGGCGCTGCGTCAGGCCGAGAAAGATCGCCTGACCGCCCTCGCGCAAACGGCGTTGGAGCGCAAGGCGACCGACGAGGCGTTCATCCAGCGCTTCCGCGCCGGATCGCGCGCCGCCCAGGCGAAGAGCCGCGAGCGCCAGTTGGAGCGCCGCCTGGAGCAGGAGGCACCGCTGATCGAGCGTGCGGAGGCCGAGCGCAAGTCCTCGCCGGTGGCGATCCGCCTCGGCGCGGGCGCGGGCGGCGGCGAGACGCTGGTCCGCACCGGCCCGCTGACGATCGGCTACGATGGCAAGGCGATCGTCAGGACCGCGCCGCTCGTCCTCGGGCGCGGCCAGAAGATTGTCGTCGCGGGGCCGAACGGCGTGGGCAAATCCACGCTGCTACGGACCCTCGCTGGGGACATCGCGCCGGTCGATGGCAAGGTCCGGTGGGACGAGCGAACCCGCGCGGCCTACTATGCCCAGGGGCATGAGGGGCTCGATCGCGGGATGACCGTCTTGCAAACGGTGACCGAAGGTCGCACGCTCGACATCACCCGCGTGCGCGCCCTGCTCGACCGCTTCGGCTTCGGGTCGGACGACATCAGCAAACATGTTGGCGTCCTCTCCGGTGGCGAGAAGAGTCGATTGGCGCTGGCCCGTCTCGCGCTGACCGAGGCGAATCTGCTGCTGCTCGATGAGCCAACAAACCACCTCGACCCGCGCACCCGCGCCACCCTGCTCGACGTGCTGACGCACTTCGGCGGCGCGATCATCGTCACCTCGCACGACGAGGAATTGCTCGACCGCCTCGGCGCGACGACCTGGACGATCGGTGACGGTATCCTCTCGGCCGCTGGCCGCGTGCCACGCGACGACGACCAGGCCGATAGCGATCTGGCAGGCTGGGGGATCCTGGCCGGGACGGTGCCGGAACCGCCCGCCGCGACAGGGCCGAATGGTGCCGGTGCGCCGCAGGCACGACGCGATGCCGGGGGCCGTGGCCGCAACGAGCCGGAGGTGCAGCGTGGGAAGAAGGGCAAGACCTTCTCCACGATCGGCATGACCGCCGCCGTGATCGATCGCCCGGCGATTGAAGAAGCAGCGGACAAGAAGAAAAAGAAGAAGA
>JAABUN010004654.1_pt1 | contig 18264 bp, 11 predicted proteins | sample 5559311 | NCBI WGS metagenome assembly JAABUN01 (sample SAMN10711877, study PRJNA513370) | rock metagenome | isolation source: Antarctica rocks | place: Antarctica: Victoria Land, Siegfried Peak sud | reverse complement strand
CGCCCGTGAGGGAGCAACGTTGTTCACCGGGACTCAGGTCGGGATGACCCATCGGCCGTTGCCCATGATCCCTCGCAGAGCGGGCGGCCGCTTCCTCACGGGCGCGGCTCCGACGGACGCCACCTGACGGGCGGCCGAAAGAGCGCCGGGGGCGGTGCCGGGGCGAAGAATCGGCGTGGCCGGCCGCCCCCGCCCCCCGGTGCCGCCCGGGCGACGGTTTTTTGAGGCGCACCCGGTACGGCCCGGCCGATGCCACCCGTATATCAAGACGGCGGCGGTCCGATTCCGCGGGCCGGATCGTCTGTCATTGTATTGCTGCGCCGCCTCACCCCCGGGATGCCGCCCATGCCCCGCCCGCCCCGCCGGTTCGCCCCCGCCGTCGCACCCCTCGAGGACCGGGTCACCCCGGCCGTCCACCTCTGGGACGGCGGCGGCACCCCGGACACCTGGAGCGACAACGCCAACTGGACGAACGATGTCGGCCCGACCGTCAGCGAGACCAACGTCGTCATCGTGTTCAACTCCGATGTCCCCACGTCGATCCAGGACATCCCCGGCCTGACCGTCCAGACCCTCCGGTTCGATGTCGGGGCGGCCGTCGGCCTGCAACTCCAGACCAACCTGATCCTCGACGGCGGGGCGGCCACCACGATCGTCGACCGGACCGGCGGGAACAAGATCACCGGGGCCGGCGACCTGGTCCTGGCCGGGGCGACGGCCACCTTCCTGGTCGACCCGACGACCGGCCAACTGACCATCTCGACCGACATCATCGGGACGCAGGGGTTCCGCAAGACGGGGACCGGCACGCTCGAGTTCGCTGGCACCCCGACCAACAAGTACGCCGGCGTAACGCGGATCGACGCCGGCGAGCTGTTCCTGAACACCAACTCGCCCGACGCGGCGGTGTCGAACACCGTCTTCGTCGGCGACGGGACCGGCTCGGCCCGGACGGCCGTCCTGCGGCTCGTCAACACGTTCGAGATTCCCGACTCGGCGTCGGTCACCGTCGAGGACGACGGCCTGGTCAACGTGACCGGGACGCCCGTCGAGGACATCCAGAGCCTGACCCTCAACGGCGGCCTGGTCACCATCGCCACCGGGGCGACGTTCCGGCTGTTCGGCCCGACGGTGACGACCGGGCCGTCGGCGTCGGCGAGCAAGATCAGCGGGACCGGAGTCCTCAACCTGACCGTGCCGACGACGTTCACCGTGGCCGACGGGGCCGCCTCCAAGGACTTGCAAGTCGACGCCCTCGTGTTCGACTTCGGCGGGACGACGGGCGTCATCAAGAACGGCCCGGGCCGGATGGTCCTGACGGCCGCCAACAACTACGGGCCGACGACGGTCAACGCCGGCGTCCTGGAAATCAACGGCGACCAGCCGGCCGGCACCGTGACCGTCACGGGCGGGACGTTCAGCGGCACCGGCACCGTCGGGCCGCTGACGGCCACCGGCGGGGCCGTCGCCCCCGGGGGGGGGGCCGGCGTCACCGGGGCGCGGCTGCGGGCCGGCAACACGACCCTGACCGACGCCACGTTCAGGTCCCGCCTGTTCGGCCCGGGGGACGACCCGGCCGTCCAGTTCAATACGAACCTGCTGGCCGTGGCCGGCACCCTCACCCTGGACAACGCGACGCTGGTGGTCACCCGGGCCGGGACCGCCCCGGCCCCCGGCCGGCCGTTCCAGTTGATCTCGAACGACGGCACCGACGCCGTCGTCGGCACGTTCAATGGCCTGCCCGAGGGGGCCACCTTCTCGGCCACCGGCCAGCAGTTCCGCATCACCTACGCCGGCGGCGACGGCAACGACGTGGTCCTGATCGCCGGCAACCTGGACCCGGTGGCCGACCAGCCGCCGGTGCCGGCCGACGACGACGCGTTCACCCGGCCGGGCACGCCCATCACCATCGCCGTCCTGGCCAACGACCGCGACCCGGACGGCGACCAACTGACCGTCACCGAGGTCACCCCGCCGGCCAACGGGACGGCCGCCCTCAACCCGGACGGGACGGTCACGTACACGCCGGCCGCCGGCTACCTGGGGGCCGACTCGTTCACGTACACGGTCAGCGACGGCCGGGGCGAGACGGCGACGGCCACGGTCATCATCACGGTCAGCGAGGGGCCGCTGCCGAACCAGCCGCCGGTGGCCGCCGCCGACAGCGCCGCGACGGCCGCCGTCACCGAGGTCCGGATCAACGTCCTGGCCAACGACACGGACATCAACGGCGACCGGCTGACGGTGGCCGTGCTGCCGGCCGACCAGGCGGCCAACGGGTTCGCCCGGGTCAACGACGACGGGACGGTCACCTACCTGCCGAACGCCGGGTTCGTCGGGACCGACGCCTTCACGTACACCGTCGACGACGGCCAGGGGGGGACGGCCACGGCCCGGGTGACGGTCACCGTCGCGGCCCCGGTGGTCGGCCTGCCGCGGCAGATCGGCGTGGGCCTGGACCGCGGCGGGGACGGGACGGCCCGGCTGGTCAACGCCGACCAGTTCCAGCGGTACTCGGTCGACCCGTTCCCCGGGACCCCCGGCGGCGTCCGGACCGCGGCGGCCGACTTCAACGGCGACGGCATCGCGGACCTGGTCGTCGGCACCGGCCCCGGCGTGGGCAGCCTGGTCCGGGTGCTGGACGGCCAGACGCAGCAGGAGTTGTTCGTCATCGCCCCGTTCGAGGGGACGTTCACCGGCGGGGTGTACGTGGCCGCCGGCGACCTCAACGGGGACGGCGTCGCCGACCTCGTGATTACCCCGGACGAGGGGGGCGGGCCGCGGGTGCGTATCTTCAGCGGCAAGGGGTTCGGCCAGATCGCCGACTTCTTCGGCATCGCCGACCCGACGTTCCGGGGCGGGGCGCGGGCGGCCGTCGGCGACCTCAACGGCGACGGCGTCGGCGACCTGCTGGTGGCGGCCGGGTTCGGCGGCGGGCCGCGGGTGGCCGGGTTCAGCGGCCGGTCGCTCGGGTCGGGTGCCCCGGCCCGGCTGTTCGCCGACTTCTTCGCCTTCGAGCCGGGCCTGCGGAACGGCGTGTTCCTGGCCGGCGGCGACATCAACGGCGACGGGTTCGGCGAGCTGATCGTGGGCGGCGGTCCCGGCGGCGGGCCGCGGGTCCGGGCGTTCGACGGCAAGGCGCTCGTCCAGGGCGGTGCCCAGGTGGACGCGGCCAACTTCTTCGCCGGGGACAGCAGCCGCCGGGGCGGGGTGCGGGTGGCGGTGAAAGACCTCGACGGCGACAACCTGGCCGACCTGGTGGTCGGGGCCGGGCCGGACGGCGGGTCGCGGGTGACGGCCTACGCCGGCAAGTCGATCCGGCCGAACCGGACGCCACAGGAGTTGTTCGGGTTCGACGCCCAGCCGGGGTTCGCGGGCGGGGTGTTCGTGGGGTAGTCCGGGTGTGGGAAAACCCGACGCACGCCCCCCGGCCGGACGCGATCATGCGCCGGCCGGGCCTATCCAGGACGGGTATCCGGCTGTATTCTTGTCGCTGTCCGAAAGTGACCGTCCGACCGCCGCCCACGGCTGCCGGCCGGTCTTCTCTCCCCCGCACCCATGAGACGCACCATGTCCCGCAAGAGTCATTCCCGGCCGACGCCGCGCTTCGCCCCGGCCGTCGTCGCCCTCGAAGACCGGGTCACCCCGGCCGCCGGCGGCCTCGATACGTCGTTCTCCGGGGACGGCACGCAGGCCATCGCCTTCGACCTCGGCGGTAGTAACTTCGACGCGGCCCGGGCCGTCGCCGTCCAGGCCGACGGCAAGATCATCGTCGTCGGGCAGGCCCAACGGGCCGTCGCCGGCGACACCGACTTCGCCGTCGTGCGGCTGAACCCGGACGGCACCCTGGACACTACGTTCGACGCCGACGGCCGGCAGACGATCGCCTTCGACCTCGGCGGGACTGGCAACGACCTCGACGCGGCCAACGCCGTGGCCGTCCAGGCGGACGGCAAGATCGTCGTCGGCGGGTCGGCCGTCGTCAACGGCAGCGGCTTCGACTTCGCCGTCGCCCGGCTGAACGCCGACGGCAGCCTCGACACCACGTTCGACGCCGACGGCAAGCAGACCGTCGCCTTCGACCTCGGCGGGGCCAATAGCGACATTGCCCGTGCCGTGGCCATCCAGGCCGACGGCAAGATCGTCCTGGGCGGGTCGGCCGAGCGGGTCGGCAGCGGCAGCGATATCCTCGCCGGCAGCAGCGACTTCGCCGTCGCCCGGCTGAACGCCGACGGCAGCCTCGACACCACGTTCGACGCCGACGGCAAGCAGACCGTCGCCTTCGACCTCGGCGGGGCCAATAGCGACGCGGCCAACGCCCTCGCGGTCCAGCCCGACGGCCGGATCGTACTGGCCGGCCGCGTCAACCGGGCGGTCGCCAATGACGATGACTTCGGCGTCGCCCGGCTGAACGCCGACGGTAGCCTCGACACGTCGTTCGATCTGGACGCCCGCCAGGTTGTCGCCTTCGACCTCGGGGGGGCGAACCAGGACGCGGCCAACGCCGTGGCGGTCCAGCCCGACGGCAAGATCGTCGTCGGCGGGTCGGCCAGCCTGAACGCCAACGGCAGCGGCTTCGCCGCCGCCCGGCTGAACGCGGACGGCAGCCCGGACACGACGTTCGACCTGGACGGCCGCCAGACCATCGACTTCAACCTGGGCGGGAGCGGCGACGCGGCCAACGCCGTGGCGGTCCAGGCCGACGGCAAGATCGTCCTCGGCGGGACGGCCTTCCAGCCCGTCGCCGCCGGTAACGCCGTCTTCGGCGTCGCCCGGCTGAACGCGGACGGCAGCCCGGACACGACGTTCGACCTGGACGGCCGGCAAACCATCGACTTCAACCTGGCCGGCGGCATCGGCGAATTCGCTAACGGCCTGGCCCTCCAGGCCGACCGCAAGATCGTCCTGGTCGGGCAGGTCACCACGTCCAGCGGGTCCGACTTCGCCATCGCCCGGCTGCTCGGCGACAACCGGCCGCCGGAGGCGGTCGCCGACACGGTCGAGGCCCCGGCCGGCACCCCCGTCGTGATCGACGTGCTGGCTAACGACACCGAACCCGACGGCGACCCGGTTACCGTCACCATCGACACCCCGCCCGACAACGGGACGGCCGTGGCTAACGCCGACGGGACGGTCACGTACACGCCGAACGCGGGGTTCACCGGGACCGACTTCTTCGTCTACCAGATCGCCGACGGCCAGGGCGAGGCGGCGGTGGCGACCGTCACCGTCGAGGTGGCCCCGCCGCCCCCGCCGCCGGCGAACCAACCCCCGGTCGCCGTCGACGACACGGCCGCGACGACGGTCGCGCCGAACGCCGTCGTGATCGACGTGCTAGCCAACGACACCGAACCCGACGGCGACCCGGTGACGGTCACCGTCGCCACCAACCCGGCCAACGGGACGGCCGTAGCTAACGCCGACGGCACGGTCGTCTACACGCCGAACGCCGGGTTCAGAGGCACCGACACGTTCACCTACCAGATCGACGACGGCCGGGGCGGGACCGACACCGCGACCATCACCGTCACCGTCGCCCCGCCGAACCAGTTACCGGTGGCCGCCGACGACGCGTTCGTCGCCCCGTTCGAGACGGCCGTCACCCTCGACGTGCTGGCCAACGACGCCGAGCCGGACATGGACCCGGTCACCGTCTCCGTCGCCACCGACCCGGCCCACGGGACGGCCACGGTGGACGACGACGGCGTCATCACCTACACGCCGGACGCCGGGTTCGTGGGCGACGACGTGTTCACCTACCAGGTCAGTGACGGCCGGGGCGGGGTGGCCACGGCGACCATCACCGTCACCGTCGAGGGCCGGCGGTTCGACCTGCCGCAGCAGTTCGGCGTCGGCTTGGACCGCGGCGGGGACGGCACGGCCCGGCTGCAGAACCCCGACCAGACCCAGCGGTTCACCACGACGCCGTTCCCCGGGTCGGCGGCCGCCGGCGTCCGGACCGCGACGGCCGACTTCAACGGCGACGGGGTGGCGGACCTGGTGGTCGGCACCGGCCCCGGCGGGGTGACCCGGGTCCGGGTGTTCGACGGGGTGACCCAGGCCGAGCTGTTCAGCGTCCAGCCGTTCGAGGACCGCTTCGGCGGCGGGGTGTACGTGGCGGCCGGGGACATCGACGGGGACGGCGTCGCCGACCTGGTGATCTCGCCGGACGAGGGCGGCGGGCCGCGGGTCCGGGTGTTCAGCGGCCGGGGGTTCGGCCAGATCGCCGACTTCTTCGGCATCGAGGACACGGCCTTCCGCGGCGGTGCCCGGTCGGCGATCGCGGATCTCAACGGCGACGGCGTCGGCGACCTGCTGGTGGCCGCCGGGTTCGGCGGCGGGCCGCGGGTGGCGGCGTTCAACGGGGCGGCCCTCGGCCCGAACGGCGGGCCGAAGCTGTTCGGCGACTTCCTGGCCTTCGAGGCGGCGCTGCGCAACGGCGTGTTCATCGCCGGCGGGGACGTGAACGGGGACGGGTTCGCCGACCTCATCACCGGGGCCGGCCCCGGCGGCGGGCCGCGGGTCCGGGCGTTCGACGGCAAGGCGCTCGTCCAGGGCGGTGCCCAGGTCGACGCGGCCAACTTCTTCGGCGGGGACACGGCCAACCGCGGCGGCATCCGGGTGGCGGCCAAGGACCTCGACGGGGACGGCCGGGCGGACATCCTGGCCGGGGCCGGGCCGGGCGGCGGCAGCCGGGTGACGGCCTACCGGGGGAGTTCGGTGGCGCCGAACGGGACCCCGGACCAACTGTTCGCGTTCGACGCCCAGCCGGGCTTTAGCGGCGGGGTGTTCGTCGGGTAGGACGTGTGATGACGCGGCGGGCGTGGACCCCATCGGCACGGGGTCCACGCCCGCGATGCGCCCCAGCTCTGTGCGACTAGGCGAGTCGCTCGATCAAGACGGACGCATTCACGTTCGTCTGCGTCCCCCCGGCCAGCGTCTGGAGGGTGACCGCGGCGGCCGACGAGTGGTTCACCAGGGTGAGTACGTCGTTCGCCGACAGGGTGAGGATGACCTGGCCGTCGTCCTGCTGGGTGCCGGCCCCCGACCCGTACAAACTGCCCGACGCCGCGGTCCCGTTCACGAACAGCGCGAACTGACCCGGTTCGACCCCCGACACCGAGTAGTGGACCGCGTAGGTTCCCGAGTTGGTGATCACGATCCCGGCGTCACCGGGTGCGTGAATGACGCCGAGTAACGGGCCGGTCGAACTGAAGGCCACCGGGGCCTCGATCGCCACCGTTTGCGCGGCCTCGTTGAAGATGTACCCGAAGGCGGACAACCCGCCGGCCGGTCCCGTCGCACCCGTGGCCCCAGTCGCGCCCGTGGCCCCAGTCGCGCCGGCCGGCCCCGGTGGCCCCGCTTGGCCCGTTGCCCCCGCCGGACCCGTGGAACCGGTTGCCCCTGTCGGCCCCGCCGGACCGATCGGGCCGGCCGGACCTGTGTTGCCCGTTGCCCCCGTGGGTCCGACCGGCCCCGCGGAACCCGTAGCGCCCGTCGCCCCGGTGGCTCCCACTGGGCCGGGCGGACCCGCATCGCCCGTTGCCCCCACGGAACCTGCCGGCCCGATCGGTCCCGCCGCGCCCGTCGCCCCGGTGGCTCCCGGCGGGCCAGGCGTCCCCTGCGCGCCCGTGGCTCCTGCCGGACCGGTGTCGCCGGTTGTACCCGCCGGTCCGACCGGTCCCGGTACCCCCGCCGGACCCGCGGGGCCGGTCGCCCCTGTGAATCCTGCGGGGCCTGTCATGCCCGGCGGTCCCGCCGGACCCACCGCGCCTGTCACCCCCGGCGGGCCGGTCAGGCCCTGGGTTCCTGCATCGCCGGGGACGCCCGGGGGGCCGGCCGGTCCCGGCGGGCCGGGGGTGCCGGCCTGGCCCGTGCCCGGAAACAGGAGGGTGGGCAAGGCGAGGAAGATTTCACTGGCGATCAGGGCCGGTGCCAGGCGGTCTTCGAGGGCATGCAGCCCCGGCCGGAAGCCGGGACTGATCGGCCGCACGCGGCTCGAACCCGTACTCACGAACAGACTCATGGGTTTCGTCTCCTTGTGCGTGGCTCGCCCCGTCCGGCATTCGCCCGGGGGCCGCGGGGGCGTACTCGTGGGTCACGGACGGGGCCGGGCGAAGACTCCGTGGTACGACTCAGAAGCGGAACTCCGCTCCGACGCTGACACCCTGCACCCATAACCCTGTGTCGCGGACGGGAACGCCCGACCGGGCGGGGCCGGCGGCGGGGTTGAACCGGGTGTCGGTCGGGATTTGCGTCCCGTCCAGCCCGACGTTTATCTGGTCCGCGGGGCGGACGACGGAACTCCAGTAGAGGAAGTTGTACCCGACGAAGGTCCGGACGCGGTCGGTGACCTGCAGCCCGGCGTTGACGCCGACTTCCGGGACGACGGCGAACCGGTCCCGCTCGAAGTGGCCGCTGTTGCCCCCCGAGGCCAGGAACCCGACCGGGGTCGTGACCGTCGGCCCGCCCGCCGGGGTGACCGTCGTGGAACCGCGGTTGTCGACGGTCTGGTGCGTGACGCCCAGGGCGAGCTTGGCCTGGACCCCGACGAACAACGGCCCGCCGCGGACTTCGCCCCGGAGGCCGACCTGCCCGCCGTAGAAGTTGTTGCGCGTGTCGAACTGGTCGGTGATGGCGATGGAACTCCCGCCGAAGAAGGGGCTGCCGGGGGGGAGCGCCGGGTTGACCCGGGTGGTTTCGCGGACGGCAATCCCCTCGTCGAGTTGCAGGTAGCGGACGCCGGCGAGCGTCTGCACCCAGTAGTTGCAGCCCGAACAGACGCCGCAGAAGGCGTTGATGTCTCCCCCCTGGAGGCGGCTGTACGAGGCGGCGTGGATGTCCCCGCTGGCGAGGCCGGTGCCGGTGGCGGTCAGGATGTTCACCCCGCCCTGGAGGGCCGGGAACGCGACCAACTGCGCGTTCTGGGTGCCGGTGAGTACGTCGAAGAAGGGCCGGGCGAGGACCGCGGAGCCGAGCCGGGCGTCGGACGCCGCGTCGAACCGACTGGCCCGCGAGGCGAGGAAGAAGTAGCTGGCTTCGACGCCGACCGTCTGGCACGCGTCGAGCCAGAAGCCGCCGGTGAACCGGCCCCCCGACCGCGCCCGCCGGTCGTCATCCGCACCCCCGTAGAGGACCGACGTACCCGCCTGTCCGAGCGCCCCCGGCAACGGCGTGGTCCCGGGTACGCCGGTCGTGACGAGCGGGGGCGACGGGCTGCCCTTGACCCACCAAAGTAAGTATTCGCCGCGCAGCCAGAACTGCCCGGCCGGACCCCCAGGCCCTGCCGTGGCGGCCCCGGGTGCGTCGGGACCGATGAGAGCGTCCTGGAGCGACGCGGCCGGCGGGACCGGTTCGCTGGCGTAGCCGACTGTCGCCGCCTCCGGGGCGCGGGCGGCCGTCGCGGGCGGGGCAGGCCTCGCCTGGGCCGCCCCGGTCCCCGCCCCCAGGGCGAGCAGGGCGGCGAGCAGTTGCTTTCGCATGGGCGTTCTCCGGTCAGGACCCAGGCCGAGGTTAACGGCCCGGGATCGTCCGTCACAGGACACTGGGCGAACGGGGCCGAGGTGCTGGAAATATCAGTTAGCCCGGTAGCATCAGTTATCTGCATTAGATGAGTGCCAGGATGAGACAAAATGCCGGACGCGACTGCGTCGGACGCCACCTGGCCGGCCCGGTGGCGGGTGGCCGCCTGCCCCGCCCCGCCGCCTAGTATGCAGGACACCCGCCGCCGCGGTCCGGCGGCGGAACTCACCCGTGGGATTCCGCATGCGCATCTGGCCCGGCCGTCCGCACCCGCTCGGGGCCACCTGGGACGGGGCCGGCGTCAACTTCGCCGTCTTCTCCGAGAACGCCACCGGGGTCGTCCTGTGCCTGTTCGACCCCGACGGCACCGAGCGGCGTGTCCCGCTCGCCGAACGGACCGACCAGGTCTGGCACGCCTACCTGCCCGATTGCGCCCCGGGCCAGCTCTACGGCTACCGCGCCCACGGCCCCCACGACGCGGCGGCCGGCAAGCGGTTCAACCCGCACAAGGTGCTGCTGGACCCCTACGCCCGGCTCGTCGGCCGCGACCTGACCTGGGACGATTCGCTGTTCGGCTACGCCATCGGCACGGACGACCTGACGCCGGACGCGCGGGACTCGGCCCGGTTCGCCCCGCTCGGGGCCGTCGTCGACCCGGCCTTCACCTGGGGGGACGACGAGCCGCCGAACACGCCGTGGCACCGGACCCTGGTGTACGAGTGCCACGTCCGCGGGTTCACCAAGCAGATGCCAGGCGTGCCCGAGGGGCTGCGGGGCACCTACGCGGGCCTCGGGTCGGACGCGGCCATCCGGCACCTGGTGGACCTGAACGTGACCGCGGTGGAACTCCTGCCGGTCCACCACCGGGCCGACGACCGGCACCTGTTGGAGCGGGGGTTGTCGAACTACTGGGGGTACAACACGCTCGGGTTCTTCGCCCCGGACACCCGGTACGCGGCCCGCCCCGACGCGGCCGTGGCCGAGTTCAAGACGATGGTCCGGCGGCTGCACGCGGCCGGCATCGAAGTCATCCTCGACGTGGTCTACAACCACACCGCGGAGGGGAACCACCTGGGGCCGACGCTGTCGTTCAAGGGTCTCGACAACGCCAGCTACTACCACTTGAGCGACGACCCGCGCTACTACATGGACTTCACCGGCTGCGGCAACACGCCCTTTATGGGGCACGCCCGGGTGCTGCAACTCGTGATGGACAGCCTGCGGTACTGGGTGTCGGAGATGCGCGTCGACGGGTTCCGGTTCGACCTGGCCCCGGCCCTGGCCCGCGAGCTGATCGCGGTGAACCGGCTCGGGGCGTTCTTCGACGTGGTGCAGCAAGACCCGGTCCTGCGGCGGGCGAAACTCATCGCCGAGCCGTGGGACGTGGGGCCGGACGGCTACCGGGTCGGCAAGTTCCCGGCCCGCTGGTCGGAGTGGAACGGCGAGTACAAGAACAACGTCCGGGCCTTCTGGGCCGGGGCCGACCGCCCCCCGGCCGCCGCCTTCGCCGACCGGCTGTGTGGGAGTGGCGACCTGTACGAACACACCGGCCGCCGGCCGTATGCGAGCGTGAACTACGTGGCGTGTCACGACGGGTTCACGGTGGCCGACCTGGTGAGTTACAACCGGAAACACAACGAGGCGAACGGCGAGGACAACCGGGACGGCGACAACCACAATTCGAGCTGGAACTGCGGAGCCGAGGGGCCGACGGACGACCCGCAAGTCCGCGCCCGCCGCGCCCGCCAGCAGCGGAACCTGCTGGCGACGGTGATGCTGTCGCAGGGGGTGCCGATGCTCCTGGCCGGCGACGAGATCGGCCACACGCAGCGGGGGAACAACAACGTCTACTGCCACGACAGCGCCCTGACCTGGCTCGACTGGACGCCGTCGGCCGAGAAGGACGCGCTCCTGGCGTTCGTCCGCAAGCTGACGCGCATCTGGCGGGAGCAGCCGGTGCTGAAGCGGAAGAGGTTCCTCCGGGGCCGGCCGATCCGCGGGGCGGGGTCGCAGGACGTGGCCTGGTTCGACCCGGCCGGGGACACCCTGACGGACGCCGAGTGGGCGGCCCCGGCGACGGCCCTCGGGATGCGTCTGGCCGGCGACCTGATGGCCGAGACCGACGACCGGGGCGAACCCGTCGCCGGCGACACGCTCCTGGTGCTGATGAACGCCGGGCCGAAGCCGGTCACGTTCAACCTGCCGCCGACCGACCCGGACCACCGGTGGGAATTGCTGCTCACCACGGCCGACGACGCGGCCCCGGCGGTCGTGGCGTCCGGCGGGACGGGGTACAAGCTGATCGATCACTCCCTCGCCCTGTTCCGCACGCGGCCGACGGCGGAGCCGACGCCGGACGTGACGCCCCTCCAGGCCGAGGCGATCCGCAAAGACCCGCGGCGGCCGGCCCGGAGGCCGTCATGACCGGTTCCCCCCGCGTCCCGGTGTCGACCTACCGCTTACAGGTCCACGCCGGCTTCCCCTTGACCGCCGCGGCGGCCGTGGTGCCGTACCTCGACGCCCTGGGGGTGAGTGATGCGTACACGTCGCCGCTCTTGGCCGCCCGGGAGGCGAGCGTCCACGGGTACGACGGCATCAACCCCGAGCAGGTGTCGCCGGACCTCGGCGGGGTGCCGGCGCTCGATGCGTTGAGCGCCGCCCTGCGCGAGCGGGGGATGGGCCTGCTCGTGGACATCGTCCCGAACCACCTGGCGGCGGTCCCGGACAACGCCTGGTGGGCCGACGTGCTGGCCCACGGCCCGGCGTCGAAGTACGCCGGCTACTTCGACATCGACTTCGACACCCCGCCGCGCCCCAGTGACCGCGGCCGGGTGGTCCTGCCCTGTCTGGGGTCGCCGTATGCCGACGCCCTGGCCGCCGGGAGTGTGAAGCTGTCGGCCGACGCTGAAGGGGTGTGGGTGCAGGTGTACGACCGCCGGCTGCCGATCGACCCCCGGACGCTGCCGCTGATCGGCCTGGACCTGATTGCCCCGGGCGGACTCGGCGAGGCTGTGCAGACGGCCGGGGGGCTGCCGCCGCGGACCGCCCCGGACGCGGCCGCCGCACATGAGACGGCACTCGGTGTCAACCGCCACCTCGCCGCCACACTGGCTGGCAACGCCGATGCGCTCGCCGAGGTTCGGCGGCACGTCGCCGACATTAACGCCGACCCGGCCCGGCTCGACGCCGTGCTGTCGGCCCAACCGTACCGCGTCTGTCACTGGCGGGCCGGGGCGGACGAGGTCAACTACCGCCGGTTCTTCGACGTGGCGGACCTCGTCGCCCTGCGGGCCGACCGCGGGCCGGTGTTCGTCGCCACCCACGCCCTGACCTTGAAATGGCTGACGACCGGGCGGGCGACGGGGGTGCGGATCGACCACCCCGACGGCCTCGCCGACCCGGCCGGCTACCTCGACCGGCTGCAGGCCACGTACCGGGACGCCGCCGGCCCCGACGCCGGGCCGTTGTACGTGGTGGTCGAGAAAATCCTGGCCCGGGGCGAGCCGGTGCGGCCGGAGTGGGCGACGGCCGGGGCGACCGGGTACGAGTTCATCGCGGCCGTCAACCCGCTGTTCGTCGACCCGGCGGCCGAGGCGGCGATGACGGACGTTTACCACGCCTTCACCGGGCAGACGCAGTCGTTCGGGGACATGGTGGTCGAGTGCAAGCAGCTCGTCCTGGACACGTCGTTCGGCGGCGACCTCGACCGGGTGGCCGACCTGCTCATGGCCGTCGCCGCCGTCGGTCGCGCCAGCCGCGACTTCACCCGCGGCGAACTCCGCCGGGCCGTGCGGGCGGTCGTCGCCGCGTTCCCGGTCTACCGGACCTACGTCACCGACGCCCTCGATGACGCCGACCGCGCGGTCCTCGACCAAGCCGCCTCCGCCGCCACGCGCCGGTTGCCGACGCACGCCGCGGCCGTCGAGTTCTGCCGCGCGACCCTGGCGTTGGCCCCGCCGCCGGCCGGCGACATCCCCCCGGCGGGGCAGGCCGACTACCGGGCCGCCCAAATCCGCTTCGCCGGCCGGTTCCAGCAACTGACGGCCCCGGCGACCGCCAAGGGGTTCGAAGACACGGCGCTGTACCGCTACGCCCGGCTGATTTCGCTCAACGAGGTCGGCGGCGACCCGGCCCGGTTCGGGTGCGACCCGGCTGAGGTCCATGCGTTTTTCCGGGACCGGCCACGCGGGGCGCTGTCTCCCCTCTCGACCCACGACACCAAGCGCGGGGAGGACGCCCGGGCACGCATCAACGTGCTGTCCGAGATGCCGCGGGCGTGGGGCGACGCCGTCGGCCGCTGGGCGGCGCTCAACCGGCGGCACAAGACGACGCTCCCGGATGGCCGACCCGCCCCGGACGCGAACGACGAGTACCTGCTGTACCAGACGCTCGTCGGCGTCTGGCCCGGCGCGGCCGACGCCACGCTCGCGGGCCGGGTGCAGGAGTTCGCCGTCAAAGCCCTGCACGAGGCCAAGCGGCAGAGCAGTTGGCGCGACCCGGACGCCGCCTACGACGCCGCGACGTGCGCGTTCCTGGCCGCAATCCTCGACCCGTCAACCGGGGCCGAGTTCCTGGCCGACTTCGCCGCGTTCCATGCCCCCGTCGCCCGGCATGGGGCCGTCAACTCACTGGCCCAGACGCTGGTCCGCTGCACCGCGCCGGGCGTGCCGGACACCTACCAGGGGTCGGAGTTCTGGGACTTCTCGCTGGTGGACCCCGATAACCGCCGGCCGGTCGACTACGCCGCCCGCACCGCCGCGCTGGCCGAACTTGATGCCGGCGACGCGGCGCATCTGGCGCGCGAACTGGCGGCAGACCCGACCGATGCGCGGGCCAAGCTGTTCGTCGTGTCGCAGGCGCTTCGGTTCCGCCGCGAGCGGGCGGCGCTGTTCGCGGCGGGGGGGTACGTGCCGCTGACGGTGACGGGGCCGCGGGCCGAGCAGGTGTTCGCTTACTTGCGGGAGTGCGACGGGGAGGCGGCGCTGGTGGTGGTGCCGCGGCTCGGCTTCGGATCGGGAGGTGAAGCGTGGGCGAGGACGTTCGTCGAGCTGCCGGCGGCGTACTCGGGGCGGCGGTGGGTAGATGCGTTCACGGGGGTGGAGGTGAGTAGTGACGGTGGGCGGCTGGGAGTGGGGGCGGTGTGGAGCGGGTTCGCGGTGGGGCTGTTGGGGGCCGTACTCTGACGGCCCTAACGATTCAGGCAGTTACTCACGGCGGCGGCCGAAGGCGGGTAGAATCAGGCATAAGCGGAGGGGCGACATGACCGTGATGCATGCGACGGTTCGGGGCGGCCGGCTGGTCATCGACACGCCGCCCGACTGGCCGGACGGGGCGACCGTCGAGGTCCGGGTCGTCGACGACGACCAGCCGTTGCCACCGGAGGAAATCGCGCGGCGGTTGGCGATCATGGCTACGTTCGAGCCAGTCGAGTTTACGCCTCAGGAGGAGGCCGAAATCGCTGCATGGCGCGAGCAGGTCAAGCAGTACACGCTTAAGCACATGAACGACGGCATCGAAGGACTATTCCCGTGACCCGCTACCTGCTCGATACCGGCCTCGCAGGGCTGTACGTCGGCCGGCGGCCGGATGTCACCAGGCGCGTCGCGGCCGAGACTGGCCGCGGCAACCAGATCGGCATCTGCCAGCCGGTCCTGGCTGAATTGGTGTACGGGGTCGAGCTGAGTCAAAGTCGGGACCGGGCCTGGCAGCGGCTTATGGTCGCGCTGTCGGCCCTGACGGTTTGGCCGGTGACGGAAGCCGCCTGCTACGAGTACGGCCGCCTGGCCGCCGACCTCAAGCGCCGCGGCCGACTGATCCAGCAGAACGACATGATGATCGCCGCCGTCGCCCTCACGTTGAATTGCGTCGTGGTCACGGCCGACTCGGACTTCCGCGCCGTCCCCGGCCTGGCGGTCGAGGACTGGCGCTCGCCGTCGGCCTAACTACTTCGCCGCCTTGTCCGCCTTCGCCTGGTCCTTGGCCGCCTTGGCCTCGGCCTTCTTCGCCGCCTTCGCCTTGTCCTGGGCCTTCTTGTACTTTTCCAGCAGCCGCTCGCCCTTGGCCGCGAGGGCGGCTACGTCCTCGGCCGTCTTCGGAATCTTCTCGCCCCACGCCCGGGCCTGCAGGGCGAACCGCGACGGCTTGCCGGCGGCGTCGACCAAGGGGCTGTTTTTCGGGTTGGCGAAGTGCCGCCGCAGGAACGACCCCTTCCGCTTCATCTTGTCCGGCGTGTCGGCCGCCCCGGTCACGCCGGGCTGCAGGTTGGCCCCTTCGGTCTTCTTGAAGTGGTCGCGGCCGGCGTCGGTCAGGCCGCCCTTGGGGTCTTTGAGCGGCCCCTTTTTGGCCACGGGCTTCGACGCGGCGGGCTTCGGTGCGGCGGCCGACTTCTTGGCGGGGGGCATGGGACACTCGGGGCGAGGGGGTAAGGGACGGCCCGCAAGTGTAACGCATGAACGCCTCCCGCGCAAACCCCGGCCGCCGTCACCGCGTCGCCCACCACCCCGCCGCGAGTAGGGGGGCCGCCATCATCAGCACGAACCGCCACGATTTCCGGGCGGCCGGCGCGTCCTCGGCCGATTGGTACTGGCCGCACGACGGGCAGCGGACGGCGTCCTCGTACACGGGGGAGCGGCAGTAGCGGCACGGGACGGTCGGCTCCGGGTCGTCGGCGACGGCCCCGTCGTCGCCGTCGAACTCGTCGTCGGCGAAGTCGTCGTCGTCCGGTTGTCGGTCGGCGAAGTGGCGGGGCATAATCGCACGCCTCACGCGAGTGGGAATCGCTTCGCCCGCCACGCCTCGAACATGCGGCGGCCGCGCGGCCACAGCCGGCCGCCGACGAACAGCAGGCCGCACGCCAGCGGCACCCAGTCGCCGAGCATCGCGTAGTACGTCTCGCGCGTATCGATCGGCACCTCGGCCCGGACGATCGCCTCGACGCCCGCCGAGTCCTGCCACGAGTCGCTGGCGGGGAGGACAATCACCCGGCCGTCGGGGTCGATGACGGCCGAGATGCCGGTGTTGACCGCCCGGACCACACTCCGCCGGGCCTCGATCGCGCGGAACCGGCATATGGCGAGGTGTTGGGCGTGTTCCTCGGTCCCGGCGAACCAGCCGTCGTTCGAGATGTTGACCAGGAAGTCCGCGGCGAGTCCGCGGCCCCGGGCCGGGTTGTACTGCCGGGCCAGGAACGGGTCGGTGTCCTCGTAGCAGATGAGGACGGCGAACGTGAACACCTTCCCGCCCTGGGCCGCGGCCGGCACCTCGAACCGGGTGAGCCGCGACCCCGGCGTGCAACTGTAATCGTGCGTGTACGGCGTGAACGGCTTCAGCAGCGGCGAGTCGAACGGGACGTACTCGCCGAACGGGACCAGGTGCATCTTGTCGTAGCTGGCGACGGCCCGCCGGTCCGGGTCGAACAGCACGGCCGAGTTGAACTTGCGGTTGGCCCGGACCGACCGCCACTCGTGCCGGTTCAGGCCGACGAGGTTGTACGCCGGCGGCAGGCCGGCGAACTTCTGGACGAACTCGGCGTGCGACGCATTCAATCCCCGCCGGACCATATCGGCCTCCGACGGGTCGGCGACCCCTCGCGGGTCGGGGTCGTCCCGGTCGAGCGGGAAGACCGTCTCCGGCCAGATCACCAGGTCCGGGGCGGGCGTCGACGGCGTCGGCCGGGCGGCCCGGGCAGCCAGGGGGAAGTAGTCGCGCTCGAGCCGTGACAACCCGTCGGCCGCATCCTGGTCGCCGCGTATGATCTTCTCGTTCTGCGGCACGTTCCCCTGCACCGCCGCCACCCGCGGCCCCTTCGCAAACGGCGGGTGGACGAGTTGGACCGTGCCGTAGCAGACGACGAGGACCGGGAAGATCGCCGCCCAGGCCGAGCGGTACGCCTCGTCAACGAAGGTGCGCGACGGAGGCGGGCTGATGGAGCCGGATACTCTGCCTTCAGGTGTAACGTGCGCCTCCAAGACGAACATCCGGCTAGGGGCCAGGGCCGGCCAGCCGAACAGCCGCCGCACCAGGGCGGACCGGATCAGCCACTCATACGCGACGCCGTTGACGCACGCCACCATCGCACTAACGAGGTACACCCCGCCGAGGTCGGCCGCCTGCGTGGCCGGCAGGAAGCCGTGCAGCGCGTAGCCGAGGGCGTACCAGTTGAACCCGACGAGCTGGAACAGGCCGAGCGGTTCGAGGAACGAGAACCCGGTCGGGAAGTGCGTCCGGACGTATTCGAGGCCGACCCACACGACCGGGAGCGTGGCCGTGAACGGCAGGTGCAGGTGTTCGAGGCGGCGGAGCAGGTAGAGGGCGAGGGGCCAATACAGGGCGCAGTAGAGCGTGCCGGCCGGCCAGGTGAATAGCGCCATCATCGGGTGGGCGACCCGGACCCACTTGAGCGCCAGGGCGGCAAACACCACCCCGCCGACGAACGCCCCGCCGTACCGCTGCCACCGCGTGAGATTCGGGGCACGCACGAGGGTCAGGAACGGGGCGAGGGCGAACAGGGCCGTCACCCCGAGGTCGAGCGGGAAGAACGCCGTCCAGAGCAGGACGCCGGACAGGGCGGCGGGCAGAATCGCGGTCGTCAGCAGGCGGGGCATCGGCGGGAGTCCTTCCGGGAGGCGAACGGCGTGTCTGGCCCCTTCGGCCTTTAGTTGCCAGGGGCGGCTCAAGCAACCTCACCCCCCGGCCCCCTCTCCGAAGCGGAGAGGGGGAGCAGGACATGGCGGACTGGGGATG
>JAABUN010004653.1_pt1 | contig 18266 bp, 15 predicted proteins | sample 5559311 | NCBI WGS metagenome assembly JAABUN01 (sample SAMN10711877, study PRJNA513370) | rock metagenome | isolation source: Antarctica rocks | place: Antarctica: Victoria Land, Siegfried Peak sud | reverse complement strand
CCGACCGGGGTAATTTCATAGGGTGAATCCCGCAGCTGGCGCAAAGCCCCCGTTCTACATCACCACGGCCATCTCCTACCCGAACGGCATGCCGCACATCGGGCACGCCTACGAGACGATCGCGGCGGACGCGCTGGCACGCTTCAAGCGACTCGACGGCTTCGACGTCATGTACCTGACGGGGACCGACGAGCACGGCCTGAAGATGCAGCAGGCGGCGGACCGCGAGGGTATCCCGGTCCGCGCCCTGGCGACGCGCAACGCGCTGGCCTTCCGTGACATGAACGACGTCGTCGGCACGTCCTACGACCGCTTCATCCGGACCACGGACGAGGACCATTACGCCGCCGCGACCGAGATCTGGAGACGGATGGAGGCGAACGGCGACATCTACCTCGGCAAGTACGCCGGCTGGTACTCGGTGCGGGACGAGGCGTTCTGGCCCGAGGATGAGACGGAGGTCCGCGAGGACGGCGTGCGGTACGCGAAGGAAACCGACACCGAGGTCACCTGGACCGAGGAGGAAAGCTACTTCTTCAGGCTCTCGGCCTACCAGCAGAAGCTGCTCGATCTCTACGAGGCACAGCCGGAGTTCGGTGCGCCCAAGCCACGGTTCAACGAGGTCATCTCCTTCGTCCGGCGCGGACTCGAGGACCTCTCGATCAGCCGCACCACCTTCGACTGGGGCGTCCCCGTTCCCGGCAATGACCGCCACGTCATGTATGTCTGGGTCGATGCCCTCACCAACTATCTGACCGGCGTCGGCTTCCCCGACACCGATTCGGAGCGCTTCCGCAGGTTCTGGCCCGCCGACGTCCACGTGATCGGCAAGGACATCTCCCGCTTCCACGCCATCTACTGGCCCGCCTTCCTCATGTCGGCGGGGCTCGCGACACCCAGGCGCGTGATGATCCACGGCTTCCTGCACAACCGCGGCGTCAAGATGTCGAAGTCACTCGGCAACACGGTGGCGCCTGCGGACTGGGTGGACCAGTACGGCCTCGACCAGGTGCGCTTCTTCCTCCTGCGGGAGGTCCCGTTCGGCGCTGACGGCTCCTACAGCCACGAGGCCGTCGTGGGCCGCATGAACTCCGACCTCGCGAACAACTTCGGCAACCTGGCGCAGCGCTCGCTGTCGATGGTCGCCAAGAACTGCGACGGCGCCGTGCCGCAGCCGGGGGAGTACGCCCCCGCGGACACCGCAATCCTCGACCAGGCGCACGCCCTGCTCCAGGCGAGCCGCGCAGCATTCGACCGGCAGGAGTTCTCCCGGGCGCTCGAGGCCGTGTGGACCGTGCTCGGCGACACGAACGCGTACTTCGCGGACCAGCAGCCGTGGGTGCTCCGGAAGACCGACCCGGACCGCATGAACACGGTGCTCTACGTCACGCTGGAGGTACTCCGGGTGGTGGCGATCCTCGCCCAGCCGGTCATGCCGACGGGTGCGGGGCAGATCCTCACTGCGCTCGGGCAGGGGATGGGCGACGACGACGCCCGCCGCCTCTTCAGCGCGCTGGAGACCTGGATGGAATCGGGGACGGCCCTGCCCGCACCGACCCCGGTGTTCCCCAAGTACGAGGAGCCTGCCGGGGCGTGACGCCGGCCTCCTTCCGGCCTAGATCCGGAGGAAGCGGGCCGGTGCGGTGTCCGTCATGACGCGGGCCACCGTGTCCTGCTGACGCTTGCACGACTCGAGGAGCCGCTCTAGGGCGGCCCGGTCGAGGACGGCGTTCCCCGCGGCCACCGGGGCGTCCGGGGAAATGGCGAGGAGCGTGGACCACAGCGCCTCCTTGCCCTTGAGCAGTGACTGCAGGGCCTCGAGTTCCAGCTGCGCCCCGGCGCTCGCCTTCCGTCGCATCGGATTGAGGGGACCGAATTGCGCGACGACGGACGTGACACGGGCGAAGACCATCGTGAGGACGCCCGTCCGATGTCCCAGTCTCCTCATCAGCTTCTTCAGGAACGCGCGGTCCTCGCTGATCTCCTGCCGCAGGCGTGCGAAGTCCTCCGCGTACGGCGTTCCTGCCCATGAGCGGCGCGCCGCATCGAACAGGCGGACGCCGTTCGTGGCACCGACGAGGTGCAGGTCGAGGTAGGGCAGGAGGGTGTCCAGGTCCAGCGGGCGGATCGGGTTACCGTTCTCGGTGCGCTTCATGGGGAATCCTTCCGTGGCGTGTTCAGCACATCAGCCTACGGCAGCGTGATTCAGCAGCGGTAGCGTGATGGCGACAATCGTTCCGACTCCCAGGCTCGACTCGATGGTGATACTCCCGTGGTGGGCCTCGAACGTCCGCTTGGCGATAGAGAGGCCGACGCCGGCCCCGGGCACCGCCTGGTTCGCGTTGGACGCGCGGTGGAACGACTCGAAGAGGCGAGGCAGATCGTCCGCCGGGATGCCGATGCCGGTGTCCTGCACGACGACGATCGCGTGTCCGTGATCCGGTTCCTGGGTCAGGCCGACGGAGACGGTGCCGTCTTCCTGCGTGTATTTGAGGGCGTTGGACAGTACGACCGCGAGCGCGGCCGAGAGCTGCTCGCGATCCCCGGAAACCGTGACAGGATCTTCGGGTACCGTGCAGTGCAGCGTGATCCCGCCGCTCCTCGCCTGCGGCGCCGCCCGGGCGGTGAGCTCCGACACGAGATGGACGATGTCCACGGGCCCGTGCTCAGTCACATCGGCCTCCGTCGAGGACAGCGCGGAGATGTTCTCGATCAGCTGGCTCAGCTTCGCGGTGTTGCGTTCCACCGCCTGCAGCATCGTGCTCGCCTCCGGCGGGAGTTCGCCTCCGACGCCGTCGTTGATCATCTCGAGGTATCCGGCGATCGACGCGAGCGGCGTCCTCAGCTCATGGTTGACGGTGCCGACGAAGTCGCTCTTGGCCTGGTTGAGCGCGCGCAGCTTACGGACGGCCTGCTGCTGTCGGGAGATGAGCTGCGCCTGGATCAGGCCGTGGGCCAGGTTACCGAGGACGTGCTGGGTGAGAGCACCCTCGACGCCGGACCAGCGGAGCGGGGTCTCCTCGCTGATGATCCACAGGAGACCGAAGGGCGTGTCTCCCTCACCGAGGGCGACGACGACTCCGTTCACCGCGCGGTGAACGCCTCCGCGCTCCCGCAGCCATGCCGGAATCGGTATCGCCGCAGCGCGTCGAGCGTCGGGGCCGGCGTCGTCGGCTGTGCTGAAGGAGGCGGTCGCGGTGTCCTCCCACAGTGTGAGAGCGAGGGGGAGCGAGGCGTCCTGGTGGACGCGCAGCGGTGCGGCGATCGGCAAACGGTCTGCGTCCGTACCGTCGGTCCAGGTGCTGCTGCGCGCGGCGACGCGCTCATCCTCGAAGACCTGCAGCACAGTGTGGTGCGCGCCGAGTGCGCGTCCCACGCCCGAGAGGAACTGCTCCACCATGACGGCGGGGTCATTCGTCGCCCGGATCCGGGCGGAGATGCGCCGCATGTCCTCGCGGAGGCGGGCCGAGGACGCCCTCTGCACCCCGTCGCGCCGGCGCCTGGCGATCGCCGCGCCGGTCCTGTGGAGCAGTTCCGTCGCGTTCACGGGGCGGAAGACGACATCCGGCGTGGTCGCGAGCACCTCATCGACGAGTGAGGCCCCGGGGACCACGATCCTCGTCGCATAGCCGCCGTGCCCGAGGGACTGCTCCAGGTGCCGGCGGTCCTCGGGAGACGCGGAAGCGACGACGGCGAGCACGTCACCGCGATTCCCTGCTGATGCCTGCTGCGCCACGGCGTCCTCTCCGACCTCACCTGTGATGTTCCCAATATAGGCCGCGGACAGGGAGACGGAAGGACGCCGTGACGCGGGGTGTCAGTCGCTCGCCAGCCCGGCGACCGGCGAGAGGCGGGCCGCCCGGCGCGCGGGGAGGACGGAGGCCAGGAGTCCTGCCCCGACGGCCACCGCGAGGACCGCGCTGATCTGACCGAACGGCACCGACGGGCTGACGGTGGCGATCCCGCCCAGCGCGGACTGTGCACCCAGCCAGCCGTAGAGGATGCCGAGCCCGGACCCGAGCAGGGCGGCGACGCCGGCGATGAGCACCGCCTCGATGGCGAGCATCCCCCGCAGTTGAGCCCGCGTGAGGCCCAGGGCCCTGAGCAGGGAGTTCTCCCGGCGCCTTTCGAGCACGGACAGCGAGAGTGTGTTGGCCACGCCGATGAGGGCGATCAGCACGGCCACGGCCAGCAGGGCTGTCACGATCAGCAGCATGACGTCGATGATCTGGTTGTAGGCCACCCGTTCGATCGCGGCCCCCGTCACCTGGTACTCCGACAGACCGGTGGCCGACACGATCCGGGACCGGACGTCCACGACGGCCGCCCCGTCCAGTCCGTCGTCGAGCCTGAGCCAGTAGGTCGTCCCCAGGTACGAGGCCAGGGTCTGTCCTGCCGCGCTCTGCTCCATCCTCGTGCCACCCGTGTCCCCGAGGTAGGTGGACAGTGCGTCCGACGGGCTGCCGCCGAGCTTCTCGGCCGTCGCCGTCGTGATGAGGGGCTGGAAGAAGGCGGCGTCGGTCGCCATGACCGGAAGGGTCCAGGGACCACCGGCGGTCTCCAGCGTGATGTCCGCCTGCGTCCAGGTCTGTGGTGCGAGGACCATGCCGTCCGTCAGCGCCGTTCCCTGCGAGCGCAGGACCCCGGCGATCTCCTCGGGATCGGCGGCGTACACCAGCATCCCGCCGTCGTTCGCGCTCGTGAGCATGACGGGGGTGAGCCTGACGGCTGTCCGGACGCCGTCGATCTGGAGGAGGGTCGATGCATCGACGCGCGAGTCCGCCGTGCCGGCCGCGGCCGCCGCTGTCCCGGCGATCTCCAGGTCGACGGCGTAGTTCTCGTCGAGCTCGCGGTCGAAGGACGTCCGCGCGGTCTGGGCACCCACCATCATCATGGTCACGAGGGTCACTCCGACCATCAGGGCCGCCGCCGACGCAGTGGTCCGTGCAGGATTCCGGACGGCGTTGACCGAAGCAAGGGTGCCGGTCACTCCGAGCGGCCGGGCGATCCGTCCTATCATGGCGACGCTCCGTGGCACGAAGAAGGGCGCGAGGAGGACGACGCCGAGGAACGAGATGGCACCGCCTGCGACGGCCTGGACGATCGTGACCGAGAGGGCGCCGAACAGGAGCAGCGCACCACCCGCCACGAGGGCCGCGAGACCGGTGCTGAGGCGGACTCTCCCGCTCCTGCTTCCGGCGACGGTCGGATCAGTGGGGCGCAGTGCGGCCAGGGGGGCGACGCGGGTTGCGGCCCGGGCCGGGACGAGGGCGGCGAGGAGCGTCATCAGGACACCCACGATGATCCCGGTGATGACGGCCGACGGCGGGACGGCGAGGACCGCGAACGAGCCGAAGTCGGTCTGCCGCGCGAGCGCGACGAGGGCCGCCATGACCCCGACGGCCAGCAGTACGCCGAGTACCGCGGAGACAAGGCCCACGATCGTAGCCTCGACGAGGACCGAGGTCCGGACCTGGCGGCGTTCCGCGCCGATGCAGCGCAGCAGCGCCAGTTCGCGCGTGCGCTGTGCCACGAGGACGGAGAAGGTGTTGGAGATGACGAGCGCGGCGACGATCACGGACACGGCGGCGAAGGCGAGGAGGATCCCGGTGAGCACGTCATCGCCGTCCGAGAGCTGCGCGACCTCCGCGACCGTCTGTTCGTCGGCCGTCCGCACCAGGAGGGCCCCGTTCGTCGCGGAGCCCGCCAGTGCTGCCGTGACGGCGTCGGTGACCGCGGCGGTGTCGGCTCCGGGGACCAGTGCGAGCTGGACGTTGCGGAAGGCGGTCTCACCTCCGTTCAGTTCCCGTACCACGGACGGGGAGGCGAGTACCTGCACGGACCCGGACAACGTCGGATCCTCACCGGGTGCTATGAGGCCCGTGACGGTCAGTGCGTCGGCGGGGGAGGTGGAGGTGGCGCCGGATTCGAGGGCGACTGTATCGCCGGGGACGACATCGAGGCGGGCGGCAGAGGTTTCGTCCAGGGCCACCTGGCCAGGATTCGAGGGATAGGAACCCTTCGTCACCGTGGCGGTCTCCAGCCGATCCGGTGCCGTCGTGGTGATGGTGGCGAGCGACGTCGCCGACCCCGTGACCAATTGGCTGTAGGCGCGCTCGAGTCCGTGGACGGCGTCCACGCCTGGAACGGCAGTCAGGTCGTCGGTGACACCGGCGGGGATCATCGTGCCGTCCTCGCCGGTCACCACGAGGTCGGCCTTGGCGTACGAGGCGCCGATGCTCTGGCCAAGGCTGGCGTTCGTGGTCGCGCCGACCATGAGGGTCGCGGAGAGGAAGGCGACGCCGAGCATCACGGCGAGGCCGACGGCGATGAAGCGCCGGGCGTGGACCCGGACCTGCGCGAGGGCCACCTGCAGCACGTCAGGCCCCCAGCTTCGCTAGCGCACGGAGGATGGCATCCGGTGTGGACTGCTCCAGTTCACCGACGAGGGCACCGTCCTTCATGAGGACCACGCGGTCCGCGTAGGACGCTGCGACCGGGTCGTGCGTGACGATGATGATGCTCTGGCCCATCTCCCGGCTGCTGCGCCGCAGCAGGGACAGCACCTCCGCCCCGTTCGCGGAGTCGAGGTTGCCGGTGGGCTCGTCCCCGAAGATGACATCGGGCCGCGTGAGCAGGGCGCGCGCGACGGCGACCCGTTGCTGCTGGCCGCCGGAGAGCTCGTGCGGACGGTGGGACAACCGGTCGGCGAGCCCGAGGGAGGAGGAGATCTGCTGCAGCCACGCGGTGTCCACCGTCCCTCCGGCCAGGGCGACCGGCAGGGTGATGTTCTGCTCAGCGGTCAGTGTCGGTACGAGGTTGAAGGCCTGGAAGACGAAGCCGACGCGTTCGCGACGGAGCCGGGTGAGGTCGGCGTCGGACAATCCGGTGATGTCGGTGCCGCCGATCCACAGGCGGCCGGCATCGACGCTGTCCAGGCCGGCCAGACAATGCATCAGGGTCGATTTCCCGGAACCGGATGGACCCATGATGGCGGTGAAGCGTTGACGTTGGAAGTCGACGGAGACGTCGCGGAGCGCGTGGACGGCCGTCTCGCCGCGTCCGTAGCTCTTGGAGGCGCCGCGGGCGGCGACGGCGGCGGTCGGCGGGGTGGAGGAACCCAGGGAGGTTCCCGGCAACTCGGCAGGCAGGTTCGTAGAATTCGTCATGCTCCAACGCTAGGGATCGGGAGCGTCCGGCGGATCGCCGCCTGGTTCTGTGTTCCGGGTAGGGTCCCTCATACCGCGGGATGAGGAGGAGCCCCGGCGCGCGCGACCGGCGTGTAGGGACGCGGGTCGGCGGTCCTCAGGGACGGACGATGCCTGTCTCGTAGGCCATGACGACGGCCTGCACGCGGTCCCTGGCCTCGAGCTTGGCGAGGATGTGGCCCACGTGCGTCTTGACGGTCGCCTCGGACAGGTACAGCTTCGCCGCGATCTCCGGGTTCGAGAGGCCCTGCGCGATGAGTTCGAACACCTCGCGCTCGCGGGCGGTCAGTCGGGCCACCGCTGCAGCGTGCGCGTCCTGGACGGGGGAGGGCTGGCGCAGGAGGGGAGCCACATGGTCAAGTAACCGGCGCGTCGTCGACGGCGCGATCACGGCGTCGCCCCGGTGGACGGTGCGAATGGCCTCGAGCAGCTCCTCGGGTGGTGCGTCTTTCAGCAGGAAGCCGCTGGCACCTGCGTGGATCGCGGACAGGGCGTATTCGTCCAGGTCGAACGTCGTCAGCACCACGATGCGTGGTCCCGCCTTCGAGGCGTGGGCCGTGGAGCTGAACGGAGCGAGGATACGGCGCGTGGCTTCGATGCCGTCCATTCCGGGCATGCGCACGTCCATCAGAACGACGTCGGCCCGGATGGTCGCCAGGGCCCTCACGGCTTCCTCGCCGTTCGCCGCCTCGCACACCACCTCGAGGTCCGGCTGCGAGTTGATGAGCATCGCGAATCCGCTGCGCACCAGGTGCTGGTCATCGATGATCGCGATGCGGATCGGACCGCTTGTGGTCTCCTCGGCAGCTCCCGCTGGGAGGGGTGCGCCGGCCTGACCGGGGGTGCTGGTGCTGCTTTCCACGGTAATTGCGCTCTCCTGTCTTCGCTGAGTGTTACGTGCTCCTGGTCGTGCCTCCGAATCCCGATCCGTCGGGATCGACAAGGGATCGTCCTGGATCCAGCCTAGGCCTGCGTGTAGGGGATGAAGGCCTCCACGCGGTAGCCGCCGCCCGAGCGGGGTGCGGCTGAGACCATGCCGTCGTAGAGGTGTACACGCTCGGTCATCCCGGTGATGCCCTGGCCCGCCCCCGCCGTGGTGGGATCCGGGGCGGCGCCGCGGCCGTCGTCGTCGACCATGACGGTCAGACCCCGGGCACCGTAGTCAAGGGTCACCTCGGTGGTGGTATCGGCTCCCGCATGCTTGAGCACGTTCGTCAGCGACTCCTGCACCACGCGGTACGCGGTCAGCTCGGCGCCCAGCGGCAGGTCCCTGCGCGGAGTCCCGATGCGCCGGCAGGCGACCCGTACCCCGGACTGGCGCACCGACTGGATGAGCGAGTCGACGTCGTCCAGCGTCGGCAGCGGACGGGTGGACGCGTTCTCGTCACCGCGGAGGACACCGAGGAGCCGCCGCATCTCGCGCAGGGACCCGCGTCCCGTGTCGGCGATGGTCCCGAGGGTCTTGACCGCGAGCTCGGGCGCCTGTGCGCTCGCGTACCGGGCGCCGTCGGCCTGCGTGATGATCACGGAGAGGGAATGCGCCACGATGTCGTGCATCTCCCGCGCTATGTGGCTGCGCTCGTCCGCCGCTGCGAGATCACGTTCCTGTTGCCGTTCGACCTCCAGGCGTCGCGTCCTGTCCTCCAGCGCCTGATAGGTGAGGCGTCGCGAGCGCGCGAGGTCGCCCATCGTCCAGGCGAGTAGCACGAGTGACTCGACGAAGAACAGCAGGATCAGGAACAGCGGAACGCTGGTCAGCATTGACCCGTCCCCACTGATGCCGAGCATGGTCGCGAACCGCACGAGGCCTGTTACTGTCCCCGCGATGGCGAGGCCCAGCCCGCCGCGGCTGGCCCAGCGGGGGCCGTAGGCGGCGAGGGTGTAGAGCGTGATGAGGATGACGAACTGCGCGGGCACCGGCTCGATCCCGGTGATGAGCTGGAGCACGGAGATGGCGGCGATGACGCCGGCAGACAGAACCACGCGCGAGCGGCGCCATACCAGGGCGATGACCAGGGCGGTGGCGGCAGCGACGCCGAAGGGGTAGCTCGTGGTGCCGTCCAGGGCGAAGGGGAGGACGAGGAAGACGAGGCTCGCCAAGGAGAGGCAGGCGTCGATGGTGCCCGGGTGCGCGCGAATCCAGCGCGCCAGCCGCAGGTGGATGTCCATGGGGACCAACTCTAGGTCGGCCGGTCGACGCCGCACATCCGACCCAGGGTGGAGCCGTCTCAGACTGCGGACGGATTATCGCCGGCCCGGACGCTTTCCTACGCTGGGACCATGACAGACGCCGCGCGCCGCATCGACCTCGCCGTCATCCCCGGCGACGGGATCGGACCCGAAGTGATCGCCGAGGCGGTCAAGGTGCTGCGGACGGTCGTGGGTGACGACGTCGAGCTGGCCCTCACGGAGTACTCGCTCGGTGCCGAGAACTGGTTGGCCACGGGGGAGACGCTCACGGACGCGACGCTCGAGCAACTGCGGGGCCACGATGCCATCCTGTTCGGTGCGGTAGGCGCTGCCCCGGGTGACACTCGGATCCCGTCAGGACTCATCGAGCGGGAGTTCCTGCTGAAGCTCCGCTTCTCGTTGGACCATTTCGTGAACCTGCGTCCGTCCAGGCTGTACCCCGGCGTGCCGAGCCCGCTGGCAGCCCCCGGCATCATCGACTTCGTCGTCGTGCGGGAAGGGACGGAAGGTCCGTACACGGGCAACGGTGGGACGCTGCGCGGGGGGACGCCGCACGAGGTGGCCACCGAAGTCTCCCTCAACACGGCATACGGCGTCGAACGCGTGGTGCGAGACGCCTTCGCGCGCGCTGCAGTGCGCCGCAGGAAGCTGACGCTCGTCCACAAGCACAATGTCCTCGTGTATGCGGGCCACCTGTGGAAGCGCACCGTCGAGGCCGTCGCCGCCGACTTCCCGGACGTGACGCACGATTACCTCCACGTGGACGCCGTGATGATCTTCCTGGTCACCGATCCGTCCCGCTTCGACGTCATCGTCACCGACAATCTGTTCGGCGACATCGTGACCGACCTCGCCGCAGCGGTGTCGGGTGGTATCGGCCTTGCGGCGTCCGCCAACCTGAACATGGACCGGACAGCTCCGTCCATGTTCGAACCGGTGCACGGCTCGGCCCCGGACATCGCCGGTCGCCAGATCGCCGACCCGACGGCCGCGATCCTCTCGGCGGCACTCCTGCTGCGGCACCTCGGCCTCGATACCCAGGCCGAGCGGATCGAGCGGGCCGTCGAGGAGGACATCGCCGCCCGAGCCGGTGCCCGCAGCACCTCCGCGATCGGCGATGCCATTGCCGCTGCCGTGTCCTAAGGTGATTACACATCATCAACCCAGTGCGCAGCACTGACCACCCGACGGGCGACGGCGGCCGAGCCGCTCCTTCAGTCCATTCCAGCGCGGAGGAACCATGACAGCCACCGATACCCAGTTCGCCCAGCACCTGTCGACGCAGCGGGCGTCGGCCGAGCAGCGCGAGGCGGTGCTGGCGAACCCGGGCTTCGGCAACTACTTCACCGATCACACGGCGATCATCGACTTCAGCGTCGACCAGTCCGGCGTCGGTGGGTGGCACGATGCACGCCTCGAGCCGTATGGTCCCATCTCGCTGGATCCCGCCGCGGCCGTGCTGCACTACGGCCAGGAGATCTTCGAGGGTATGAAGGCCTACCGGCACGCCGACGGGTCAGTGTGGACCTTCCGCGCCGACGCCAACGCGGCACGCCTCAACCGCTCCGCCATCCGCCTCGCCCTGCCGCAGTTGCCCGAGGAGCTCTTCCTCGAGTCGCTACGCCAGCTCGTGGCCGCCGACCAGGACTGGATCCCGTCCGGTGACGGCGAGAGCCTGTACCTGCGGCCGTTCATGATCGCCACCGAGGCGTTCCTCGGCGTGCGGCCCGCCCGAGAGGTCTCCTACCGGGTGATCGCCTCACCCGCGGGCAACTACTTCGGGGGCGAGGTGAAGCCCGTCAACATCTGGGTGTCGCGGAACTACGCCCGTGCTGGGCGCGGCGGCACGGGAGCCGCCAAAGCGGGCGGCAACTACGCCTCCTCGCTCGCGGCCCAGCTCGAGGCCGAGGCGCACGGCTGCAAGCAGGTGCTCTTCCTCGACCAGTTCAACGACAACGCGGTCGAGGAGCTCGGCGGGATGAACGTGTTCTTCGTCTTCCGCGACGGTTCGCTCGTGACCCCCGCCCTGTCCGGGACGATCCTCGAGGGCGTCACGCGCTCCTCGATCATCCAGCTCGGACGCGACCGTGGGCTGGACGTCAGCGAGCGGAGGATCACCCTGGACGAGTGGCGCGAGGGCGTCGCGAGCGGAGACATCACCGAGGTGTTCGCCTGCGGCACGGCGGCCGTCATCACGCCCATCGGCCAGCTGCGCGACGGCGACGAGTTCATCGGCGCTGCGGACTCGCAGGCCGGCGAAGTGACCATGTCGATCCGCAGCCAGCTGCTGGGGATCCAGACCGGTACCGTGGAGGACACGCACGGCTGGCTCTCGCGCCTGGTCTGAGCCACGGCGGCGGTCAGGGACGGCCGTCTTCACCCATCGCCCTGCTTCATCCATCGCCCTGATCGACCACGCGATCGTCGTCGGCGGTCACCGCGCTGGCGCAGTCTCCGAGTCATCGATCACTTCGCCGACCCGCAAATGGCGCGTGGAGGCGAGCAGGGCGCCTGTCTCCGCCGCGGGCATCGGGCGGCTGAAGTAGTAGCCCTGACCGCTGGCGCAGCCCAAGGCCCTCAGTTGATCGGCCTGCTCCCGCGTCTCGATGCCCTCGAACACGGCTTCCAGGCCCGCAGCGCGGATGAGCTGCAGGATCGCCGCGACGAACTCGAGTTGCCCGGTCCTGGTGTTCAGTTCCACGAGGAGCGAGCGGTCCACTTTTACCATGCTGACAGGGAGTTCACGCAGGTAGCTGATCGAGGAGTAGCCCGTACCGAAGTCGTCGATCTCGATGCCGACCCCGAGCTGCTGCAGGCTCAACAGGGAGTACATCTCGACCTCGCCGCGCGTCACGATCGCCGTCTCGGTGATCTCGACCACGAGGTTGCTCGCGGGCAGGTCGAGTTCCCGCAGCAAGGTCCTGATGTGGTCCACCAGGTCGAGCTGCTTGAGCTCGACGGCGGACAGATTGACCCTCAGCTGGAAGTCGTCATCGAGGGGGAAGTCCCCGCGCCACCGAGCGAGTTGCCGCAGTGACGTGGACATCACCCAGCGGTCCAGATCGTGGATGACCCCGATCTCCTCGGCGAGGGGGATGAAAGTGTCCGGGGGGATGAGCCCGCGCAGGGGATGCTGCCACCGCACGAGGACCTCGACGCCGAGGATCCGGTTGGTCGCGAGCTCGACCACCGGCTGGTAGTGCAGCACGAGTTCGTCCGAGCTGATGGCCCCGCGCAGTTCCGTCGCCATCTGGCTGCGGAGTTGCCGCGAGTACAGCATGACGGGTTCGAAGACCTTGATGGTGCTGCGGCCCTCGCGCTTGGCTGCGTACATGGCAGTGTCCGCATCCAGCAGCAGCTCCTCCGCCGTCTGGTCCGAGGTACCGAGGCGGACGCCGATGCTCGCGCGGGAGTGAAGGTAGAGCGAGTCGATGCGGACCTGCTCACCGAGGACCTCCAGGGCCCGACGAGCCACCTGCATGGCGATCTCCATGGTTGCTGCTGGGATCAGGATCGCGAACTCGTCCCCGCCCAGCCGCGCGACGAGATCGCTCTCGCGCACCACGCTGTTGAGGCGTGAGGCAACCTCCTGCAGAACGCGGTCGCCGGCGACATGGCCGAAGCGGTCGTTGACGTTCTTGAAGCTGTCGAGGTCGAGGAGCAGGAGCGCCGGCGGGGGCGCGCCGTTGGCCGCCTGGTTGAGCGCCTCCTCGATACCGTCCATGAGTGCCACCCGATTGGCGAGGCCTGTGAGGGAATCGGACATCGCCATCTTCATCATGTCCACGTGTGCCTGACGGAGCATCGCCGTGCGGCTCTCGACACGCTTCTCGAACTGCTCGTAGACCTGTTCGAGCTCTTCTGCGAGCAGGTTCACGCCGGTGATGACGGCGTCCACCTCGTCCCTCGCGCTCGAGGGCTCGATCCGGCTGCTGAGTTCTCCCCGCGATAGCCGTACGATGCTGTCGACCAGCATCGCGAGCCGGGGGTCCTTTTCGTCAGCGCTCATCGGTCCCACCGTACATTCCAGCAGGCGGCACTCCGTCGTCCGGCGGCGCGAAGAACTGCTTGTGGTTGCGGAGGTCGGCGAGGGGTCTGCGGTTGGCAGCGCTGCGGATGCCGATCATCGTCATAGCGCTACCCCCGAGGTGCTGCGGTCGATCGAGACGGTGGAGTGGCCCGCCCATACCGACGGGTCCAATCGGTAGCGTTCTACGCACGGGGATCCGGCCGTCTAACCGCTACCTGACGGGGCAACATTAGCACTGCCTTGACCTTGACCCCGGATGGACAAGCCCTTCCCGCCGCGGCGTCCGTCGACGACGTCGTCAGGGTTGTGAGGGAGCCCCGACCGGGCGGGAGTAATGGGGGGAAAACGCCCGGCCCGACCGGGGCCCGCTTTGTACTTTAGGCTACATCGGCTGCTAGCTCCGTTCCGGAAGTAATCCGGAGCGTGCTGAACTTCTGCTTGACTCCCCGGCCGCCGTCGGGTCGGCTCAGTTCTTCGGCTGGCGGCTTCTAAGGCACACTGTGTCCCCGAATGCTGTGGATCAGTGCCCGGGCAGTGGATGCCCTGTCCTCGGCGCCGGATTGCAGGAACAATCCCTCAGACAGCTCGAGATTCGCGATGGCGTCGGTGTCGCTTCCCCGAGCGGAGCGAGCCTGCCCCAGGAGGAAATGTGCCTGAGCGGCCACGTGAGATGCCAGGAGGCGCTTGTGGTGGATGATCTCGGTGAGCTGTTCGACGGCGGCTTCGAACTGCCCTGTGAGGACGAGCCACTGCGCGCGAGTCAGTTTCAGCTCGAGGCGGTCGCGTTCCGTTCCTCCGACGATCGAGCTTGCGAGTTCCGCCCGCTCTATACACTCGAGTGTTTCGGGCTCAACTATGCCGGCAGCGAGGCGGAACTGCGCCGAGCCGTGGTTGAACCTGGCCCACAGATCGAGGTCGTTGGTGGGGGACAGGGTCTTCGCTGCAAGCTCGTGATAGGTCACGCCCTCGGTGATGTGCTTGAGGAGGAAGGCTACATTGCCGATGGCCCAGTAACCGAGGCCGCTGGTCTGACTGTTCGGCTCTGCTGACAGCAACTCGGCAAGAACGAGGCATTCCTTCCATGCCTCCTCGAGTTTTCCGCTTTCGGCGAGCGCGGCAATCAGCGCGTTCTGCGCCTCGACCCAGATTGTGACCTGATCCGGTGCTGCTTCTGCATCCCAGACGGCAGACCGTGCTGCTTGCACCGCTGTGGCGAGATTACCGCTCCCCTGCAGGGCGAACGCCCGCAGAGTGAAGACCCGTGCACTCAATGCCTTCGAGCGCGCTGTGAGAGAGTGTGCAGCCAATTCATCGGCGACGAATCGTGACTCCTCCATGAGCCCTTGCTTCCGAAGACATTCGCCGGTGAAAAACATTGCGTTCCACCAACCGAGGTCGTCGCCGTCCTCGAGGGCCGCCGATGCCAGTTCCTCAGTGAGTCTTTGAGCCCCTATATAGTCCCGCTGGTTCCAGGCGTCTCGGGCTCGTAACTCGAGCAGCAGCCGCTGGCCGGCGGCTTCCCTGTAAGTCATGCGCACCTTCGGCTTTCCGCGTTGGTCTGGCTGCTCGCTCCATTATTCGACTTTTCGCGGTCATGGACCAACCGACGAGAAAAAAACTGAAAAAGGATTCGAAAAATGTTACCAAAGTGGCTGGTGTGGCTTACGATGTTTTGAGAGCCGCTCGTGGTAGTAGAGCGGAACTTCCCTCCACTGTCGACAACTCTCCGAAGGACATCATCATGAAGCGCATCACCTCTGCACTCCTCCTCGCCACCCTCCTCGTAAGCGGCGGCGCCGCAGCAGCGAACGCTGCTCCCGCCAAATCGGGCGCCGTAGCTCCCGTTTCCTCGACGGATCGTGTCGGCGGTTGGCCCTACTGAGTTCATCGGTAGATCCTGACGCTTCGTTGGTCAGTTGAGCTATTAAGTTTCAAGTGAAGTGGTCGATACCGCGGGCACCCTCGTTCTGGAGAGGGAGTGCCCGCGGTGTCTCCGTTAATACGTTAAGCGGCCATGCCCCGGCCCTGACCGCAGGGGGACGCGCCGCGTGCGAAGGCAGTGGCTCAGGCTAGGCTTGGCGGCATGCGAATCGCGCGCTTTGTCGTCAACGAGGATCCCCTGTTCGGCGTCGTCGAAGGCGCCGCCGGAAGCGAGGAAGTCGCCGTCATCCAGGGTGACCCCTTCTATGCCGGAGTTCAACTGACCGGCGTCCGGCACGCTCTGGAGGACGTTCGTCTCCTGGCACCGGTCATCCCGAGGAGCAAGGTTGTGGGAGTGGGGCGTAATTACGCCGACCACAACCAGGAGATGGGCAGCGAGACGCCCGCCTCCCCGTTGATGTTCCTGAAGCCCAACACCTCGGTCATCGGGCCGGGCGACCCCATCATGCTGCCGTCCTTCTCGGATCAGATTTCCTACGAGGCCGAACTCGCCGTAGTCATCGGCCGTATCTGTAAGGACGTCCCGCTGGAGCGGGTCGACGACGTCGTGTTCGGCTACACCTGCGCGAATGACCTCACGGCCCGAGACCTGCAGAAGACGGACGACCAGTGGGCGCGCGCCAAGGGCTTCGACACGTCCTGCCCGATCGGCCCGTGGATCGAGACCGACCTCGACCCCGAGAACCTCGCCATCCGCGGCACGCTTGACGGCGAGCTGCGCCAGGACGGCTCGACGAGTGACATGATCTGGGGTGCCCGGGAGCTCGTGGCGTACGTCTCGCAGGCCTTCACCCTGTTGCCGGGCGACATCATACTCACCGGGACACCGGCTGGTGTCGGCATGATCACCGACGGCCAGCGCTTCGACGTCGACGTGGAAGGCATCGGGCGCCTGTCCAACCCCGCACGACGCTGACGTCCTGCGCCGTCGTACCTGCCTACGGGGAGCCGACGGCGCTCGGATCGAGCGGTAGGCGTAACGGTCCCACTTAGACTGGGGCGATCATGACTACTGCCGCAGATATCCCGACCGTCACCGATGCCATGCCCGTCAGGGTCCGATTCTGCCCGTCGCCCACGGGCACGCCGCACGTCGGCCTGATCAGGACGGCGCTCTTCAACTGGGCCTACGCGCGTCACACCGGCGGGAAGCTCATCTTCCGGATCGAGGACACCGACGCCGCCCGCGACAGTGAGGAGAGCTACCAGCAACTCCTCGAGGCGATGACCTGGCTGGGCATCGACTGGGACGAAGGAGTCGAGGTCGGTGGGCCCCATGCGCCCTATCGCCAGTCACAGCGTGGCGAGCTCTACAAGGACGTCATCGATCGCCTCGTCGCGGCGGGTCACCTCTACGAGTCCTTCTCGACCCCGGAGGAGGTGGAGGAACGCCATCGCGCCGCCGGCCGTGACGCCAAGCTCGGCTACGACAACCACGACCGCACACTGACCGAAGAGCAGAAGAATGCCTTCCGCAGTGCGGGCCGACCCGCGGTCCTCCGCCTGCGGATGCCAGATGAGGACATCTCGTTCACCGACCTCGTGCGCGGGGAGATCACCTTCCGCGCGGGCAGTGTGCCCGACTTCGCCGTCGTACGCGCCAACGGTGCGCCGCTCTATACCCTCGTCAATCCCGTCGATGACGCCCTGATGGGCATCACGCATGTGCTGCGCGGCGAGGACCTCCTGTCCTCAACGCCGCGTCAGGTAGCGCTGTACCGCGCCCTGATCGACATCGGGGACGCCGGCTTCATGCCGTTGTTCGGGCACCTGCCGTACGTCATGGGGCAGGGCAACAAGAAGCTGTCCAAGCGCGACCCGGAATCGAACCTGTTCCTGCACCGTCAGCGCGGCTTCATCCGCGAGGGGCTTCTGAACTACCTGTCCCTGCTCGGCTGGAGCATGTCCGCGGACGAGGACATCTTCTCGGTCGAACAGTTCGTTGAGAAGTTCGATGTCCGCGACGTCCTCGCCAATCCGGCGCGATTCGACCTCAAGAAGGCGGAAGCGATCAATGGCACGCACGTGCGGCTCCTCGATCCCGCCGAGTTCAGGTCGAGGCTCCTGCCGTACCTCGCTGCCGCCGGTCTCATCGATGCCGACCCCACGGAGCAGCAGCTGCGCCTCGTGGCGGAGGCCGCACCGCTCATCCAGGAGCGCATCACTCTGCTCGGTGAGGCCCCGGAAATGCTCGGCTTCCTGTTCAAGGACGACGACGCCGTGGACATCGCCGACGACGCGCGGAAAGGCCTCCCGGACAACCTCGCCGAGGTGCTCGACGCCGCCCTGGGCGCCCTCGGAGGTTGTGAGAGCTGGGATGCCGAGTCCCTGCAGGCTGCGCTCCGGGGCGCGCTCGTCGAAAACCTGGGCCTCAAGCCGAGGCTCGCGTTCGGCCCGGTGCGCACGGCGATCTCCGGACGCCGGATCTCACCGCCGCTCTTCGAGTCGATGGTGATCCTCGGTCGGGACTCTTCGATCGCCCGCGTCCGCGCGCTGCGGGCGACGGTGGCCTGACCGGTGCGGGCCATGGGCCGGACCCTGCAGCGCATCCGGGCCCTCGTGGGGGAGGACGCTCCGGCAGTACCCCGCGTCGCCCGGCTAGCAGACGTTTTGCAGTTCCTGCCCCCGGTCCGGTAAAGTCGTCTCTCGGCGCGGAGCGGTTACGTGATCGAAATCCGGCAGGATCAGGGCTTCGAAAAGTGCCATTGGGGTATGGTGTAATTGGCAACACACTGGTTTCTGGTACCAACATTCTAGGTTCGAGTCCTGGTACCCCAGCGCACTTCCGTCCTCCGGGATGGGATGGCACAAGCAGAATAAAAGCACCAGTAGGATGAAAAAGTACTGGCCCCATCGTATAGCGGCCTAGTACGCTGCCCTCTCACGGCGGTAACGCG
>JAABUN010004652.1_pt1 | contig 18269 bp, 22 predicted proteins | sample 5559311 | NCBI WGS metagenome assembly JAABUN01 (sample SAMN10711877, study PRJNA513370) | rock metagenome | isolation source: Antarctica rocks | place: Antarctica: Victoria Land, Siegfried Peak sud | reverse complement strand
ATCTGCTCCGCGGCAGGTCCGATCGGGAAAGCGCTCGACGGTCTCGCTCGTCAGCACCTGCCTCAGGGCCCCGGCGTCACCTCGGTTGAGCGCCTCCACCTCCCAGCGAACCAGCTCGGCATTGGAGGAGTCGGTGGGTGCCGTCGCGAGGCTCATGGCTTGACCCTCTCAAGGCTTCCGTCACGGCGCAAGCGCCCGCTACTTGCGACCGCCGTGCCGCGCCTGCAGCCCCGCGAGAGCGAGCGCCACACCCCAGACGAGAAACCAGAGATCCCACAACAGCACGTGCCGGCGCAGCGCGTACTCGTCGACCGGCCCCGACGGATCGATCGCTCCGCCCAGCACCAGGGCGCCGACCGCCACGAGCGCTCCGCCGTAGACGGCTAGAAGCACGCCGCCGACCGTGGCAAGCGTCGCCGTCAGCCGTCGGGGGCGCCGCCTGAGCGTCATCACGAGCCACCCTGGGGCCACCTTCGCCGCGACGACAACCACGCCAAGAGCCGAGCCCCGGACGAGCGTTCACGAGCGAGATCCTCGAACCGGCCGCCCACCGTAGCCAGCAGCGCCGTGCCGCCCAACGTCCAGTAGAGAGTGACGGCGGCCGACGCGAACGCGAGCCCCGCCGCCAGGCGCGAGACCATTGGCCGCACGAGGTTAGAGGCTCGCTGCGAAGAGCTAAGTGCGGGGGCCGCCCGGGGTAAGGCCGCACGCCTCAACATCGCCACCGTCCTCCCGATGTGCGATCAGGCGCGGCGGGCGATCATGGTGTTCCTGCTGAACCATCACCCAAGGAGCGACCATGCAGACGCCGAGCTGGGCACGACAAGCACTGGCGCGAAAGACCTTCGACTCGCGACCGAGCCGGCCCGACGCGCCGCCTCTGACCATCCGGGTCGCCGGCCCGGCGGACGCGGACGCCGTGCGCGATCTGTCTGCCACGGACTCAGCTGTGCCACCGACGGGCGAAGTGCTTCTCGCCGAAGTCGACGGTCGGCTCTGGGCCGCACTCTCGCTCGATGACGGCCACGCGGTCGCCGACCCGTTCCGGCCGACCGGCGAGCTGGCCTGGCTGCTCGTAGAACATGCCCGCCGGCTCAGGCGAGCCGACAGCCCAGGGCTCACTCGTCGGCTTTGGGCGGTGGCGGCTTGAAACGGCCGTCCGCGAGCAGGCCGGGGCGGTCGAAGTCCTCGAGCGAGAGCCGGGCCGCCTCGCGCGTGCTCGCCTTCTCCACGTCGTCGACGACCGGCCGGCCCGGCGGCAGCAGGCGCAAGGGAGTCCATCTGCCGCCGAGGAAGCGTCCGCGAGCGTCGATCCGGACCTCGACGATCGCGCTGAGCGCCAGGGCACCGGTCGTCGGGAACGTGTGGTAGCCGACGAGATTCCCGGTCGAGTAGATGATCGGCGCGTTTCGGCGCAGTTCGACGCCGCGGATGACGTGCGGCCCTGACCCGAAGACCGCGTCGGCGCCGGCGTCCACCACGGCGTGGGCGAAGGCCCGGGTGTCTCCGCGTCGCTCACCGAACGCGACTTCCTCGCCGACCGGCGTGTGCATCTGACCGGTTCCCTCTCCCCCGGCGTGCATCACCACGACGACGACGTCGGCGACTTGAGCCGCCTCGTGCACCAACCGGACCGCCGCCGGGATGTCGTCCAATCGGGCCGCCCACGGGTAGGCCGCGAATCCGATCACCGCGACCGACACGCCCTTACGGCGGATCACCGCGATTTGCGGGCCCAGACCGGTGTGCATGACTTGGGCCGAGTTCAGGCTCGCGGTCGTGTCGGCGAGCCCGAGCGGGCCGTAGTCGTTCGCGTGGTTGTTGGCGAGGTTCATGACGTCGAAGCCCGCCCAGGCGAGCGTGTCGGCGGCTACGGGAGGGGCCTGGAACGCAAAGCAGTTCGGCGTGGCGAGCGGGCACTTGGCGGCGCCTCGGGTTCCGACCACTCCTTCGAGGTTGCCGATCATCACGTCAGGCTCGAGCAGCGTGTCCCGCACACCGGACAGGAGGTCGCGCCCCCCGTTCGGCGGGATACCGTGCCGAGATCCCAGCACGGTGTCCCCGGCCCATCCGACGCTGATGGTCTTCGGGGGACTCGGTGGTCGGCGCTCGAAGGTGTCGCCGGCGCCCGTCTGAGCTTGAGCCTGGGTCGAGGAGCCGGCTGCCCCGGCGCCGCTCAATCCGATCACCAAACCGAGCGCGAGCGCGAAGCCCGCCAGGAAGAACAGCGGCAGGAAGTGGGTCCAGGGCCGCTTCGGGACCGGCGCCATAGCGTGTGGACTTCGCCTCGGCAGGCCTGATTCCTCGCGCGAGGCATCGGGGCCCAGCGGGTGGAGCAGGACCCGGGCCGTGTCTTGGCCACCTTCGCGATCAAAGCGTCGAAGGAGTAGGTTGCCCGCCGGAGTCCACAAGGGGGAGTAGATCAGTGACCACGCGACGCGCACTGACCATCTCGCTGACCATCCTCGCCGCGGTGACGGCGGGCTGCGGCGGCGGGAACGATGACAAGGGCGGCAAGGCCGACGCCCCCATCCGGGGGTAGACCATCACGGTCTGGAACAACGAGTTCCAGCCTGATCGCCTGCAGGCGACCCAGGCGATCCTTGACGACTTCACGCAGAAGACCGGCGTCAAGACCAAGCAGGTCCCGGTTCCTGAGGATCAGTTCTCCACCCTCATGACCAACGCCGCGGCGGGCGGCGACCTGCCCGACGTCGTCCTCGCCACTCCGGTGGGCGACTCCCAGTCCTTCGCGCGTGAGGAGCTCTTCGACGGGAAGGCCGCGCAGGCGGTCGTCGACAAGCTCGGGCCCGACACCTTCTCCAAGAAGGCGCTCGACATCGTCAGCGCGGACGGTGTCGCCACCGGCGTCCCGAGCGACGGCTGGGGCCAGCTGCTCATCTACCGCAAGGACCTCTTCGACAAGGCCGGCCTTTCGGCGCCCAAGACCCTCGACGACGTGCGAGACGCCGCCGCGAAGCTCAACAAGCCCGGCCAGGCCGGGATCACCCTGGCCACCAAGGCCGGCGACGGCTTCACCGCGGAGACCTTCGAGCACGTCGCCCTCGCTGCGGGGTGTCAGCTCGTGGGCGACGACGGCAAGGTGACGTTCGACTCGCCCCCGTGCGTCGATGCCCTCAAACGGTATTCAGAGCTCGCCACCAAGTACTCCGTCAAGGGCGCCCAGGACGTCGACTCGACGCGCGGCACCTACTTCGCCGGCCGCGCCGCGATGATGTTCTGGTCGCCGTTCCTGCTCGACGGCATGGCGGGGCTGCGCAGCGACACCAAGCCCTCATGCCCCGAGTGCAAGAAGGATCCGGCCTTCCTGGCGAAGAACAGCGGCCTCGTCGGGCCGCTCGCCGGCCCCGCCGGGGAACCCAGCCAGTTCGGCTCGGTGTCCACCTTCAACATCGGCATGGACACGAACACGAAAGCCGCCCAGGCGCTCGTCGAGTTCATGATGACCGACGGTTACGTCCGCTGGCTCGGGCTCTCGCCGCAAGGCAAGTATCCCGTTCGGTCCGGCGACAAGGCGGAACCCGAGAAGTACTCGAAGGCATGGGCGAACCTCGAGAGCGGCGTGGATAAGAAGGCGCCGTTGAGCGAGTCGTACTCCAAAGAGTCCATCGCCTCGCTGGGCGAGGGGGTCAACCGCTTCGAGCGCTGGGGCTTCGCGCAGGGCCAGGGCGCCCTCATCGGGGCGCTCAGCGGAGAGCAGCCGGTGGCCAGCGCGGTGGCGGAGGTGATCGGCGGCAAGGATCCGGCGCAGGCGGCCAAGGAGACCCAGGCCACCGTCGACGAGATCAAGTCGGGGCTCGAGTAGGAGCCAGCACATGGCCGCCTCCACCGAGCCGGCCTCCAAGGCGGCCCCAAGGCGTCGCGCACGGAAGGGAAACACCCGTGCGCGGCGCGACTCGCGGTTCGGAGTAACGCTCGTCTCGCCCACCTTCATCGTGGTGATGGCGATGGTGATCCTGCCCGTGCTGTGGGCGCTCGTGCTGTCGTTCCAGCGGATCCGCCTGTCTGGCATCCGCCGGCTCGACGTTTTCGGCGGCGAGTACACGCTGCGCAACTACGACCTCCTGCTGGGCTCTTCGGATTTCCTCACCGCCGCGCGGACGACCCTCCTCTACTCCGTGCTGGGCACCGCGGGAGCGATCGGGCTCGGGCTGATAGCCGCGCTGCTCGTGCGATCGTCGTTCCGCGGGCGCGGGATCGTCCGGGGGATCATGCTGCTGCCGTATGTGGCGCCCGTGGTGGCGGTCACCTTCATCTGGCAGGTGCTGCTCTCGCCACAGCTCGGGTTCGTCAACGCGATCGGCACCGACTTCCTGGGCTGGGATTCGCCCATCCCCTTCCTCAGTCAGGAGAAGGGCGACATCGGTCTCTTCGGCGTGAGCGTCGGCGTGCCGACCGCGCTGCTGATGGTCATCCTCTTCGAGTCGTGGAAGTCCTTTCCGTTCGCCTTCCTGTTCATCCTCGCGCGTCTGCAGGCCGCGCCGCCCGAGCTCGAGGAGGCGGCCCGCGTCGACGGCGCGACGCCGACCCAGATCTTCCGCCACATCACCCTGCCGCAGATCGCGGGCGTCATCGCGTTGATCGCCGCACTGCGCTTCATCTTCACCTTCAACGCGTTCGACGACATCTACCTGCTCACGGGCGGGGGCGCCGGAACCGAGGTCCTCGCGACCCAGGTCTACTCGTTCCTCAACGCGCGCAACGACGTGGGGGCCTCGTCCGCAGTGGCAATGTTCATGGCTGCGGTCCTGGCCGTCTTCCTGTTGGTCTACATCAAGTTCTTCGCCGGCCGGGAGGAGCAGACGTGAGCCCGTCACCGAGGCGCAAGTGGTCTCGCTACTCGGTCGAGACGCGGGCTCTGAAGCTTCTGCGGCCGTTGGGGATCGCGTTCTTCGTGTTGATCAGCCTGTTCCCGTTCTATTACATGATCCTGCTGTCGATGCGGGACATCTCGGAGGTCATCGAGTCGCCCGGATCGATTCTCATCGGGCTCGGCGATATCTCCTTCGACGCGTACGATCGCGTGCTGCGCTCCGTATCGGACGGCGGCGAGGGCTTTATTCGCTTCCTCATCAACTCGGCGTTGCTCGCTTCCGCAACCGTGGTCTTGACGCTCTTCGTGTCGATCCTAGGGGCGTACGCGGTGGCCCGGCTGCAGTTCTTCGGCCGGCGACAGATCCACTTCCTGTTCCTGTCGGTCTATCTCTTCCCGCCCATCCTGCTCGCGATCCCGCTCTTCGTCGCGTTCTCCAAGCTCGGCCTGCGTGGGCAGCTTCCGGTGCTCGTGATCGTCTACGTCGCCCAGACGCTGCCGATCTGCGTCTACATGCTGCGCAACTACTTCGAGACTGTGCCGAAGTCGCTTGAAGAGGCAGCGGAAGTGGACGGCGCCACACGGCTGGGGGTGATCCGCCGCATCACGCTTCCCCTCGCCTTACCGGCGATCGCCGCAACTTCGCTGTTCGTGTTCATGATCGCCTGGAACGAGTTCCTGTTCGCCCTGCTGTTCCTGGTGGAGGAGCGCGACAACTGGACCGTCTCCCTCGGTGTGTCGCAGCTCAAGAACATCGAGACGCCGGCCACGACGCTCATGGCCGGCTCCGTAATCCTGACTGTGCCGATCATCGTCATCTTCCTGTTCGCTGAGCGTCTGATGACCGAGGGCCTGACGCGGGGTGCGGAGAAGGGCTAGCTAGCTCCCCATCCGGCGCAGACCGATCATCACGAACAAACCGAAGCCAGAGGCCAGACCGAGCAGCGCGAGCAGGCCCGGATAGGTGTGCGTGAGGCTCGGGGCGATGCCCGAAACCGTGGCTTGGCGCCCGAGCTCGAGCACGTGGGTCACGGGGTTGAGGTCCGCCGCTCCGGCCAGCCACCCCCGCAGAAGCCCCTGCGGCGTGTAGGCCGTGGATAGGAAGACGGCGAGAAAGACTCCCTGTTGCATCAGCGGACCCGCCTGCTGGGTGCGGAAGGTGAGCGCCATGAAGACGCCCCACAGCCCGGCCACTGCGCAGAACCCGGTCGCCGCCACGTAGAGGGCGATGAGTCCCAGGATGCCGCCCGGCAGCTCCGCCCCGAGTGCCAGACCGACGAGCAGGACCACGGTGGTGGGAACCAGGGAGCGGGTCACCCCGCCCAGTATCGGCCCGGCCACCAGGCTCGACCGCGGAACCGGGGCGACGAGCAGCCGGTCGAAGAGGCCCTGCTCGATGTCGCGCGCGAGATTCGCGCCCGTGGCCGCGCCCGCGAAGCCGGCGCCTTGCAGGCACGACAGCGGCACGACCCACGAGAGGTAGGAGTCCGTCGGAAAGCCGGCGAGCCCGCTGAGGCGGCCGAACTGCCCGCTCGTCCCGAGCAGGAAGACCACCGGGGCGACGGTGGCGGGCAACAGGGCGCCCCGGACGCGCAGAACCTCGTTGAGCGAGCGGCGCCACAGCGCGAGCGCGACGGGCAGCGCGGAGATCGCGGCGCTCATGTCGCGCGCAGACGAGCTTCGAGCGCCATCGTGGCCAGCGCCGTCATAGCGACGGCAAGCCCGACCGCCGCGGCCACGCCCGACCCGAAGTCGCCCAGCCCGGGGTCGCCGGACAAGAGGCCACGGATGGCCTCGACCACGTAGGTGAGCGGGTTGTAGACCGACAGGTCGCGCAGCGCGGGAGTCAGCAGCGGACGCGGGAGGAAGGCGGGCGCCGTGAAGAGCAGCACGAACACGAACGGGAAGATGCTCTGCATGAGCGCCAGCGAGCCCGTGCGGATGGCGATCGTCGAGGCGATGGCGCCGATCCCCACCGCGGTCAGCGCGGCGAGCAGCACGGTCAGCACGACGGCACCCACGCCGCCGGGATAGCGAGCGCCGAACGGCAGCGCCACGAGCAGGAAGAAGGTGGCTTGGAGCAGGCCGAGGCCGAGCGTTCCGCAGAGCCGGCCGAGCACCAGGCTGGCCCGACGGACCGGGGCGGCCAGGAGCCGGTCGAAGAAGCCGAACTCGATGTCTGCGGCAAGCGCGGTGCCCGTGGTGAGACCGGCCAGAAGCGCTCCTTGGACGATCGTGCCGGGGATGACGAACGCGATGTAGGAGGCCACGTCGGGGAAGTCACGCAGGCCCTGCGCGGCGGAGGTCCCACTCGCGATGACCGCGAGCAGCATGAGCGGGAGCACGAAGGTGGGCATCAGCAGCTGGGCGCGGCGGAATTGGACGCTGAGCGCCCGCCGCCCGAGCGCGAGGATCACCCGCCCCTCGCGCCTCACGTGCCGGCGCCCTCGAGGTCTGATCCCGTGACCGCCAGGAACACGTCATCGAGGGTCGGCGACTCCACCTCGACGCTCTCCACCGCGATTGAATGCTCGTCGAGCGCCCGCACCGCTGGGGCGATCGCGGCCTTGCCAGCGCGCGTACGCAGCGCCACCCGGGTCGGGGTGCCCTCGTGCTGGGGCTCGAGCGCCCCGAGCCTCGAGAGGGCGTCGCGCGCCCGGTCCGCATCGTCCATGTCTGCGAGCTCGACGTGGAGCATGGGCTCGCTCACCCTCGACTTCAGCGTCTCCGGCGTTCCCTCCGCCACGAGCTTGCCGTGGGCGATGATCCCCACCCGGTCAGCCAGCTGCTCGGCTTCCTCGAGGTACTGGGTGGTGAGGAACACGGTGGTGCCCTCGTCGTTGAGCGCGCGCACCTCGCGCCATAGGGCCGAGCGGCTCGTGGGATCCAGGCCCGTGGTGGGCTCGTCAAGGAAGAGCACCACGGGCCGGTGCACCAGGGCGAGGGCCAGGTCGAGCCGCCGGCGCATCCCGCCCGAGTAGCCGCCCACCCGGCGGTCGCCCGCGTCCGTGAGCCCCACGCGGCGGAGCAGATCGATGGCGCGTACACGCGCCTCGGAGAGCTTGAGCCCGTGGAGCGCGGACTGCATGCGCAAGAGCTCGCGACCGGTCATCAGCGGGTCGATCGCCGCCTCCTGCAGGGCCACGCCGATGGAGCGGCGCACGGCGTCCGCGGACTTGACCACGTCGTGACCGGCGACGCGGGCCGAGCCCGACGTGGGTCGCAGGAGAGTCGTGAGAATCCGGACCAGGGTGGTCTTGCCCGCGCCGTTTGGTCCAAGGAAGCCGTAGATCTCGCCGTCACGGACCTCGAGGTCGAGGCCGTCCACGGCGCGGACACCGCCCTTATAGGCCCGCACGAGGTCGTGGACCTCGACGGCCGGATGCGCGATGCCAGGGGAGCTCAAGACAGAAGAGAGCCTACGAGGACGGCCCCGCCGCACGATCAAGGCGCCCTCTACGCCGTGGTGCGGACGCCCCGGACACGCTCGTTGGCTGGATCGTACAGCGGTTCGCGAGCGACCTCGGCGCCGATCCACTGACCAAAGACCCCGACCTCGACCCGAGCCCCGACGTCCATCGCGGCCGGCAGGTAGGCGTACGCGATGCTCTTGTCGACCCGATGGCCATAGCCTCCGGAGGTGACACGGCCGAGCAGCTCGTCTTGCACCCGGACCGGCTCGTTGCCCAGGCACACGGCGAGGGGGTCGTCGAGGACCAGGCACCGCAGCCGCAGCCGCGGCCGCGGCTCGCCGCCGTCACGCGCAGCGAGCAGCGCGTCCCGGCCGATGAAGCCGCCCGCCTTGTCGATCTGCACGGCGAAGCTCAGCCCCGCCTCGTCGGGCGTCGTGTCCGGAGTGACGTCCGAACCCCAGACGCGGTAGCCCTTCTCCAGTCGCAGGGAGTCGATCGCGCGGTAGCCGCCCGCCACCAGACCGTGCGCGGCGCCGCTCTGCCAGAGGAGGTCCCACAAGGTCTGGCCGTACTCGACCGGACAGTAAAGCTCCCAGCCGAACTCGCCGACGAACGTGATCCGCTGAGCGAGCACGGGAACGGCTCCAACGCTGATCTCCCGGGCGTGGAGGAAGCCGAAGGCCGACGGTGAAAGGTCCTCATCCGTGAGCGGCGCCAGGATGTCGCCCGCCCTAGGACCCCAGAGGCAATAGCAGGCGGAGGCGCCCGTGACGTCATGCGCCCGTACCAGGCTGTCGGCCAGCAGGTGCCGGCGGATCCACCCCAGGTCGCGGCCCCCGAAGGCGGTGCCGGTGACGATCCGGAAGACGTCCTCGCCCAAGCGGGTGACGGTGAGATCGGCCTCGATCCCGCCCCGCGGGTTCAGCAGCTGGGTGTAGACCGCCCGGCCGACGGGGCCGTCCACGTCGTTGGCGCAGAGGAGGCCGAGCGCGTCGGCGGCGCCTGGGCCGCGGACGTCGAGCTTGGCGAACGAGGACTGGTCGAACAAGGCCGCCGTGTCACGGGTGGCCAGGGACTCCGCCCGGATCGCCGGCGACCAGAACTTGCCCGCCCACCCACGGGGTCGTAGCCCCTCGTCGCCCCCCGAGGCGTTGGACTCGAACCAGTTCGCGCGCTCCCAGCCCGACTTCTCGCCGAAGCTCGCCTCGAGGCCGCACAGGCGGGCGTAGGCCGGAGAGACGCGCAGCGGCCGGCCGGCGTCACGCTCCTCGTGGGGGTAGACCACGTCGTAGTACCGAGAGTAGGCATCGAGGGCACGCACGCGGGCGTGGCGAGTGCTCGAGTAGTGGCGCCCGAACCGGCGGACGTCCATCGACGAGACGTCCCACTCGGGCTGGCCGTCGACGATCCACTCGGCCATGAGCTTGCCCACGCCGCCCGCGCCGGCCAGGCCGTGGACGCAGAAGCCAGCGGCGACCCAGAGACCCTCGACCTCGGTCTCTCCCAGGACGAACTCCCCGTCCGGTGTGAAGGCCTCGGGTCCGTTGACGACCTTGGCGACTTCCACCTCGCGCAGAGCCGGCACCCGCTTGAGCGCCCCGGCCCAACTCTCGGCGAAGCGGTCCGGGTCGGGCTCGAAGAGCGTGCGCGCCTCGGCCAGTGGCTCGGACGTGTCCCACGTGACGGGCTCGCGGGCATAGCCTCCGACCAGCAGCCCGCCCGCCTCGGGCCGGAAGTACAGGATGTGGTCGGGGTCCCGGACCGAGGGCACCTCGCCGATCGCCGGCTCAAGCGGCTGTGTTACGACGTACTGGTGGCGCATGGGCACGATCGGGATCGAGACGCCGGCGAGCGCCCCGACCACACCCGCGGCAGCGCCCGCCGCGTCGACCACGACTTCCGTGGAGATCCGACCACGATCCGTGACCACGGCGATCACCCGACCGTCCGAGACCTCGATCTGAGTCACCCTCGTCTGCGTGTGGAACTCCACGCCGTTGCGCCCCGCCGCATCGGCAAGGGCACCGGCGAGGCTCTCGGGATCCAGGTACCCGTCGCCCGGCAGCCACGCGGACTCGAGCACGTCGTCGACGGCGAGGAGCGGCAGCTTGTCTCGCGTCTCGGCCGGCGAGAGAAGCTCGAGCTCTAGGCCGTACGTCGCCGCGGACGATTCCTGGCGGTGGAGCTCCTCGACGCGCTCAGGCGTGGTCGCGAGTCGCAGCCCGCCGACCCTCCGCCATCCCGAATCGAGACCCGTGAGGGCTTCCAGCTCCGTGTAGAGCTCACTCGAGTACATGATCATCCGCGTCTGGCTGATGGTGGAGCGCAGCTGTCCGACGAAGCCGGCCGAGTGCCACGTCGTGCCCTCGGTGAGCTCGTGCTGCTCGAGCACCACGATGTCGCGCCAGCCGAGGCGCGCCAGGTGGTGGGCGATGCTCGCTCCCCCGACTCCGCCGCCGACGATCACACAACGGGCGGCGGCGGGAAGCGACGCGTCAGTCGGCACGGCGCGCCTCAGCGAGCAGCATCTCGAAGTCCGGGCTCGAGAACTCGGTGACCGCCCGCTCGTACTTCTCCATCCCCCAGGCCCAGAAGTCGAACTCGATCTCGGACACCGCGTGCTGGATGGCCGCCCACAGCATCCAACCGTACTTGGACATCAAGCCCCACAGGCGCGCCCTGGCGACCTTGTGGCGCAGATGGCGCCCGTAGTAGGCAGCGACGAGCTGATCGAGCTGGGCCGGCGCCAGGTTGGACTCGCTCCACAGGTTGCCCAGCTCGAAGCAGGGGTCGTTGTTGCCCGAGTACTCGTAATCGATGAGGAACATGCGCTCGCCCGAATCGATGAAGTTCTCGGCCAGGAGATCGTTGTTGCATGGGACGGTTCCCTCCTCACGCACGCTCAGGGCGTCGGCGATCGCCTGCACGTGGGACTCGAAGCCGCCGTAGTCGTCAGGGATCTGGAAGCTGCGCTCCCGACACAGCGCGAGGTAGCGCGGCTGGATGACGAACATGTCGAAGTCGTCGCGGAAGCGCTCCCCCGCGTGAAGCGTCCGGCAGGCCTCGGCGATGCGCTCCAGGCGATCGCCGCGACGAACGTCGGCCGCGGTCAGGGTCTGCCCCTCGACGAAGCCAAGGACCATCGTGCAGTGCTCGGGCAGGTAGGCCACGACAGGCGCGCCGACGCCGGCCGCGGCGGCGCGCACGGAATTCTCGTACTCGTTGTCGCGGTCGATGGCCAACAGCCCGGTGTCGGGGCTCCACCGGCGGACCACGTAACTCCCGCGGTCCGTGTCGACCCGGTGGTTGGCGTTCGTCAGGCCGCCTTCGAGCACGCTCGTCGTCCGTGCTTGCCCTGCGAAGGCCGGCACGAGATCCAGGATGGAGTCAAGCGGCTCTCGAGCGGACAAGCTCAGGAGCGTAATCGCGCGCTGAGCGCGCGGTCAAGGACCGAGCAGCGAGTCGAACTCGCTGTCGTCCATCTCCACGTCCGGCAGGTCGTCCAACGCGGCCTTCAGCGCGTCCCGGGCGAGCTCGGCCAGCGGCTCGACGAGGCTCGCCGCGCCCGCCAGGTGTGGTCGACTCTCAGGATGGACCACGTCCGTCTCCGCCTGTGCGACCATGAAGGCGCGCATCACGTCGCTCAGCTGCACGAGCTGCGCCGCGGTCAGATGCACCGTGTCATGCGCCCCATGACCCGAGAGCATCTCGAAGCGATCGACGAGGATCGTCAGCTCACGCAGGTTCAGGGTGTCATCGACCGACATCTCCGCGAGGCGGTACCGCTCGCCCCGGAAGACGCTCAACGCGTGAGCCGCCGCGGCGATCTGCGTAGCGGTCAGGTCGCAAGCCACCCGGACCGGGTTGCCGGGAATGATCGAGCCGGCGAGCATCATGCGACCATTCTATCGCCCGCCTGTCACATTCACGGTTCCGATCCCGTCCTCCTGGCAGGTGCGTTTCCAAACGGCAGAGAGGCGGATGAGATGGTGATCGGAGTGGCTGGCGGCACCGGAACGGTTGGGCGCCACGTGGTTCGCGAGCTCGCCGGAGCCGGACACCAGGTGCGAGTGCTTACACGGCGCGCACCCGTGGAGACGCTGCCGGGCGTCGAGCACCACCAGGTCGACCTCGCGACGGGTGCCGGGCTCGACGCGGCGCTCGGCGGCGCCCAGGTGGTGGTCGACGCGGCGAACCGCGCGGGCACGGGTCGCCAGGCGGCCCCGGTCATCGTCGAGGGGACCAAGCGGCTGCTGGCCGCCGAGCGGCGCGCCGGCGTCGTCCATCACGTCGCGATCTCCATCGTCGGGATCGAGCTGGTGCCGATCAGCTACTACGCGGCCAAGGTGGCCCAGGAGCGCGCCGTCCGAGGCGGTGGCGTCCCCTGGACCATCGTGCGCGCGACCCAGTTCCACGAGCTGCTCGAGATGGCCTGCTCCATACCCGCCCGCGCCGGACTCCTCCTTGTCCCCGACGTCCTGCTCCAACCGGTCGACTCGCGTCATATCGCGCAGGTGCTCGCAGCCATCGCCCCGGACGAACCGCTGAACGCATGGGAGCAGGTGGCCGGGCCGCGGGTCGAGCGCTTCGGCGACCTGGCGCGTGTCTGGCGGACGAGGACCGGCAGGCACGCGCTCGCCGTGGCGCTCCGGCTCCCCCGGAAGGTCGGCGGCCCACTGGCGGCGGGGGCGCTCGTACCGCAAGCGGCGGTGACCGGCGGCCCTACCTTCGCTGCGTGGCTCGACGCGCGCGTGTCGGAGCCGGCCACAGCGCCGACGGCCGTGACCACGTGAGCGACGACGCGGGGTTCGAACGCCTGCGACCACACTTGCTCCGCCTCGCGTACAGCCAGCTCGGCAGCCTCACCGAAGCCGAGGATGTCGTTCAGGAGGCGTGGTTGCGGCTGCAGCGAATCGACCCGGAGGCGATCGAGGACCTGCGCGCCTGGCTCACCACCGTGGTCGGACGGCTGTCACTCGACGCCCTGCGCTCGGCACGGGTGCGACGCGAGCAGTACATCGGCCCGTGGCTGCCCGATCCGCTCGTCGAGACGCCGTCGGCCGAGCCCGATCCGGCGGATCGAGCGACCCTGGACGAGTCAGTCAGCCACGCGCTGCTCGTCGTGCTCGAGACTCTCTCCCCGGCCGAGCGCACCGCGTTCGTGCTGCACGACGTGTTCGGCTTCGCCTTCGAGGAGGTCGGCGTCATCGTCGGGCGTTCATCCGCGAGCGCCCGTCAGCTCGCCTCACGCGCTCGCCGCCATGTCGCGGAGCAGCGTCCGCGTTTCCCGGCGAGCCTCGAGCAGCAGCGCCGCGTCGTCGAGGCCTTCACCGCGGCGGCCGCCGAAGGGGATCTGGATGGCCTGATGGCGCTGCTCGACCCGGACGTGGTCATGCGCTCCGACGGCGGCGGACGCGTGAACGCGGCCCGCAAGCCGATCGTGGGAGCCGACCGTGTGGGCCGTTCGCTGCTGGCGCTCGCCCGCAAGGGGATGTCCACCTCGCAGGTCGAGATCGTTGACGTCAACGGTGCGCCGGGATTGCTCGTGACCGAAGCCTCGGGCATTCTTACGGTGACCGCTTTCACGATCGACGACGGGCGCATCGTCGCGCTCGACGTCGTCCGCAATCCGGAGAAGCTACGCCACGTGCAGAGGGCCATGTGATCGTCGCACTGCGTGCGACTCTGGCTTTCGTGGCCCTGAGCAATACGGCCGTGGGTGCCCAGGCCGCCCTCTCACCGCATTCGTTCTACGACGGCTTTCCGCTAGGCCGTGGTTGGGTGGCTGCCCTGCCGCCGTTCAACGAGCACCTCACAACGGACGTCGGGGGCTTCTACCTCGCCTTCGCGGTGCTGGTCGGCTGGGCCGCGGCACGACCCCAGCGAGCCCTGGTGATGCCTCTCGCCGTCGCATGGGCGGTATTCGGGCTTATCCACTTGGCCTGGCACGCGGCGCACCTCGGGGGCCTCGCGAGGGCGGACGCCATTGCCCAGACGACCGGCCTCGCCACCGTGCTCGCCCCGTCCGCACTCGCAGCCGGGGCGTTCCGCCGCGTCAGACGCCGTGCAGCAAGTGGCGAACGAACCGGCGCAACCGCTCAACCGGACCGATGACAACGGCGCGAAGCACCACCGTGCCGTTCGACCTGTACTCCGGAACAAGCTCGACTCGGTTCATGGGGTGATGATGGCTACCCAACGTGAAGCGCAGATCAAGGCACTTACACTTCGTAGGCCGCCCGCCGGTGCCGATCGAAGCGTGGCGTTCATCCGACCTGCGGCCCGCCGATCCGAGCGCGGAGTGTCGCTATCTCCGTCACGGCGAGGCCGACGTAGGCAAGGCGCGCGGTCGCGATGTCGTCGTCAAGGGAGGATCGGTAGAGGTGGTTGCGGTCCAGTCCGACGTCAGCGGCATCCAAGCGCTCGGCGCTGAGGCTGCGGAGTTGGATGCGGGCCTCGTGGGCGGTCATGCCGGGCTCCTGTGGGCGACGGCGGAACATACGCAGAGCCTCATGACCCGGAAGGCGCCCGCCTAGGCGGGCAGGCCACCCTCAAGCCGAGGGCGAGCACGAGTCCACGAGTACGGTTCGCATCCACTTCGTAGGTCATCGCTGTCGTCTACGTATCCGGGCTCTCGCCGGTTCAGCCGTCTCTGGTGAACGCCGACGACACGACACCCGACGTCAAGTTCGGCAACCGTTGCCCGACGCTCCTAGCATGAATCACGTCATCACCCCGGAGCTCTACGACATCCCCCTGGAGCACAAGGATCTACGGGCCCTGATCCGTCAGCTCGTCGACGACCGGATCCGGCCTCGCGCGCGTGAGATCGACGAGACGAGCGAGTATCCGTGGGACGTCCGCAAGCTGCTCGCCGAGAACGATGTCCTGGCACTACCGTTCGACGAGCGGTACGGCGGCACGGGAACCGGGACGCTGATGCTCCAGATCGCCGTGGAGGAGATCGCCGGCGCGTGCGCCTCGAGCGCGCTGATTCTCATGGTCCAAGAGCTCGGGACGCTGCCGATCGCGCTCTTCGGCTCCGATGAGCTCAAGGAGCGCCTCCTGCCACGTTGCGCTACCGGCGAGTGGTCGCCCGCGTTCGCGCTCTCCGAAGCCGACGCGGGCTCGAACGCCGCGGCCATGCGCACGAACGCGGTTCAGGACGGCGACGAGTGGGTCATCAACGGCGCCAAGAACTGGATCACCAACGCCGGGGTAGCCGATTTCTACGTCGTCTTTGCCGTGACGGACCGTGAGGCCGCGCGTGTCACCGCTTTCGCGGTGGAAGCCGACCGCCCGGGCTTCTCCGTCGGCGGCTATGAGCACAAGCTGGGAATCAAGGGCTCGCCGACCGGCTCGCCGGTCTTCGAAGATGTCCGCGTGCCGACCGCGAACGTCATCGGGGAGGTCGGGCGGGGAATGCGCGTCGCCCTCGCGACCCTCGAGCGCACGCGGCTCGGCGCCGCCGCTCAGGCCGTGGGCATCGCGCAGGGCGCAACTGATTTCGCGAACCGGTACGCCGCCGAGCGCGTCGCGTACGGCAAGCCGATCAACGAGCTGCAGGGTCTGCAGTTCAAACTCGCCGACATGGAGACCGGCACCGCCGCCTCCCGAGAGCTGGTCTACAAGGCCTGCTCCATGGCCGACCGGCCCGAGCGTCCGGCCGACCTTGGCAAGTGGACCTCGATGGCCAAGTTGTTCGCCTCCGACAACGCGATGAAGGTGACGGTTGACGCCGTTCAGATCCTCGGGGGCTACGGCTACGTCACGGACTTCCCGGTCGAGCGGATGATGCGCGATGCGAAGATCACCCAGATCTACGAGGGCACGAACGAGATTCAGCGCGTCATCGTCGCCAAGCATATGCGCGACGGTTCCTGACCCATCGGAGCGGTGTTGCACCTTCGGCGCCGGAGCTACACACTCGCAGTCATGCCGACCGCCCGGCCTCGCCTGGCCATCACCGAGACCGACGAGGTCACCCGTGCCCTCGACGACGCGGCCGCTCGCTGGCCCGAGGTCGGAAGTCGCCAGCCGCTTGTCGTCAGATTGCTCAAGGGGGGCCACAGGCTTTGGTCTGACCAAGACGAGGCGGCCGATCGACGCAGACAGGCAATCCGCCGGACCAGCGGGTCACTGACGGCCCATCCGTTGGTGTGTGAAGGCGTAGTCGCCCATCCCCGTGAGCACGTAGCGGGTGCCGACGCCGTGACCGACCAGGGGTGCCCGGGTCATGAAGTGCTGCGCGATGAACTCGGCCTTCTTGAGCGGCCGGCGGTCGTCACGCGGCACCATCTCGGCCGCGCCGAGCGGAGGCGCACGAGTGAGAGCGACGCCTCCGCTGAACGGTGAGAAGGGCCGAGCCCGCTCCATCTCCGGTGCTCAGGCGTTCTGGTCAGACGCGGTAGAGAAAGGAATACTCTGCCGACGCTCCCGTCTGGACCCACTCCTCGAGGCAGTATCGGCAGGTACTCCCGTCCCCGGCGGGCACGTCGATGATCTTGGGCGCACGACCCTCGACCACCTCGGCTTCGACGGTCTCGCCCTTCATCGGACCGTCGGCGAAGGCGGCGGTGATCGTCGGCGCCGTCTCGGCGGAGCGCGTGTTCTCGGCGCCGGATTCCCCGGAGTTCATGAGAGCGCCCCGGGAGGAAACACGTATCGCAGCGGCGTCCGAGGATCCGTCGCCTCGCTCTCGTGGGCTCGCGCACCGTGCAAGCCCCCGCCCTCGGTGGCTCTGGGCGCGAGATCCTCGGGTTCGCCGTTGTGCGCCGCGATCCACGTCAGGACGGCCACTGAGTCGGCGCCCGCCGCGAGAATCGCGGCGCGCTCGATGACCTCCCCGCCCGAGGCGTGCGGTCGCGACAAGCGCGCGACCAGAGCGCGGATGGCATCGTCGTCCACGGGTCGGAGGCTAGTCGTCCTACGGTCGGAATCAAGCCACTACGATTCAGCCGATGGCAACCCGGCGAGTCGGTCCCCAGGCGGGGACGCTGAAGGTCCACACCTATCGCGAGGGTGTCGCGCAGAAGCTCGGGCACGACCTCATCATCGAGGTCGTGAAGTGGGACGCCACACTGGAAGTGGATCCGGACGGCACGATCCAGTCGGTCCGGCTGACCGCCGACCCCAGCTCGCTTGAGGTCCGTGAAGGGCACAACGGCGCCAGGGCACTCACCGACAAGGACCGCAAGGACATCGCCGGATCGATCGACGAGAAGGTCCTCCGCGGCAAGCCGATCGAGTTCACCTCCACGGCGGTCGGGCCGCGCAACGGTGGGGTGACGGTCCGCGGCGATCTGACTATGGCCGACACGACACGCCCGGCCGCCTTCGACGTCGAGGTGAGCGGCGACGGCCGCGTGGCCGGGACGATCCCGGTCACCCAAAGCGAATGGGGCATCAAGCCGTACAAGGCCTTCATGGGTGCCCTGAAGGTGCGCGACACCATCGAGATCGTCCTCGATGTGCGACTGGCGGCCGCTTGAGTCGCCGGTAGGGAGCGCATCCGGCGGGGAGGCCGATTCTCCCCGCCGAGTCGTGGAAGCGGCCCCGGGCCGGCAGCGATCAGTCGTCGTCGCCGCCCCGTCCGCGTCGTCGTCGTCCTCGCCGTCATGGTGGCACCGGCGTCGTCATCGCGAACCGCGGTGGACCGACACCCGTCCCGACCCGGTCGAACTCGAGCGGCTCGGGAGCGGGAGGCGGCGACGACGGAGGCGTTGACTCGAGCGGGAAGGGCCGTGGCCGCGCGGCGGCGGCGGCGGGGACGGGGACGGGGACGGGGACGGGGACGGGGACGACTGAAGCCATATCGTCAGCGGTCGGCGATCGGGCGGCCGACGGTCAGCGCGTCGTCGTGGGCCCGGCTCGAGGTCGGCGTACTTCCGATCCGGTCGAACACCCTGACCGACGAGGACCTTGCTGCCGCGGCCGTCAAGTCGTGGCCGGAGTCGAAGCAGACCCGACTCCGGGCCTGACACATTCCCATATCGGTATATATTATTCGCCATGGCACGAGC
>JAABUN010004651.1_pt1 | contig 18283 bp, 18 predicted proteins | sample 5559311 | NCBI WGS metagenome assembly JAABUN01 (sample SAMN10711877, study PRJNA513370) | rock metagenome | isolation source: Antarctica rocks | place: Antarctica: Victoria Land, Siegfried Peak sud | reverse complement strand
CGTCCCGCTCCCTATTTTCCGCTTCCTCGCGGTGTGCGGCAATCCGATTCGGGCCTGTAAGCCAACGGAGGAATCAGGAACCGAACCGCCCTGCCAATCGTCCTGTCCGGCGGAACGATAATCTTCGAGGGAGAGTGCGGAATTGTCAAGAGTGCCTTAATTGCCGCCGGAATAGGGCCTGATCCGGCCAGGAAGCCCGTCGGCGCTGAACTAGGGTGATTCAATGACCGTTGGCGACACCAAGAAACACCTCCTGGTGCGCAACCACAACTTCCGTGCCCTCATCGTGTCGAGCACATCCGGGGTCCTCGGGAACGCTGTCGCGGCGGTCGCGCTTCCTGTCATAGCTGCCCGGGAGCTCGACGCCAGCAACTTCGAGGTGGCCGCGCTCGCCGGCATGACCTTCCTGCCCTGGCTCTTCCTCGGCCTCCTGATCGGGGTCTGGGTCGATAGGTTGCCGCGGAAACCCGTGATGCTCGTGTCGCTCGCGGTACGCGTCGCCGTACTCGCGCTCCTGCCGCTGGGTTACTGGCTGGGCTTCCTCAGCACGCCGCTGCTCTTCGCTGTGGCTTTCCTCGCCGGGGTCGCCTCCGTGTTCTTCCATCTGGCCGATGCAGCTCTTGTGCAGCAGGCTGTGACGCCGGACGAGCTGATGGAGGGGAACGGCCTTATTACGGGTTCCGGCGCGGCGGCCGACGCCGCCGGCAGATCGTTGGCGGGGTGGCTCGCGAGTGCCGCCGGCGCGTCGAACGCGCTCCTCGTCCAGGTAGGGGCGTCCGTCGTCTCCCTGATCGCAATTCAGCGGCTGAATGTGGCAGAGCTGATCCAGCCCCAGAGCGACCGGCGCATCCTGCGCGAGATGGTCGACGGCCTCAAGTACACCTTCAGCACAGCCCCGCTGCGGGCCATCCTCTTCAACGCAGCCCTGTGGAACCTGGGCGGCAATATCGCGGCCTCCCTGCTCGTGCTATTGGTCCTCCGTACCCTCGGGGAGTCCGAGATATGGCTCGGCCTGCTGCTGGCTGCGGCGTCTGTCGGCGGAGCAGTCGGCGGCATCACGGCGAACAGGATGGGGGAGCGCTTCGGATCGGGTCCGCTCTGGCGGTGGTCGATGGTGCCCGGTGTCTTCGGCTACGCCTCGCTGCTGGTCATGACTCCCGGTCTCGGCATGGCCTGGGGAATCCTCGGCATGTTCGTGATGGGGGCCAGTGTCGCCTGGAATATTGTGGTCGGAGCGAGCTTCCGCCAGCGCGTCTGCCCACCGGGCATGATGGGACGGCTGGGAGCCGCGTCCAGGACGGTCAGTTGGGGCATGCTTGCCCTTGCAAGCCTCGTCGCCGGAGTGCTCGCGGAGACGGTCGGGATCCGCCAGGCCGTCCTGATCGGCGTCATCATCGCCTCTTCCGCGCCGCTCATCGCCCTCTTCGGCCCGCTGCGTGGGATCCGGCGCCTGGAGGACCTGGTCGAGGCTCCGCTGCCGGCGGATTCCACGGGCGTGGTGAGGAACGTCTGATCCGCCCACCGGCCGCCCTTAATTCCGGGCATCGCGCCCCTAGTGTCCGAAAGGATCCGGATCCACGCCGGGTAGCCAGGTGAGTCCGGGCACGCCCCAGCCACGATTCTTGAGGGTCTTCCTGGCTTTCCGGGACTGCCGGTTGTTGAGTCGGTCCACGTAGAGCTTGCCGTCGAGGTGGTCGTACTCGTGCTGCATGCACCGTGCGAACCACCCCGTCGCTTCGAACTCCACGGGAGCGCCGGCGCCGTCGAAGCCGGAGACACGCACCCACTCCGCGCGCTTGAGCGGAAAGGACTCGCCAGGTACTGAAAGGCAGCCCTCGGACTCCTCCTCGGGATCCGGATCAGACCCCGGAACCTTCGAGGCCACCAGAGCGGGGTTGACGAGGACGCCGCGGGGGGCCACCCCGTCGTCGTTCTCCATGGCGTAGACGAAGACCCGCAGACCGACGCCGATCTGCGGCGCGGCGAGCCCGACGCCATTGGCAGCGTCCATGGTCTCGAACATGTCGGCGATGAGCGTGCGCAGTTCGTCGTCGAATGCCATGGCCGGTGCTGCGCGTCGGTGCAGTACCGGTTCGCCCATGATCGTAATGGGATGAACAGCCATGGGACCTACCTGTTCTGTGCGGATCCGTCAGCGATCGATCGGCCGATGGACTCGCGCATGATCTCGCTCGTGCCGCCAAAGATCGTCAGCAGCCGTGCGGCCAGGAAAGCCTGCGAGACCGGGTACTCGAGGATGTAGCCGTATCCGCCGTGCAGTTGCAGGCAGCGGTCGGTGATCGACTTCACGCGCTCGCTCGCCCAGAGCTTCGCCTGTGCAGCCGCGGTGGGCGTGAGTGTTCCCGCATTGAACGCGAGGACCGCCTGATCGACGAATGTCTCGGTGACCTCGACTTCGGTGAGAACATCGGCGAGGACGTGCCGGGTGTTCTGGAAGTCGAGCACACGCTCGCCGAACGCGCTGCGGTCGGCCACGTAGCGCAGGGTCTGCTCGTAGGTGACGCGCGCGAGGGCGGCGGAGGCGACGGCGATGCCGAGCCGCCCCTGCGGAATCTGCTCGAGGCTGTAGCGCAGCCCCTGGCCCACCTCCCCGACGAGGTCATTGCCGGGAACCCGCACGTCGTCGAAGAACAGCTCTGCGGTGTCCGAGGCCCTGAAACCCATCTTGTCGAGCTGGCGTCCGGGCGTGTATCCCTCCCCCCTGCGCACCATGAACAGGGAGAAGGAATCGCTGGCCCCGCGCCCGGTGCTGCCGTCCGTGCGGGCAAGCACCAGGGAGGCGTCGCCGCTGACGCCGTTTCCGATGAAGACCTTCTGCCCGGTGATCAGCCAGTCGTCGCCGTCGCGCACTGCTCTGGTGCGGATTCCGCGGAGGTCGCTGCCGGCGCCGGGTTCGGTCCAGGCGCAGGACGTGACGATGTCGCCGGACACCATGCCGGGAAGCCAGCGTTCCTTGAGGTCGTCCGAGCCGTGCGCGAGCAGGTGGGGAATGACGAGGTCGTCGTGCAGGTGGAACCCGAGTCCGACCGCGAGGTGGTTGCTCCGGGCGAACTCCTCGTCGAGTACCGCGCGGAAGCGATAGTCGGGCATTCCGGCCCCGCCGAACTCCTCGGGGACGGCCAAACCGAGGAGCCCCTGCTCGCCCGCCGCGGTCCAGACCGACCGGTTCATCATGTGCTGCTGATCCCACGTCGCGTAGTAGGGGGCCACCGCCCTGTCGTTGAATTCGCGGGCGACCTCGCGGAAGAGGTCGTGATCTTCCTCGAACACTGTGCGTTCCATCAAGTGGTCCTTCGTAGCTGTCAGCCGGAGGGGGTAATCGTCCGGGTCCGTCGTGCGGCACCAGAGGGTGTGCGGGCCGAAAATACATATACCGCTCCGGAGCATCTCCGAAACGGTATATGGTGCCAGAATTGATCCTGGTAACTGAGGGTGAGTAACGGGGCTTGAACCCGCGACCTCCTGGACCACAACCAGGCGCTCTGCCAGCTGAGCTATACCCACCACGCGTCTTCGCTGATCGGCGTCGGGAGAACTCCCATCCAGCCGGTCCGCGAAAGGCAGCGGGTCCAAGTTTACACACTTTTCGGTGTGCTCCCGACAGAACTCCGGCGGCCAGCAGGGGTCAGGGGGTGATCGTCCGGGCGATCGCCTTGCTGGTTGCGGAATCGGGGCCGGGGGACGGAACAAAGACGGCGGCGCGGTAGTAGCGGAGCTCCCGGATCGAGTCCTCGATGTCACCGAGCGCACGGTGCCCGCCGGTCTTGGCGGGCGCCTGGAAGTAGGCCCGCGTGTACCAGCGCCGGGCGAGCTCCTTGATCGTCGAGACGTCGATGATGCGGTAGTGCAGGTAGTCGACGACGAGCGGCATGTCCCGGACCAGGAAGGTGCGGTCCGTCCCGACGGAGTTCCCTGCCAGCTGCGCCTTTCGAGGCTCCGGCACCCACTGCCTGATGTAGGCGAGGACCTGCTCCTCAGCCTCCGCCATGGTGATGCCGGTGTCGAGCTGCTCGAGGAGGCCCGACGTCGTGTGCATGTCTCGCACGAACTCGCCCATCTGCCCGAGGGCTTCGGGGGTGGCCTTGATCACGACATCCACGCCATCGCCCAGGATGTTCAGATCGGCGTCGGTGACCAGGACCGCTACCTCGATCAGGGCGTCATGGACGAGGTCGAGCCCGGTCATCTCGCAGTCGATCCAGACGATGTGCTCATTCGATATCGGCATTCGACCAATCTACCGCGCAGGACTGACCCCATTTCTCCGAATTCGCCGAGGTGATTGGCACCGCACGCGCAGGGCATGCGAGGGGGGTGCTATTTTCGGGAAGGGCGCAGGCCCCGATGCTAATATTCGATCAGTTCGCTCAGGGTTGCGGGGAGATCTGGGTAACCCTGCTGACTCCGGTAAGGGCATCTCCCCGGGGAGTGCCCGCCGTCCAGCCTTTTCGGCAGGTCGGCCCGAGACATGGGCGTACACGCCGACTCACGCTTGCCGACGATTGGATCTCCCAGATGCCCGCCCACGCTCCGCCCGACGAGGTCGAGACGCTGCCGGGCCCCAATCGGCCGGATGTCGCGATACTCCAGGGTTTCATCGGGTCACTGATGATGTGGATGGGCTCGATCGGGGTCGGCTGGCTGTCGCTGGCCTCGGTGGAACTGCGCCGCGTCCCCGTGATCATCTGGCTCCGGTTCGAGCCCACCGGCGCGGTGCTGTCCGTGATCCTGCTGGCGCTGGGCGCGATGCTCCTGATGCGGGCGTGGCTCCGGCTGGGCCAGCGGCTCAACGGTTGGTCGGAGGACACCAGACCGTATCTCCTGAAGGCCATCGTGGCCTGGACCGTCCCTCTGGCCGCGTCGCTCCCGCTCTTCAGCCGTGACGTCTTCGCCTACATCGCCCAGGGTCAGGTCATGGTGGCGAACCTCAATCCCTATGTGGATGGCTATTCGCAGATCTCGAACTATCTGCAGATCGGCGCTGATGACCTGTGGGCGCAGAGCCCCACCCCGTACGGTCCGGTGTTCCTGTGGATAGAGGAGGGCATCGTCAGGATCACCGGCGGGCACCCCGACACGTCGATCATCCTGTTCCGGGTCGTCGCGCTGATCGGAGTGGCGATGTGCGTCTATCTCGTTCCGAGGCTGGCCGAACTGCACTCGATCAACCCGCAGCGCGCCCTGTGGTTGACGGCGGCCAATCCGCTGTTCCTCATCAACTTCGTCGCCGCGATCCACAACGATTCCCTGATGATGGGCCTCGCGCTGGCCGGTTTGTACCTCGCCGCGACGAAGCGCCCGATCCTCGGCATAGTGCTGATCACGCTCTCCGTCGGTGTCAAGCCCATCACCCTGATCTTCCTGCCCTTCGTCGGACTGATGTGGGCCGGCAGGGGGGCGTCCTTGGCGAGGCGTTTCCTCTACTGGGCCGCCACCGCCGGGTTGTCCTTCGGGATCCTCTGGATCATGGGTCTCATCAACGGGTTCGGCTTCGGCTGGGTGGGCGCGCTCAGCACTCCCGGGAGCGTCTGGATGTGGTACGCGCCGGTCGGGATCATCGGACTGGTCATCGCTACCTTGGGGGACGCTCTGGGGTTGCAGGGGTGGGATCTGGCGACGGGCTTCCATATGCTCGCCAGGCTGGCCTCACTCTTGATCATCGCGCTGCAGATCTTCCGCGGCGACCACAGCCGCCTGGTCCGCAGGCTCGCTATCGCTTTCGCTTCGATCGTGGTGCTCTCACCCCTGATCCAGCCCTGGTACGTCGTATGGCTCATCCCGCTCTTTGCCGTGACCGGCATCCGGGACGACTGGCAGGTGAAGTTCCTGTACTTCACGGTGGCGTTCTTCATGGTCTACTCCGTCGCCGATCAGCTGGACATCTTCCCGTACTTCGATCTCAGCCTGCTGATGGCACGCCTGGTCGCCGCCGTCGTCGCCGTCTGCTTTGCGCTGTACCTCGTCTTCGTCGACCGCAGCACGAAGGTCCTGTTCCGTCGGCGGTACCAACCGCTGGCGCCAGGCCAGCTGCACTAGCGACGGCCAGGACGAAGTCGCTCGACGGCGGGGACCGGATGCAGAATGCGCGACGGCGGCAGAGCCGCGATACTGAGCAGATGATTGAAACAGGAACGACGCTGTACAGCGGCGAGTACGAGATCACCGTCTGGGATGCCCAGCCCTACGTCGAGCCCGGCAGCACGGGGGAGCTGTCCCGCGTCCGGGCGGCGAAGATCTTCGAGGGCGAGATCAGCGGCACGAGCACGGCTGAGCTGCTCATGGCGGGCAACGACGTCGGCGCCGGGTACGTGGCATCGGAGCAGTTCGTCGGGTCCGTCGGGGCCCGCAGCGGGTCGATGACGGTCCAGCACTGGGGCGTGGCGGAGGGATCCGAGGCGGCAAGTTCCGGGCACATCATCCCCGGCTCAGGCACGGAAGACCTTCGCGGCATCTCCGGGAAGGCCGTCTACAAGCAGGATCCGGACGGCCAGCACCGCCTCGAGCTGCGGGTGACCTTCGCCGACGACGAGAGGTAGGCCCTCCCGCGGAATCCGGAAGACCGGGAAGTGCTCATAGTAAACTTGGTGGACTGCCTCCGTAGCTCAGGGGATAGAGCAGGGGCCTTCTAATCCTCTGGTCGCAGGTTCGAATCCTGCCGGGGGCACAGCACAAGGGCCGGGCGCCGGGGCGCCTGGCCCTTCGCCTTGTCGCCTTGTCGCCTTGTCGCCCCAGATTGCTCCCGGCCGGTTATCAACATAGGGCCCTCTTCGGGTGCACCGCGGTTGTCCCGGACTGAGACTTGGTGGCAGGCCGGCGAGCATCGCCTGCCACCCGACACCGGAAGGACCGATCATGACCGACATCATCACCGTACGGGGCTACGTCGCCACAGAGGTGCGCCTCACCCTCGCCCAGAGCGGACTGCCCATCTCAGGGTTCCGCATGTGCTCGACCGAGCGGCGGTTCGACCGGGAGACCAACACCTGGGTGGACGGCCACACCAACTGGTATTCCGTCTCGATGTTCCGCCAACTAGCGACCAACGCCGGCGTCAGCATCAAGAAGGGAGACAGGGTGATCGTCACCGGACGGCTGAAGGTTCGACCTTGGATCAACGCTGAGGGCCGGACGGGAACGGCCGTGGAAATCGACGCCGATGCGGTCGGCCATGACCTGATGTGGGGTACGGCGAACTTCAAGAGGACTGCAGCGGACCGCGGCGAATCGCCGGGAAGCGGCGGCGGGGAGGAGCAGCCGGATGCCGTCCCGGCCAGCGATGGCGTTCCTGATGGCGTCGACACGACGACCGGTGAGCTCTACGACAGCCCTGCCGCCTTCGAGTCGGAGGACGATGAGCACGAGTCCGACGACGACACCCCCCTGACGGGCGGGAGCGGCAGAAGCAGTAATGAGCCGCTCGAGGAAGCGGCCGTCCCGTTCTAGTGCGGGCTCGGGAGGCGTCGGTCGGAGGAGCGTGCCGCGAGGGGCCGCCGCCGGTGTCTACCGGGCCCATGGCAGGATGGGGCTGTGACTTCAGCCGACCCGAGGGGACCGATGCATCGCACGACAGTAGTGCGCCGCGCCTCGGTGATTCTGGTACTCGGGGTGGCTATCGGTTTGGCGGCCTGCACGACGGCGTCCTCGCCGAACGCTCCAGCGGTTTCGTCCACGACGGCGACGGCAAGTGCCCCGACGGTCGATCCCGCAACGGCGGCGCCGCCACCCTCCTCAATGCCAGACACGACGGCACCCGCCACGGAACTGGGCTCGTCGGCGCCACCCATCACGGGACCGGGTTCGTCGGTGCCACCCACCTCCGACGCGGCGGTAGCTGGCATCGCGTCCGCCGTCGAAGGTACCCTGCGGGCGCTCGCCGGGAGCCGCGACTCCGTCTCCAGCGATGAGGTCAGAGCAGCCATCGAGCAGGGGTTCGTGGAAGCCGGATCAGTTCCCGAGACGATCGAGGTATCGATCGACCGGACGCCGACCGGACTCGACGTCGATGCTATCCAGGGGGCAGGACTGCTGGGTACGACGTGCGTCTTCGCGGAGGTTCGCGAGGGCGACGTCTCCGTCGTCGTGCTGCCGGCACTGGCCTCCGGTACCTGTTTCGTCGGCGACCAGCGCTAGCATCCGGAAGGTGCCGGAAGTCCGCGGGCGCCGGTCTTTCCCGCGGGGCGGCGGCCGGCGGGCGGAATGTGGGAACGGGCCTGGCAACCACTAGCCTTGGGGCATGGCGGAATTTATCTACACAATGACCAAGGCCCGCAAAGCCGTTGGCGACAAAGTAATCCTCAACGACGTCAGTATGTCGTTCTTTCCAGGCGCGAAGATCGGCGTCGTCGGACCGAATGGTTCCGGTAAGTCAACCATCCTGAAGATCATGGCCGGTTTGGATACGCCGTCCAACGGCGAGGCCCGCCTGAGCGCCGGCTACACCGTCGGCATCCTCCTGCAGGAACCGCCCCTCAACGAGGAGAAGACTGTCCTGGGCAACGTCCAGGAGGGCGTCGGCGAAATCTACGGAAAGATCCAGCGGTTCAACGAGATCTCCGAGGAGATGGCCGACCCGGACGCGGACTACGACACGCTGCTCGACGAAATGGGAAAGCTGCAGGAGGCGATCGACGCCGCCGACGCCTGGGATCTCGATTCGCAGCTCGAGCAGGCGATGGATGCCCTCCGCTGTCCACCGCCCGACGCGGATGTGACCGTCCTCTCGGGCGGTGAGCGACGCCGCGTGGCACTGTGCAAGCTGCTGCTGCAGAAGCCGGACCTCCTGCTGCTGGATGAGCCCACCAACCACCTCGACGCCGAGAGCGTGCTCTGGCTCGAACAGCACCTCTCCTCCTACGCCGGCGCCGTCCTGGCCGTCACCCACGACCGGTACTTCCTCGACCACGTCGCCCAATGGATCGCCGAGGTGGATCGCGGTCACCTGTACCCCTACGAGGGAAACTACTCCACCTATCTCGAGAAGAAGCGCGCGCGCCTGGAGGTCCAGGGAAAGAAGGACCAGAAGCTGTCGAAGCGCCTCAGCGAGGAACTCGAGTGGGTGCGCTCGAATGCGAAGGGACGCCAGACCAAGTCCAGGGCGCGCCTGAACCGCTACGAAGAGATGGCCGCCGAGGCGGACCGCACGAGGAAACTCGACTTCGAGGAGATCCAGATTCCGCCCGGTCCGCGGCTTGGAAGCCAGGTTCTCGAGGCCCGCGACCTGCGCAAGGGTTACGACGACCGCATGCTCATCGACGGCTTGTCGTTCTCCCTGCCGCGCAACGGCATCGTCGGGGTCATCGGTCCGAACGGGGTGGGCAAGACCACCCTGTTCAAGACGATCGTCGGGCTCGAACCGCTCGACGGCGGTGAATTGCAGATCGGCGAATCGGTCAAGGTCTCCTACGTCGACCAGTCCCGCAGCGGAATCGACCCCAACAAGTCGCTGTGGGAGGTCGTTTCCGACGGACTGGACTTCATTCAGGTGGGTCAGGTCGAGATGCCCTCGCGGGCCTACGTCTCTGCTTTCGGCTTCAAGGGACCGGACCAGCAGAAGAAGGCGGGCATCCTTTCCGGTGGTGAACGCAATCGCCTGAACCTGGCGATGACCCTCAAACAGGGTGGCAATCTCCTGCTCCTCGATGAGCCCACCAACGACCTCGACGTCGAAACCCTCTCGAGCCTCGAAAACGCCCTGCTGGAGTTCCCCGGTTGCGCCGTGGTCGTCTCCCACGACCGGTGGTTCCTCGACAGGATCGCCACGCACATTTTGTCCTACGAAGGCACCGAGGAGAATCCGGACCACTGGTACTGGTTCGAGGGCAACTTCGACGCCTACGAGCAGAACAAGGTGGAGCGGCTCGGTCCCGACGCGGCAAAGCCCCATCGGGTCACCCACCGGCGCCTCACCCGCGACTAGGAATCGGCGCGGGTGCTCAGCCGGAGGGGATCCTGACCATTCCCTCCTGCGCCACGCTTGCGACCAGCTCGCCGCTCCGGCTGTAGATGCGGCCGGTAGCCAGTCCGCGGGCGCCGGAGGCGCTGGGGGAGTTCTGCACGTAGAGCAGCCAGTCGTCCACCCGCACCGGTCGATGCCACCACATGGCGTGGTCCAGACTGGCGACGCTCATTCCGCGCTGGATCCAGCTCAGGCCGTGCGGCCGCAGGATGGACTCCAGCAGAGTGTAGTCACTTGCATAGGCCAAGGCTGCCCGGTGGATGTTCGCGTCGTCGGGCATCGGCGCAAGGCTTCGCATCCAGACAGCATTCCGCGGTTCTCGGGAGCCCTCGTTGGACAGATAGAGCGGTGAATCGATATGCCTGATGTCGAAGGGCCGATCGAACGCCCAGGCGCGCGCGACCGGATGATCGAACCCGCCCAGCAGCTCAGCCGTCGACGCAAGACTCTCGGGGTCCGGGACACCGGCAGGCATCGCGTCCTGGTGCTCGATGCCGTCGTCGGGCTCCTGGAAGGACGCGATCATCGAGAGGATCGGCACGCCACCCTGGTAGGCATGCGTGCGGCGGGCCGAGAACGACCGCCCGTCGCGGAGTCGCTGGACACCGAACGTGATGGGCTCATCGGCATCGCCCGCACGCAGGAAGTAGGCGTGCATCGAGTGGACATCCCGGCCCCCGTCGACGGTCCGCATGGCCGCGATGAGGGACTGCGCAAGCACCTGTCCACCGAACACACGTCGGCTGGGCTGACGGGCCGAGGACCCGACGAAGGTCTCCTCGTCCGTCTGCTCTCCTTCGGCCCTGCGGAGGTCGAGCAGCTGCAGGAGCGCCGAGGTGGGATCCTTGCCGACTCCACCCGCCGCCTGGGTTTCAGCTGCCGGGGCGTGTTCTGCCATGGTGGGGGATCTCCTCGTGGGGCGGATGCGACGGATGGGTCAACACGTGGGTGGTCCGGAGTGCACGTTCAGCAGTGCCGGGCATCTACTGACAGTAGACGCCGTCACACGAGCACTCAACACGGCCGCCGGCGTCATGCATGTCCCCGCCCGTCCGCGGCGGCGGACTCACAGGCCACCGAATGGCCCCGGCCCTTCGGATTTTGAGAGGATGGCGGTATGTCACCGGTACACACCTTTCCCCTTCAGCTGCGCTTCGGTGACGAGGACTCCTACGGGCACGTCAACAACGCGCGGTTCTTCCAGTTCCTCGAGGATGCACGTGTGCTGGTGATGAGTGTGCCGCAACCCGAGGGATCCTTCATGGAATTGATCGACCCTGACCACTACACGCTGGTCGGACGCCAGGAGATCGAATACCATGCGCCGCTGAATTTCAGCACCATCCCGGCCGCCGTCGATCTCTGGGTGACCGGCGTCGGAGGGTCCAGCTTCGAGCTGGGATATGCGGTTCGGGACCGGGTGGGGGAGGACGGCACCACCTGCGCGATCGCGGCGACCACCATGGTGCTCGTGAGCCGCAGCACCGGGCGGCCAGTGCGCCTGTCCGGGGGGCAGCGGGACATCCTCGGTTCCTGGCTGGGCCCGGCCGTCCCGTTCCGCCGTGCCCTCGGCCAGTAGAACGTTCGTGGAACCCTTATCCCTGCATTTCGCGGATGCCCAGACGGTCACCGACTTCCGGACCTTCACGGCACGCGCCCGGGCAAACGACGACGGCGGCATGCGTTTGGTCGCCGTCGGCTCGGTCCTCGCGGGGTATGTCTGCACTCTTCGGCCAACCGTGCTGGGCGAAGCCGTCCCGACCGTGCTCGGGCTGCGGACCATGGCGCTCAGCGAGGAGGCCGACGTCGACAGCACCGTCGCACTGGGTTCCGTCCTCGACCGGCTTGCGCGCATGCCGGAGGAGGACGTCGTGTTCCCGGTGCCCACGGCGACCGTCACGGGGAACTGGACCGGAGTCCTTCCCCCGCGGTCGGGCTGGACGCCGGTGGGATCGGTGTCCGCGGATGTCCTCGAACAGGCGGCGAGGGACGGGATAGCGGAAGTGGCCCGGAGCCTGCCCACCCGGGCGGGCGCTCCGCTCGTCAGCAGTGCGCGGACCGCCGTCTGGGGCCGCCCGCTCCTCGACGTGCCCGGTCGGATCCCAGCGGGTGCCGCTTTCGGAGCCTTCAGCCTCGGCTTCCTGCCTCCCGGGGCAGACGCGAGCATCTACGTCAACGGCCGGTGGGCCCGCGTGAGCACGGATCGCGGGCACATCCTCGTCCGCGCAGCAGCGGTCTTCTAGGGCACCGGCGGGCAGGCTCGGGGACGGACTGCAAGCCGTCAGTCCGCCGCGTTCACCATCGAGTGGGCTGCGCGGTCGAGGTAGTCCCACAGCGTGGTCTCGTGGAGGGGAGCGAGCCCGAGAGTGTCGACCGCTGCGCGCATGTGCTGCAGCCAGCGGTCCCTGGCCTCGGACGTGACCCGGAACGGCAGGTGCCGCATGCGCAGCCGGGGATGCCCGCGCTGTTCCCCATACGTCTTCGGGCCGCCCCAGTATTGCTCGAGGAACAGCAGCAGGCGCTCCTTCGCGGGGCCGAGGTCGTCCTCGGGGTACATCGGGCGCAGGACGTCGTCCTCCGCAACGCCGTCGTAGAACGCCTCGACGAGCCGAACGAACGTAGGATGGCCGCCGACTGTCTCGTAGAAGTTGTCGGTGTACTGGGGCTGGGTGAATTCCTGCCCGGCCGCGACCAGGCGTTCGGCAGGCAACAGCGGGCGGATCCCCGGGCCCGAAAGCTGGAACCCGCTGGCCCCGGCCGCCGGCTCCTTCTTGTCGGGTTTCTCCGCGCTCATGCCGTACCTTCCGTCGCGGTGGTCGGCGCCGGTGTCCGGGGTTCGGCCGGCGGGGCCACGTAGTCGCCCTGCGACCTGTTACCGACCTTGGTGATGTCGCCGTTGCGGACGTACCAGATGGTTCCGTGCTCATCGACCATGCGGGTGATGCGGAGGCCGAGGGACTGCACCACGCCCACGGTGTCGCCGACCTCGATGGTGTCCCCGATGCCGTACTGGTCCTCGATGGTGATGAAGAAGCCGAGGAAGGCGTCCCGGATGACTTCGCGTGCTCCGAAGCCGATGGCGATACCGACTATTCCCACGCTGGCGAGGATGGGACCGATGTTGAACCCGAGGGTCTCGATGGCCATGAGGATCGCGACGACGGCGATGGCCCCGGCCGCCACGCTCGAGGCCAGACCGCCGATGGTCTCGGCGCGCTGCACCCGCCGGGCGCTGTCGAACGGGCGGAGGGCGGATTGCGCCCACTTGAAGTGAGGCTTCTTGAACACGCTGTAGCCGTTCTGGACCCGCCGGACCGACCGTGCGATCAGATAGCGGACCAGAAGCCAAAGGAGGAGCGCGGCGATCAGGATGATGGCCGCGCCGAGCATCCGGCCGCCGTAGCCGAAGGTGGAGAGGAAGGTCATGGAAGGCACTTTTCTGTGGGCGTCGGGCCGGTGGTCGGCTCGTGGTGGACCGGAAAATTGACCGACCGCGCGATGAAGCACAGGCGGTTCGCCTCGCCGTGCAGCGAGGTGGCGAGCGCCGCCTGGCCTGGATCCTGCAGCTCGACGTGCGGACGCAGCAGGATCCCGGTGAACTCGCCGCTGCCGTCCCTGTTCAGGCGCATCGTCCCCGTGGCGGTGTCCCGGTACCCGGTGACGACGACGCCGGCCCGGGCGGCGACGTGCAGGTAGGACAGCAGGTGGCACTGCGCGACGGCGCTCAGCAGCAACTGCTCCGGGTTCCAGCGGTCGCTGGTTCCGTGGAACGCGGGATCGGCCGTGCCGAGCAGCTGACCCGGCCCCTCCACCTCCACCTCGTGGTCCCGGCCGTAGGACCGGTAGCCGGATGTCCCCGTGCCGCGGTTACCTGTCCAGCGGATCCGTGCCGAGTAGTGGTGCTCCTGCAGGTTCATGCTTCCAGCCTAGTAGCGCTACTTGTCCGCGGCCTGCGCCCTCAGCGCGCGCTCGACGCCGTCGCGGCTTTCCAGGATGAGTCGACGCAGCGAAGGCACGTTCTCGTCGAGCCCGGCGAGGAAGGCATCCGTCCGGTCCAGTGTCTCCTGCGTCGTGAGGAGCGAGGGGTAGAGACCGACAATGATCTGCTGGGCGATCTCGTGCGTGCGGGTCGACCAGACGTCCTGCACCGACGCGAAGTACCGGTCCATGAAGGGCTCGAGCAAGGACCGGTCGTGCACGCGGGTGAACCCGGAGATCATGGAGCGCTGTGTTGCGTTGGGCAGATCCGCCGAGTCGACCAGTGCTGCCCAGGCCGCCTCCTTCGCTTCCGCCGTCGGCTGCGCGGCCCTGGCTGCGGCGGCCGCGAGCTGGCCGGTGGCGGTCGTGTCGCGGGCCAGTTCGGCGTCGATCTCGGCCTCGCCGGAGCGACCGCCCACCACGAGGCTGGTCAGCAGTTCCCATCGCAGGTCCTGGTCCACGCTGAGTCCCTCGGGTACCCGGGTTCCGGACAGCAGCGACTCCACCGTGTCGAGGTGCGACACCGTCCGTGCATGCGTTGAGAACGCCCTGGTGAACTGCAGCTGCGCGTCGGACCCTGCCCCGGCCGCCAGAGCGAGTTCCAGGAGACTGTCGGCGGCGGCATCGCCCATCGCCTGGCGGTCACCGGGGTTGACGTAGAAGGCCAGGGTGGAGGCGAGCTGCCGAAGCAGGACGAGCACCACGGACGAGTCCGACTCCGCGCCGATGTTCTGCAGGATCAGCTCCACGTAGTGGCGCGCTGGCGTTTCTCCGTCCCGGGTGGCGTCCCACGCCGAGGCGAGGACGAGCGTTCGGGGGAGCGAGTCCCGGAAATCCTTCACGTGCCGCACGGACGTTTTCAGGGATGCAGGATCGAGGCGGATCTTCGCGTAGGCCAGGTCGTCGTCGTTCAGCAGGACGAGCGCCGGCTGCGTGCGGCCCACGAGCTCCGGCACATCCGTGCGCTCACCGTCGACGTCGAGTTCGAGGCGGTGTGTCCGTACCAGTGCGCCGCGCTCGTCGTGGTCGTAGAAGCCGACGGCGAGGCGGTGCGGACGGAGGGTGGGGAAGGCCTCGACCGCCGTCTGCAGGATTGTGAAGGAGGTGATGGCGCCGTCGTCATCGGTGCTGAACTCCGGGCGGAGGGTATTGACTCCGGCGGTCTCGAGCCAGAGGGCCGACCAGGTCTTCAGGTCGCGACCACTGGCGGCTTCGAGCTCGGAGAGGAGGTCGGTGAGCTCCGTGTTCTTCCAGGAGTGTTTGGCGAAGTACTGGCGCACGCCCTCCATGAATTTCTCCTGACCGACCCAGGCGACCAGCTGTTTGAGCACGGAGGCACCCTTGGCGTAGGTGATCCCGTCGAAATTGACCTGGACGTCGTCGAGGTCCTCGATCTGCGCCACGATGGGATGGGTGGAGGGAAGCTGGTCCTGGCGGTAGGCCCAGCCCTTCTCGAGGATGGCGAAGGTGGTCCACGACTGCTCGAACTCCGTCCCTTTCGCGGCTGCAAGGGTGGACATGAACTCGGCGAAGGACTCGTTCAACCAGAGATCGTTCCACCACCGCATGGTGACGAGGTCGCCGAACCACATGTGGGCCAGTTCGTGCAGGATCGTGATCGCGCGACGCTCGACGGTTGCGTCGGGTACGCGGGAGCGGAACACGTAGGTCTCGACGAAGGTGACCGCGCCGGCGTTTTCCATCGCCCCGGCGTTGAACTCGGGGACGAACAGCTGGTCGTACTTCTCGAACGGATAGGGTGCGCCGAACTGCTCCTCGTAGAAGGCGAAGCCCTGCCGGGTGAGCGCGAAGATGTTCTCGGCGTCCAGGTACCGGATGAGCGATTTACGGGCGAAGACACCGAGCGGGATGGTCCTGCCATCGGAACTCGTCAGTTCGCTGCGGACGCACTGGTACGGTCCGGCGATTACAGCGGTGACGTAGGAGGACATGGGCGGAGTCGGCTCGAAGTACCAGGTGGACGTCGCGCGTCCGTCGGCGTCGGAGTCCGCCCGTACCGGATCCGGGGTGATCATGTTCGAGATGACGTCCCAGTGCGACGGCGCGGTCACACTGAAGCGGAACGTGGACTTCAGGTCTGGCTGTTCGAAGACCGCGAAGACGCGGCGGGAGTCGGGAACCTCGAACTGCGTGTAGAGGTATACCTCGCCGTCCACGGGATCGGTAAAACGGTGCAGGCCCTCGCCCGTGTTCATATAAGGCATGTCGGCCTCGACCACGAGGGTGTTGCTGGCCGCCAGGGACGACAGCTGGATGCGGACGCCCTCGGCGACCTCCGCCGGATCCAGGTCGACGCCATTGAGTTCGATGCGATGCACGGCACCGGTCACGGCGTCGATGAACGTCGATGCGCCCTGCTGCGCGTCGAAGGAGACAACCGTCGTCGACCCGAAGACGCGCTCGCCGCGCGTCAGGTCGAGGGTGACCTCGTAGGAGTGGACGGTGAGCAATTCGGCGCGTGCACGTGCTTCATCTCGCGTCAGGTTCAGACCGGGCAAGGATCGCCTCCAGGTGGGTTGCGGGTATCGCGCGTGTGATCGCGGCGCTTCGTATTCTCTCACTCCCCGGGGTTCTTACACTCCCAGGGGTCGCGACGCGTTCAGGGCGGTCTGTCGGTCTCTTGGTCTGTCAATCGGGCTAGGCTGGCACTGTCCGGCGATACTGGTCGGACGTCCCCGAAGTCAGCGCCGGTTCCTTTCCGGCGCCCCGGAAAGGAAAAGACCGCCATGCGCGTCCATCTCGCTACCGATCACGCCGGCATGGAACTGAGCGCGCATCTGCTCTCGCACCTGACAGCGGCCGGTCACGATGTCGTCGATCACGGCCCCGCCTCCTACGATCCCGACGACGATTACCCGTTCTTCTGCATCGACGCGGCGCAGGCGGTCGTCGCCGATCAGAGTGCCGGCATCGACGCCCTCGGCATCGTGCTCGGCGGTTCCGGGAACGGCGAGCAGATTGCGGCGAACAAGGTCCGTGGCGTCCGTGCCGCCCTTGCCTGGAATGTTGAAACGGCGCGCCTCGCCCGGCAGCACAACGATGCGAACGTCGTCGCCGTCGGCGGCCGTCAGCATTCGGTGGAGGACGCGACGGCGATCATTGCGGCCTTCCTCACCGAACCCTTCAGCGCAGCGGCGAGACACAGCCGGCGGATCGCCCAGATCACGCGCTTCGAGGAAACCGGAAGCGTTGCCTGAGGGCCATTCGGTCCACCGACTGGCCCGGCAGTTCAACGCGGTCTTTGTCGGTGAGCGGCTCACGGTATCCAGTCCGCAGGGCCGGTTCACGGCGGGTGCCGCCCAGCTCGACGGCGGAACGCTGCTCGGCGCCCTCGCGCACGGCAAGCAGATGTTCCTGCGCTTCGACAACGACCGCGTCCTGCGCGTGCACCTTGGTCTCTACGGTGCATGGAGTTTCGGCGGCGATGCGGCTTTCCGCGGTGCATCGAGCATCGGCGCCCCGCGCGGGGTGGGACAGACGCAGCGGCTCTCCCGGGAAGCAGTGCCCGCGGAGGCAGCCGGATATGCCGGTCCCCCGCCGCCGGTCGGCGCCGTGCGTGTCCGGTTCGTCTCGGCGCGCGGGTGGGCGGATCTTCGTGGGCCGACCGCCTGCGAGGTGATCACCGGTGCAGAGGAGACGGCCGCTCGCGCGAAGCTCGGACCGGACCCGCTGCAGGCCTGCTCGGACGGTCTGGCCTTCGCCCACAAGATCATGTCCAGCATCACCCCGGTCGGAACCCAGCTGATGAACCAGGCGGTGATTGCGGGGATCGGGAACATCTACCGGGCGGAAATTCTCTTCCTGCAGGGCATCAATCCCTGGCGCCCCGGCAAGCAGTTGCGCGACGACGAAGCGGCAGGGATCTGGGCAGACGCCGTGCGTCTGATGAAGGACGGTGTCCGCGATGGCCGGATCGTCACGACGACGGCGGAGGCCAGGAATGGCCGCCCGAGACGGTCAGCGCCGCACTACGTGTACAAGCGCACCGGTCAGCCGTGCCGGCGCTGCGGAACGCTGATCCTCACCGCGCAGATGGCGGCCCGAAAGGTGTACTGGTGTCCGGGCTGCCAGACAGACTGACGGCCGCCCCAGCAGCGCCGGTAGGAGAGGGGATGACGGGAATCGAACCCGCGTAATCAGTTTGGAAGACTGAGGCTTTACCATTAAGCTACATCCCCGCGTAAGCTACATCCCCGCGTAAGCTACATCCCCGCGTAAGCTACATCCCCGCGTAAGCTACATCCCCGCGTAAGCTACATCCCCGCGTAAGCTACATCCCCGCGTAAGCTACATCCCCGCGTAAGCTAC
>JAABUN010004650.1_pt1 | contig 18286 bp, 14 predicted proteins | sample 5559311 | NCBI WGS metagenome assembly JAABUN01 (sample SAMN10711877, study PRJNA513370) | rock metagenome | isolation source: Antarctica rocks | place: Antarctica: Victoria Land, Siegfried Peak sud | reverse complement strand
AAGGGTTTTGGTGTCTCACCGACCAGAAAGTTGGTGACGCGCAAAAATTTCAGTCAGCGCGGCTCCCCAAAAACCCTTCTCCCGCTTGCGGGAGAGGGTGGCGAGCCTTGGCGAGACGGGTGAGGGCCGCAGCGAAGCGAGGACACACTTTACTGACTCGCGCGCCGCACCAAAACCAATCCGCCGACGCTCATCACAACAAGCGCGAAATAAGCGGCGACGATGGGATTCAAAGTTCCGGCCCTTCCCAGCGTGGTCACCGCCGTCCACGTCACGTAATAAAACACCAGAACGAGCAGCGAAAGTCCCATTGCGCCGCCGCTGGAGCGCTGTTTGGTGCCCGCGCCGAGCGGCACGCCGACGAGTGCGAACATCAAACAGGTGAGCGGGTTGGAAATCTTTTCGTGAATGCCAAAGGTCGCAGTTTTGATGGCTTTTGCGGCGATTTTCTGCTGCTCTTTGGTTGGCGCGGTTTTTTTCTGCTCGATGAGACTCTGGCGATATTTATCGACTTCCCATGTCGAAACCATGAGGAAATCGCCGCGCGCGAGGCGCTTTTGCAAAGCGTTTTCGCTGCGTCCCAGAAACGCGGGCGGCGGCAGTTCGAGATTGACCGAAGGGGCTTTGGCCGTTGTGGCGCCGCCACTTTTGTCGCTGTCGAGAAGCACGATTTCCGCGTTTTGCAAAACCCAGTCGCGGCCACTCCAACGCGCGAGGTCGGCGCTGATTTGCCGAATCATGCGATGGTCGGCGTCATAAAATTGGATGCGCGGTTTGGTCAGCGTTTTGGCTTTGAGATCGAAACCGCGCGCCTGAATCAAAGTTTTGAGCGGCCCCTCATCGCTGGGCGGGTCTTCGTAGCGAAACGTGCCGACTTTGCCGACTTTTTCGGTGATGTGCGCCACCAAAATCGCGTCTTTATTGCGTTCGAGGGGCGGCACCAAACTTTCCTGCATATAAGCGACAACGAGGGTCGCCAAAAACGCGCAAAACAGCGGCGCGCGGAGCATGCGCCACAAACTCATGCCCGCCGCCTGCATCGCGACGAGTTCGCCCGCTTTGGAGAGCGCCGAAAAAGTCTGCACGCAGCCGAAAAGCACCGCCATGGGCAGCGCGAAAACGATCAGGCGCGGCATTTGAAGCCAAAGAAAGCGCAGAAACTCGCCTGGACTCAAGTTTCCGGTGACCATTTTTTGCAGCCCGGTGATGATGAGGGCGACTAACAAAACGATGAGAAAAAGTGCCAGGCCGCCGACAATCGCGCTTCCCACGCCGCTGAGTAAATAGCGGTCTAAAATCGGCACGCCGCTTGTGGCCCGCTTGCGCGCGCGCGCCGCGGTTTGGGAAGCGGCACGCGCGCGGGACGCAGAAACGGGTGAGGCTTTCATATTTTGGAAATCGAGACGCGTGGAATGTGGGCGATTTCCCGCCAAATTATAGCGAATCGGCCCCCGATACTCGACGCAGGGCGTGAAAAAGCGTGGCTGAACCGGCGTCGCACCGCTGCTATCCAAGCGTCAAACGCAAAAAGCCTCCCGCCAGATGGCGGAAGGCTTCTTCTCGTGGCCTAGGCCAGCGATTTTAGAAATTGCGATTGAGATCGGTGGTGGTAGCCGAATCGCGCGTGGTGAGATCGTCGTTGGCGGCTTCACCGGCATCGCCCGCGACGCCGCCGACTAAACTTCCCGCCGTGCCACCGACAACCGCGCCGAGCGGCCCGCCAACGGCAGCGCCCAAAACGCCGCCCGCGATGGCGCCCGTCGTGAGTCCGCCCGCGCCCGCGTCGGTTTTGGCCTGATCGCCGGTCACGATGTTGTGACCGTGTTCGCCGGGCGCGCCGCTCATCATCGAGCCGGACGTATTGATATCGCCGGTCGCGCCGCTTCCGACGCCCGAAACCGTGTCGTCGTTATCGACCGCATCGACGGCGGCGACCGCCGCGCCGGACGCCACCGCGCCCGAAACCGCGCCGACGGCGGCGCCGATCAGGGTTCCGACCGGGCCGATCAAGCTGCCCGCTGCCGCGCCGACCGCCGCGCCGCCCAGACCGCCGAGCGCGGCGCCTTTTCCGGCGTCGCCGGACGGATTGTCGTCAATTCCATGCTGCACATTGTCATCGTTATTCATTGCCATGAGATATTTCCTCCGAAAGTGATGCGTTTTCAACAAAAATCTCGGATTTCGGTTGCAAAATGCGTGGCTTTTTCCAGCCGCGTCCATCTTGCGTCAAGTCGCGTGCCAATTTCGGCGAAACCGCGAAAATTGCCGAATTGAGTTGAAGCGTGAAAGCGGAAGAAAAAAACGAACACAAGCGGAGTAGCCGGAAGGTTTCTAACTCCAAAGCATGAACTTTCGGCACGCGCGTTGCGGGCGCAAAGGCGAGGAAAAAATCTTATGAAAGCCCTTACCTGGAACGGCAAGCATCAAGTCAGCATCGAAAACGTGCCCGACCCCAAAATCCAAGAACCCGGCGATGCCATCGTCAAAATCACCACCACCGCGATCTGCGGCTCGGATTTGCATCTTTATGATGGCGTCGTGCAAACCATGCAGCGCGGCGACATTCTGGGCCACGAATTCATGGGCGAAGTTGTGGAAATCGGCCCCGATGTCAAAAATCTCCAGGTCGGCGACCGCGTGGTCGTGCCCTTTGTCATCGCGTGCGGAGACTGTCGTTTTTGCGAAAAAACCCTGTTTTCGCTGTGCGACAACACCAATCCCAACCACGAAATTCCCGAAAAACTTTACGGCGCTTCGCCCGCCGGACTTTTCGGCTTTTCGCATATGTATGGCGGATACGCGGGCGGTCAAGCACAATATGCGCGCGTGCCGCACGCCGATGTCGGCCCCATCAAAATCGAAAACGGCATGGAAGACGAAAAAGTGCTGTTTTTGAGCGATATTTTTCCAACCGCGTGGATGGCGGCGGAAAACTGCCAGATCGGGCGCGGCGAAACCGTGGCGATCTGGGGCGGCGGGCCGGTCGGTCAACTGGCGATTCGCTCGGCGTTTTTGCAGGGCGCGGGCAAAGTGATTCTCATCGAAAACATTCCCGAACGCATCGCCATGGCGAAAACGTCGGGCGCCGAAGTCATCAATTTCGACGCCGATGCCGAAGAGAACCTCTTCGACCAACTCAAGGATATGACTGGCGGTTTCGGCCCCGATTCTTGCATCGACGCGGTGGGCATGGAAGCGCACGGCACCAGCCCCGGCGAAATTTACGACTGGATCAAAATGGGACTTCGCCTCGCGTCCGACCGCCCCAACGTGTTTCGCCAGGCGATTCAGGCGTGTCGCAAAGGCGGCACGGTTTCGGTGCCGGGCGTTTACGCTGGCTTTTTGGACAAAATCCCCTTTGGCGCCGCCTTCAACAAAGGTTTAACCTTCAAAATGGGCCAAACCCACGTTCAACGCTACACGCATCCGCTGTTGGAGCGCATCGAAAAGGGCGAAATCGACCCCAGCTTCATCATCACCCATCGCTTGTCCCTCGACGCTGCGCCCAGCGCCTATGAAACCTTCAAACAGAAGCGCGACGGCTGCATCAAGGTCGTTTTGAAGCCGTGGGAAGAAGGCGGCAGCGGCGAAAAAACCGGCGACGCCGAAGTCACGCCCGGCAAAATCCGCGATTTCATGACGCCCGAATCGAATCCGGCTAAGGCGTAGTTTTTTAATAGCCACAAAAAGGCACAAAAAGCACAAAAGGGAGTTGGCCGAAACTTGCAGGTGAAAGGAAAAAGCGTTTTGCTCTTTAACCTTTTGGTTGCAGATTCGGCCAACTCCCTTTGTGCTTTTTGTGCCTTTTTGTGGCTATAAATCGGTTAAATTATCGGGCGTGAACTCATCAGACATTCTTTTTGCGCTCAAAGAATCGGGCGCCTTGCTCGAAGGCCATTTTTTGCTCGCGTCGGGTCGCCACTCGCAGTTTTATATCGAGAAATTCCGGCTTTTAGAACAGCCGCGCCTGACTTCCAAACTCTGCGCCGAAATCGCGCGGCGTTTTGCAAACGACGGCATCGAAACCGTCGTCGGCCCGGTGACGGGCGGCATCATTTTGGCGTTTGAAGTCGCGCGGATTTTGGGCATTCGCGCGGTTTATGCCGAACGCGCCGAGGACGGCGTTAATTTCGCTTTGCGGCGCGGATTTCAACTCAAAAGCGGCGAAAAATGCCTCGTCGTCGAAGACATCGTGACCACGGGTGGCAGCGCGCAAAAAGTCGTCGAGTTAGTGCGCGAAAACGGCGGCGAAGTCGTGGGTTGCGCGCTTTTAGTGGATCGCTCCAACGGCGCGCTCAAAATTGAGGCTCCGCGCGTGGAATCTCTATTGGAAATGCAGGTCGAAAGCTGGGCGCCGGGGCAGGAACCGGCGTGGCTGGAAGAGAAATACGGCGCGGCGCGCAAGCCGGGAACCACGCAATGATGCTACGCCCAGCGGAATCGATAGAATAGGTGTCTTCGTCGCATCTCCGGTTGCTAAATCGCGCTCAACTCTCGCGGCGGAAACCGCGGTCGGAATCGACAAAGACGAATATTTTCGTCGGGAATCACATAAAGCGATTAAATATCACATCGGGTTTGATAGATTTGGCCTTAATTTGGGCATAATTAACCATAGTAACGCATAGATGTCACACAATGCGCCCTTTTTGGTGGCTTGTGAGATGAAAGTGGCCGGACAGTGGTTCCCAAGGAAAACTATGAAAATTATCTCCCATTTGGCGCCGGGCGCTTCGCCGCGTCCCGGTCGTTCTTCCCGCGCAGCCTTCACGCTCATCGAATTGCTGGTCGTCATAGCCATCATAGCGATCCTCGCCGCCATCCTGTTTCCGGTTTTTGGCCGCGCGCGCGAGAATGCGCGGCGTTCCTCGTGCCAGAGCAATTTGAAGCAAATCGGCCTGGCTTTCATTCAGTATTCGCAGGATTTCGACGAAACCTTTCCGGTGGGAGCCAGTGGCAGTCCTGCCAGTTTCTGGGGCGCCAGTTGGATCGGACGGATGCAGCCTTATGTGAAAAGCGCGCAGCTTTTCACCTGTCCCAGTGACACGACATCGGTGAGCGCGGCTCCTGCGGGTTCGGTGGCCGTTTCTTACAACTACAACCGCAGCATTCCCTTCAACGCGGCGCCCAGCTATCCGGGGCCTGCCGGTAAAATCGCGGCCTTCAATGCGACCTCCAAAACCGTGCTGCTCAACGAAATTTCCGGCGATCCGGTCAATCCGTTGACCGACATGATTCCCGCCAACGACTATAACATCAACCAGTCGATTGGACTCAACGGCGTGTGGCAAGCCTATCGCAACGCGACCGGCCTCGACATCAAATTTGAAACCGGGCAGTTAGGTGGCCGCAAACACAATCCGAGCGGCGATTACGGCGGTTATACCAATCAGGATAACAAAGGGCGGCATTTCGACGGCTCCAATTACCTGCTCGCGGACGGCCATGTGAAATGGTATCGCGGCAGCGCGGTTTCATCGGGTTTCCAAGCCTTCAATCCCACCGACGCGCAAGAAGCCGGTTCCGATGATGGCGCCACCAAAGCTGCCGGAACTGAAAACAGCCAATACGCGATCACGTTTTCGCCGATGTAATTTTTCAAACGCGGTTCAACACGCTTTGTAGGGCAAAGAGTCTCGGTTTCGAGCCTCTTAGCCGTGTCCAAAGCGTGATAAACCGCGTTTGTGCTGTCTTTAGAACCTTGATCCCCGTGAAAATTCGCCAATTTCTTTCTGTGATAGCGCTCCTGGCCATCGCCGGCTGTTCCGCTTCCGATGGTTCGATTCGGGCGAAGGCTGCACCCGACACTGCGTTGCTGCAAAAAGGCCAACCCGCGCGCATCCTCGCGCTGGGCGACTCCATCACGCGCGGTTCGGGCGATGGTTATGGCAATTACCGGCGACCTTTGCAAGCGCTTTTGTCGAAGCAGGGCTACGATTTCAGCTTCGTTGGCAGCAACACCAAACAATCCGATAATTACCACGGAAGTGACCCGGAGCAGCAGTTTTCGCCCTACCAACCTAAGCACGAAGGCTACGGCGGTTTTCGCATCGACCAGATCGGCGCCGATCTCCCCGGCACCGACGACGGCGGCGCCAATTATTCCGGCCTGATCCATGTTCTCAATACCGAAACGCCAGACGTGGTTCTGGTGATGCTCGGCACCAACGATATCAATCAGGGCTTCGATCCGGCAGGTGGCGCGGGATACGGCGGCGAGGTTGGAATGGCAGCGAACGCGGCGGCGCGTCTGGACAAACTGGTGGGGCGCATTCACGAATTGCGTCCCGAAATTACGCTCGCGCTCGGCACCATCACGCCGCTCCGCGATGCCGCCAAACAAGCCAAAGTCAAAAAATATAACGCGCTGATTCCTCGAATCGTCGCCGATCACCAAAAAAAGGGCGAAAAAATCGTCCTCGCCGACATGGGCGCGGCGATTGAGGATGCGGATATAACAAGCGATGGCGTGCATCCCACCACGCTCGGATACGACAAAATGGCGCGCGTCTGGTTCACCGCACTGACCGGAGAAAAAGCCGCGCCACTTCCCGCATCGGTGCCAGTCACGATGGGCCAAATCGCGGCGCCCAACTTGTTCAAACCCTCCAATACCGTCTTGGCGAGCGCTGCTTTCGCGCCCGCGTTTGTTCCCGCGCAACTCGTTGACGGCACCAGCAAAGCCTGGGTGTTTGCGGGCGCCAAACAACAGTTGGTGAGCGTGTCCGGCTTCAAGGGCGCTATCGGACGGCTGCGCTTTTTCAACACGCCGAGTTACACGGGCCGCACTTCGCAAAAAGTGACGATTTACGCGTCCTCGGCGCGCAAGAACTCACTTAAACCCGGCGATTACACCAAAATCGGCGCGTTTTCGCTGCCCGTCGAGGGCGACAATTACAAAAACCCGACGAATCCGGTGGTCTACGCCGAGATGAGCGAGCCTGCCGCCCGCCCCAACGCGGCCATCAGCTACAGCGATTTGGACGGACTCAAAATTCCGGCTGGAACCCAGAGTCTGCTCTTCGATTTCTCCAAAAGCGGCGACGATGGCGACGGACTAACTGAAATTCAAGCGTTTGCGCCCCCAACCCAATGATTGGCGTGTCATTGGCGCAAACTTCAAAAGGTTTTCATGAACAACCAAGCAAAAATTCAGGGCGACCACTCTGACGAAAATGACGAAAACGAGAATTCCCTGACGCGGCGGCGGCTTCTCTCGATGGCGGCAGTCGCGGGAGCGAGTTGTCTTGCGCCCGCGCCGCTTTTCGCCGCGTCCGCACAACCTGGCGCGACAAATGTGACTTTGAGCGAGTTGGATTTGAGTTTGGTTGACCAGGAATGGAATGTCGCGGGCATGAATCAATCCGTCAGCCAAAAACCGCTCCGCATCGCGGGCCGCACTTTCGCAAATGGCGTTGGAACTCACGCCCAGAGCCGTATTCTGGTGCGTTTGGACAAAAAAACCCGCCGTTTTCGCGCTTTGGTGGGCGTCGATGACGGCGCTGGCGAAAAAGCCAGCGTGATTTTTTCCGTTGTTGGCGATGGGCGCCAGTTGTGGCAAAGCGCGGTTTTAAAACGCGGCGAGGCGCCAATTCCTCTCGATTTAGACGTGTCCAAAGTGAGTTGGCTCAGTCTCAACGTCGATGGCGCGGGCGACGGCGTTGCGGACGACCACGCCAACTGGGTTGAGGCGACTTTTGAAGGCGTTTCCAAACGCCCGCTGATTCTCGCGCGCGCGCCGGTCGATGAGCCTTATATTTTGTCGGGACGCTTGTGGCTCGATCAAAATAGCAGGCATATCCAGGCGCATGGCGGCGGCATCATGCGGCATGGCGGCAAATGGTGGTGGCACGGCGAAGACCGCTCGGATGGCTATATCGCTATCGGCGCTTCGGCCTATTTTTCCAGCGATTTGAGGCATTGGACTCATGCAGGAGTGGCGTTGCCGCGCGCGGCGTATGACCAAAAACATGGCGACCAGACGCTGTGCGAGCGGCCCAAAGTCGTTTACAACCCGCTCACCAAAAAGTTCGTGATGTGGTTTCACTACGACCGCTCCGGCTACGGCGATTCGCGCGCGGGCGTGGCGATTTCCGACCGGCCCGCAGGCCCGTTTCTCACTCTGGGCCAGCACCGTCCCATCGAAAGCAGCACCTTCCGCGACATGAACCTGTGGGTCGATGACGACGGATTGGCTTACGTTTTCTATTCGGGCGAAGAAAATCAGACCATGCACGTGGTGCGTCTCAACGCGCAGTGGACGGCGCCGCAAATGCCGATGATCGAAGGCCAGACCTGGAACCGGATTTTGATCGGCCAGGCCCGCGAAGCGCCCGCGCCGTTCAAATACGCCGGAAAATATTTCCTCCTCACGTCGGGCACGTCGGGTTGGAGTCCCAATCGTGCCGATTTGAGCGTCGCCGACACTCCGCTTGGGCCTTACGTCTCGTTGGGCGACCCATTCGTCGGAGTGGATGCGGAATTGACGTTTCGTTCGCAAAGCACCTCCGTTTTGCCGATGCCGGACGCCGCGCCGGGCCATTTTATCTACCTGGGCGACCGTTGGAAACCGGAATCGCTCGCCGATTCGCGCTATGTCTGGCTGCCGTTTCTGATGAGCGACACCAATGACCAAAGCCCGCGTATCGAGTGGAATCCACGCTGGAAATAGCGCTCAATTCATGGCCGTTTGTCAGTTGCGGTTGGGGCTGTCTGGCGACACGCCTCATTCACCCAAAAAATCTCAGTGAGAAATGTTTGAAATTCGCAGGCGATGGGTATACTTGTTTTAGTTAGCAGCTAACCAAACTCCGATGAGAGCCACGATTCGCCAGATTGCCCAGGAAGCGGGGGTGTCCAACGTCACGGTTTCCAACGTGTTACGCGGTTTGGAAAGTCGCGCGGCGCCCGAAACGCGCGAACGGGTTCTGAGCGCGGCGCAAAAGCTCAACTATATTCCGGTCAAGCCGCCCACCACGCAAAATTATCATGTCGAAACCCGCGTGGTGACCCTCGTGCCCGAACATCACGATGTGCGCTATGAGGAACTGGATTTATTTACTTATCAGGGCATCATCGAAGGCGCGCGATACCACCGTTACAACGTGGCGACCATGGTGTGTCATGATGAAGAGCAGAGCGACGGGCGCGAGTCGCTGCGTTTTCTCGACCGTTCCAGCGACGGCTTTATCTTCACGGTGAGCTTGCAGGAACACTGGGGGCGCGTTCTCAACGCACTGGCCCATAATAAGGTGCCTTCGGTCGTGTGCTACAACCGCAATGTGCCCCAGGGTGTGGCGTGGGTCGATGTCGATAATGGCACTGCGATGCGCCAAGCGGTCGAGCATTTGGTGGTGCGCGGGCACACCCGCATCGCTTATGTGGCGGGGCCGACCGACAATTTCAACGCGGGCGAGCGCCGCCGCGAATGGATTGCGGCCATGCGCGAACGAGGACTGGAAGCGGGCGAAGATGTCATCGTGCAAGGCGTGCATGACGAATTCGCCCAAAACAACGAGGCCATCGCTTCGGTGACGCGCCTGGACGTCACGGCGGCGGTGTGTTTCAACGATGTTCTCGCCCTGGCGCTTTGGGACAGCGCCGAAGCGCAGGGCCTCAGCGTGCCGCGCGACCTGTCGATCATCGGCATGGACAACCGGGCCGAAGCCGAAGCGCGCGGACTTTCCAGCATCACCCATTCCTTCATCGAGGTGGGACGCCTGGCGATGGATGCCTGGGTCGAGCTAAAAAACGGCGCCGATGCCGCCGCTTGCTCGAAATTGGCAACTGTCAAATTGGTGTCGCGCGAATCGGTGAGAAGTTTGAACTCCTGGAAACCCGAACCCCGCTCTAAACCTGTTCCCATTCCCAACCCACTGAGACCCTTTGGTCTCGACAAAGATTTGATCTCCGAGAAAAACCATGAAAAATCACTTTCAACTGCGCTCTGAGCGCCCTTCCACAGCGTTTACCCTGATCGAATTGCTCGTCGTTATAGCCATCATAGCAATCCTCGCCGCGATTCTGTTTCCCGTCTTCGGACGAGCGCGGGAAAATGCCCGTCGTTCGTCGTGTCAGTCCAATCTGAAGCAGTTAGGTTTAGGTTTGTTGCAGTATTCGCAGGATTATGACGAGAAGTTCATGATGGAGGATGATGGTGTGCATGCCTACAAACAGAGCCTCCAGCCCTACCTCAAGAGCGCGCAGATCTGGGCGTGCCCCTCCAACACTGCCAACACTAATGTTTTCTTTGCTGCCGATCCTGCCCAAAATCTGCCGGCCATCGTCAACTCTTACTCCAGCAATCCGCGCGTTATCTTGCCGAAGTGGGCGCAACAATCGGGGCCGGTAACAGGGCTGACGCTGTCTTTTGTCAACTTTCCCGCGCAGAAGATCATCATCACTGAGTCGTTCAATCCATACGGTTACATCTATCCATGGACAACCGCTTCAGACACAGCTAACGCCGGCTGGGCCGGACACTTGGGAACCTTTAACAACCTGTTCATTGACGGTCATGTCAAAGCCTTACGTCCTACGCAGACTGCCTCTCCAATCAATATGTGGGGAACGATGACGGACAACCCGGCCAGCGAAAACTGCTCCCAGAACCAGTCTCCGACCAATGAAACCTTGACCCAGGGCATCAATTGCGATCTCGTTTCGCCTATGCAATTGGAAGGGCAAGCCGTTGTGGAAAAGAAATACAAGTAAGCCCCCCCCCACGTGCACCGGGACTTTTGACCCAAAGGCCCGGTGCGTTCTTTGGACATGGAAGAAAGCCCTTATGAAACTTATAACTCCCACAACAAACTGGAACTTCCATCCTTTGGAGATTCTGAAAACGGCGGCCATCGCACTCGCTGTGACTTTTGTTAGTTGTGGATGCAGCCAAACTCCGGCTGCTCCAACTCCGGTGCAACAACAGCAATCGTTCGATTCTCAAATCCAGTCGATTCAAAACAATCCCAATATGTCTGCTGCGGCCAAGCAACAAGCTATCTCCGGCATCAAATCTCAACAGGGCGCAGCCGCGAAACAGCCTTAATTTCAACAAGGCTGCGCTTTTCCACAGCAAAAACAAGATCAAGCTGATACTATCCATGACGAACATCCCCATGCCTCGCACACGCCGTCCAAGATTCTCGGCGAGTTCGCGTTGTCATGTGGCGTTCTTCTGTTTACTTTGCCTGACAGTTGAGTTGCCCGTTCAAGCGCAATTGATTTTGGAGCCAGAAGCATCGAGAACTTTGTCGAAGCAAGTTGGGATTAGCCACACATTCGTTTTCAAGGCCGATAAAGAGTTGAGATCCGTGAGTGTGGTGGGAATCTTTAATCAGTGGAACAAGACGGCGAACCCGATGAAAGTGGATGCCGATGGCGTGACCTGGCGCGCCACTTTGCCGCTTGCGTATGGCAAATATGTCTATAAATTCGCGCAGTTTTTGCCCAATGGTGAGGAAAAATGGGTGGTCGATCCTCGCGCCCCTCTCGATGAAACCGACAAAATCAACGACAATTCGGTTTTGATTGTCCTTCCAGCCGGTTACGACATCCCCGCGAGTCCCGATGATGGCAAAACGGCCAGCGACGCTTTGCTTCATCTTCATGGCGTTCGGGACGTGAGTTACGACCAAGGAAAAATCTCTCTTTCGCTCCGCGCGCGCCCTAACGACCTGCGTCAGATCAATCTCGATGCGTCGGGAAAGCGTTATCCGATGCAATTGGTTCGCAGCGACGATATTTTTGCCATCTATAAAGCCACTTTGCCGTGGAATCGCCAGCAAGATTTGAGCTACCGTTTTGAATTGGTAGATGGCAACCGCGTCAGTGAATATGGCGCCAACGGTTTAACACCCGACAGTCAGCCTTTCAAAATCATCGCCAAAAATTTCCAGCCCTATCTGCTGACGGGCTCACCGCAGCCTTTGAAGATGAAAGGGCCGCTCACCACTCAGAACGTCGCCGGGCCTTCCTGGGCCAAAAATCAGCCGATTTACGAGGTTAACCTCGACGTTTACAAGTTTCCCAAAGGCACGGCGCTGCGCGAATTTGAAAAGCATCTGCCGACCTTGAAAGAAATGGGTGTGGGCATCGTTTGGTTCATGCCACTTCAACCGCGCGGTTATAAAAAAGGCTATGGTAGCCCGTATTCGGTGCGCGATTACGCCGATATCAATCCCGATTTGGGCACCAAAGCCGATTTTAAGCGGTTGGTCGAACGCGCGCACAAGTTGGGTCTGCGCGTTTTGATGGATTGGGTGCCCAACCATACCTCATGGGACAACGCGATGATCGAGGCGCATCCCGAATGGTATGTCAAGGACGCCAAAGGTGAAATCGCGCAGGCTCAGACCTGGGCCGATGTCGCGCAACTCGATTACGGCCAGTCTGGAAAGTGGAACCAGCCGTTGTGGAATCGAATGCGTGACGACATGGCGTTTTGGGTTCGGGATTACGATATCGACGGTTTTCGCGCCGATGTGGCGGGCAGTAACGGCAAAGTTCCGGTCGAATTTTGGAAATGGCTGCGTCCGCAATTGAGTGCCATCAAGCCGGTTTTCATGCTCGCCGAAGCCGATAACGCCGAGGTGCATCCGGCCTTCGATATGACCTATTCGTGGAGTCTGCCGCCGATTTTGTGGGACATTACCGCCGGTCGCAAATCGGCCTTGGCCATCGACGACGAACTGCGAAAAGAAGCCGTCAAATTTCCCGACGGCGCGGTTCTGATGCGCTTTTTGGATAATCACGATTGGCATGGCCACGCCGACTGGGGTTGGGGCAATGGGCCAGCCATCGACACCAAAAACGGGCTGTCACAAGTCGCGCCGCTGATGGTTCTGTGCGCGACATTGCCGGGCAAACCGCTGCTTTACAACGGCCAGGAAATGAGCTATCTCAAAGTGGATCCACCCTCCGAGGCCGGGGCGCGCACCCGCTCTGCGGTGTGGCCTTTCTACCGCTCGCTGTTGGAGCTTTATCAGAGCCAACCGGCAGTTTTCGAGGGCAGCTTCTCTAAAATCCACTCCAATCACGACGACAAAATCTACGCTTTTACGCGGCAGCGCGGCCAGGATCGGGTTCTGGTCGTCGTCAATCTCAGCGATCAAATTCAAAATGCGATCTTGAAAGACGCTGCTGTAGCGGGCCAATACCGCGATTGGTTCGGCAAATCCGATGTCAAATTCGCCGCTTCGCCTTCGATAAATTTGGCGCCCTGGGCCTACCGCGTTTACGTGAGTCGCAGCCAATAAAACGGCTGATGGCCTGAATCCTATTGGTGGCTTTCAAGCCCATCAAGCACTTCGGATTGGACGACTCAAAAAGTGGCCGCGAAAATTTTTTCTTGAAAATGTTTAGCTTTGGCAAACGATGGGTATACTTGTTTTGGTTACCAGGTAACTAAGGCCAGAATGAGAGCTACGATTCGTCAAATCGCCAGAGAGTCCGGGGTTTCTCACGTCACCGTTTCTCATGTGTTGCGGGGTGTGGAAAGTCGCACCTCGCCCGAAACGCGCGAACGGGTATTGGAAACCGCGCAAAAGCTCAATTATATTCCGGTCAAGCCTCCGACGGCGCAGAACCATCACGTAGAAACTCGCGTGGTGACCCTGGTGCCCGAACACCACGATGCGCGCCATTACGACCTGGATTTGTTCACTTATCAGGGCATCATCGAAGGCGCGCGCCAGCACGGTTACAGCGTTCTCACCATGGTGCGCCGCGAGGAAGATCGGGGCAAAGGCTGCGAGTCGCTGCGCTTTCTCGACCGCTCCAGTGACGGCTTTATTTTTACGGTGAGTTTGCAGGAGCAGTGGGCGCGGGTTCTCGATGTGGTGGCGCACAACAATGTGCCCTGCGTGGTGTGCTATAACCGCAATGTTCCTCAGGGTGTGGCCTATGTCGATGTCGATAACGGCGCCGCGATGCGTCAGGCGGTCGAGCATTTGGCAATGCGCGGTCACTCTCGCATTGCTTTCGTCGCCGGGCCGCCCGATAACTTCGATGCCAACGAGCGCCTGAGCGAATGGCGCGCGGCGATGGGCGAGCGAGGTCTGGAAGCGGGCGAAAATCTGGTCGTGCAGGGCGCCCGCGAGGGATATGTCCAGGACGATCATGCACTCGCTTCGGTGACGCGATTGGGAGTCACGGCGGCCATTTGTTTCAACGACACCCTGGCGCTTGCGCTGTGGGATGCCGTCGAAGCGCAGGGACTCTGCGTGCCGCGCGATCTTTCGGTCGTCGGCATGGACAATCGCCCCGAAGCGCAGGCGCGCGGGCTTTCCAGCATCGCTCACTCCTTCCTCGATGTGGGAAAGCTGGCGATGGATGCCTGGGTCGAGCTAAAAAACGGCGCCGCCGCCGCACTTTGCTCCAAATTGGCGCCCGTGCAGCTGATCTCACGCGATTCGGTGCGAACGTTAGATGCGTGGAACCTCGAAGTCGAATCGGCCCCAAGAATTCCCTCTACCTTGTCAGGTAACTATTGCCCTGACACTATTTATCAGCAGGAAAAACATGAAAAACTCCCTTCTTCAGCGCTCTAATCGCGCCCGCAACGGCTTTACGCTCATCGAATTGCTCGTAGTTATAGCCATTATAGCAATCCTCGCCGCGATCCTCTTCCCGGTCTTTGGCCGGGCGCGTGAAAACGCGCGCCGCAGCAGTTGCCAGTCGAATTTGAAGCAGATTGGCCTGGGTATGCTGCAATACGCACAGGATTACGACGAAAACTCGGTGCCTTCGCAGTTCGGTGCCGATAACTGGCATTCCAACAAAGTCAACAACTACAAGTGGATGGACGCGATTTTTCCGTATGTCAAAAGCGAGCAGATTTTCGATTGCCCCAGCGCCATCGTGAACACGACCGCAACGGTTAATGGCTCGGTTCGCAAATACGTCTACAACAAGAATTTGCCCGATTCCTGCACCACCAGCCCGAACTATCCCGGCATTTGCCAGTCGTATGGCAGCTATGGAATCAACCAGTCCTACTGGGGCAGCGGATTTGGTGGGCCTGCCAACGCCACCGGCCCCTCGGTCGATGATGGTCGCGGCAAAGCGTTGGCAGCTATCGAATCGCCCGCAACCACGATCTGGGTCGGCGATGACGGCGACGCCAACGGTTCGTCCGACTTGTATCGCATGACCGGCTTCACCAACTCTACCGATTTGGTCATCACTCCTGGACCACCACGTTTTGCTTCGGCTGGATATGCAGGCGGCTTGCAAGAACGCCATTTACAAACCGCCGTCGTGCTATATTGCGATGGCCACGTCAAATCTTCCAAATTGGATCAGTTGATGGCGCGTAAAACTCGCGCTGACGGCGTGATCATCATGCCCGCATTCACCATTCAGGACGATTGATCGTTTGAAAGCTTGGAATAGATCAACAGCCGTCCGGTCTCGACCGGACGGCGCACTTTTGACCGGCGAGGAGCATGTTCGCTTCGGAAGCCAAGGATGCCATGAAAATCGACAACTTGAAGGCTATTTTGCGCCCAGTGGGATGGTGCCTCGCCATATCGTTCGCGGTGCTAAATCTCGCCGGTTGCAACGGCAATGCCAGCGGTGGGGACGCAGCCAGCAACACAGCGGCACCACCAACTGACAGCGCGGCGGCGCCCGGCGCCGCTCCAATCCGTCCGCGGCCACCCGGCGTGCCACCCGACCCGGCCGCTCCAGGCCAGGCACAAACCCGCTGATCCAAACGAGCGATTCCTTTGAATCGCTCGTTTTTCTTCTGAGAAACTCCGCTCCAAAAACCCTCTACCCGTTTTCGTGAATTCCTCTATCGATCTCAAATTTTTCTCCCGTTTCGAGCGCGTCAATGCGATTCGGCGCACGCCGCGCGGCCTTCTGGCGCAGATCGAAGGCGAATGGCTGTGCGTCGAGGTGATTCGAGACGACATTTTGCGCCTTAAAATCAGTCGCGGCGGCGTTTTCGACGAGACGCCAACGTTTGCGGTCTGCGCCGATCTCGAAGCGGAAACTCCCAATTTTTGCATCGAAGAAAACGACGAGCAGTTGCGGCTCAAAACCGCGCAAATCACGCTGACGATTGGTAAAAATCCGTTTCGCATCGACGCGCACCGCGCCGATGGCAGCGTGCTTTTCGAGACTTTTCAGGACGAAAAGGGCGATTTTTGGCCGTATGCGACCATCAACGGCGAGTGGATTGTGCGTCGCAAATGCCGCGTTGAGGATGCGTTTTACGGTTTGGGCGAAAAAACCGGGCGTTTCAACCGGCGCGGGCGCGATTTCACGCTGTGGAACGCCGACGTTCTCAATCCCAACTCGGCGGGCGAATTTCAGGGCGACCGCACCGGCATCGACTTTGACCCGTATTACGTCTCGATCCCGTTTTTCTACCATCACCCGCACGATCATCTCGGCCATAACGAGACGCCGATGAGTGGATTTTTCGTGGACAACGGCTATCGCGGGAGTTTCGAGTTTTCCCGTTCGCAGGAATATCGCTTCGGCTTTGCGGGCGGACAATACACCGAATACATCTTTGCCGCGCCGTCGATGAAGCGAATTCTGACGGATTACACCGACCTCACGGGCCGCATGGCCGCTCCGCCGTTGTGGTCGCTGGGCTACCACCAGTGCCGGTGGTTTCGCTACACCCAGGAAGCCGTCGAAGCCCTCGCCACGCGTCACCGCGAGAAGAAGATTCCCTGCGACGCGCTCTGGCTCGACATCGAATACATGGACGGCTACCGCGTTTTTACCTGGAATGAGAAAACTTTTCCCGAACCGAAAAAAATGTTGTCACGGCTCGAAGAACAGGGATTTCGTGCCATCACCATCATCGATCCGGGCGTGAAAGTCGAGCCGGGATATGCCGTTTTCGATGCCGCCGTCGAGCGCGACGTGCTGTGCAAAACCGAGGGCGGCGATCTTTACATCGGCCAGGTTTGGCCCGGCAAAACCGCGTTTCCTGATTTCGCTACGCAGAAAGCGCGCGATTGGTGGGGTGATTTGAACGCGGCGCACGTCGCATCGGGTTTGGCGGGCATCTGGAACGACATGAACGAACCCGCGACCGGCGATATTCAGCCCGACGCGATGCTATTTGACGGCGGAAAAGCATCGCACGCGCGCTATCACAACCAATACGGGCTGTTGATGGCGATGGGAACCGTCGATGGCTTGCGCCGCGCGATGCCGGAAAAACGCACTTTCGTTTTAAGTCGCGCCGGAAGCGCCGGGATTCAGCGCTACGCGGCCAATTGGATGGGCGACAACTGCTCGCGCTGGGATCATTTGTGGCTCTCTGTGCCGATGGCGCTCGGTTTTGGAATTTCGGGCCAGCCGTTTGTGGGCGCCGACATCGGCGGTTTCGTCGAACATTCCAACCCCGAACTGTTTTGCGCTGGATGCAGTGCGGAGTTTTGACGCCGTTTTGCCGCAATCACTCCAACATGGGCAACGTCGATCAATACGCGTGGGCGTTTGGCGGCGTCATCGAAAAATTGTGCCTCGAAGCGCTGCGCCTGCGCTACCGTTTGATGCCCTACATTTACGCGGCGTTCATGAAGTCGGCGCAAAGCGGCGAACCGGTGCAAAAACCGCTGGTTTTCGAGTTTCAAAACGACCAAACCACGCGCGAAATCGACGACGAATATCTCTTTGGCGACGCGCTTTTGGTGGCGCCGATTTATGAAAAAGGCGTGACGGCGCGACAGGTTTACTTGCCCGCCGGAACGTGGCACGATTGGCATTCGGGCGAAAAACACGCGGGCCAGCGCTTCCTTATCGCGCCCGCGCCGATGGAATATATTCCGCTTTTTGCGCGCGGTGGCGCCATCGTTCCGATGTGGAGCGAAGATGTGCTTTCCACGATGGATTATCAGCCTAAAAGCCTCGAACTTCACGTTTTCGTGCCCGATGAAGACGGCGAATTTCACTCGTTTTTGCATGAAGACGACGGTTTGACTTTCGGCTTCCAAAACGGCGCCTTTCTACGCACCAACTTCGTTTTGCAGAAAAAAGGCGCGCAAATTTCGCTCGAAGCGAAAGTTTCCGGCGAAGGTTTCGCGGAATTCGCGCGGCAAGAGTTTGAAATCCAGTTTCACGGCGCGACTTTCGATGCGGTGCGAATCGACGGGGAGAATCTGGCGGCGGAAAACGGGCGATTTACGATTTCCAATGCGGGAACAAATTTTCGCTTGGAAACGGAAATTAGCACTTTATAACCGGCGAATAAATTCGCAGCCAGAAAAAGCCGTCGGCCTGCGCCGACGAATTCAGGGTTTCCTCACAGTGCATTCGT
>JAABUN010004649.1_pt1 | contig 18287 bp, 28 predicted proteins | sample 5559311 | NCBI WGS metagenome assembly JAABUN01 (sample SAMN10711877, study PRJNA513370) | rock metagenome | isolation source: Antarctica rocks | place: Antarctica: Victoria Land, Siegfried Peak sud | reverse complement strand
GGCGTATTGCTCGATGAATTCGCACGCCTGGGCGCGCGTCGGGTTGCTCCGCGCCTGGGGTTGCGTCGGGTTGATCGTCGGGATGTGCGGCGGCCTGGTCGCGGTCGCGGTGGCCGCGATGCCGGGCGGCGCGGTAATGGTGATCGGCGTACTGGTCGGGGTCGCCGTGGGGGCCAATGTGGTCGTGGGGTCGATGGCGATCCGTGGCGGGATGCCTTGTGGCCCGCCGTCGCAGTGCATCACACAGGGCGATGGCGTGCGTGTTGGCACATCGGGGTTGTACCCGCCTGTCGGTGGCGCAGCAGTCGGCGCGGGGCCGGTGGTGCAACCGCAGAGCAGGATAAGCGCGACGAGCGCGACGAGCGAACGCATCTCCCCATCCTTCCATGCACAGTTGGCAGTATGGGGAGTGTAACGCACCAGGCTCCCAGGGAATGCCGGTGAGAAGCGAAGTGGGGCAGCCGGATTGGGTGTCACACAACACGAGGAGCGGAAGGGATGGCCTGGGAGACACGCGAACGCGGCACCCGCTACTACACCCGCACCAGGCGCGTTGATGGGCGTCGGGTCCGTGAGTATGTCGGTCGGGGGCTCATCGGCGAACTGGCCGCCCGCGAGGATGCGGCCCGACGTACGGCGCAATCAGCGGCGCGGGCGGCGCGCGAACGCGAACGTGAGGCCGAGCGCCAGCTGCGCGAGCTGGTGGCGACGGTCGAGCGGCAGGCGGCGGCATTGACGACGATCACCCTGACGGCGGCGGGCTATCATCGCCCGAAGCGCGGGATCTGGAGGCGAAGGCGTGAGCACGGCACTCGTTGAGCAGAACGACGCGATCAACGCCCTGCTGCGGCGGGCCGACCGGGGCGACCGCCGGGCGATCGACGCCTTACGCGGGGAGTGTGAGGCCGTGCCGGAGTTGTGGCGCGAGTTCGGCAACATCGCGCGCCAGGTGCGGCTGAAGCTGATCGGCCAGATCTGCGGCAAGAACGACGTCGTCGGGGAGGCCGTCTCCCGCGAGGTGGCCGCCCTGCGGCGGGTCTGGGCGGGCGAGGATCCGACACCGTTGGAGACGGCGCTCGCCGAGCGGATCGCGACGAACTGGCTCAACCTCCATTACGTCGAGGCGAAGTACCTGCAAGCGCTGGGGGAGCTGACCTACGAGGACGACACCTGGCACTGCCGCCGCATCGAGCAGGCCGAGCGCCGCTATCTCCGCGCGATCCGGGAACTGGCCCAGGTGCGGAAGATCCAGCAGGTCACGGTGCAGGTGAACGTCGGGGAGAAACAGATCATCATCGCGGGGTGAGCAGTGCCTGCGCGGGACGAGTTGCTCGCCGCGTGGCGCGAGCGAGGCCGGGGCCGGGGCGGTCGAGGGTGCGGTAGCGCGGCGGGGTCGCCGTCATCGGTGATCCCCCTGTGCAGGCTAAAGCAATGGGGCGCGGCTGGGGCAAGTCGCACGCCCATCGCGGGAGGATGATCCCATTGCTGGAGTCGCCCGCTGTGCCGCTCGCCACCGCGCCCGTGACAGCATAGCAGCCTGGCCACCGGTACGGGAAGACGGACACAGAGCGCCGGTGCGGGGTGAGCGCCCGCACCGGCAGGGCCTGCGAGGAAGCATTAGCAGTGTAGGAAAGCGTGGCGACGCAACCATCCGTACGATCACGGGGTTTTTGCAGTCAGGGGGACACCATGGCCGAAGCGAACCGAACCGATCCAAAGCGTTGCGCCGGGACGCGCCGGTGGGGGGCGCGGCCTAGACGCATGTCGCCCGCGCCATCGCCTCCCAGCCGCCGCGCCGCTGGGCGAGCTGCGCCTCGAAGACCGGGGGATTGTCGAACCAGATGACCCACAGCCAGGCCTCCTGGGACAGGAGCGCCGCGGCCACGGTCTCGTCGCAGGTGACTGCCGGGCCGGCGGCGACGGCGGGGGCCGCTGGCAGCGGCGCCGCCGCGAGCAGGGTCAGTCCGAACGCGAGGGCAAGGGCGAGTTTCCGCATGGTCGCGCCTCCTTGGCTACGCTTCCGAGTACCGTCGCGGTCCGTGCCATAGGCCGTGTTCCTGCACGTGCCCGGCGCTCGTCGCGGCTGCGGGCCACGCCGCCGGGGCGGTGGCCCGGGTGAGCGGTATTTGGCGGCTTCTTCCCCCAGCTTACACCTGCCCGCCACCGCCCGCTATCGGCCATCCGGGGGATCCTGCGCCATTCTTCCTCGCGCTGTTGCCTTTTCAGAACGAATGAGCTACGATCCTTGCCATGCTGGCGGCGAGCCAGCGCGGCGAGGGGGGGGGCGAGATGGGTGGCGCACTCGTGTTACGACGCGCTGCGTGGACGATCCTCGTGCGGCTCATCCGCAGTTCCGCAACGGCGCTGATCACGCCGCAGATCGTGGCGCGCACCGGCCTTTCCCGCCCCGTCGTCACGCGCCACCTGGCGGAACTGGAGAGGGGGATATGATGGCCGAAGCGCACCGAAGCGCACCGAAGCGTTGCACCGGACAACGCAAGGACGAGACATCCTGTGGTGCGACCGTCATGGGGCCGGGCACCGCTACGCATGTTTCTTATGCAGGCCCTTGCCCGTTGCCCAGGGGCAAGAGGTAGGGGGCGTTGTTGCGGCCGGCCGGCCAGAAGAGCGGCTGCGCAATGCCGGGGTAGCGGAAGTCCCGAATCATCGCTTGCGTGGTGGGTGTGAGCAGATACTGCTGCAAAGCCAGTGCGCCCGCCGCATTCGCCGTGGGGAACTCGGCTGGGTTGACCACGACCGTCACCATGATGCGGTGGAACATCTCCTCCTCATACAGGACGGGGTACAGCGCCCACTGGGCCTTCTGCTGCGCAACCAGGAACGGCGTGACGCCCCACAGGCTATAGCCGCCATGAGCAGAGGCTGCCTGCATGGCCGCGTCTTGTCGCAGCCCCGTGTCGGAGTACCAGCCCGCCTTGGTCGGGCGACCCGCCGCGTTCCAGAGGATGTCGGCCAGGTACACGAGTTCTGGGGTGCCGTTGACGATGAAGGGGGAATTGGTGGCCGCGATGCGGCGGAATGCCTCCACGGGATCGCTCAGGCCCGCGACGTCGGCCGGATCGCACGTGGGGACGATCAGGGCGATGGAGTTGAACAGCACGGTCCGGGGCCATTGCCCCAGGCCGGCGGTGATGAACGCCTCCGCGTCCTTGTGCCCGAAGTGCGAGAAGACGACATCGGCTTCCCCCGCGCGAGCCTGGACATACACGTCATCCCCAACATAGAGTTGCACCTGGTGCCCCGTCTGGGCCTCGAAGGGGGCGAGAAGGGCCGGCAGCAGCCCGCCATCCTGGATCGTCGTGACGCTGGCGAGACGGATGACAGACGCGCTGGCAGGCGCACCGGCCTTCTCGCTCCTGGCGGCAAAGGCGGGCTCACCGAGGGTGCCGATGCCCACCAGCCCCACTGCGAGCGCGCCCCCCGTCTTCAAGATGTCGCGCCGGGACACCTGCGGGATAGGGCGCTCCCGGTTCGTCTCACTGCGATCGTCCATCGTTAGTACCTCGTTGTCGTTGTCAGTCATCGGTTTCTCTGTCCTTATCTCTACATCCGTGTCCTTCGTGTCCGTCATTAAGTCCGAGCGCACGAATGGCCCGCGTCCCCCCGCGCCGTCGCGTCCGGGGACGCCGGTACCCCACCCCACCCCGCGTGATCCGCGCCGCCGGATCGACCTCGCCACGGCCCTGCCGATCGTGATCGACGAGGCGATGCTCGAGGCGTGGCTGATCGGCCGTCCCCCGCCAACCCGCTGATCGCACACCCCGCCACCGCCCCGCCGTTATCGTCAAGTTCACCGTCCGCTATCGCGGAACGTGTCGCCGGGGGGCACAGAAACGCCGTGCTTGGGTCCTGACAACTTGCGGGCGGGCCGTTTGCCCAGTAGCAGCGCCATTCCTCCGGTCACGGCACGTCAGGTTGTCGCTACTTGATCGCGTTATGGCAAGCGCGGCGCGATCCCCGCGACCGCCGCGATGGCCGATCAGCGGCGCGCCCGCAACGTCGCCGTGAGGTAGGCCGCGCCGCTCCCGACCACGAAGGCGACGGCGGCGACCAGCGCGGCGCACGGCAGGGCGGCGACGAGCGGCTCCCCACGGCCGCTGGTGGCCGCGAGGGAGACCGCGGCCACCGCGATGGCGTGGCCGCAGCCGTTGCCGATGCTCCACAGCACGCGACGCTTCCTCATGCTCCCCTTAGCGCCCCACCCGCGCGAACGTCACCGTCTTCGCCGCCAGGTCGACCGCCGCCACCGTCCAGCCCGCGCGCTGCCAGCCGTACCAGGCGTGCGGGAAACCCGCGCCATACCCGTGCCACCATTGGCGATAGCCGCGCGGCTGCCGCGCCGCGCGCGGCAGCGGGCGACCGACGACCGTCTCGATCGCGCCGAACGACAGGGTACACTGCGCCAGCCCGAGGCCGCGTTGCGCCGCGAGATGGGTGGCGAGCGCGCCGTAGTGCCGCTCCAGCGGCGGGATGATCCGCCCTTCAGCCATCGCCCCCCCCCTCGCTCCCACCGAACACCCGCCGCACCCGCGCCCAGCATCCCGTCAGGCGGCGGATAGCCGCACCATGGCCGGACGTTGGGCGAGCGGGTCGCCTAAGGCGCGGCCTCTTCCTTCCAGGCACCACGCAGGAATTCTGCGGCCTCACGACTGCTGCGCAACGTGTGTACGGTGCCCTGCACCTGCCACGAGACATAGTACAGCGCACGCTCCGTGTGCACCGCCTCGGGGAACAGGCGGTGCACACCGCAGCCGCGCAAACCATGCGCGGTTAACAGCGCGCACAGGGCCTCGGCTTCGTGCTCTCGCATCGTCCTTGCTCCTTACGTCCCGCCCCACCACCGCCACAGACGCCCCCACACGCCGGGGGCGTCTCCTTGTGCCTCTGTGGATACTTCCTGCGTTCCTGGGGCCACTGGTGCAGCCTGTGGCGCGACCAGCCGATCACGATTTTCCCCTCGTCCTGCTGGACGATCCGACCGCCTGGAAACGAGCGTTTTTTCGCGTCTAGACGGAAAAAATGGTATACTTAGGACAGGCGAATGAATGAGCCGTGACGGCGCGAGTGACACCGCCACGGCGACACATGGCAGAGGTAGTCAACCATGCAAACGCAGACTAGCACGAACCCTGTGGCCGTGCCACACCGTGTCAACTTCAAGAGCTCCCGACGCACCGAGCGCAAGCCCCAGGCAAAGACGCTCCTCCTCTTCGAGCAAATCTACGCGGTCGCGCGCGACTATGACCGCATGACCGTCCGCCAGTTGTTCTACCAGATGGTCGTGCGCGGCCACATCGAGAAGACCGAGCGCGCCTATAAGCGGGTCGCCGAAGCCACGGTGACGATGCGCCGGAGCAAGCTACTCTCCTACAGCAAGATCGTGGACGGCGGCCGCGTACGGCGGCGCTTGCCGGGCTGGGACAGCATCGGGGACCTGCTCGGCGATGCCAAGCTCTCCTTCCGTCTCGACCACTGGCGGAACCAGCCCGAGCTGGTGGAAATATGGTGCGAGAAGGACGCCCTGGCCGGCGTCATCCAGCCGGTTTGCGACCGCTACGGCGTGACGTTCGTCGCGCTCAAAGGCTTCGGCTCGCTGAGCATCGCGTCGGAGTCGAGCGAGCAATTACGACTAGTCGGGAAACCCGCGACGATCTACTACTTCGGCGACCACGACCCGAGCGGCTGGGCGGTCTCGCAGGCGATCGAGGCGGAGTTGCTGGACCATCTCGGCGACATGGTGTCGTTCGTCAGGCTCGGTCTGGTCCCCGACGACATCGCCGACTACCGGCTCCCGACCCGCCCGCCGAAGCCGGGCGATGGCCGCCTCGCCGCATTCGTGGAAGCGTTCGGCAGCGGCGACTGTGTCGAACTCGACGCCCTGCCGCCCGACGTGCTCACCGAGTGGGTCGCGGGAGCGATCAAGCACCACATCGATCAGGAATCCTGGGCGCGCGTGGAGGCCGCCGAAGCGGCACAACAGCGGACGCTCTCCGACTTCATCGCCACGTTCAAGGAGCTGGACGAGGAGGCGTAACAGCGCCACCCTTCACGCACCCCCGAACACCCGCCGCACGCGCGCCCAGAAGCCCGCTGACGCCGCACCGCTGGGAGTGTCGGGGGTGAGCGCTTCCGGCGCTTCTGGGCCCTCCTGTGCGGTCTGCGCCCGCTCACGGTTCCGCCGCTCCTGCTCGTTCCGTCGGCGGACCAGCTCGACCGCCCGCGCCTCTTCTTCGCGTCGCCGGGCCAATGCCGCCTCGGCTGCCTCGGCCCTCCGGCGCAACTCGGCGATCGTCTCGGCCTGCGTGCTGATCGTCTGCTCGCGCGTGGTGATCTCGCCCACATGGGCCAGGCGCTCGGCCTTATGCCCCGCCTGTCGTTCGCGCAGCGTGCCCACCTCCAGCGCGAGCCCTTCATTACGGCGGGCCAACTCGGCGAGCTGATCGGCGAGGCCGCGCAACTCCTCGACCATCGTGGCGAGCGGCACGAGCGCCACCTCGGCGGCCGCCTCACCGGCCACGCGATAGGCCGCCTCGATCGGCTCGTCCTGGTCGGTAGGCTGGACAGGGCTACCCGTTAGCCTGGTCGCGGCGGGCGGGACGCCGGGCTGCCCGGTGAGCTGGACGGGGGGTAGGACAATGTACCAGCGCTCGTCTTGCTTATAGGCGTGCAAGGTGCCGCGCTTGATCCGTTTCCGCACTGCATCAACGCTGAGTCCCAATATTGTAGCAGCATCACCGATCGGGATACCCCTCCCCTGCTGTCCAGCCTGCGACCTAGACACCGTCCTACCCTCCGTCCTGTACAACGTCCTGGTCGATGCCCTGTACGCCGTCCTACCCGAGCGGGCAAGCAGATTAGCACGCTGGGAGAGCAAAGGGAAACCCCTCCCCGCTCCGGTAGGGGCGGGGTAGGGCGCACACGCTACGCCGGGGGTGGGCCGTGCTGCGCCGGCTCCTCCGCTAGCACAAGCGCCAGACCGTTCCAGAAGCGGGCGATGATATCGGTGCGGCCCTCGGCTTCCCACTGCCGCACGAAGGCTTTGAGGATCCCATCGCGATATGCGGCGGTGCTCTCCTCTGCCACTTCGGCAGGAACACGATCGGCAGTAAGGCGCCGCTGGTCTGGTCGGCGCGCGGGGTGCTGCCGGTAGGGTAGGGTAGTCCTGCGACATAAAACAGGTGGAAGCCCGCACGATACCAGGCGCGGGTGAACTAGCCGGGGGTGGCGGCCTCCTGCACCGCCTGCCAGAGGGCGAGCCGCTCGGCGACCTCGGCGAACGGGCGATCGTATGCAGTAGCGTCCATCGGGGGATCCTCTCGGCTATTGTTCTATTGTTACGCCATCGGTAGCAATAGCGTCATACGTAGGGGGTGCAAAGTTTGCACCCCCTCTTTCGTAGGCCCATCTGCCCAAAATGAACAGATGGAACTGGCGATTTCGTACTATGCATCGGGATAGACAAAACGACCCTACTACTGAAATTCACACCCCCCGTGTCCAGTAATCGGACACGGGGGCCTTGCCAGGATGCTGCATCCTGCATCCTTGATTGTGAGTGCGCCACGATTAGCTACTGCGGGCGCTGCGTCAGGCGCGGCTTCCCCCGGCCCGAGGAGACAATGCGGGGGTGTTGGGTGGGTGTTGTGCCCGCATCGCGCCTCACAAAATGCCCCTTACGTCCCCGTGTCGCATGCCTGTTCTTCGGGGTGTTGGTGTAGTGATTTGTCGCGGGATGACGCGGGTTTTAGCCTGCCTTCACCCGCGCTGCCGCGGCAGCCGCGAGCGGTCGGTGCGCCCCTGGCCGTCGGCGGTACAAGCACCCACGCAGGCGCGGCGATGCTGTCCTCGTGGTTCGATGTAACCATAGGCCAATCCTCGCATCACCGGTCAAGGGGAGGCCCCGCCAGGCTTCGGGGAGCCTGGCGGGGCCGGAAGGGGAGGCATGAGGAGGGAAGAGGGTAGGTCATGAAGCGAGAATAGGAAGAGTGTATTAGCGCCCCGACGCGCGGCCTAGAGCCGGATGGCTGGGCCATTGGTCATCCATGGAAGCGCCCCGCCTGATGGGTTCAATGGTCGTGCGAGGCGTTACGCAAGAGTCGCGCCATTTGGCTGGGATCTAGACCGGCCTAGGCCGGTCGCTTGGTCATGCGCGGCTTCTCGGCGAGCCGGGTATCGATCGGCCCCCAGACGCGGCGGGTGTCGTCCAGCATCCCCGCCTCCGGCGTCCGATTGTCGCGCAGGGTGTCGGTGGCGGCGATAACGGCGCAGGCTTCCAGCGCGGCCCTGAGCGCGTTGACGAGGCTGTGGTCGGGGCAGGCGTCGTAACGGGTCGCCGTGGCCAGCGCATCGGCCAGCACGAGGCAGTCGGTGGCGTCGAGCTCGACGGTGACGCCGATCGGGGCGATGGTCAGCAGCTTCATGGTGGTGCTCCTGTTCAACTGTACGGCGTGCAGGGGGTCGGGCCACCACATTGGGGCGGGGAGGGCGCTACAGCATCGTAGCGCCCCGCTCAGGGGCTCCTAATCGGCGGGGGCGAACTGGAGGGCGTGCTCGGCGTAGCTGCCACGGCGCACGAAGGTCGGCGCGATCGTGGCGTCCAGCGCCCGATGCACCACGGCGAGCGCCTCGGCGGGCAGTTCCTCGCCGGCGAGGCGGGCGAGGTCGGCCCAGACGTTGGCGAGCGTGAAGCGCTGGCTCAGGGGTGCGGGGATCTCGTCGGCGGTCAGTTCGGCGACGAGGGCGGCCATGAGGTCATTGATGGTCATGGTGTGCTCCTTGGGGTATGTAGCCCCGGTGGGCAAGATGCCTGTTGGGGTGAATCGACCCCGAAAGGCAAGATGCCTCTGTTAACTACGTATATTCACAGGAGGGGGCAGAGGGACGATCGGGGTAGCGGGCAAGATGCCTTCCGGGGTAGACGTACGAGCCAACAGGCAAGATGCCTGTTGGGGTTATGCCGCGAGGGGTAGGGACCGCTCGGTGACGATCGCGACCGGTGTCCGTCCCCCGGCGAGGGCGGCTCGCCGCCGCCACTCGCCCCGACTCGCCACCAGCGTGAGCACATCGTCCTGCAACGGACGACCGCAGCGCTGGCGGTACGTGGCGATCATCATGGCCGCCTTGCGCCCCTGGTTGATCAGCGCGGTCGAGGAGAGGCACCGGCACGCGCGCATCGCGGGGGTCTGCCGCCAGGCGGCGGCGATGTGGTCGGCGTGCCAGCAGACGCGCCCGAACTCGGCGGCTTTGCAGTCGCAGATAATCGCGCCGCTGACGGTGTCGAGGGCGGTGGTGTTGACGCGATTGGTATCGTGTTCGCTGGTGGACTGGAAGACGACGATATTGGTGTGGTCATCGGCACCGATGAAACTGAGTTCGCTCGGGGTGTGCAGCGCGGCGGTCGTGGTGCTCATGGTAAGGTTTCCTCTCTGGGGCACTGCCCCGGTTCTGTGGCCTCACTGTTTGCTTTCCACGGCTGAGCGGTGAGGCCGCTTTGCGTCCGGGGGACTGTTCCCCCTATACCAATATAATACCAAGTTTAGTTCGTGTTGTCAAGTGGATATAGGGATAAAAGTGATTGCAATTTGAACACGATATGGTATTATCTTGGTATGGACTAAAGACACAAGGAGGAGGTGAGCAGCAATGACCTTCCGTGACATGCGCTTACGCCGCATGTTGACGCAGAAAGAGCTGGCTGAGCTCATGGCCGTGAGCTACCAGACGATCCAGGCATGGGAAAGCGGCCAAAGTCGTCCCAGGCCTGCGAAGATGCGCCAACTTTGTGAAGTGCTTCAGGTTGAGCCGGACGAACTGTTCTCGGCGATCAATGACGGAATGGCCGAGGATAAACAAGGTGCAGGAATGGGAAAAGCCGCCGCCTGATAGAACCAGGCAACGGCTAAGGCTCGTGGTGCAGTAACACCGGCGAGTAGGGGGATTCTAGCAGCGTGGCACTCATGGCGCGCTTACGATGGTTGTGGCAGATGATCCGGCAGCTGCTGCGCCTAAGCGCCTGGCGGGCACCGGACCGACCAACGCCCACAGACATCGGGCCGGGGATGCCGCGTGCCGCTCGGCGGCGTCGCACGCGATAGTGGTGTTCTACGACGACCAGGTCGGGCGCGGGTAAGGAGGCGTAGCATGGCCGATCCGACATGTGCTGAGCGCTGGACGCGATTGGAGCACGCCTATGGCGCGGAGTGGCGCGCTCGCGTGCAGGCGCTGGCACCGGACTTTCAGCAGATCGTCGTGGCAGCGGCCACCGCCCGCATCGACGAGTGGAGCGAGGAGTACTGGTATGTGCTCTTGCGCAACGCCGATGACGCGCTGTTCCATGTGCCACCGGACAATCACGAACCATATGCCGATGCGCCCAACCGTTTCGAGCAGGGGGTCCGACTACTGAAGCGCGAGTTGCTCTGGCCCTGGCAGTTGCTCCCACGCATCGCGGAAGATCCATCTACTGCGGAAATCGAGGAGCGTGGTTAGCCGTGGAAGAGCTGCACATCGCGATCGCCGCGTTCCTGCGAGCCCAGCGACCGGCGACCGCCGGGGCTACCCCGGAGCCGCGGGCATCGCAGTTGCTGGGTCCACAGCACTTCATGTGCCGCTTCTGTGGGCGGCGGGTGATCGCGGGCACGCACGGCGAGCACTTCCACTTCACCGAGTTGTGGGAGGCGACGAGTTGCGCCGCGTGTCACCGGGAGCGTTTGCGGTTGGAGGCGCAGGCCGAGCGGGGAGCCTTGCTCTACCAGAGTTGGCATCGGGCTGCCGCCGTCCCGCCGCGGTGCAGGAAGTGTGGCCGGGTCATCAGCGATGGCGGCGCGCTGGGCTATGACGTCGAGGAGCTGCGTGCCGAGCGGGCGTGCGCCGACTGCTACACGCCGTTCTGAGATGGGGGGATTGCCGACCATGGGAGAGTTACACGCGGCGATCACCGCCCACCTGCGTGTCCAGCGTCGCCAGAGTGCCGAGACCGGTGCGCGCGAGTCGGCGATCCTGAACATCTGGCAGGACCGCTGCGCGGTCCCCTGCTGCAAGGCCTGCGGCGCACCGGTCAATGACGACAAGGGCCAGCTGTATAACCTGGCTGATATGCTGACGGTGCGCCAGTGCCGCAACCATTACGTGCCGTTCTAATGGTAAGGCAGCCACCTGCGAAAACTTGGGAGGAGTGGACGGCAAAGGATGCCCCAGCTACTCGCGAGCTATGGACGCGGGCCGACATATTAGCGGCTGTCGAACGGTTTAATATTCGGCGTCCCGACCCCGAGCGCTCGCTTGTTGGTGAGCGGACAATCCGCTATTGGGAAGCGCTGGGTGTGGTGCCGAAAGGCACGCCGGCAAAGCAGGGGTATCGCTACTTATTGTATCCGTGGTGGTATGTGGACCTGCTCTATCAGGTCTGCTGCTACGAAGCCAAGAAGGTTAGGATAGAAGATTTGCCGGAGCGTATGAGGGCTGAGGCACATCGTCTATCACTCATGCCTTGGGGTAGAGAGAAAGATCCCGATCCATTAACTGCGCCAGGCTTTGGCTCATATATCGCTCGCATTCTCGGTAATGTGTTGCGCGAGCCGACGCAGCCTCCATTCTCTCCTGAGCCTAATATGGTCGCTGCTGGGTTCGGTGATCAGCTGATCATCCTGCTCAATACTTTCGTTGCCGAATTGCAGGAGACGAAGATCCCGCCAGATGCCGATCGCGTTCGTGTGCAATTTCTGAATAATGAACGCCAAGTACTTGATGAGCACGAAATGTTCCTCGCCGGCGTATACGAAGGGCTAACCTATTCTCCAATCAACTACGCTGAGACCACTGACACCAAAACCTCTAATATGGTGTCACCATTAGCTAAACCGCCTGACGAGGCGTAAACTTCAAGTGAGGGGCACAACGCCCTACGTCAAGACAGCGGGAAGGAAGGCAATCGTGGTCACGAGTTTGACCGCCCCACGCTACTATGAGAGCGGCACCGTCGCGCGTCGGCTGGGCTGCTCGCTGACGTGGTTGCATGAGTTAGCGGCCGACCTTGGTGTGCCGACCGAGCGCACCGATGGCGGGCGTCGGCTCTGGACCGAGGAAGAGATTTCAGCGATTCAACGGATGCGTGAGGAACGCCAGACAGCTCGGCTGTCTGGTAGGGAAACACGCGCCGCTTAAATAGAGAAACGCCGGCGGGGTTCCAATTCTCACATCGATCCCCCAACCGGCGCCCTTATTTGACCTGGCACTGTTCACGTTTACCAGACGCGAGCATGCCACAACGGCCTCGGCACATTGTAGCAATAAACACAACGCCAATGTGCCCGCCGAGAAAGCAATTATCGTTATGTCTACTGTACCAGACCGGCCCGGCTGTGGCAACACCCGACCCACCGCCATCCTGCATCCGAACGGCGGCGTGTTCATCTTCCCCACGTATGATCGACGGTTCGTGCAACGCTTCAAGCGGTTGATCCCGCCCCATACGCGCGTATTCCACGCGATCCAGCACGCCTATGTCGTAATCGGCCCGCAGCACCAGAAGGCACTCGCCCTCGCCGGGGCATGGTGGCCCGATCTCGTGCGCCACGCGACCCCGCTCCCCTACGATTTCCTGGCGACCGACGCGCAGCTCGTGCTGCGCCGGAAGCGGGTGACACGATGACAGCGACCACTCCGCCCCCCGGCCTGGCCGCGATGATCGCCCGCCCCAACTGGGTCGGCTTCAAGCGCGAAGCGCGTCCCGGTGAGACCAAGTTAACGAAGATCCCCTATCAAGTAGCACAGGATGAACGCGGGCGCGACGTGAAGGCCAAGGCCGGCGACCGCACCACCTGGGACACCTGGCCCGCCCTCCAGGACGCGCTGGCGACCGCCCGCTTCGATGGCCCCGGTTTCGAGTTCCACGAAGATGAGGACCTCTTCTTCGTCGATCTGGATCATGTAGTCGATCCCGTGACGCGGAAGATCCAGCCGCTCGCCCGCGCGATCATGGCCCTCCTCAACACCTTCGCCGAGCCCTCGATCAGCGGCACCGGCATCCACATCTACGGGCAGGGTAAGCTCCCCCGCCCCGCGATACCCGCCGACCGCCACGGCAAGAAGCAGGGCCCGTTCGAGCTGTACGGCGGTAAGCGCTTCGCCACGATGACCTTCAAGCCGTTCCTGGGATACGACACGATTCGCGAGGTGAACGCCGAGACCATGGGCCGCCTGTGCTTGCTCATGTGGCCGCAGGATGCCGCACGGCAGACCCCGCCCGACGCCACGCCGCGCGAACCGGTCGCGCCGATCACGCTGGACGATGCCGCGCTGCTCGACAAGGCGTTCGCCGCGAAAGGTGGCGACGAGCTCTATCGTCGCCACCAGGGCACCTATGTCCTCGATGACAAGTCCGATGACGACTTCGCCTACCTCGGGGGATTGCGCTTCTGGACGCAGGCCGATCCCCACCGGATGCGCCGGATCGCCCTGACCAGCGGCCGCGTGCGGGATAAGTGGCACACCCGACGCGGCGGCGGGGATTGGCTCGATTACTCGATCGAGAACTGCCTCAAAGAGCCCCACGAGGTGTACAACCCGACCCGGAGCGCGACCACCCCACCCTCAGGCAACGGCACGGACGCCGACGCCGCGCGCCTCTTGGCCGAACGGGACGCGCTCATCACCACGTTGCGCGCCGATGTCGCCCGCCTCGGCGATCAACTGCGTGTTCGCGATGCCGAGCTGGCCGAAGTGCGCGAGGAGCGCGATTTCTACCGCCACTGCCTCGACTGCCCCGATCCGGTGGTCGGCCGCGCCATGCCGGTGATCGCGGAGGAATTGCACCGCGCCTATCGCGCCGGGTCGCCGATCGTGCAAGACGGCCAGGAGTTCGCCCGGCTCAACTTCGAGGAGGCGGCCGCCGGTAAGGCGATCAACCGCGGCGCGATCCGCACCGCCGCCGACCGCCTCGGGCCGGCAACGCCGCTGCTGCCGATCGACGCGAAGTACCACCGCAACGGCCGCGACATGCCGACCAAACACTACTACGTGGCGTGCCCGATCGAGGAGCGCGTGAGCGTGGCCCGCCTCGGCCTCGGCCTGCTGCGCCGCGCCGCACCGCAGCAACGCCACCAGGGGCGGAAGCCACCCAAGATCATGCCGACCGCGGTGGCCGCGCAGGATGCCCCGGTACGCCGCGAGCAGGTCCACGTCGAGAAGTTCTTCAGCCTGCGCGATGACACGCCACAGGCAACACCGTTGGCGACGCAGACCACGATCTTGAACGCCGATTACTGGACCCCCGAGGGTGAACAGCTCACCCAGGAGGCGGCGCGCGATTGGCAAGTCGCCCACGGTGTGCGCGCCGCCACTGTTGAAACTCAACAGTACCCCGGCGCGGCGATCCGGCGCTTCGTCGGCGCGGCCCCACCGGCCGCGACCACTGTTGAGTTTCAACAGAAGGGTACTAACGTTAACTCTGTTGAAACTCAACAGTACGATTTCCCACTCGATCCGCCGGGCATGTGCCAGGACCCCGACTGTGCGCGCCGCGCCGCGATCGGGGGCTACTGTGAGGGCCACTATGGAGAGTACTCCCAGCGCTACGCTGCCGTGTATGACTACGTGGCGGGGGCGGACTGATGAGCACGACATATCGGCAGCGCCCCCTCGGCGTCGAAGAGCAAGGGACAGCGGGCCCGTCGTTCGTTCCACCGGTGGGCATCGGCGTCTTCATGGATATCCTCGAACAGCGGGGCGTGACCTTCGAGCTGGTCGATGGGGTGTTGTGCGTCGAGGCCCCAGTAGGCGCGCTGAGCGGGGCGCAGCGGCAGGAGCTAGCCGCACGCCGTGCCGAGATTGAATCCCTCGTGCGCGTGGCGCTGACGCCAGCACAGCCCGCCGAGGAACGGTCTGTCGCAGATGATCGGCACGCGCAGATGGTGCTGGGGCAGGTGGCGTGATGCGCTATCTGCTCATGCTCTGTGGCGTGCTGGTGCTGCTCTGTGGGTGCGGCCAGGTTGCGCCTACTCCAAAGGCTATCGCGTCCCTTGCTTCGCTCGACCCGACGCCGGCTGAGGTGATCCAGGCGTTCAGGGATGCGGGATTACGGGATTACCCCGACGAGAAGAGCACGACCTACGATAAGGTCAATCAACCTGGGCTCGTGCGCTATCAGGTCTTTTATGCGAAGCAAGCGGCTGGCGATAAGCATGTCGTTGCCGAATATGACACCGTTGCTGACGCTGAAGCCGCGCGTGCCGCGATCACCGATAAGTATCGCAATAGCTTCCGTCGTGGCAAGCTGGTCCTGGTTTGGTGGGGCGAAGGGTCGGGACCGTATTTCACCATCTTGCAAACAATGAATCGGTAGTGCAGTAACAAACTCTCGCGGCGGCGCGTGCCGTTCTGGGGGACGCCGTACCGCCCCAGGAGCGCCCGACCCTTGACGATGGCCCCGACGATGGCGATACCGGTGGGGTGTGGGATGTAGAACCGTAAACAGGGGAGCGGGAAAGAGTTACGGGGTGACGGTAGATTATTCCACTGCTAAGTTTTGACTACCAACTCCTCAACTGTTGGAAGTCTGCATCGCCCGCCTCCAGTATCTGCACTGCATCAGGCCGATTTGTATAGACCCCTAGCTCACGAATAGCAAAGAGCAGGAATGACTCGAGTGAGATACGATCGGTCGGGAAATGGGCCTTGCTGAGCGGGAGTGGCCTCGTCAAACCACGGACGTGCAGGTGTGGCTTACCGTATACATTAGACATATCCCGGTATTCTGGGTGAGGATCGTAGTGATAGGAGACGACTTCCGGCCCATCTTCTACCTCGATCGTGTATGAGTAGGCGGTAGTATGTACCGACCAATAACCAGTCAAATCCGGTGTGATCTCGTAGAAGTGTGACACTTGCATCCGTACAGGCTGCTCGGCAAGCAACGCAATCCCGAGCACTGGTGCCGGGAAAAAGATGAGTGGTTGCTCCGCGTTTGGTTGGTAGCCACCTGTCATATATAGATGTGTTACACACAATAAAGCCTGCCTCATCGGGTTGATGAAAGCATTGGCGGCTTCGCGAGGCGTGCTAGCGGACAATTCTTGACAACATTGCGAGGTAGTGGATACCGCGATCGTTGTGATTGTGGAGGGCGTCGGCATATTCGCCTGCGTGTAACCGACGCAAGAACTCATCGCCGGAAATACTCAGGTACTCACGCACTTGAGTATCGAATATCACCCGCTCATCTCCGGCTTCCATCCAGCGGAAATTTTCGTCTGTCGCCTCAGTCACATAGCGCGGCGGCGGTATGGTCACCATGATAGGCCCCCTTAGGATACCTTGTTAGTTAGTATCCTCCATTGAGAGTAACATATTATTATAATAATTTGTCTTATTTTTCAGAGTGATTTTTATAGCACTTTCAGTGCGGATACTGACCCGCTGTACCAGGTGTAACCGTGCTACTAAGCGGCTGAGGATGTGCAGCGCGACGACGATCCCGAGGGGCTGATGGTGGCCGAGCGGCGCAGGCAGGACGCGAGCGAGCGCTCTACCCCACCCGAATAGTCCCCGCATTTCCACTTTCGCGTACACGACCACCGGCACGCCGCCCCGCTATAGGGCGGCGGTTCGCCGTGAAGATTCATGGGGGTAGATAGGCTAGGAATGGCGGCAGAATGCGGGGAAACACTTGACGTAATAAGGTGCGTCTGCTATCCTATATACAGGTTTTCTGCCGCGTTACGACGTAGGTTTCTTGACCGCTATAGCGGAACCCGAAGACCGGAGGGGGCTGGACATGACGAACGGCGAGTTGCTCAGTATCGGGGGTGTCGCCGGGCTGGTCGGGCGCTCGCCCGCCCTGCTGCGCGTGATGGAAGAGGCCGGCGAGATCCCGCGTGCGCTGCGCCTGGTCGGCAGCGATCGGCGCGTCTACCGCGTGGAGGATCTGCCGCGCATCAGGCAGGCGATCGCCAACCGGCGCGGCCCGGGGCGACCGGTCACGGAGCGGGTGCAAGCTGGCGATGGCCCACCGGAGGCCGCGTAGCATGAGCATCGGCCCGCGCCTCACCTACTACCCGCTGGGCGTCTTGCTGACCGCGCCGTATGACGCGCAGCTGACCCCGGCGATGGTCGGCGAGCTGAAGCGGCTGGTACCCGCGCACGGTCGGCGCTACCTGCCCGACACGCGCGAGTGGTTCATCGTCACCGCCTACGAGGCCCAGGCCCGCGCGATATTCCGCAGCTGCTGGCCACACTTTGACGAGGAGGAAGGACTCGGCGACGACCCTTCCCAACAACAACCCCGCGACCCGCGCCCGCCCCTCGCCGTCGATCGGCACTACGCCGCGCTGCACCTGTTGCCCTCGGCACCCTCCGAGTTGATCGATTCGGCCTATCGCACGCTGGTCAAGCTGAACCACCCCGACCGCCTGCCCGTACCGGAACGGGAACGGGCGCACCGGTGCATGGTGGCAATCAATGGGGCCTACGAGGCGCTGCACGCGCACGCCGTACCGGGGGGTGACTGATGGCGGCGACGATGTACCGCACCGACCTGGGGCGCGTGGGCGGCGAGGTGGCCGAGGCGCTGGCCTGGCTGAACAGTCCGGCGACGATCGCCGCCGAGATCACCCAACTCGAGACGGCGCAACGGGACGGTGACCGCAGCGAGGCGACCGGGGTGCAGCTGGCCGACTGGCGGGCGGTGCGACGGGCGCAGGCCAAACTGGTGGCCGGTGGGCCGCAACAGGGGACGTTGGGGTGCGTGGGGCGGGATAACCCTGCGGCAGCGCGTGTGACGCGCCTCGCGCACGAGTGATCGCCACGATAAAGCAGGAGGGACACCGATGTCGGCACAGCAAGTATCACCGTTAGATATCGCCACCAAGCTCGCCGCGACGGGACGAAGCGATCCGGGCATCGCCCAATTCCTCACCGATGGTTCCTATTCCGCGCTCAGTCCGAACGCGCAGCAAGTGGTCGCGCGGCTCCTGCGCGGCACGCCCTGGCAGGACCAGCCGGGCCGGTTCTATCTCGACTGGCACGCCGCCAGCCAGCAGCAAGCGCAGCAGCAGCAGGCGGCGGGCTACAGCCCCACGCGGGAGGTGTACAACAACCAGACCGGCTACACCGACCGGGTGCAGGGACCGCCCGCGCCGGGTTCCCCGGCACCGCCCGCCGCGCCACCCGCGTACCAGCCGGGCGTGCCGACGCCCGCACCGGGCGCGCCGACGCCGCCACCGACCTACGGCGCGGCCCTGGGGAGCGGGGCGAATTACGTCGGGAATACC
>JAABUN010004648.1_pt1 | contig 18288 bp, 18 predicted proteins | sample 5559311 | NCBI WGS metagenome assembly JAABUN01 (sample SAMN10711877, study PRJNA513370) | rock metagenome | isolation source: Antarctica rocks | place: Antarctica: Victoria Land, Siegfried Peak sud | reverse complement strand
TTCCAACGCCACCTTCGCCTTGAACGCAGCTGAGTGATTTCGCCTCTGCTTTTTCATCTTGTTCCCCTTTCTGAAAGCTTAGTGCTTTCAACTAAAGGAACTGACCGCTTTTTGGGGTCCACTTCTCGCAACGCGGCGTGCGCGAGGGCTCGAGCCCTCTGACCAAGCGTTGTCGGCCCCTGCATGACAAACCACCGAGCGTTATGTCCCCGCCTCCGCCCCAGGGATAGCGGGCTGCACTATACAAAACCTACTGAAGCCGCTTATAAGATGGCGGTGTGGACCCTGTATCTGGCAAGCAAAACCGCGAGCAATGGTACTTTTTGGTTTGGGCGCGGAGATACCGCTATTTTGCAAAACATGCTGCTAAAACCTGCAAAAAACCTCTGCGGCTGGTTCGGTAGCGTGAGTGCTTGGCAAGAAAAAGCTATCAATGAGGTCGATACCCTGCGTAGTTTTTACAACGCTGCTGCATTGTTGATGGGGACGGTCAAACTGACCGACGACGACATCATTCACGTTTCGGACAACCAGGCCACGGCCACTTTTTTCGGAACGACTCCGGCAGCGTTGCGGGGATGCTCGGCTCGATCACTCGGTATCCCTGAGCATTACCTCAGGCTCTGGTTAGAGGCGTACCGGGCGACCCTGCGTTCGGGTCAGCCTGTCCGTTTCGACTACCATCACGAACCCATAGGCTGGCTTAGAGTCACCGTCGACTACATCGGTACCGAGGACGGGGAGCCGCGTTTTTCATATGTGGCCGACGACATCACCGACCGCAAGAGAGGCGAGCAGGCGGTGCTCGAGGCGCACGATCTGCTCGAGCTGCGGGTAAGAGTACGCACCGTCGAACTCGAGCAGGCCAAAGCCGACCTGCTCCGGGCCAACAAACGGCTTCAGCACGACGCTTTTCATGACGCTCTGACCGGCCTGCCCAACCGCGCTTTATTCGTCGACCGGTTGGGCCGGTCGTTAGAACGCGTCAAACGGCGTCCCGAAGAGGGTTTCACGGTACTTTTTTTCGATCTGGATCACTTCAAGGTCGTCAACGATTCGCTCGGTCACGAAGCCGGGGACAAGCTGCTGGTCGCAGTCGGGCGCGCCCTAGTGGGGTGCGTCCGCGACGGCGACACCTTTGCACGTTTGGGCGGCGCCGAGTTTACGCTGCTCCTCGAGGATTGTGGCTCGGCGCGCGTAGCCGAGGTCGTCGCGCGCCTTCAGCTCGTGTTGGCGTCACCTTTTGAGCTGCAAGGGCGTGACCTGTCGGTTTCGGCGAGTATCGGCGTGGTGGTGTCGAACCCGGCTTACACCCGCCCTGAAGAGATGTTGCGCGACGCTGACACGGCGATGTACAGTGCCAAAGCTGAAGGGCCGGGCCACGTCCGGATATTCGATGAGGCGATGCGCGGACGAGCTGACCGCCGTTTCGACCTCGGTTCGAAGCTGGTTCACGCTCTCGAGCGCGGCGAGTTTACGGTTTTCTATCCTGCTCAACCTCGAGATTACCGAAAATATCTTGGTAGAGAGTCTCGAGGGCGTCGACCGTACGACCGCAGCGTTGCGGGCGCTCGGGGTGGGTTTGTCGCTCGACGATTTCGGTACCGGTTACTCGTCGCTGGCGTACCTGCAACGTTTTCCTGCGGGGACGCTCAAGATAGACCGTTCTTTCGTGCAGCCGCTGACCGACTCCAGCCAGAGCGCCGAGCTGGTCAAAACGGTGCTGATGATGGCGCGGTCGGTATGAATGCTGTCGCCGAAGGGGTGGAAACGCGTGAGGTAGCGGCGCAGCTAGGCGCGCTCGGTTGCGAGTTCGCGCAGGGGTACTGGTTTGCCGAACCCTTAACCACCGAGGACGCAGCAGCGTTTGTCACCGCCGTCCAGGAAGCTGCGGACTAAAGCGCCGAAGATGTTGCCGGGGCGTACTCGCCCGAGCTTTGCGTCTTGCGCCGGGATAAAGCTGATTCGGCCCCCAGGTACGGTCGTATCTTCAGATACGCAACACGCTTGTCAGCTCGAGGAGAGACGGTGCAATCTTTCCTCGAGCTGAATCTCTTTACCTAACGTACGTCTGAAGCTTTGCTTGAACGTACCTCAAACCAGATAGCCTGCTGGCTGAGCCCGCGCACTACGCAGGTTCGGACTCCGGCCCGCGCGCAGGGGGTGGTTCTTCGATAGGAACGCCCGGTTCCCCCGGTGCCTCGACGGGTGGCGTCGCCAGGTTTTCGGGCGGCACGGACGGGTCTTCGTTCGGGTCGGGACCGTTGGGGGTTTCGGGGAGGATAAATGAAAGCATCGGCATCCTTTCTTCGGTAGCTACACGTTTCAAGTAGCTACAGTTCTTTGGTGCTTACAGCGGCGGTTGGCTCGGCATGGCGGGGGCCGGGTCGCTCGGACCGAGGGGCGCGGAACCGTCGCCGGGGCGCTCGGGCGCGTCGTCCCAGGTGTCAGGGAAATCGGTGTCGGGAAAGTCGGTGTTCGGGGGATCGACGTCTGAAGGTACGTCGGTTTCCGGAGTGGGCGGTCCGGTGGGGCCGGGTTCGGTCACGGCGTTCCGGCAGGGGCTACGGGCGGCGGCGCTGGGTTGACGTCGACCTTGACCTCATCTTGAACCCGGCCAGCGGCGTTTTGCGCGACGAGGACGTAGGTGGTGGTGACGGTGGGCTGGGCGATGTGCGACGTTTCGCCGGTTTTGGTAATGGGCCTCCTGCCATCCTCGAAGATAGTCAGCGTCGGACTACCCGAGACCGTCCAGGTGATCGTCGAGGTGTCGCCGGGGGCGACGGTTTGGGGGTCGGCGGTCAGCTCGGTGATGATAGGGACGCCCGTGGGTGTTTCGGGGTCGGCTCCACCACACGCGGAAAGTAAAACCAGAACGGCGGACGCCGCTAGACGGGTATAGTTCATGCTGCCTCCCAAGATAGCCATGAGTTTACGTTACCGAGTATACCGCGTAGAGGCTTGCGGGTACCTCGAGCCGCCTTCAGAACACAGCGTACGCCTGTAGACTTTTCCAGAGGACGGGAGCGTTTTTGCCTGATTCTCGAGCACTTATTTTCTCAACTGCTCGTTTCTGCAATCAACAAACCGAACATGACAAAAACGCCTTCTCTACCGCAGAAACTCGTTATAACCTCCACAAATGCTTCGGTCACTGCACCGGGCCAACCGTTTTTGCTGCGCCAAACCTACTCTCTAGCAATTCAACTTTCTGCGTGCCTGACTTCCGGAACCGGGTCGCGTGGGTCAACCACTGCGCGGCAGGTACTTCTCCCAGATGCGGTCGATATTCGGCAAGATGCCATACGCCGACGAGAACATAAACCGCGGCGCGTAGGGTTTGCGCCGCAAAAGCATCGCCGCCTCCTCGGGGGTGCGGTCGCGCTTTTTGGCGTTGCAGCGGCGGCAGCAGGCCACCACGTTTTCCCAGCTCGTCCCTCCGCCCCGGCTGCGGGGGGTAACGTGGTCGAGGGTGAGGTCGCCCGTTTTGCCAAGGCAGTACTGACAGGTGTGGTCGTCGCGGCGAAAGACGTTTTTGCGGTTGAAGGCGACGCGGTGCCGGGGGGGGCGTTTGACGAATTTTCGCAAACGAATCACGCTCGGAACCGGAAAAACCTGGCTCGGCGAGCGGAGCACCTTGTCCGAATCCTCGACCCGTTCGGCGACCTCGTGCATTAGCAGTGCCACGGCACGTTTGACCGAACAGACGTGCAGCGGTTCGTAAGACGCGTTCAAGATCAGCACGCGGGTCGCGTTGACGTTGGCGACCGGAGAGCCGTCTTCGGTGGGCTCATCCTCGGCAAAAACGTCGAGCGTTTCTTCAGGGGTCAGGTAGTCGTCGGCGGCGGAGCCTCCTCAGCTGATGTCGAACCAGTATAACTGTTTGCGTCGAGGTTGGGATCAGTTCGGACGAGCGGCCTGTAGCGAGTGGCTTGTGGATCGCTATTCCCCGTCAGATAGCTTGTGGCGAGTTGCTTGTGGCTTGTAGAGGTCTATCGGTGCGTCACTTGGCACACACGACAGAAGTACAAAAACCGAATCAAACCGCTTGAAAAGTTCTCGGCACCCGGCTCGAGTGCCACATCAAAAGCAGATGTTCTATGCTCGAGTCTGGAAAGAATAGAACCGCATCGCCCGCCAAACGATCACCCGAACCCACCCGCTTTTCAGGGGCCGGGTCAGCGGGGCTCGAGTCCCAGCCCGATAAGCCGTTCGATGAGCGCCCCGTACGGTACGCCAGACGCTTCCCAGAGTTTCGGATACATACTCGTGGTAGTAAATCCGGGCATGGTGTTGATCTCGTTGAGGTAGAGCGCGCCGCCTTGCAAAAAGAAATCGACGCGCGCGAGACCAGCCGCGTCGACCGCCGTAAACGCTGCTAGGGCCAGCTCGCGGCAACGCGCCGCCACCTCTTCCGGAACGTCGGCGGGGATCAGCAGCGACGCCTCGCCCTCGGTGTATTTGCTGTGGTAGTCGTAAAAGGCGCTCTCAAAGCGAATTGCACCGACCACGCTCGTTTCGGGGTCGTCGTTGCCGAGCACACCGACCTCGAGTTCGCGCGCGCCCACCAAACCCTGTTCGACGACCAGGCGGCGGTCGAAACGGGCCGCTTCTGTAAGCGCCGCCGACAGCTCGGCGCGGGTTTCGGCGCGTGCTATCCCCATCGACGAACCGAGGTTGGCGGGTTTGACGAACAGCGGGTAGGGGAGAGCCTCGAGGTCGCCGAGTACCCTTTCAGGCTCGCGTCGCCACGCCGACCGGGTAACGACGCGGTACGCGACCTGCGGAAACCCGTGCGCGGCAAAAACCGCCTTCATCATCCCTTTATCCATCCCAACCGCGCTGCCGAGCACGTCCGAACCGACGAACGGCAGGCCCATAATCTTCAAGAGACCCTGAACGCTGCCGTCCTCACCGAAGGGGCCGTGCAGCAGCGGCAGCACCACGTCGAAAGCGGTGGGCTCGAGGCGTTCCAGACCGCCCACTTGGACGGTTTCGGGCGTCTCGCCCGTGCTCAAGGCTCGAGCTGAAGCTTCGGGCGACAGCAACTGCCCGGTTTTGGCGATCACCAGCGGCGTCACCTCGAACTTTTCCCCGGCTGCCGCCACGACCGAGCGCGCCGACGCCAGCGAGACCTCGTGCTCGTCGGAACGTCCGCCGCAGAGGAGCAGCACGCGGGGACGCGTCACGATTTCAGTCCAAAAACTGGTTTCTGAAGTCTTGTGTGTAAGTTACACATGTTTGTACTCTACGCGTTCGGGACTCGCTTCGCAAGTTACGGGCGATGGGTGTACCCACGTCTTCTGCTGTACGGTAGCGGCTGGTGTGGCGGGGCATTATGGTGGGGTGCCCGACAAAAGCCCACCGAGCAGGTGTGGTCTACTCGAGCGGTTCTAGTCGAGAACGTCGCGCCTATTCTGGGCGCAGAGGCAAGTAGTCAAGACAAGCAGCAAAAAAACAGGAGGCAACTGTGCGTAAAATCGTTTTAAGTCTACTTCTGTCCGTGTTCGCCCTCGGAGCCGCGCAAGAGGGGCCGGTGACGGTCGGCTCGAAGGTCGATACCGAAGGCTCGGTGCTCGCGCAGATCATGCGGCTGATGCTCGAGGCTAATGGTTTCGAGGTCGACGACCGCAGCGGTTTCGGCACCACCTCGGTGGTTCGTGAGGCGCTGCTGGCAGGCGAGATCGACATGTACCCCGAGTACACCGGTACCGCCCTGACCTTTTATCCGAACGCCGAGGTCGCTGAAGACCTCTCGACCCAACCCGACGAACTCTACAGCACGGTGCTCGAGCTAGACGCCGAGGCGGGCGTAACCGGTCTGGGCCGCTCCCCTGCCAACAACACCTGGGCGATTGCCGTGCCGCAGGCTTTAGCCGAAGAGAACGGGCTCGAGACGATGGCCGACCTCGCCGGTTACGTGAATGATGGTGGCGAGTTCAAACTCGCGGCGAGTCAGGAATTCGTCGACCGCCCCGACGCGCTGCCCGCGTTTGAAGAGACCTACGGTTTCGACGTAGCCAACGAGCAACTCGTGATTCTCGCAGGCGGCAACACCACCCAAACCGAAACCGCCGCCGCTAACGGCACCGACGGCGTGAACGCAGCGATGGCCTACGGTACCGACGGCACCATCGCCGCGCTCGGCCTGGTCACGCTCGCCGACCCGGAAAACGCGGTCGCTATCTATCAGCCGTACCCGGTCGTCCGTACCGAGGTCGCCGAGCAGTACCCGCAACTCGGGGAGATTCTCGATCCGGTATTCGCCTCGCTCGACGAAACCGTGCTCCAAGACCTCAACGGTCAGGTCGCGGTCGACGGCGTGAACCCGGCAGACGTAGCCCAAACCTACCTGAGCGACAACGGCTTTCTCGAGTAGTAGCAGTCACGAAGAGGTGCAAGCGGGGTCGGCTCTGACCCCGCTTTTTTAGTAGTTGTGGCTTCGTAGGTAAGAAAGTCGTTTAGCAAGCGTTGATTAAACACACATTCACTGGCTACAGGCCACAAGCTACAAGCCGTATACCTGTACGGCAAACGACACCTACCGAGAAACACACGTCAACAGCGTCCAGCCGTCAGAGGTCGAAAACCGGGGGTCATCATGCTTTTACCCACAAACCGCGTCAATCAGGTCACGGCGCTCGCCGCCGCCGTCGGGCTGCTGGCGCTCTTCGGCCCGAGCTGGCTGCTCCTCAAAGCCAACCGGCTGGTCGCGGGCGACGTGTTCGGCGCGTTTGCGCTGCCGGGTCCGTACGCGTACGCGCTGCTGGCGGTGTGGACGCCGCTGCTGCTGCTCAGCTTTTTTCGGGTGCCGGGTCGGGCGTGGGGACTCGCGCTGCTCTCGACGCTGGCGCTCGTGTTCGGGTTGCTGCTGGTGGGAGGGGGCTCGAGTGACCTTCTAGCCGATTCCACCGACCCCGAGCGGGCGCGCGTCTCGCTTCAGGGTGGCGTGTGGCTGACGCTGCTGGCGTATTACGTCGGCATCTTCGGCGCACTCGGTGATACACCGAAGGGTGCAAACCAAAATGCTCCCCAAACGGGCCGCGCCCGCGCGCTGATGGTGGTGCCGGGGCTCGCGGTAGCAGTTTTTCTGGTCGCTACCGGTACCTTTAGCAGCGTCGGCTTGTCCCAGGAGTTGCGGTCTCAGGGCGGCGACTTTAACGCCGAACTGCTCCGCCATCTGGCGCTCTCCGGAACGAGCGTGCTGCTCGCGTGCGCCATCGGGATTCCGGCGGCGGTTTGGGCGGCGCGGCGTGAAGAGGCGGCGCGTATCGTTTTGCCGACCGCCAGTTTTTTGCAGACGATCCCGTCGCTCGCGCTGTTCGGTCTGATGCTGTTGCCGCTGGCGCGCCTCGGCAGAGACGTGACGGTTGGGACGGCGCTGCTCTTTTGCGTGGGCGGGTTGCTGCTGGCGGCGGGTGTGGCGGCGCTCTCTCGCCGCGCGCCGGAGGGTGTGCGCGGCCCGCTGGTCGTCGTTACCCTGCTCGTCGCGCTGTTGCCGGTGCTGCTGCTGACGGTCGTCGCGGCGGTGATCCTCAACGACGTGTTCGTGGCGCTGTTCAGCCTCGACTTCGGGGGGTTGGGGCTACCCGGCAGCCTGAGTGCGCCGCTCTCGAGCCTCGGTGTTCGCGGTATCGGAACGGCCCCGGCACTTATCGCCCTGACGCTCTACGCCTTTTTGCCGGTCGTCCGCAACACCTATACGGGTATCCGCGAGGTGCCGAAGGCCGCCACCGAAGCGGGGCGCGGGATGGGGATGAGCACCGGTCAGATTTTGCGGCGCGTCGAACTGCCGCTGGCGCTGCCCCTCATCTTCGAGGGGGTGCGGGCGTCCACGGTTTTGACCATCGGCATCGCTACGGTCGCGTTTCTGATCGGGGCGGGCGGTCTTGGAACCTTTATCGAACGCGGGATTTCGCAGCAGGTTCCCGACCTGATCTTGCTGGGGGCGCTGCCGATTATCGCGCTCGCGCTCACCGCGGACGCCGCGCTGCGTGGTGTAGGTCAGCTCTTGACGCCGCGCGGGATACGTTAGGAGACGGTATGGCGACAGGTTTGCATGGTGACAGGTTTATGGTGATTGCCTCATGGTGACGCGATGATTCAACTCGATGGTGTAAGCAAACGCTACGGTGAACAGGTCGCGGTGCAAGAGGCGTCGCTGACCTTTGCCGAAGGTGAACTGGTGGTATTGATCGGGCCGTCGGGGTGCGGCAAAACCACGACGCTAAAGATGATCAACCGCCTTATCGAACCCTCGAGCGGACGTATCCTGATCGCCGGACGTGACGTGACCAAAGTCGATCCGCAGGAGCTTCGGCGCAACATCGGTTACGTGATTCAGAGTATCGGCTTGTTTCCCCATATGACGGTGGCGCAAAATATTCAGGTCGTCCCCAAGCTGCTGGGTTGGCCTCAAAAACGCAGCACCGCGCGGGCGAGTGAGCTGCTCGAACTGATCGGGCTCGAGCCCGGACGTTACGCGGGAGCCTACCCTAAAGAACTCTCTGGGGGTCAGGCGCAGCGCGTCGGGGTGGCGCGGGCGCTCGCCGTCGACCCGCCCGTTTTGCTGATGGACGAGCCCTTCGGCGCGGTCGATCCGATCACCCGCGAACGGCTTCAAGACGAGTTTTTGCGGCTTCAGCACGAGCTCAAAAAAACCATCGTGATGGTCACGCACGACATTGACGAGGCCATCAAGCTCGGCGACCGGGTATGCGTGATGAACGTCGGGGTGGTCGAGCAGTTCGGGACGCCGGAGGAGGTGTTGACCGAACCGCGTACGCGGTTTGTCCGGCAGTTCGTCGGTTCCGACCGGGCGCTAAAGCGCCTCAGCCGCCTGCGCGTTCACGAACTCATGCGCCCGGTGGTGGCGCTCGAGCTGTCCGCTTCTTCCGGAGACGCCGAGAGCGCGCTCTCGCGGCACAAAACGGTGTACGTCACGCGCTCCGGCAAACTCGCAGGCTGGCTCGACCGCCGCGCCTTCGCCCACGACCCCGTAGTCGAAAGTGCCTACACCGAGGTGGCTCCCGGTTACGGCGCGGGAGAGGGTGACGACGTACGGCAGGCGCTTGCAAAGATGCTCGGTCAGGGCGTCGCCGAACTCCCGGTGGTGTCGGCGACGGGTGAACTCGTCGGACTGCTGAACTTGCCGGGTATCCTCGCGGTCACCTCGGAAGGAACCACCGACGAGGCGGCGGCGTGAGCACGGCGTCCTCGAGCCCGGTGCTAGGCGCGCGCCGCGACCCTCGGCAGCGCCGGACGCTCCTTCAGCTGCTGCTGGCCCTCGGTGTGTTCGTCCTGCTGTTTGTGCTGTTCGCGCAGCAGGAGCTGTGGGGTGACGCGCTGCGCTGGCTTTTTCCGGCAAACCGGGCGGTGCTTTTTGAACGCGCGACGCTCCTCGAGCTGAGCTTGCAACATCTCCAGATCGTCGGACTGGCGCTGGCGCTGGTGCTCGCCATCAGCCTGCCGCTGAGCGTCTGGGTCACGCGGCCCCAGGGACGGGCGTTTTTGCCGCTGGTGTCGTCGCTTTTGTCGGTCGGGCAGACCTTCCCGCCGATAGCGGTGCTCGCGCTCGCGCTGCCGACCTTCGGTTTCGGCCTGCGCCCGACGCTGATCGCGCTGGTCGCTTACGGGCTGTTGCCGGTGACGCGTAACGCCATCGCCGGACTAGAGGCGGTTCCGGCGACCCTTAAAGAGGCGGCGACGGGAATGGGGATGAGCCCGTGGGAGCGGCTTTTTCGCCTCGAGCTGCCGCTCGCCACCCGCGTCATCCTGGCGGGCGCGCGTACAAGCACGGTCTATACGGTCGGCACGGCGACGGTCGCGCCGATTATCGGGGCCGGGGGTCTGGGCGTGCCGATCATCGCCGGGTTGACTACCGGCAACCTGGCTTATGTTCTGGAGGGCGCGGTTCCGGTCGCGCTCCTCGCCCTGACCGCGGACTTCGCGCTGGGTCGGCTCGAGGTGTTTCTGACGCCGGAGGGGGTCCGCTAGGTTTTGATTGGCCTCGAGCTTAATCACCTCGATCTTGCCCTGCTTGAGGATGTTCGGGTTAAAGTCGCGCCGCGTCACTACGGCAGGCTCTTTGACAAAGCCGTCCGCCATCGCCCTACGGAGCGGGTAATCAATTAAGATGTTTTTGAACGCCGTACTCCCGCGCGAGGTCTCGACAAAAGGTGTCGCTGTGAGTTCTAAACCCAGTGCGGGTCTGAGTTCGTTAATGGCCCGCACGCCCGCCGAGGCGCGGTAGCGGTGCGACTCGTCCATCAGGAGTACCAGGTCGGGCAGTTTTGCTAGATACTGAAAATACCCGTTACCCAATACCTCCTGAAAGCGTTTGATCTTAGGCTCTTTGCCGCCGCGCACTTCTGAATTGATCTCGGAGATGTTAAAGACGTTGATCCGCACTCGCCCGAACAACCCCGCACTCGACCAGTCAGTCTGTGCGTAGTTGTCGCCGGTAATCAGCAGCGGCGGAAACTGTGCAAAGTCTGCAAGACCCGTGAAGACGTACTTGGGCGTGCCCGGCGTAAAGTCCCGCATGAGCTTGTTGTAGATGGTCAAGTTGGGTGCGAGCACGAAAAAATTGTTGACGCTGTAGACAGCGTGCAAATAGGCGATAAACGCCCCCATCAGCCGCGTTTTGCCGACGCCCGTCGCCAGTGCGAAACAGAGCAACACAAAATCCCGCTCGAAGAACCGGCCGAGCCCAAAGAAGATCCCGGCGAGGGCGAGCCGGTTGACGGCGACGAGACGACCGACGAGGGAACCACCGAGGAGGGGACCGAATGAGCAACAGGGCCTATAACAAATCGCTAGACCGCCAGGTGCCCCTCGGACCGGGCGTCGCTCGTGGAGCAGCTGACCGAAGCCCACCTTTCCGCTACCGTTGTGGTCCTTACCTAGTCCCAAAGTGTGAATTAATTCGTGTCTAAAAACCTTACCGGCTGTCATGATGGGATTTTCAAGTCTCGCCCACAGCGGGCAATCTTCATTGGAGCGCCATGCGAAAACTAACCACTTTACTTTTTACTCTTGCGCTCGCCGCCTGCGCGTCGGATAACCTGACCTTAGCCCCGGAAGCCGCGACCTCAATCACCGCTCAAGTCTCAGCAGGGGCGGACGACGCCGAAGAGTATTTGAACGGCACGATGTACCTGGACTCGTCAGACCTCGAGCTAGGCGATGAGCCCTACACAGGCCAGCAGTTCGTGGGGATGCGCTTTCCCAACATCCAGGTCCCCAAGGGAGCGACCATCACCTCGGCCCGCCTTGAAGTGAGGGCGGCAAGTAACGATAAGGGGAGGGTCACGTATTATCTCTACGCACAAGCGAGTGACGACGCCGCGGCCTTTACCGAGACGAGCAGGAACATCAGCGCTCGACCGCTCTCGCGCGCCCGCCAGGCGTGGTCTCCGGCCGGGTGGGTTAGGGGCAATAGGTACGGCGTTTCGGGCCTGCAAAACGAGCTGCAAGAGGTGATCAACCGTCCAGGTTGGAAGCCAGGAAACGCGCTCGGTCTGGTCATCAAGCCGCGAACGATGCCCCGGCGTAACGCCGTGTCCTTCGAGGGTCGGGCCGGCGACGCACCCCGGCTATTCATCACTTATGAGGGTGGCGAGGCGGTGCCCGCAGAGCCGGAACCCGAACCTGCGCCGACCCCCGAGCGGGAGCTGATCTTTGCCGATGAGTTTGGCGGCACTGCCCTCGACACCTCCAAGTGGTCAAGTGGCTACCCCTGGACGAACCCTGACGGGAACTACAACCGCTCGACCGGGGAGCAGCAGGTCTACCTGCCACGCAACGTCGTGGTGAGTGACGGCACCGTCAAGATCATCGCCAAGCGCGAGAGCGTCAACGGTCGGCCCTACACGAGCGGCATGATCAGCAGCGACCCGAGAAACGGCACGGGCTTTTTGCACACCTACGGCTATATCGAGGCGCGCATAAAGGTGCCGGGCGGCAAGGGGATGTGGCCCGCCTTCTGGAACCTTCCCTGGCCTGTCAAATGGCCCCCCGAGATCGACATCGTGGAGGTGCTGGGAGACGAGTGCATGGCGGAGTTTCACCTCCACCCCGAAGCCAATTACCAAGGCACTAACGTCTGCGACACCTGGCACACGTACGCGGTGGACTGGCGACCCGGCAAGGTGGTCTGGTACTTGGACGGTGTAGAGCGTTACAGGGAAGAGGGCGACCATGCCCCCAGCCAGCCCATGTACCTGCTGCTCAACCTCGCCGTGGGCGGCACTTGGCCGGGTAGCCCTGACATCAGCACTCCCTTCCCCGGCGTCATGGAGATTGACTACGTAAGGGTCTACCGTTAAGCCCACCCAAAGCCGCTGAGATCAAAACCTTTGCCCCTGCGTTTTGCAGGGGTGCTTCTTTTGGAGGCACCATGCCACTGACCTTCTTCCCGAAATCAGGTTTAGGCTAACGAGAGGGATCGGCCTAATCTAGAGCACTAAGAACCCGTGTCAAAACCTTGCGAAGGAAAAGGTCAGGTAAAGCTGAAGTGTGAACAGACAGCGATACCCGACCGATTTACAGGATAACGAATGGGCAGTGCTAGAGGAGCTAATGTAATGCCTGCACCGGCAAAGACTGGAAGACCGAGACGACATAGCTACTGGGAGATTGCCAACGCGATTTTCTACGTGTTGTCGAACGGAATTAAGTGGCGAGCACTGCCACATGAGTTACCTCACTGGAAAACGGTTTACGGCTATTTCAGGACGTGGCGCAAGACTGGGCAATGGCAGAAATGGCACACGACTTTACGTAGCCGACTCAGAACAAAACTGGGTAATGGTCCACCGAGGACTGATAAGCTAGGGCATGGTTACACAAGTCATCAGTTGTCATCACTGCGGCAGTGAGAAGCTTGTCAAGAACGGTCCATGCCCCCAATGGCAAGCAGAAGTATCAATGCAAAAACTGCGGCAAAGCTAGCCGAGATAAGCCAGTTGCTAAGGGCTACAGTGATGAACGAAAAGAGGAAATTCTAGGTGCTTATCAGGAACGTTCAAGTCTGCGGGGTCTTAGTCGCACCTTCGGAGTGTCGAGAACCACGGTGGCGAAGTGGCTCAAAAAAAGCCGAGACCTTGCCAGCACTTGAGGACACCCTGGTCATCCCTGACAACCCTAAGAGCGTCGTGCTCGAACTCGATGAGCTTTGGTCGTTCGTGCGTTCAAAAGACAGAAAGCGCTGGATATGGTTGGCTCTGTGTCGGCAGACCAGGCAGGTCGTGGCCTATGTGATCGGTGGACGTAGCGAGGCAACCTGTAAGCAGCTCTGGCGTTCGATTCCCGAAAGCTACCAGCAAGGCGTCTGCTACAGCGATTTCTGGAAAGCCTACCAAGCTGTTATACCTGACGAATAGCACGAAGCCGTTGGTAAAGAGACGGGTCTTACAGCCCACGTCGAACGGTTCAACAACACTATCCGGCAGCGGACAGGCCCGGAAGGTGCCGTTTTGTCCAAGACAACGCTTAGCCCGCTTTGTCAGAAAAACCTTGTCCTTCTCTAAGTCTGAGCACATGCATCTTATCTGCCTCCATCTGTTCTTGCACCGCTACAACCTAGAGCGCGCTGTTGCTATCAGTCGATAGTGGACCACTACCCTATCTCGTTATCTGAATGCTTCCTTAGCCGATGGCACAGCTGGGTCAATAAGAACATTCATGCAACAAAGCCGATTTGCGCCCGAAGTGTTGCTCAGTTCGTTGGCAGGCGACCTCATCGACCGCTGGCCCAAAAAGCTGACGTTGATGCTCAGCGATCTGGGTGCCGGGGTTAGCACCGTCGTTACGCTCCTGCTCTTCGCCAGCGGTCGGCTCGAGCTGGTGCACCTCTACGCGCTCGCAGTCTGAGCGGGAGCCTTCGGCGCTTTTCAGGTCCCTGCGTTCGCCGCAGCGGTGCCGAACCTGGTGAGCGAGAGACATTACACTCGAGCGAACGGGATGCTCGCGCTCGCACAGTCCGGGGTGCTCCTCGCTGTCGTCGGGATTCGGGGCGTCCTCCTGATCAACGTGTTGACGTTCAGCGCCGCCGTTGTGACCCTCTGGGCCGTTCGGATGCCCGACTCACCTGCAAAGACCAAACGAGTGGCGTCGGTTCGGTTACGGTTGACCTACGGCTTTTGCTATATCGGCGCGCGACCCCCGCTGCGAACCCTCGCTGTGCTCTACGTGCTCATCAACGTCGTCGGCGCGGTGGGTTTGGTGCTCCTGGCACCCCTGACGCTGGCGCGTTCGGGTGGCAGCGAGGTCGTGCTGGGAAGCGTGATGGCGGCGCTCGGCGCGGGCGGCGTCACCGGGGGTGTGCTGATGAGCATCTGGGGTGGCCCGAAAAACCGGATGCTCGCTGTTCTAGCCGGACTTTTTATGGTCTCTACCTTCGGCTACGGCCTGACCGGGTTGGCGACAAGCCCTTTGATGGCGCTGGCGGGCGCTTTTTGTATCACCTTCTTTTTGCCCTTGCTGGGCAGTTCGCACCAGGCTATCTGGCAAAGTGCCATACCGGTGGTGATGCTCGGCGCGGGACCCCTCGCCGACGCGCTCAGTCTCGACCCGGCGCTGGCCCCCTTGGGGCCGGGTGCGGGCATGGTCGTCTTGTTTCTGGCGACTGCGCTGCTAGGCGTTCTCGTCGTGGTTGTCGGTTCGGCGCTGCCGGGTGTTCGTGGCGTAGAGCAGGCTCTCGAGATGATGGACAGACCATGAGCTGATTACGGGCTGACGATGAACCGGATTAGTTCACCGGTAGGGGAACCCGCGCTGCCAAGCTGTCCCTCAAACCGCGTTGTGACCCGCCAGCGCGCAAGGGTGAGCACCGTCGCCGGTCTCGAGCTGCAAGGTCGCGTGTTCGATACCGTAGCGGTCGTGGAGTTCGGTACAGGTGCGTGCGAGCAGGCTGTCGGGTTTGCTCACGCCGCCGGGGATGACGAGGTGCGCGGTCAGCGCCGTCTGGGTGGTGCTGAGGGGCCAGACGTGCAGGTCGTGAACGCTTTCGACGCCGGGCAAGCCGCCTAGATATTCCCGGATACCGCCCAGGTCGATGGTTTCAGGGGCCGCGTCGAGAGAAAACTCGAGCGCCCCCTCGAGTAGTCCCCAGGTGCTCCACAGCACCACCGCTGCGATCAGCAAACTGACCACCGGATCGAGCCACGCCGCGCCGGTAAAAAAGATAATCGCGGCCGCGACCATTACCCCGAGCGTGACCCCGGCGTCCGCCAGCAGGTGCAGGTACGCTCCGCGTACGTTGAGATCGCCTTTGCCGGACGCGAACATGAGGGCCGTTCCGGTATTGATCACGAGCCCGACCGCCGCCACCCAGAAGACCGTCGCGCCGGGCAGCTCGGCGGGTTGCCCGATACGGCCCACCGCCTCCCAGATAATCGCGCCCATCGCTACTAGCAGCAGGAGCGCGTTGAACAGCGACGCCAAGATAGGCGAACGCAAAAAACCGTAGGTAAAACGGCCCGACGGCGGGCGTTTGGCGAGTTGAATGGCCCCCCACGCGACGAGCAAACTGAGCACGTCCGAGGCGTTGTGTCCGGCGTCGGCTAACAGCGCGAGTGAGCCGGTCAGGAGGCCGAAGGCGGCCTCGAGCGCCACATAAAGCGTATTGAGAACGATACCGACGGCAAACGCCCGCCCGAAGCTGCGCGGCGCGTGGTCGTGTGCTTGTGCGTGTGAATGCCCCATCGCTCGAGAATAACTCATTCACCAGGCGGGAGACGAGCGCGAAAAAACGCTGTGGCGAAATCCCGGCAAGTCTCCCGCGACCCGCCTAAGACCCGCTCTGGGCGCAACTCTCCAACCGCGACACCGACCCCACCCCGGACACGTCCGTGTCTACCTCCGGTTCGCCCCGGTAGCGCACGCTGTCCACGCCCGACACCTCGGCGTCCAACCTGCGGTTCGCCCACAAAAGGGCGTCACCGACGCCGGAAACTTCAACCTCGGCGCTTTCACTCGAGAGCGCACAGGCGCGGTAGTCGCCGACGCCAGAAAGCGTCACTGTTTGCTCGGTCGCCCTGCCCGAAAGCTGCACGTCGCCCGCGCCGGACAGGTCCACCTCGAGGTCGTCGGCGCGTAGGTCACCCACGGTGAGGTCGCCCGACCCGCTCAGCTCGAGCTCCAGGTCGTCACCTGTCATCGCCTCGGCGCGGACGTCGCCGGAACCCGACAGGCTGATCCGCTCCAGACTCGGCGTGACGACGTGGTAGCTGACCGAGCGCCCCTCCAGAAGCCGTGTGTTGCGGGTCGTGCTAATTTTGAGCGTGTCGTTATCTACGCGGGTTCGGAGGACGCGCAACAGGTTTCCGGGCGCACGTACCTCGAGGCTCGGTTCGGAACCCAGCGATACCGTCACGTTGCCGATACCCGAAAACTCGATCCCGCTAAAAGCGTCGACCTCACGCATTTCCGACACCAGCCCCGACTCCCGGGGGCGTTCGTCACCCCGCCCGGAAAGCGAGTTGAAGACGCTCACCAGCAGCGCCGCCCCCAGCGCAACCCCGAAAATCATAGACCCTCTGACGCTCCTCGCCATACCCGCACCTCGTTTCTTTGTCAAGCATAAGCGTTCGGCATAAGTATTTTTGGCCCAACTGTTTCGGCCTCGGCTAGTTTGACGCCCCCCCTTACCGCCCGCACTTGACACCTGAACTACCTAGTCTTACTATGTATCTACCTAGCGACGCTATATAAACGGAGGTGTTATGAACAGAGGCTTGCTGAGAGACAATTTCGACCTCATTCTGCTGGCGATTCTGGAGGACGGCCCCAAATACGGCCTCGAGATTATCGCCGAGGCCAGGGGCCGCACCGACGGTTACTTCGACCTCAAGGAGGGCAGCCTCTACCCGGCGCTGCACCGTCTGGAAAAAGCGCGTTTCGTCGAGGCCGAGTTTGCACCCTCGAGCACCGGCGGCCCCAGGCGGCGCTACTACCGCCTGACCGAAGCGGGCGCGACGCAACTCACCGAACGGCGCGAAGCGTGGGAACGCTTTAACGGCGCGGTCGGCGCACTCTGGGAGGCAAAATGACGCACGAAAGGGTTACGGAACGGTATCTGCGGCGGGCGACGCGGGGGCTTTGGGGACGCAGACGGCGCGAGGTCAGAGAAGAGTTGAAGGCGCACCTGCACGACCGGGTTATGGCCTACCGGATCGGCGGTTTAGGTGAAGCGGAGGCCGTTGAACGGGCGCTGCTAGAACTCGGCAGCCCGCAGGAGGTGAGCGTGGGAATGACGCGGCTTTATACCTTGCCGACGGTGATGGGCTCGAGCTTGGCGCTGGCGGCGGCGTGTGTGGTGGTGGTCGCGCTTTTACCAAAAGGTGCGGCACAAGCTCTACCGGTGATACCTTACTGGCCGTCGGTTGAATGTGTAGAAGCCCTTGACGCGGGTAAAGAGGGCTATTCGAGCGGACAGTGTTTCGGCATCTTCGATACGCTCTGGTTCGACCAACAAGTTCTTAGGAAGGTGTTAGAGCCTCAAGGTGTGACTTTTGAGCGCGTACCTGCTCCGGAGAGTGATGAGGGGCTCTTGGGAATCACGTTTCCCAACTCGACGCCGGTATATGTATCCTTGGGAAGTTCCGGTTATTACGTTCAAGATGAGGACGGCAGCCGGACAGAGGTGCAGCCCGGTTATCTGTCACTTCGGAACCTACTCAGAGCAGTTTCTTTACAGAGAGATATCGAGACTCAGGTGAGCGGTTGGGACAGTCCGACGGTAAGGTTTAGCGACGTTTCTTTTCAGATCGGTACGAAAGAGAAGCCGGTCACAGGTTACACATTTTACAAAAGCTACATGAGCCAGGTCTACTTCGACGAACTCAGGCTAGACCCTGAGTTGAGTACTTACCTCATCAACCCCAGGCTGAACGCGGAGCACAATTCGAGGTTCGAGAACATTGCTTTTCAAAAGGTTGTCCTAAATGTGCCGTCTGCTGCTCGTGACGCTTATGGTATCGCTATGCGCCTCGACCCGGTTGAAACCTTGGAAAACACCCCTTCAGGTTCAGGTCTTCCAGACGGTGAAGTGTGGGGCGAAGCCGTTTCGCTAAGTGTTTCCCGCGCTGACGCACAAGGAAACGTCAGTTTTATGATTCCGGAGGGGTCACTTCACTTCGTCAAAGCTTTTACTACGGAGCTAGTGCATTGTCCACCGATCAGATCAGCATGAGGTCTATAGCGTAGCCCTAAGCTGTAGTGATGAAACGACGAGAGCTAAAGCTAACGAGCGACGAGCGAGCTTGGTTGGAGCACTTTACCGGC